>Ga0335080_10002608_pt1 | contig 18040 bp, 17 predicted proteins | sample Lox_Sample_34_FD_206720 | JGI IMG/M metagenome (GOLD analysis project Ga0335080, IMG submission 206720) | Soil microbial communities from Loxahatchee National Wildlife Refuge, Florida, United States - Lox_Sample_3.4 | ecosystem: Environmental > Terrestrial > Soil > Wetlands | place: USA...
GAAGGCGTGGGGTCCACCTTCACGCTGCACCTGCCCGCGATCAGGAATACGCCGACCGCCGACGGCGGACCCGCCGCTGGCCTTGCCCAACCTGTCAGGGAGGCAGTCAAGTGACACGCGTGCTCGTGGTCGAGGACGAGGAATCGTTCAGCGACGCGCTCTCCTACATGCTGCGCAAGGAAGGCTTCGAGGTCGCGGTCTGCCCCACCGGGCCGGACGCGATCGAGACGTTCGACCGCAACGGCGCCGATCTGGTGCTGCTCGACCTGATGCTGCCCGGCCTGCCCGGCAGCGAGGTGTGCCGGACGCTGCGCGAGCGGTCCAACGTGCCGGTGATCATGCTCACGGCCAAGGACAGTGAGATCGACAAGGTCGTCGGCCTGGAGCTGGGTGCCGACGACTACGTCACCAAGCCGTTCTCATCGCGCGAGCTGGTGGCCCGGATGCGGGCGGTGCTGCGGCGCCGCGGCGAGCCGGACGAGGCCGGCACCGCGGTCATGGAGTCGGGACCGGTGCGGATGGACGTCGACCGCCACGTGGTGACGGTGCGCGGCGAGCAGGCCCAGCTGCCGCTCAAGGAGTTCGAGCTGCTGGAGGTGCTGCTGCGCAACGCCGGCCGGGTGCTGACCAGGATGCAGCTGATCGACCGGGTCTGGGGCGCGGACTACGTGGGCGACACCAAGACTCTCGACGTCCACATCAAGCGGCTGCGCGCGAAGGTCGAGACCGATCCGGGCAATCCCCGGCACATCATCACCGTCCGCGGGCTGGGCTACAAATTCGAGCCCGCGGGCTGAGCGGGAGCGTCCCGGCTGCGCGGTGCCGCCGGCTGCGCGGTGCCGCCGGCTGCGCACTGCCGCCGGCCGCGCGCTGGCGCCGGCTACCCGGTGGTGGTCGCCGACGGGCTCGCGGATGCGGCTGGGGACGGGGACGCCGTCCCGCCCGGCGACGCGGACGCCGAGGGGGTGACCAGCGGTGGCGCTGGCGCGTAGGTCGCGAACCACTGGGCGCGGGGCATCACCGGGACCTGCAGCGCCACGCTGCCGGCCCGCAGGAAGTGCAGAACGATCAGGATGTGCTGGCCGCCGTTCAGCCGCCGGGTGAGGCCGCGCAGGATCACCTGCGGGGCCGGGCCGGTGAGGAACACCGACTGCTGGCTGGCCAGCCGCACGCCCCCGCCCGGCATCTGGACCGCGGTGGCCGAGCCCGGCGCGCTGATCGCGATCAGCCGGTCTGGCCCGCCGTTGTTGGCCAGGGCGAGGAACAGGCCGGCCGAATCGCCGCGCTGGAGTGAGAAGGCCGGCGGCTCCCCGAGCACGAACATGTTGTTGATCCGGATCACGTTGCCCACCACCGCCGACGCGCCCGCGCTCGGCTGATGCCAGCGCTGGGTGGGGGCGTTGAATCCGGCTTCACATCCGGCGATCGCCGGAGCCAGGGCGGTCGCCGCCACCACGGCCAGAACCCGCAGCGGCGCTGCGGTGCGGTTGCTGAGGTTCACGGCGTGCTCTCCTGCGCTCCCGGAAGTCCGACGCGGGGTAGTGGACGCCGCACAGCGTATCGGGCGCGGCCATGCCGGTCGCCCGTGAGGGTGGGGTTAGGCGCGGCCGGCCAGCCGGGCGGGGCTAGGAGGCCGCCGGGCTGGCCGTGACGCTCGCCGCGGTGGTGCCGGACGGACGCTGGGTGCGGCTGGCGGCGGGGACCAGCGAGCGCAGCGCGCTCGTCAGCGCGAAGCCCCGCCCCCGGTCGCGGACGATCCTGGCGACCGAGCCGTTCGCCTTGACCAGCACGGCCGTCAGGGTGGCGGGGCGGTAGGTGCTGCCGAGCGCGTTCTCGGTGTCCTCGACCGCGTGCGTGGCGGCCAGCCCGGTGTGCCTGGCTATGTCGGCGACCTGGACGCCGTGGGTCCCGACGATATAGATCTGCACCCCGGCGGTGGCCGCCTCGAGCGCGAGCTGGCGCAGGTGCACGCACCCGCAGTGGGGCGGGACCAGCGCCAGCACCGATCCGTTCAGGCTGCTCAGCGGGGCTTCCATGCCGCCGACCAGGACGATGGCCTCGGGCAGCTGGTGGCCGGGGCGGCCCATCGACGGCGCGGTCATCTCGGTGCTGCTGAACACGGTGAGCAGCGTCCCGGCGAGCAGGGTCAGCGCCAGGCAGCCGGCCAGCAGCGGCAGCACCAGGCCGTCGCGCATCAGCGGCACCGCCAGCCGGTGGGTGCGCCGGCGCCAGCGCAGCGCGCGGAGCTCGCGGTAATACGCCTGCACATCGCGGTCGAGTTCCCGCGCGTCGTCGGGGATCTCGACACCGGCCGGTGGCAGGCCGTAGTCGTCCCGTCCTGGGTCGCCGCCAATGTTCACGCGTATCTCTCCGGCATGAGCCGCCACGTCCATTCCAGTATGGGTCAGCGGTGGCCCCCGCGTCACTCACGCGCCGTTCCCGATGGCCGTCCCGCCCGGGCAACACGCTGGCGATGCGACTTTGAGATCGGCCAAATGGCCCCATGACCTGCGTGTTTGCCGTCATGTGCGGCTAGTGGGCCGCCTGCGGCATGGTAGGATTGCTGCAGCGGAAGGGGTATGTGCCACTATGACTTTCAAGGTCGGCGACACCGTCGTGTACCCCCACCATGGGGCTGCTCACATCGAAGAGATCGAGACCCGTTCGATCAAGGGCGAGGACAGGACCTATCTGGTTCTCAAGGTCGACAAGGGTGATCTGACCGTACGCGTGCCCGCGGACAATGCCGAACTGGTAGGTGTGCGCGACGTGGTGGGGCAGGAAGGGCTGGAACGGGTGTTCGAGGTGCTGCGCGCCCCGCACACCGAAGAGCCGACCAACTGGTCGCGGCGGTACAAGGCCAACCTGGAGAAGCTCGCCTCCGGAGACGTGAACAAGGTGGCCGAGGTCGTCCGCGACCTGTGGCGCCGGGACCGCGAGCGCGGCCTGTCGGCGGGCGAGAAGCGGATGCTGGCCAAGGCGCGGCAGATCCTGGTGAGCGAGCTGGCGCTGGCCGAGAAGACCAACGAGGACAAGGCCGAGGCCCTGCTCGACGAGATCCTGGCGTCCTGACGCCCCGCTTGACCGCACTGCGTGGCCTGTCATGGCCGGTGATCTGCCCCGCGTAGGCGTGGGAACCGACGTCCATCCGCTGCTGCCCGGCCGGCCGCTCTATCTGGCCGGGCTTTTCTGGCCGGGCGAGGACGGGCTGGCCGGGCACTCCGACGGTGATGTCGCGGCGCACGCCGCCTGTGATGCGCTGCTGTCGGCGGCGGCACTGGGCGACCTGGGCTCGGTGTTCGGCACCGCCGACCCGGCCTGGGAGGGCGCCGCCGGGATCGCCCTGCTGCGCGCCACCGCCGACCTGCTCGCCGGGGCCGGCTTCACCGTCGGCAACGTGGCGGTCTGCGTCATCGGCAACCGCCCGCGGATCGCGCCGCGGCGCGCGGAGGCGGAGAAGGCCCTGTCCGCGGCGCTCGGCGGCGCGCCGGTCACCGTGTCCGGCACCACCACCGACGGCCTGGGCCTGACCGGCCGGGGCGAGGGCATCGCCGCGATCGCCACCGCCCTGGTCGCCCGGGCCTGAGCGTCCGGGGCTGAGCGTCCGGGGCTGAGCGTCCGGGCCCGGGGGGCCCGAGAGCGGATCGCTACCCGGCCGCCGCGACCCGCCCTTCGACGGAGCCGAAGCCGATCGTCACTCCGCCGGCGCCCGGTGCGGTGGCGGTGATCCGCACCACGTCGCCGTCCTCGAGGTAGGCCCGGGTGGCGCCGTCCGGCAGCCTGAGCGGCCGGGTCCCGTCCCAGGTCATCTCCAGCAGGCAGCCGCGCTCGGCCGGGCCGGGCCCGGACACGGTGCCGGACGCGAACAGGTCCCCGGTGCGCAGTGGCGCCCCGCCCGCGGTCGCGTGCGCCAGCTGCTGCGGCGGCGTCCAGTACATGGTCCGGAACGGGGGGCTCGCCACGACGTGTCCGTTCAGCATGATCTGCAGTGACAGGTCCAGCCCCCACGGTTGCGCGCAGTCCAGGTACGGCAACGGCGGCGGGTCCTGCCGCGGCGGCGGCACCCGCGCCGCCGCCAGCGCGGCCACCGGCACCACCCACGGCGACAGCGAGGTGGCGAAGGACTTCCCGAGGAAGGGCCCGAGCGGCTGGGTCTCCCAGGACTGGATGTCGCGCGCGCTCCAGTCGTTGACCAGCATGAAGCCGAACGCGTGCCGCGCGAACTCGCCGGCCGGCACCGGCTCACCCTGGGGGGAGCCCACCCCGACGGCGAAGCCGACCTCTGCCTCGAAGTCCAGCCGCTGGGTCGGGCCGAACGCGGGTGCCGCCGCGCCAGCGGTCAGCAGCTGGCCGTGCGGCCGGATCACCGGGGTGCCGGAGACCACCACCGACCCGGCCCGCCCGTGGTAGCCGGCCGGCAGGTGCAGCCAGTTGCGCGGCAGCGGCGGGGAGCCGGGCCGGAAGATCTGGCCCACGGTGCTGGCATGGTCGCGGGAGGAGTAGAAGTCCACGTAGTCGGCGACCTCGAACGGCAGCCGGAGCTCCACCGCCGCCCGCGGCACCAGGTGGGGCTCCACCCGGGCGCGGTGGCGCGGGTCGGTCAGCAGCTCGGTGATGCGGGCGCGGGCCGGGTGCCAGGCGGCCGGGCCCGCGGCCATGAACGCGTTGAGCGCCGGCGCCGCGAACCAGCCCGGGTGCTCCAGCAGCCCGGCGGCGGCCAGTCCGGCCAGGTCGAGCACGTGGCCGCCGATCGCCACCCCCACCCGGGGCGCCTGCCCCGGCCGGGCGAACACGCCGTAGGGCAGGTTCTGGACCGGGAAATGGCTGCCCTCGGGCACCTGGACCCAGGACGACCCGCCCGCGGTCACTCCCCGCTGGCCCCCGTTTCCTGGGGCGGGGTGGGCGTGCTGCGCAGCCGGTCGAAGTTCGGCATCGAGGCGGGCAGCGGCGCCGCCGCCGTGGCCGGCTCACCGGCGGGCTTGTCCTCGCCGTCCTCCTGGCCGTCCTCCTGGCCGCCGTCCTTGTGGCCGCCGTCGCGCCCGTTCCCGCCCGCCGGACCGTCACCGGCCGGGGGGCGCTCGTCCAGCGCGGCGGCCGTGCGCTGCTCCTGCTGGCCCGGCGCGGCGGCGGGGGCCTCGGCCGCCGGGCCTTCGGCGGCGGGGGGCAACCGTGCCACCTGCCGCTCCAGCAGGGCGTCGATCCCGGTGCGCGGGGGGCCGGTGCGGGCCGGTGCGGCGCCCCGGCCGCCCGCCCAGGTGACCGCGCCCCGGGTGGTGGGCGCGGGGCCCTCGATGGCCGGCCGGTCCCGGCCCGGCTGGCCCGCCTGGGCCGGCTGGCTGGCCTGGCCGGCTTCCGCCGCGCTCGCGGCCGCGGCCGCCGCCGCCCGCACCCGGCGCCACTGCCGCAGCATCACCAGCCATACCCCGAAGCCCATCAGCAGCAGCACCCACGGGATCACGGCGATGACCGCCCGGGCGGCCTGGCCGGTCAGGTAGACGCCGGTGGCGTGCAGGGCGTCGCCGACGGCCATCGCGGCGATCACCAGCAGCAGGCACGCCCACACGTAGCACCTGGTGCCCCAGCCCGCGCTGCGCAGGGCCAGCACGGCGGAGCCGCTGATGACCAGCATCGCGTCGAACATCAGCGGGTAGAGCCGGGCCAGTCCCGGCGCGACCCCGGCCTGGAGCGCGATCTCGTGGATGCCGGCATAGGAGAGCAGGAAGGCGGCCACGGCCACCAGGATCACGCCGGCGATGACCGCGGTGAGCGCGGCCAGCCGCAGCCGGAGGTGAGGATCGCCAGCCCGGGGCCCGCGCATAACGGGATAGTCGCTCATCACGGGTGCTTGTCCTTCCTGCGCCTGGGTGCGGGCCGCTGGCGCCCGCCTATAGTCGGACTGTGGGCTCCGCCCGCGCGGCCGCGGCGTCAAGGGAGACGACATGCCGTACTACCGGGTGACGGGGGAGGTTCCCCGCAAGCGTCATATCCGTTTCCACCGCCCCGACGGGGGACTGTACTCAGAAGAGCTTATGGGTGAAGAGGGCTTCTCGTCTGATTCCTCCCTGCTTTACCACATTCATCCTCCGACCGCGATCGTGAAGAGCGAGGGCCTGGACGACGCCGGCCAGGCCGGGACGGTGCCGAACCATCCGCTGCTGCCGCGGCACGTGCGCACCTCCGGCCTGCCCGCCGGGGACGACCTGGTGCTCGGCCGGAGCCTGCTTTTCGCCAATGACGACGTCCGCATATCGTTTGTTTCCGCGGCGGGCCCGTCCGGCCTTTACCGGAATTCAGCTGGCGACGAGGCCGTCTATGTCGCCACCGGGTCGGCGGTATTCGAGTCCGTGTACGGCACGCTCACGGCCGGCGCCGGCGACTATGTCGTGGTGCCGCGCGGGACCATTCACCGCTGGCTGCCAGCCGGGCCCGGCGTGACCGCGCTGACCGTCGAGGCGAGCGGCCACATCCGGCCGCCGCGGCGCTACCTGTCCGCGTTCGGCCAGCTGCTGGAGCATGCCCCCTACAGCGAGCGCGACCTGCGCGGGCCGCAGGGCCCCCTGCTCGCGGACGGGCAGGACGTGCCGGTCACGGTCCGCACCAGGAGCGGCCTGACCCGCCTGACCTACGCCCAGCACCCGTTCGACGTGGTGGGCTGGGACGGGTGCCTGTACCCGTTCGCGTTCAACATCGCCGACTTCGAGCCGGTGATCAAGCGCACCCACGCGCCGCCGCCGGTGCACCAGACCTTCGAGGGCCCGAACTTCGTGATCTGCTCGTTCTGCCCGCGGCCGCTCGACTTCCACCCCGAGGCCGTGCCGATCCCCTACAACCATCACAATGTGGACTCCGACGAGATGATGTTCTACGTCGGGGGCGACTACGCCGCGCGCAAGGGGTCCGGGATCGGCGTGGGCTCGATCACCCTGCACCCGGCCGGGTTCACCCACGGCCCGCAGCCGGGCGCGGTCGAGGCCGCGGTGGCGGGCCTGGCCGAGGGCAAGACCACCACCGACGAGACCGCCGTGATGATCGACACCTTCCGGCCGCTGAACCTCGGGCCGGCCGCGCGCCGGGCCGAGGATCCCGAGTACGCCTGGTCCTGGGCCAAGGCCGGCCGCTGAACCCGCCGGGCCGCGGACCGGCGATGCGTGGCGGGAGCTTCCCGGGCAGGGCCGCTGCCAGCGCGGTGGCGCTGATCGTCATCGCCGCGGGTGGCTTCGCCGTCTGGTACCGCGCGGCCTATAACGTGTGGCCGGGCCAGCAGGCCTCCGCCCGCGTGCACTGGTGCGGGCGGGACTATGAGTCCTTCGGCGGCTCCCCGCAGACCTGGCGGCAGATCTCGGCCCAGGAGCCGGTTCCGGTCCGTCCGGTAGGCCCGTACCCCCCGCTGGGGTGGCCGCACCGGGAGCTGTTCGCCGCCGCCGTCCCGGCGCAGCGGCTGGCCGCCGGCCCGCCGCTGGTATGCGCGACGGTGGTCTACCTCCGCACCGGCCCGGATGAGTACCACGCCTACAGCCTCGAGGGTGGTCCCTGACGGTCTCCGTGATCATGGGCCAGCGGGTGGGCTGCGGCTCCCGGTAGCCTTGGCGGCATGACGCTCCGTATCCATGACACCGCCGCCCGCGCCGTGCGCGAGTTCGTCCCGGTCCGCCCCGGAGTCGTATCGCTGTATCTGTGTGGCGCCACGGTGCAGGCGCCGCCGCATATCGGGCACATCCGGTCCGGTGTCAATTTCGACATCTTCGCCCGGTGGCTGAAGGCAACCGGCTACCAGGTCATCTTCTGCCGGAACGTCACCGACATCGACGACAAGATCCTGCGGGTCGCCGCGGGCGAGGAGATCCCCTGGTGGGCAGTGGCCCAGCGCAACGAGCGGGCGTTCGCCCGCGCCTACGAGGTGCTCGGCTGCCTGCCGCCGGACGTGGAGCCGCGGGCGACCGGCCACGTGCCGGAGATGATCGCGCTCATGCAGCGGCTGATCGACCGCGGCCACGCGTACGCCGCGGGCGGGGACGTCTACTTCGACGTCAGCTCCTGGCCGGCCTACGGCGAACTGTCCGGCCAGCGCCTGGAGCACATGCGGCCCGCCGACGACACCGACACCACAGATGCCAAACGGGACCTCCGTGACTTCACGCTCTGGAAGGGCGCGAAGCCCGGCGAGCCGGCCTGGGATACCCCGTGGGGGCCGGGCCGCCCGGGCTGGCACCTGGAATGCTCGGCGATGGCCACCAAGTACCTGGGCCCGGTCTTCGACATCCACGGCGGCGGCCTGGACCTGGTGTTCCCCCATCACGAGAACGAGCTCGCCCAGTCCCGGGCGGCCGGGGACGAGTTCGCCCGGTACTGGATGCACAACGGCCTGCTCGGGGTGGCCGGCGAGAAGATGAGCAAGTCGCTGGGCAACTCGCTGCTCGTCGACGTCATGGTGACCCGGGTGCGCCCGGTGGAGCTGCGGTACTACCTGGGCCAGGCGCACTACCGGTCGGCGATGGAGTACTCGCCGGAGGCGCTGGCCGAGGCGGTCGCCGCCTACCGGGGGATCGAGGGCTTCGTGGTGCGGGCGAACGAGCTGGCCGGCGCGCCGCGCGCCGCCGGTGAGGACCCGGCCACCGCCGAGGGCCAGGCCGCCGGGCCGGCCCGGGCCGGCGCCGCCCCCGGCCGGCCGGGCTGGCCGGAGGCGTTCGCCGCGGCGCTCGACGACGACCTCGGCGTGCCGCAGGCGCTCGCGGTCGTCCACGCCACCGTCCACGAGGGCAACAACGCGCTGGCCGCGGGCGACGCCGAGGCGGCCGCGGCCGCGCTGGCTTCGGTGCGGGCCATGCTGGGCGTGCTCGGGCTCGACCCGCTGGCCGAGCCGTGGGCCGGCCGCGGCGCCGACGACGACCTGCGCGAGGTGGTCGACGCCCTGGTCAAGACGGCGCTCGCCGAGCGCCAGGCGGCCCGTGAGCGCAGGGACTACGCGGCGGCCGACGCGATCAGGGACCGGCTGCAGGCCGCTGGCGTGCTCATCGAGGACACGCCGGACGGGCCCCGCTGGGAGCTGAAGCGATGACCTGCGGGCGGCCCGGCGGCTCCCCGCACCAGGGCCGGCGGCGGTGAGCGGGGGATCCGCGGGACAGCCGGGCTCCGGCCGCGCGGGACGGGGCGGGCGCACCAAGTCCGGCAAGCCGCGCCCGGGCACCGGCGGCCACGGCAGGCGGCGGCTGGAGGGCAAGGGGCCGACCCCGCCTGCGTACCTGCGCCCCGGGCACCCGGCGCAGCGCCGCGCCGCCAGGGACGCGGCGGCCCGCGACCCGGAGGGGGCAGGCCCGGAGGATCGCGGCGGCCGGGCGGCCGCCGGTGACCCAGCGGCCCGGCCGCGCCGTGCCCAGCCGGGCCGGCCAGCGCGGGCCGGCCGGACCCGCACGTCCCCCGGCGGGAGCCCCGCGGGCGGCCGCGCGCGCGGGGCCGGTGAGATGCCCGAGGTGGTGGCCGGCCGCAACGCGGTGCTGGAGGCGCTGCGCGCGGCCGTGCCGGCCACCGCCATGTACGCGGGCCAGCGGCTGGACGCCGACGAGCGGGTGCGCGAGGCGATCACCCTGGCGGCGCAGGCGGGCGTCCCGATGATCGAGACCGGCCGGGCGGAGCTGGACCGGCTGACCGGCGGCGCGGTGCATCAGGGCCTGGCGCTGCGGGTCAGGCCCTATGACTACGCCCACCCCGGCGACCTGACGGCGCGGGCGGCGGCGCTGGGCCAGCCGCCGCTGATCGTCGCCCTGGACGGGGTGACGGACCCGCGCAACCTGGGCGCGATCGCCCGGTCGGTGGCCGCGTTCGGCGGCCACGGCGTGCTCATCCCGGCCCGGCGCTCGGCGAGGGTCACGGCGGGCGCGTGGAAGGCGTCGGCCGGCGCGCTTGCCCGGGTGCCGGTCGCGCAGGCGCCGAACCTGGCCCGGGCGCTCACCGCCTACGCCGGGGAGGGGCTGTTCGTGGCCGGCCTGGACGCCGCGGGGACCACCCCCATAGACGGCCTGGAGGTCGCGGACGGGCCGCTGGTGCTGGTGGTCGGATCCGAGGGGCGCGGGCTGTCCCGGCTGGTGGCGGAGCGCTGCGACCTGCTGGCCCAGATCCCCATCGCGGCGGCCGCCGAGTCGCTCAACGCCGGGGTGGCGGCCGGGATCGCCCTGCACGAGATCGCGCGCCGCCGGGCGGCCCGCGGCTGATCCCGGCGGCGGCCCGCGGCTCACCGGGGAGACCGCCCCGCGGCTGATCCCGGCGAACCGCCCGCGCCCGGCTCCGGCACCCCGCCTGGCGAACCCCGGCCCCGTCACGCTATCGTTCGCATTGTGAACAAGCCAGGTGCGGACGGACCGGGCGGGGACGGCGGGCAGCCGGACACCGCCTGGGAGCGCGCTGCCCGCCGGGCCGGTGAGGGCACGGGGCGCCGCACCGACTTCGTCCAGTCGCTCGACCGGGGCCTCGCCGTGATCCGGTGCTTCTCCTCCGAGCACCCGTCGCTGACCCTGTCCGAGGTCGCGGAGCGCACCGGCCTGACCAGGGCGGCGGCCCGCCGCTTCCTGCTGACCCTGCAGGAGCTGGGCTATGTCGGCAGCACGGGGCGCCAGTTCTCGCTGCGCCCGCGGGTGCTGGCCCTCGGCTATGCCTACCTGTCCTCGTTCAGCGTCTCCCAGATCGCCCAGCCGCACCTGGAGGACCTGGCGGAGGAGCTGCACGAGTCGTGCTCGGTGAGTGTGCTCGACGGCGACGACCTGGTCTACGTGGCCCGCGCCTCCGCCAACCGGATCATGACGATCTCGCTCACGGTGGGCACCCGGCTGCCGCCGTATCCCACCTCCATGGGCCGGGTGCTGCTGGCCTATCTGCCCGAGGACGAGCTCGACGCCCACCTGAGCCGGACCAGCCTGCAGAAGCTGACCGAGCAGACCATCACCGACCCGCAGGAGCTGCGCGCGGTGCTGGCGAAGGTGCACGGCCAGGGCTGGGCCTCGGTGGACCAGGAGCTGGAGGCCGGTGTCCGCTCGATCGCGGTGCCCATCCGCGACGGCTCGCACAGCGTGGTGGCGGCGATCAACGTCAGCGCGCACGCGGCGCGGGTGCCCATGCGGACGCTGGAGAAGGAGTTCCTGCCCCGCCTCGCCGACTGCGCACGGCAGATCGACGACGAGCTGGCCACCCGGCTGTCCGGCGGCGCGCGCAAGGTCATGTAGGGCAGCGCCAGCGGCGTTCCTGATGCCGGTGTGGCGTTATCGAACGCCAGTTCGTTTCGCGTCCTATACTTGGGCCATGGCTGGTGTGTTCCAGGGATCGCTGCTCGACCTCGCGGGCCAGGAGGGGCCCGGGCCGCTGGGGGAGTCGGTGCGCCGCCGGCCGCTCGCCCACGGGGCCTGGGTGGACATCCGGCCCGGCTGGCTGGCCGGCGCCGACGCGGCGTTCGGCCGGCTGCTGAGCGCCGTGCCGTGGCGGGCGGAGCGGCGCCGGATGTACGACCGGGTGGTGGACGTCCCGCGGCTGCTGTGCTTCTACGGCGAGGGCGAGCCGCTGCCCGACCCGGCGCTGGCGCGGGCCAGGGACGCGCTCGACCGGCACTACTGGCCCGAGCTCGGCGAGCCGCTGTGCACGGCCGGGCTGTGCCTGTACCGGGACGGCCGGGACAGCGTCGCCTGGCACGGTGACACCACCGGCCGTGGCGGCACGCAGGACACGGTGGTGGCGATCGTGTCGCTCGGCGCCCCGCGGGCGCTGCTGCTGCGGCCGCGCGGCGGCGGCCCCGCGATCCGCCACGACCTCGGCCACGGCGACCTGCTGGTGATGGGCGGCAGCTGCCAGCGCACCTGGGAGCACGCCGTCCCCAAGACCACCCGGCCCACCGGCCCGCGGATCAGCGTCCAGTTCCGCCCCCACGGCGTCCGCTAGCCACGCCCGGCCGCCCCCCGGCCGCCGGCCCGGGGCCGCATAACACTTCGGTAGCTGGCGTTGACAGCCGGTTCGCCCTGATCTGATCGTGGTATACGTCGTGGCCCCGGGATTCCGGCCGGCATGGGTGGTGCACATGGTTGATATCGCTCAGGGCACGCTCGTCACCGCGGAGAAGGCCAAGCTCCGCAAGGTGCTCAGCCGCATGGACCTGGTGCTGTTCACCGCGTGCGCCATCGTCGGCCTGGACAGCGTGGCGTTCGCCGCCGAGGCGGGCGCGCAGGCGATCACCTGGCTGCTGATCTCGCTGGTGCTGTTCCTGATCCCGTACGGGATGCTGGTCGCCGAGCTGGGCTCGGCGTTCCCGGTCGAGGGCGGCGCGTACGAATGGGTGAAGCTGTCGTTCGGCCGCCTCGCTGGCTCGATCACCGCCATCCTCTACTGGCTGTCCAACCCGATCTGGGTCGGCGGCACGCTGGCGGCCACGGTCATCGCCACACTGAACGACTTCGTGCTGGGCAAGCCGCTGGGCACGACCGGGGAGATCGTGGTCGGGCTGATCTTCGTCTGGGTGACCGTGGGCACGGCGATCGTGGCGTTCCGGTACGGGAAGTGGGCGCCGAACATCGGCACCTTCGTCAAGATCGCGGTGGTGGCCATCTTCACGATCCTGTTCATCGTGTTCCTGACCCGGCACGGCCACCCGGCCGGGACGTCGACCGCGTCCGACCTGAGGCCGTCGGTGAACGGGTTCCTGACCGTGATCGGGGTCCTGGTCTTCCTCTGGGTCGGTTTCGAGCTGTCCAACGGGGCCTCCGAGGAGATGCTGAACCCGCAGCGGGACGTGCCGAAGATGATCGTGCGGTCGGGCGCGCTCGCCGCCGTGCTGTACGGGCTGACGATCGTCGGCATCATCCTGGTGATCTCCAAAGCGAACCTGTCGAGCGTGTCGGGCTTCACCGACGCCTACAAGGCGGTCGCCACCGACCTGCACTCCCACGCGCTGGACGTCGTGTTCGGGATCCTGATCATCCTCACCCTCCTCGGCAGCGGATCGGTCTGGCTGGAGGGCGCCGACCGGACCCAGGCCATCGCCGCGCTGGACGGCGCCGCCCCCACCTGGATGGGCCGGTGGACGAGCTTCGGGACGCCGATCGCGGTCAACATCGCCTCGGGCGTCGTCGGCTCAGCCTTCGTGTTCTTCGTGTTCCTGATCACCAAGGGGAGCCTGGCGAACTTCTTCTCGGTGATGATCGCGCTGGTGATCTCGACCACGGCGGTGAGCTACGTCTTCGTGTTCCCCGCCCTGGTGGCGCTGCGCCGCAAGTACCCGGACGCGCACCGGCCCTACCGGGTGCCCGGCGGCACGGCCGGAGCCTGGATCGCGGCCGTGATCTGCGAGCTGTTCGTCGTCATCACCGCGATAACGCTGCTGTGGCCGGGCGCCATCAACGCGGTGTTCGGGCAGTCGTACTCGATGGAGAGCAACTGGGGGGTGTCCCGGGTGTTCTTCGAGTCGGTCACGCTCGGCGCGTTCGCGGTGATGGTGCTGGCCGGGGTGGTGTTCTGGGCGATCGGCGCCCGCGGCAGGCGGCGCGGCCTGACCGGCGAGACGGCGGCGTTTGCGGAGGCCGGCGCGGCCGATCCCGGCCCCGGTCCCGGCCGCCTCTGACCGGCCGCCGGCCGGGCGGGAGGCGGGGGCCAGCGGCATCCCGGGAACCCCCATACCATTGCTTACGTGTTAAGTGCATGCGCACGTTCTGGCTGGGCACTATCGCCGCAGTGGATTTGCGAGCGATACTCGCGTTACAGGCGGAGCGCAGGGCAAGGGGAGGTCACGCCGTTTGGCGAGGAGAGGGTGGATGAACAGGGTACTCGCCGGGCTGTGGCTGGTCTTGATCGTGGTCATGGTTTCCGCCTGCGGGGCACCCCAGTACACCTATGTCGCGAACACCGACCAGCACGCCTACTTCAAGGTCCCGGGCGGCTGGCACAAGATCAGCGATTCGGCGCTGGCCGCCGCGCTGAACGGCGGCAGCAGCAGCTCGGCCGAGCCGACCGGGGTGTGGTCGGTCGGGTACGACGGCAGCTCCGCGCCGTCAGCGAACCACGTGTTCGGCTCGGTGGTCCCGCAGCCGTTCGCCTTCGCGCTGGTCGAGCCGCTCAACTCGAGCGCGAGCGCGACCATGTCCTACAACCAGCTGCGTGACATCTTCCTGCCGGTGACCTCGGCGAGCCGCCAGAGCGCCGCCAAGAGCGGCTTCCCGCTGACCAAGTTCCAGCTGCTGCGCAACGACGTGCTGACCCAGGGCCAGGGCGTGCACGGGGTCCGGGTCACCTTCGACTACACCTTCCCGGACGGCAGCACCGACACCTTCGACCAGGTCGCCTTCACCAACGCCGACGACACCGAGATCTACCTTCTGGTGCTGCACTGCCTGGCAAGCTGTTACCAGCGGGACCACAACGAGATCGACACCGTCATGAAGTCATTCACGGTCAGGAGCAACTGATGACGACAGCCCCCGCGGGCCCGGTCGAAGGACTGCGCCCGCCCGGTGAGCGGCAACGGGATGAGGACCGGCGCACCCGCAAGCCGCTCTCGTTCTGGGACCGGGTGAAGTTCCTGATCCTCCTCGTGCTGATCTGGTTCGTGCTCGTCTGGTCCGCGATGGCCAACAACCCGCTGATCGGGTTCACCGACGCGATGCGGCTCGAGGCCAGGTCCGCCTCGTGGGTCTTCATCCTGATCGCCCTGGAGGCGCTGCGCCAGCTCCACTTCCTGGTCAGCGAGCACTGGGCGGGCTACCACCGGTTCTGGACCCACACGATCTTCGGCGGGTTCGAGCGGGTCACCCACCGCAGGCTGTCGGACTGGACCAGGTTCCGCATCTGGCGGCTGCTCACCTGGCTGTTCTGGATCGCCGTCATCGCGGTGGTCGTCGGCAAGATCACCCACACCAACCCGGGGCTGGCGCTGCTGCACCTGCCGGGCTACATCTGGCACGCGCTCCCGACCGTGCTGCAGTACGCCTTCCTCCTCTTCTTCCTCATCCTCCAGTTCGCGGCCCTGTTCTGGTTCCTGTCCAGGGGCGGGGTCGACGTCTACTACCCCGACGACATCAAGACCCGGTTCGCCGATGTCTGGGGCCAGGACCACGTGCTGGCGAAGGTGCGGGAGAACATCCTCTACCTGGAGCACCCGGAGGAGATCGAGGACAAGGGCGGCTACGTGCCCGGCGGCATCCTGCTGTGGGGCCCGCCCGGCACCGGCAAGACGCTGATGGCCGAGGCGGTCGCCGGGGAGACCGGCAAGCCGTACGTGTTCGTCGACCCGGGCGCGTTCATCAACATGTTCTTCGGCGTCGGCGTGCTGAAGGTGAAGGGCCTGTTCCGCAAGCTGCGGCGGCTCGCGCTGCGGTACGGCGGGGTGATCGTCTTCTTCGACGAGGCCGACTCCCTTGGCAACCGTGGCGCGCTGGCCCAGGGCGGTCCCGGCTTCCCGCGCGGGATGACCCCGGCCCCGCACCGGGCAGGCTGCCACGGCTTCTCCTACCTGTCGCAGGACGTGCAGTGGATGCTGCTGCGGCGGGCCATGCAGTCGGGCATCGAGGACGAGCCGGAGGGCGGCCGCAGCAAGCAGATCATCGGCGCGGGCATGAACGGCGGCGGTGGCGGCGGCGGCATGGGCACCCTCCAGGCGCTGCTCACCGAGCTGTCCGGGCTGAAGAAGCCGCGCGGCTTCGTCAACCGCCACATCCGGCGGATCTTCGGCATGCGCCCCAAGCCGCCGCCCAAGTACCGGATCCTCGTCATGATGGCCAGCAACATGCCCGAGGCGCTGGACGAGGCGCTGCTGCGGCCCGGCCGGATCGACCGGATCTACAAGGTCGGCTACCCGACGAAGGCGGGCCGGGTGAAGACCTACCAGGGCTACCTGGCCAAGGTGCGGCACGAGCTGACCCCCGAGCAGGTGGACAAGCTGGCCATCATCACGCCGTACGCGACCGGCGCCACCATCAAGGACATGGTCAACGAGGCGCTGATCACCGCGATCCGCAACGGGCGGGAGGTCATCAACTGGCAGGACATCATCCGGGCCAAGCAGTTCAAGGAGCTCGGGCCGCCGGAGGACGTGGAGTACATCGAGCGTGAGCGGCACGCGGTGGCGGTCCACGAGGCCTGCCACGCGCTGGTCGCCTACCGGACCCGCCAGCACATGGAGATCGACATCGCGACGATCGAGAAGGGCAGCGACTACCTCGGGATGGTCGCGAGCATCCCGCCCGAGGACCAGTTCACCCGCTGGCGCAGCGAGTACGAGACCGACATCCTGGTCTCGCTCGCCTCGCTGGCGGGGGAGCGGATGTTCTTCGACAACGACAGCTCCTCCGGCGTGTCCGGAGACCTGGAGTCGGCGACCACCGTGGCGTCGTTCATGGAGGGCTTCTGGGGCATGGGGTCCACCGTGTCGTCGTACTCGACCGCCAAGCGGCTCGAGGTCGGCTCGCCCGGCGGCGGGGCCGGCGGGCGGAAGAAGAAGGGCCAGGACCCCGAGCAGGAGCTGCGGCGGGCGCTGGCGGACCGGATCGAGGACAGCCTGACCAGGCAACTGGAACGGGTCGAGACCCTCCTCACCGAGAGCCGGGACCAGGTCCTGTGCCTGGCGCACGCGCTGGAGACGCACAAGACCCTCACCGGTGACGACGTGCTCGCCGTGCTGGAGCACCGGCAGGGCCCGCTGGTGGACGGCAGGCCGTACGGGAACGCGTCCTTCGTGCGGCAGCTCGAGGACTACCACGCGGGCGCGGCGGCCGCGCACCGCGAGCACAGCTCGGTGCCGCTGAGCATGCCGGCCGCCCCCAAGCCCCTGTGGGCGCCGCAGGACCCGGTGCCGCAGGGGGTGGCGGCCACGCCGAAGCCGGACCAGCTCGGCCCCTGACCCGGGCCACGGCCTCGCGATGCGCGCCGCCTACCGGGTGCGGCTGGTGGCCAACCTGGTCAACGGCTCGACCCTGGCCGGCGTGCTGGTGGCGGCCGCCGGCCGGGCCAGGCTGGTGCGCGGCAGGGACGGGCTGCTGATCGGCGACCGGTACCGGCTGCCGGTGCCGCCCGCGCCCGCGTTCACCCTGGGGAACGTCATCATGACCCGCGCCGGGCGCGACGTCCTGCTCGGGCAGGAGGCGCTGCTCGCGCACGAGGCCCGGCACGCCACCCAGTTCGCCTGCTGCGCGGGCCTGGTGATGCTGCCGCTGTACTTCACGGCGGCGGGGCTGTCCTGGGTGCTGACCGGCGACTTCGGCTCCCGCAACGTGTTCGAGCGGCGGGCCGGGCTCGCCGACGGCGGGTACACCGACCGCCCGCTGCGCCCGGTGCTGGCCCGGTGGGCCGGATGGGCCCGGCGGGCTCAGCGGGCCGGAGGGGCAGGGCGGGCCGGCCGGGTGCCTGCGGGGCGGCGCCGGCGCCGCCAGGCATGAGGTTCCACCGGCTGAAGGTGCTGCGCCGGCTGCCGCACCCGGCGCGCGGCTTCACCCAGGGCCTGCTCTTTTCCGGCGGCACCGTGTGGGAGAGCAGCGGGCTGTACGAGCAGTCGGCGCTGCGCAGGTACCAGCTCGGCGCGGCGCAGTGCGAGGCCTGCGCGCCGCTGCCGCCGGAGCTGTTCGCGGAGGGCATCTGCTGGGCGGGCGAGGCGATCTGGCAGCTGACCTGGCAGGAGCGGACCGCGCTGCGCTGGCACCCGGGCACCCTGGAGCTGCTGGAGACCATCCCCTACAACCGGGAGGGCTGGGGGATATGCAGCACCGGCGATCACGTCCTGACCAGCGACGGCAGCAGCGAGCTGGTCAGGCGGGACCCGGGCACCCTGGCGCCGCTGGAGGTCGTCGGAGTCCGCTGCGAGGGCGAGCGGGTCGGCGGGCTGAACGACCTGGAATGGTCCGGCGGCCGGGTCTGGGCCAACGTCATCGGCAGGCCCTACCTGGCCGGGATCGACCCGGCCAGCGGCGAGGTCACCGACATCGCCGACGCCCGCCTGGGCCATGAGCATCACGGGGGCGACCCGCAGGCGGTGCTGAACGGGATCGCCGCCATGGCCGGCGCCGGGGAGTTCCTGCTCACGGGCAAG
>Ga0335080_10002609_pt1 | contig 18040 bp, 17 predicted proteins | sample Lox_Sample_34_FD_206720 | JGI IMG/M metagenome (GOLD analysis project Ga0335080, IMG submission 206720) | Soil microbial communities from Loxahatchee National Wildlife Refuge, Florida, United States - Lox_Sample_3.4 | ecosystem: Environmental > Terrestrial > Soil > Wetlands | place: USA...
CATTGGGACCGGTGTTAGTAAAAGTGAAGGTCAGGACGTGGGCGGTACCCAGCGAGTCATAGACCGTGACGGGCGTCGAGTAGGTGGCACCGACTGTAGCTCCCGCATCCAGGTTAGTCTGAATTTCGACTGAACTAGTTGCCGTTGGGGGGCTAATTGTGCCAGCACCGAGTTGTAGCGGGGCCACGCCCGTTCCGGTGTTGACGACGCCATTCACTGCAGGGTAGCCCAGTACCTGTTTCCCGTCGGAGGTGACCAGAAAGTTATCCTTGTCGACCGCAAAATCCCCGGCCCGCGTGTAGCTGGTGACGCCATCCTGCTGCACGGCAAAGAAGCCATCCCCCTGGATGGCGACGTCCGTAGGTACGCCGGTCGCTTCCACGCTGCCCTGGGTGAAATTTCCCGGCAGAGAGCCGACCTTGGCGCCAGCGCCTAGTTGGATCGGGTCTCCCGCTCCGCTTGTGCCCAGGTTTTCGTAAAACAAGTCGCTGAAGAGCACGCGGGTGTCTTTGTAGCCGGTCGTATTCTGATTTGCCAGGTTGTTGGCAATAGCCGACAACGCCGTGGCATCGGCGGTGAGGCCAGACAGAGGAATAGAAAAATTCGGCATTATCGAGCTCCTTGTATTGAGGCATTGGAGTTTCCTGTTGAGGTTGCGCCCCCGGAACCACTGGTTGGAGTGAGAGCGTTCTGCAAGGTCTGATTGATCTGCGTCAGTTGGTCCAGCATGTTGAACTGCACCAGTTGCGAAGTGAACTGGGTTGGATCGACCGGATCGAGGGGGCTCTGGTTCTCGAGTTGGGCGGTGAGCAATTGCATGAACATGCTGTCGCCGCCTGGGGTGGAGCTGGCCGGGGCGGGAGTGCTGTTTGTGGTAGCTGGAAAGACAGACGGAATATGCATGGGGCCTCCAGTTTTTTGTCATGCGTGAACATTGAGCCCGGGACGACTTTCGAATAGGAAGTCGAGCTGGGCCTGATTTTCTGGTTCTGCCAAGGAAGCTGAAAACTGCTGAGTTGTGACAGTTCTCTGATCAGAGAAGCGTGATTGCGAATTCGAACCGGAGGAGAAGCCCGCCGTTGTGCCCGAGCCTTCTCCGAGAAACCGGATATTGTCAAAACGCAGGTCCTGATGATGCAGGGTGGTCTGCAATCCCACTACTTCCGGAGACAGAAACATTTTCAGATCGCCCTTCTCGGCCCCAACTGCCAACCCAACCTGGTTTTCCCGCACAACGGTGTGCACTTCCACATTCCCAAATACTTGCGTCTGCAGACCGACGTGCATTTCCGACTGGCTGGTACCGTTCACCATGCGGGCGAGTTGCACGGTGGGGGCTTGGGGTGGCTGAGTCACATTTGTCGCGGGTGTTGTGTGACTCTCGGAAGCAGAGGGTCCGGGATCGAGACCTGCCGAGGCGCGAGCTGGCGGCACAGAAGCCTGGGTCACGACTGTCGGGTTTTCTGTGGAAACGTCCCCCGCTCCACTGGCTGTTCCCGGCGCGGGCGCGCCTTGCACAGGGTTTGCGACGGGGTGTGGTGTCGCTGCGGATGGCTGAGTCGCGGCTTGCGGAGAGGTACCCACCGAATCTCCCGTTTTCAGCGATGCCCGTGCCGGAGACGACGAGATCCGAGAGTCGTGACTTTGCAATGTGCTGTCACGAGTCCAGGATGATGGGGTAATCATGGGCGGGACCACAGGTGGCACCCCGGGATCAGCTTGCGGCCTTTCCTGCGGCGGTGGCAGGGGTAAGCTTGCACCCTCAAGAGACAAGGACTTTCCCTGATTCCGCGCGGGGGAAGCAGTCTGGGGAGCCAAGACAAGTCTCATTGCGGTTGCCGGGCTCGATGGAATTGCCGGCCTTGCAGGCGGGTCCACACGAATTGGCAGGCTGTGGATCGCTTCCGGTAGTTGTCTCGGTGACGCTGGCGCGGGAAGGTCAGGAAGCGGATTGTCGTCACGGCCGGACTGCCCGAAATTTGAATTCGATTTCATGGCATCGGCCTTCGGGTTCGCAACGAGGCGCGGGATTGCGGACGCGGCCGGACTCAACTCGCCCGAGACGGTGTCGAAAGGTTCTGGCGTGGGAATCAGTTGCGGCAGCAGTGCTTGTTGCGCCTGCGATGGAACGACGGCTTCATCGGCAGAGACCTCGAATTCCTGCGACTCGGTTTGCTTCGCCGGGGCTGTCGGCGTGCTTGCCTCCGGCGTGATCGAGGTCTCGGCTGGAGCCGCCTCTGGTGATGGCGATACGGTGTTGCGAGCCAATTGTTGGACTTGGCTCTCGCCGGTAGAAGATGTGCTCAATTCCCTGTCGGCGGAGAGCGTTGCGACCTGCTGCATATTCGCGGTAATGCCACTTCCCCCTGAATGCAACGCCGGCTGGGATTGGCCGCCCGTAAGCAGCCTGGTGGCAAGCTCTGATGTTGCGCCGATCTCCGCCGGCGAGTCGAGACGCGCCGCGTTCGAGATAGCGGAAGTTGGAACTGGCGGTTGGCTTTCACGGGGGAGAACCGGTGCCGGGGAAGAGGGCGCGGTTTGCTGGACGATGACCGGAAGGTTGACGGACACCGCGCTCACGACCGGTAGTTCAGGATGACCTTTGGGAGTCTTCCCGGGCTGGTTCTTTCCGGTGCCCGTTGCCGGGATCGCGTCGATCACGGCCTGTTGCCCGGTGGTGCTTTCGAGAAGGCGAGCGAACAACCCGGTAGTTGGAGGGGCGGAAGGGGCCGGCAGCGTGCCGCTGGTTGCTGCACTGGGCAGGGTGTCGAGTTTGACAAGATCCGCAATCACGCAACGTTCTCAGGCCGGAACAGGGTTCGCGGTGCTGACAGCGACATGTGCACTCCAGTCACCAAAATCGCAATTGTCAAGATTCATGGATGGGGTAGCTAAGGCATTGCAAACGAAGCCACGTCAGCCGGTGTCAGAGCATATTGACGTGCAGTGAACCGGCGATAGGCAATTGATGCCCAGTTGGCTGGGCAAGTCCTAGCTAGGGCGACGAACGGCACGTCGCATGAGAAACAGATCGTCTGCGCGGGCTTGTTCCTGCCTGACCTGCTGGCGAAGATAGATTTCCAATTGCCGGGTTCGTAAACGCTCCACTATCTGACGCTGTTGCCGCGCATGATTCAACGCGTCTTTCGAAAGATCGCGGAGTCGCTCTGCCTCCGCCAACTGGTCCTGCAGGCGGCTCCGTTCAGCCAGAAGAAGCAAGCGGCGGAGAACGCCAAATTGCAATTCTGCGGCGGTCAGCCCGGAGGAAAGTTCTCGCTTCTCGTCTGCGGCGAGATCGACCAAGTCCTTTTCCAGGCTTTGCATTTCTATCTGTAACCTGGTGACACACTTCTGGGCCTCTTGGAGTCGAAGTTCTTCCTGATGTTCCAGAGTTTCGCGCAATCTCAACAGAGTTTGGAGGGGAAATCGAAAAGCCATGGTACTAACTCGTTACGGCCATGAGTTTAGCTACGTTATCGTCAAACGAAACAGCGTCGCCGGGAGCCTGTTCGAGAAGCTGATTCAGCCCGGGCAAGGCGGAGATCGCTCGGTCCAGTACCGGGTCCTGTCCGGTCTTATAGGCGCCGATGCGAATGAGGTCTTCGGATGCGCTGTAAGCGGCCAGCAAACGGCGCAACTCCTGGGCTTTGCGCAAATGCGTAGGTGATACCACCATGGGCATGAGCCGGCTGATGCTGTCCAGAATCGAAATCGGAGGATAGTGGCCTATGGACGCGAGGCGGCGATCGAGCATTACGTGTCCGTCCAGCAATGCGCGGGCGCCGTCGACTACCGGGTCCTGTTGATCGTCTCCTTCCATCAGCAGGGTGTAGAAGGCCGTGATGCTTCCCGTGGGGAATTTTCCTGCGCGTTCAATCAACCTCGCCAACAATGTGAAGACTGACGGTGTGTAGCCTTTAGAAGTCGGTGGCTCGCCCGCCGCTAGGCCGATCTCACGTTGCGCCATTGCCAGGCGGGTCAGGGAGTCGACTACCAGCAGAACGCTCTTGCCTCGCGCGCTGAAGTACTCGGCGACGGCCGTGGCCGCCAGCGCTGCGCGAATGCGCAGAAGCGGAGACTGATCGGAAGTGGAGACGACCACTACCGAATGCTTCCGTCCGTCTTCGCCCAGCGCGTCCTCCAGAAAGTGCCGCACTTCACGTCCTCGTTCTCCTACGAGCGCGAGGACCGTCATCTCCGCGCTGGTATGCCGCGCCATCATGCCAATCAGCGTGCTCTTGCCAACCCCGCTGCCGCCGAAGATTCCCACTCGTTGGCCTCGCCCGCAGGTAAGAAACGCGTCGATGGCCCGGATCCCGCAGCCAATGGGTTCACACACCGGGTCTCTTTCCAGGGGGAGCGGAGCGGCTGCGTCGAGCAGTTGATCGTGGTCGCCCGGGCACGGACCTCCCGAGTCGAGTGGATTTCCCATGCCATCGATCACCCGACCGAGCAGTGCCGGTCCCACACGTAACGTAGGCCGCGCGCCCCAGGTGACAACCTGATCGCCATAGCGCACGCCCGCGGGACGATCCAGAGGCATCGACAGCACTGTAGTGCCACGAAATCCCACGATTTCGCCGGGCAAAACACGGCCGCCGGAACTGACTACCTGGCAGAGTTCTCCCACGGAACAAAACGGACCCTCGGATTCAATCAGATGCCCGATCAGTTGTGTGACCCGGCCGCGCCAGCGCAAGACTGAGCGGGATTCAAGCCGCCGGAAGTAATCAGACAATAGCCGTCGACCGCTCATTCAGTGTTTTTTGGCTGGTGAGCCATCAGATCCAGCAGCCCGTGCTCGATTTCCTTGAGTTGAATGTCGAGTCCAAGGTCGGTTGCGCCGAGGCTGGTCTGCAAGACGCAGCGGTCGGTCTCAAGTTCAGGGTCTTCCACTACCTCCGGAACTTCGTGCGGTTCGAGGTGGCGTGCGAAGTAACCGCGATATTCCGACACTTGCTGGGGAGACACGCGCAGGCTGACTTTCGTGCCGGCTGCGATCTTTTCCAGCGCTACGCGCACCAGTCCGGCCAGAAGCAGTGGATCAATCTGCGCTTCGCGATGCAGAATCTTGCGCGCAACGCTCAATGCCAGCCGAACGACCTCGCCCTCTACTTGTTGATAGTAGCGGGCTCTTTCCTGGGCAAAACCTGCCAAAGCGGCGCGGACTTCATCGCGTATGGCTGCGACGTGTTTCTCGAACTCCGCCCGGGCCTGCATTTCGCCTTCTTTCCTGCCTTCCTGCCGCGCGACTTGTACCGCTTGCTGATTCCCATGGGTTTCAGGACTGTTGGCCACGGCGATGCCGGGCCAGCGACTTTCCCGGTGCACACCCGGTTCGGTCGTGTCGAGATAAGGAAACGGCTGGATTTCCCGACACTGGATTTCCGGAGACTGCAACCGTTCCTCGATTGACTTAGACGACATATTCCTCCTCGCTTTCGGCTCCCAAGGTGATCTTTCCTTCCGCTTCCAGCTTGCGGGCCACGGCTACCGCTTCCTGCTGTGCCTTGAGAACATCGCGGGACCGCACTGGCCCAAGGACTTCCATATCTTCCTTCAGCATTTCCACCGCGCGCGACGACATGGACTTGAAGATGTAATTTTTCAGTTCCTCGTTTGCTCCGCGCAGTGCCAGCGCGAGGGTCTTTTTGTCCATCTGGCCCAGCAGTTCGCGGATACCCGCTTCCGGCACTCCCAGCAAGTCCTGGAAGGTGAACATCAGGTTGCGGATGCCCAAAGCTACCTTGGGATCATCGCGTTCGATAGTTTCCAGAATGGTTTTGGCGCGGGTCGGGTCCATTCGATTGAGCAAGTCGGCTACACCCTGAAAGCCAGCATAGGCGCGGCGATGCTGCTCTCCTAAGGCCTGCAGACGCTTGTGCAGGGCCAGAGAGACTTTCTGCGCGATTTCCGGAGAGAACTGCCGCAGTTGTGCCATGCGCTTGATCGAATCCGCGCGCAACGCCTCCGGCAGGCGCATCAGCAACTCCGAAGCCTGTTTCGCATCGAGATGCGCCAGAATGAGCGCGATGGTTTGGGGATGCTCCGCTTCCAGAAACTTGGCCAGCTGCTGCGGGTCCGACTTCTGTAACGAGTCCAGTTTGCCGACACTCATTTCCGCTGCCTGGGAGACCTGCTTCAGTAATTGCCGTGCGCCGTCCTCTCCAAACGCCTTAACCAGGAGCTTCTGTGCGTAGTCGCTGCCTCCCTGCGCCAGGTAACTCTGGGTGAGCGTGAGCCGGTGATATTCCTCGAGGACCCCCAATGCAGTGGGGGGATCTATGTGCTCGAGTTCCGCGATGGCCTGAGTCAATTGCTCCAGGTCCTTGTCCGGCAGATTGCGGCAGATTTGGCTGGCGACTTCCTCGCCCAGCAATACCAGGAGAATTGCCGCCTTGCGCAGTCCTCCCGCGGCATGCTGGGCTGGGCTCATTGTTTATTGCCTTCCCGGATCCAGTTCTGCACCAGGCGGCTCGCGGCCGCCGGCTCGGTCTTTACCCGTTCGACGAGCTGATGCTTAAGTGCGGTCGCCCGCTGCGCCTGGTCGTTGCCGGCGGGGAGCTCGATATCGACTGTCCCTACGCCTGCAACCGCCGCTCCGGCCAACTCCTTGCCGCCTCGCGCCATGCGGGTGGGCAGTTCGCGGAAGGTGGCCAACACCTGCTTCTTGACGGGACGTAACACCAGCCAGTAGACCGCGAGGAACAGCAGGGTCACGCCCACATAACGCAGACCCACCGCCCACTGGTTGAGCATGCGGGTTGCGATTTCCAATTTGCCCGGCGGCGACGGCTTCTCGACTGGCATCTCCTGGAAGGAGAGGTTCTGCACGGCCAACAGATCCCCGCGTTGTAGGTCCAGACCAATGGCAGCTCCTGCGAGTTGCTCGATCTCCTTCAGCTCCTCCGGAGTACGTTTCCGCCGGACGACTTTGCTCGGATCTTTTTCGGAGACGTCCACCGCGTCATCCACCAGAACCGCGGCGGCAATTCGCTTCACTCGCCCAGGCGGCTGCGTCGTGTGACGCACGCTCTTGCTTACTGCGAAAGTCTCGCTTTCCGAACGAGAGGTTTGGGTTTCTGCCGCAGCCAAGGCAGTTTGGGGTGCAGCGCTGCCCGGAACGTTGCTGGGCGTTCCTGGAACCCCGGCCGGCGCCGCTCCTCCCATGGACTCTTCCGACTTCTGCTGGGTGAGCGTCACAGGAGTTTTCGGGTCGTACACTTCCTCGGTGTTGTCGCTGCTGCTGAGGTCATATTCGACGTGCACGCTGGCCCGCACATGTTCGGCACCAACGATGGGTTCGAGCGTTTGTAGCAGCGTCTTTGCCAAAGTCTGATCCAGGTCGGAACCGCCATAGTTCCCGTCGGAGTGGTCGTGACGCAACAGGGGAGTGTTGCTGTCGGCATCCACGACGGTGACATTTTCCGGCCGCAAGCCATCCACCGCGCTGGCCACCAGCTGTGGAATGGCCGCTTGAGCCTGTTCCGAGAGCCGTCCGCTGCGGGTTTTTACGATAACGGCAGCTTTGGCCTCGTGTTCCTCTTCGCGGAACAGTGATTCTCTGGGCATCGCCAGATGCACACGGACAGCTTCTACCTCGCTCAGAGTCTGCAACGTGCGCTCCAGTTCTCCTTCGAGAGCGCGCTGATAATTGACTTTTTCGGTGAAGTCCGAGCCAGCCCAGTTCGGGGCATCAAAAAGTTCAAAGCCCAGGCGAGCATTGCGCGGTAGCCCCTGGGACGCAGTCTGCAACCGGCTGGCATCGAGTTGATCCGCGGGAACCAGCAGGCTGGTTCCATCCGGCGAAAGTTCATAGGAAATATTCTTGGCTGCCAGCCGGCCAGCGAGCTGCTGCGCCTCCTCCGGCTTCAGGCCGGAGTAAAGAGTTGCGTACTTCGGCTTGCCGATCAGGCCGACGAACATCCAGAGCGTGGCGCCCACCAGCACCGTTCCGCCGGCCAGAAGCAGGCGCTGGCTGGCGGTGAGGCCGCGCAGCAGGTCCCTGGTCTGGCTGACGGCCTGGCCCAACGACTTGGGAGTTTCCACTGGACGCTCCTACCCCGCTGTTCAGAACTGCATGCGCGCAATCTCCTGGTACGCCGCCACGATCTTGTTGCGTACTTGCAGCATCAGCTGGAAAGAGAGATCGGCCTTCTCCACCGCGATCATGGCCTGGTGAACATCGGCGCCATTTCCTTCGAGCAGGGTCGACACTTGGGCGTCAGCGGCGGTTTGCAACTGTTCCGCCTGCTCCATGGCGCCGCGGAATGTTTCCGTAAAACCCCATTCGCGCGGGACCGAACCCGCCGGCTCGAGGCTGGCGCGGGCGGCGGCTGTCAGTGGCGACAACGGATTGGACATATCGATTGCTTCCTCCACCCGGTCTTCAGCGCAGAAGGTCGAGCGATTCCTGGATCATGGTTTTGGCAGACTGCACTGCCGAAGCGTTGAGCTCATAAGCGCGTACCGCACCCAATAGGTCTGCCGTTTCTTCGACCGGGTCGATGGCGGGATAGGCGACATAGCCTTTGCTGTCCGCATCAGGATGTCCGGGCTGATAACGGGGGCGGGGCGGCGTAGGGTCGGCCAGCACCTGGGCCACCCGCACACCGCGGGCGGCGGAGGGACGCATGCCGGCCAGCACTTGGGGAAACTGCGGCATGCGCCGCGCCTGGAACACCACCCATTGCCGCCGGTACGGTCCCCCTTCCGGGGTACGCGTGGTCTCGGCGTTCGCCATGTTGGCGGTAATGACCTCAGCCCGCTGACGCTCCGCCACCAGGGCCGAAGCGCTGACTTCGAGCATGCCAAAAAGATTCATGAGCTGCTCCCTTCTCGAATAGCACTGAGCAGTGTCTTAAACTCGTCCCGCAACAATTGCACGCCCTGGTTGAAGCGCAGCTGGGTTTCGGCGAGCAGCAGACTCTCCCGCTCCAAGCTGACATTGTTCCCGTCCGGACGCTGCAGCAAGCCGCGCACCGGCTGCACCAAAGGCGAGAGATTCGCGTATTGGAATGGGCCGTCGGCGCGCGCCAGCTCCTGGGCGAAATTGAGGTCGAGAGTGCGATAACGCGGGGTGTCGACATTCGCCATATTCGAGAGAATGAGTTGAGTGCGAAACGCATTCATATCGAGGAAGCGGCCAAGGGTCGCGAGCATCGGGGTCTCAATCATGGACATAGGCTCCTCCGTGGTGGCAAGCCATAGCAGCGGATCTTATTGCGCACCGTCCGCAGACTCACCCCTAGCATCTCGGCGGTCCGGGACCGGTTCCCCCCGGTCGCCGTCAGGGTGAGCTCAAGCAAGCGCTTTTCGATGGACGCGAGGGAGGCTCCCGCACGAAGGTTGTCGCTGGCGCCGCTCGCCGCGTCCGGGACGGCCTCGAGCGGTGGACTTTCCTGCCAGGGCGGCGGATCGAGGGCGTCGGCCCCGACCGTCTCTCCGCTCAACACCACCGCTCGCTGCATCAGGTTGGCCAACTCGCGCACGTTGCCTGGCCAGGAGTGCCGCTCTAGCCGAAGTAGAAACTCGGCCGTGAGCTTTGGAAGCTTCCCCGGGGCAGCGTATTGGCGGGCAAAATGCTCCGCTAGTTCGATCACATCCTTGCCTCGCTGGCGCAACGGGGGAAGCACGAGCGGCAGCACATTGAGCCGGTAGTAGAGATCTGCGCGGAATTGTCCGGCCTTGACCATGCTTTCGAGCGGCCGGTTGGTGGTGGCGATCACCCGCAGATCCACTTTGACCGGCTGCAAGTCTCCCAGGCGATCGAACTCCCGCTCCTGCAACGCGCGCAACAGCTTGGGCTGCAGTGCCAGCGGCATGTCGCCCACTTCATCGAGCAGCAGCGTTCCCCGGTGGGCGAGTTCAAGCTTCCCGGGCTTTGCGGCGAGCGCCCCGGTAAAGGCGCCTTTGGCATAGCCGAACAGCTCGCTTTCGAGCAACGCTTCGGGAAAGGCGGCGCAGTTCACTGCCACCATCGCGGCCTGGCAACGGCGGCTGAGGCGGTGAATCATGCGGGCCACCAGTTCTTTTCCCGTGCCGCTCTCCGCCTGGATCAGCACGTCGCCATCGCACCCGGCCAGCCGCCGGGCGTGTTCGACCGCCGCGCGAAATGCGAACGAACTTCCCACCAGGCCTGGCGTTTCCGCTTCTTTCGCCTGGCCTTGCGCTAGCAACTGGCGCGCCATGCGATCGAGATTTTCAAAGCACACCGGCTTCAGCAGGTATATTCGCAAGCCTTTTACACCTGAGCAGGTCAAAGAACACGTGATTCCACTGCTGGACGAGAAGAAATGAAAACAGCAAACGAAATCGCTGGAACACGCGGAAGTCCGGAAGAATGGCTGCCCATGCTGGAATTGGCCGTCCGGGAAGTCTTTCAGATCATGCTGAGCAGCCAATTACAAGCCGCCAACGGTGAAACCTCTGCGCCCTTCCAGTTTACCGCCATGGTTGGGCTGGCGGGACAATTGTGCGGCGTGCTCTCCCTTCGATGCAGCGCTCAATCAGCCACCCTGATGGTTTCCAAGATGCTCGGTGTGGATCTCAAGGAAGTGGATGAACAGATGTGGGATGCCATCGGCGAGGTCGCCAACATGATTGCCGGGAATTTCAAGAACAAGCTGACGGGAGTGGGCGAACACTGCTTGCTTTCAGTCCCCACCGTAATTACCGGCTCTGACTATAGCTGCCACTCCATGGCGGATTCCGGAACCATGGAGGTGATTCTGGCCTTCGAGGGCGTGCCCATCTCCGTGTCTCTCGAGCTGCACAGTTAGCGCTGTCCTCCACTTTCCGCGGAAATGTCTTCATCTATCTCCTGAAGTGCACCTACCAGGATTTCGTCCTGCTCGGGAAACACGGTTCGCAGATCCAGCATTACCCGCTCTTCCTCGACTCGCACCACTATCGGCGGGTCGAACCTCCGCAGCCGGGAAGCAGCGGCCTCCGAGCTCAAACCTTCAAATCTCAGCACCAGCAGACGCGTCGGCAAAACCGCATTGGGCGCGGCCCCTCCACCAATCAAAGACTCTCCATCCGTCACCTCGGCCAGCAGCGTCTCGGACCGGACCCTCCCGCAAACCGCCTCCGCCCGCCTGCCGATATCCTCCTTGGAAAGGAGCATCATCCGCACCGCAGGCACCGCTTGCTGCTGTTTTGCCACATAGGCGAGCAAGGTAGCTTCGAGTGCGGCATAGGTCAGCTTGTCGACCCGCAACGCACGGAACAATGAATTGGACCGCATACGCGCAATGAGCCCAGCACGGCCGCTCAGCAGGCCTGCCTGCGGGCCTCCCAGCAGTTTATCGCCGCTGTAGGTAACGACATCCACGCCGCAGCGCAGCCGGCTGATCACATCAGGCTCATCGTTCACCCCGGCCGAACGCAGGTCAAACAGCGCTCCACTTCCCAGATCTTCCATCAGGGGAATGCCTCGTTTGCGGGCCAACTCCACAAGTTCCTCGATCTTCGGTTGCTCGGTGAAACCGGTGATTTCGAAATTCGAGCGGTGCACCCGCAGCAGGAGCCGCGTATTCGGATTGATCGCCTGCTCGTAATCGCGCGCTCGCGTGCGGTTGGTAGTTCCCACTTCCCGAAGTATGGCGTTCGACTTCGCCATGATTTCAGGGATGCGGAACGAGCCCCCTATTTCAACCAGTTCCCCGCGCGAGACAATCACTTCCCCGCCTTCCGCCAGTGTGTTGAGCGCCAGCAACACGGCTGCGGCATTGTTGTTCACAACCAGCGTTGAGATTGCTTCCCTGCCGGACTCGTCGGCCTCCGCCGGTTCTGCATCCAGCAACTGGCGAAACAACCGCTCCACGTGGGTATCGCGTTTCCCGCGTTCTCCGCTTGCAATATCAAACTCCAGGTTGGAATAGCCGCCCGCCGTGTCTCGAATGTGGCCCAGCGCAGCCTGCGAAAGCGGAGCTCGGCCAAGATTCGTGTGCAGGATCACGCCAGTCGCATTGATGACAGTTCGCAAAGAGTACTGGACCGCCGTCCCGGCCTGCCGTTCGATGGCGTCATAGAGCGACGCCAGGGCGAAATCGAGACCGCCCGCGCTCAATTGTCCACTGGAAATCCGGTCGCGCAACTGGTCCAGTACCTTCCGCGCGGCATCCGCGACCAGGGCCCGCCCGTGCTGCGAGACCAGCGCGGAGGCTTCCCCGCTGCGCAGCAGGTCGTCCACTGACGGGAGCCGCCTGTACAGATCTGTCCTGGAATCGACTTTCACCGGCGATGATTATCCCATCCGGTGCTGTGAAAACAAAGGCGGGTGCAGGCAGTGAAATCTCATCGCCCGGGAGTGCAATGAGGGAGCAGCCACTGCCCCCTCCTTTCCGCACCCAGGCATACCACTCCCTCGCTATCGTCCAACGATCTGGCTCTTCAGCGGGGCAACTGCATTGATGACGTCTTGTTGCTCGCGGTCCGGCACCTTGAACTTGTTCAACGTTTCTTGCAGCGCCTTGACCGCAATGCTCCAGTCTTCTTCCGTGATGCCCAGTCCGGTATGGGCCGTCACCATGTCCCGGCCGGTGTACTTGCATGGTCCGCCGGATGCCACGCACAGAAAATCCACCACGTGCTGGCGAACACGAACCTTCGAATCCGTACTCAATCCGACAAAGAAGCGGCCTTCTTTCGGATCCGTCGCCAGCCGCCCGATAAATTCATCGGTTACGGCCGCCAGGGCATCGTAGCCACCCAGCCGCTTGTAGAGTGAATCCTGGGCTGCAGCTTGTGGCGGGGGCGTCGGGAGGGGCAGGGCGAAACTGGTCGCAACCCCTGAAGGAATGAAACCCAGCACAAGCGCCAGGCAAAATGTCTGTCGCAGACTTGTTGACATGGTCGAATGTCTCCTTGGGGCGGCGGGTGAGTTGTGCCGCCATTCCCAAGTACGTCGTCGGATTGAATTCGGATTTCCGTTTTTTTTGACGCCGACCTCAGACATCCTCCCCTTGGTTTTGGCCTCGCAAGCCTATCCGACCTCGGCCAGTCCGTATGTCTTGCGCCAACGCGTTCGCATATGGCGCAGGGCCGCGTCAATTTCACCCCGTGAGATCTCATCGTTCGGACCACTCAGCACCGCCGCAGCTTCACGCTTGGCAAGTTCCAGCAATTGGCGGTCGCGGATCAGGCTCGCCACCTGGAAATTCGGCATCCCGGCTTGTCTTGTCCCAAAAAATTCCCCCGGGCCGCGCAGCTCAAGGTCCAGCTCCGCAATTTGAAACCCATCGTTGGTACGCACCAGCGCATCTAGGCGTCGTTCCCCGTCCTCGGACACTTTGCCCCCAGTCATCAGAACGCAGTACGACTTGGCGGCCCCGCGTCCGATCCTGCCACGCAACTGATGCAATTGGGCGAGCCCGAAACGCTCCGCGTGTTCAATCACCATCACCGTCGCGTTCGCCACGTCTACGCCGACCTCAATGACCGTCGTCGAAACCAGCACGTCCAATTCGCCTTTCTGAAACAACCGCATTACCTGTTCCTTCAAATCTGCGTCCATGCGGCCGTGCAGAAGTCCTACTCTCAAGTTGGAAAGAATGCGGTTGCTCAGCTCCTTGTACATCTTGACCGCCGCCTTCAGCTCTGTCTCTTCATTCTCCTCTATCACTGGATACACAACATACGCCTGATGTCCCGCCACCACTTGCTTCCGCACGAACTCCCACACTTCCGCCGCACGCTCATCCGGCACTCGGCGCGTAACAATCGCCGTCCGCCCGGGCGGCATTTCATCAATGGCGCTCACATCCAGGTCTCCATACAAAGTCAACGCGAGCGTTCGAGGAATCGGAGTGGCGGTCATCACCAGCACGTCCGGTTCCGTGCCTGCTCCGCCGCCCTGCTCTTTGTTCCCCTTGTCCGCCTCTCGCACGCCGTCATCGCTTGACTTCTTCATCAGGCGGAAGCGTTGCAACACCCCAAAGCGATGCTGCTCATCCACAATCACCAGTCCAAGCTTGGCGAACTCAACATGCTGCTCGATCAGCGCGTGGGTTCCGATCACCAGCTGAGCGTTGCCTTGAGCGATATGGCGGCGGGTTTCGCGCTTTCGGTCCTCTTCCAGCGACCCCGTTAGCAGCACAATCCGGTAGCCCGCGTTCTCCAGGATGCGCCGCGCAGAAAAGTAATGCTGCTGCGCCAGTATCTCTGTGGGCGCCATCAGAGCCACCTGATACCCATTCTCCATCGCGATGATGGCCGCCTCGAAAGCCACAATAGTCTTGCCGGAACCTACATCTCCTTGCAGCAGTCGCCGCATGGGAAACGGCTTGCCCATGTCCTCGGCAATCTCTTTCAAGGCTTTCTTCTGTGCGCCCGTAGGATGAAAGGGCAGAATCTTCTTGATGGCAGCGCGTACAGGCTCATCCAAACGGAAGCCAATGCCGGTCTGTGCTTTTTGCTCCCGGCGCTTCAGCTCGAGCCCGAGTTCCAGGAAAAAAAGTTCTTCGAAGATCAGGCGGATGTGTGCCGGCGTGCGAAACGACTGCAGGTCCTGCAGGCTTTCGCCGGCATCAGGCCAATGCGCCTTCCACAGCGCCTCTCGCGAAGAAATCAGGCTCAGGCGTCCGCGGACCGCCGCCGGGATGCTCTCGGGAATCTCTGGGGTCAGATTTTCTAGCGCAGTGTGAATGATCCGCCGAAACCAGCGGGCGGTTAGCCGAGCCTGTCCCGCAGATTCGTAGATGGGAACAATGCGGCCGATCTCCAGCGATGCTGCAATCTTTTGCTCTGCCGCGTCCAGCGTCCCGTCCTCTGACGGCTCGCCCACAACCTCGAACTGCGGCTGCATCAGTTGCAGCTCCCGGCTCCGCCGGTCTTCTTCAACCTTTCCGTACAACGCGACTACTTGCCCTGGCTTGAATCGGTCCCGCAGATAGGCGGCGTTGAACCACAGGCACTTCAAGCGCACCCTGCCCTGCCCCGCCGTCATCTGAAAAATGGGCATGCGCCGGGTCCGAAAAAGCCCCGAGGTCCGGACTTCGGCGATGACGGTAGCCATTTCGCCGGGGCGGAGTTCCGCAATGCTTCGTGGATTCAGCCGGTCCTCATATCGGAATGGCAGATAATGCAGCAGGTCATCCACCACGTGGATGCCTTTCCCGGCCAATATCTCCGCGAGCCGCGGCCCAATGCCTTTCACGTACTGCACCGGCGTGGAGAGTTCCAGCATCTCAGGGATGTTAGCAGGAGGCGCGCAGCTGTAGACCTCGCCTTGAAGAAACGCTTGCGGTTCTCATGAAAGCATCTGCCGTCTACAATTTCGCATCCGCCCTTGTTGCCATTCTGGCGGGCAACGTAGTCTATCTCCTGCTTACTCCACACCTGCCGCCCGCGTGGCGGCACCAGATCTTCCAGATTGACCTTGGTCTGGCTGTTGACTTCTGCATCTGTTTCGCGCTCTTTCTTATTATCAAGAGGCTCATCGCTCGCAGCAGCCGCCCCGACCGCGGGTAAGTCTAGTATTCACAGGCGCTTACGCTCGCCAGTTAGCAGGCGGGGCGCAACCCCGCAATACAGTTCTCGCCTGAGGGTGGCAGGTTACCTTTGGAACCTCGGTAACTTTCGCGTTGCGCGTTAGAATCCGCCAAGTACCATGCAGCGAATCGCACTACTCTACGATGCGAGCCAGGCAGTCTTGTCTACTTTTGACCTGGACGAGGTATTGCAGCAGATCGTCACCATTGCTCGCGACTACTTCCATCTGCACAATGTCGCTGTCCTAATGCTGGATCCGGACAGCGAGGAGCTCTATGTAAGGTCGCAGATCGGCTGGGATGAAGGCCATGACAAGTTCCGTGTGCCACTGGGCATGGGCATCACGGGCGAAGCCGCCCGGCAAAAGCGTCCCATCTACGTGCCCGACGTCAGCCGCGACTTCCGCTACATCTTGTCGGCGAAAAGCACCCGCTCTGAACTTTCCATCCCTCTCATGGTGCGGGATGAAGTCGTGGGCGTGCTCGACTGTCAGAGCGCCATGCTCGACCGCTTTGACCGTGAAACTATCGACCTGCTTACGCTGTTCTCTACCCAGGCTTCGATGGCCCTGCAAAATGCCAAGCTGTATTCCCTGGAGCGGCATCGGGCCTCACAACTCGAGGCTATTAATGCCATCGCCCAGCAGACGACTGCCGTGCTCGAACTGAAAGAGCTGCTGGCGAAAGTTTGCTCTCTCATTCAGAGCGCTTTCCGTGTCTCGCAAGTCTCGGTGCTTTTGAAAGAAGACGAGGACCTCGTATTGCGGGCCCGCCATGGCACTCTCACGCCTCGCATCTCCGAGAACGGACGCCTGCCGGCTGAAACCGGGTTGTGGGGACGCGCTTTGGCGACCGGAAAGACACAAATTGAAAATGATGCCACCGCTGCCGCGGACTATATCGAGTTTTACCTGGAAACGGCCGCACGCATGTGCATTCCGCTCGTTTCTTTCGGTCAGACCCTCGGCGTACTGGTTCTGGATAGCGCCACAAAGGGTGCGTTCAACTCCTCCGATGTGCAGCCGCTCGAATCCGTAGCCGACATCTGCGCCACCGCCATTCAGAACGCTTACTACGTGGACCGGGTCAAACAGCTTGCGTACCTCGATGGCCTGACCGGTGTTTTCAACCGCCGCTTCTTTGAACTGCGGATTGCCGAAGAGATCGAACGCGCCCGCCGCTTCAACAATGGCATGGCCGTGATCATGGTGGACATTGACCAGTTCAAGCGGCTGAACGACGAGTTTGGACATCTGCTGGGAGACGAGGTCCTTCGCCAGGTTTCCTCTATCTTTCACCAGCACTTGCGAAAAATTGACGTGGTATGCCGCTATGGCGGGGAGGAGTTTGGCATTCTGCTGGCCCAGACCGATTCCCAGCATGCCATGGGAGTAGCCGAGAAATTGCGGCGGGTCGTGGAGGCCTGGCAATTCCCAGGCGTGCCCCGGCCGGTCACGATCAGCGCAGGCGTTGCCAGTTTCCCGGGCGACGGCGCCAACCGCGACGACCTGATGAAGGCCGCGGACGCGGCGCTCTACGCGGCTAAGCAGTCAGGACGAAACCGGGTGTGCCTCGCTTCGCAAAAGCGCCACACCCGCGCACAAGCTACAGGCAAGTAACCGCCGTTCTCCTCAAATATCAGCCCCGCCTTTCAACATGTGCTTGAGTTCTTTCTGGATCTCCAGCTGATGATCGTGGAAATTCCGCTGCATGTCCTGCGCCTGCATCTCTGCCTGGCGGGCCGCTGACCGGGTCTGACGTTCCATTTCCGCCATCTGCCGGCGTTGCAGCACCTGCTCCATCTCTGGTTTCAGCTTGGCCATTTCGCATTGCAGCTTGCTCAGCTCGTTCCGGGTTTCGGCGTTGATCTCCGGGACGTCAAAACTCTCCTCGTCGTACACGCTGCCCGATTGCCGCCGCTCCGGAAGCGTCAGCGTCAACGTCTGCTCTTTCCTGTCGCGAATGATGCTGACGCTGGCAGCGTTATTATCCTTTCCCGAGCGTAGGGCGTGCGTGAAGTCGCCCGTGTCGCCAACAGATTCCCCGTTCACCCGGACAATCACGTCCCCGGCACGAAATCCTGCCTTCTCCGCCCGGCTGCCTTTCTCCACCGAGCGCACCAGAACCCCTTGCCCGTCCTTCGCTCCGAAAAAATCTCCCAATTGCTGCGTCAGGTTCTCTACCATGAGACCGCTGCGAACCGAGGAGTGCACCACCACGATGGAAACCGGGATGTCCATGTCCGGTATGGGAGGAACCGGCGGAATCGCCGGCATGGCGAACTTGAATTCCTTCGCCCCCGGGCCAAAGTTCATTGCCTGCTTGCGGTCCGCCAGCTGTATTTTCATTGTGAGCGGCTGCCCGTTGCGGCTGACGCCCAGCGTGACGACCCGTCCCGGCGGAATTTCGTGAATCATGCGCCGTAACTGTTCCACGCTCTCCACCTGGCTTCCATTGACGCTCATGATCACGTCGTGTTCCTTGATGCCTGCCTTGCCGGCGGGAGCGTCCTGGTCTACCATCGTCACTTCGACTCCCTGCTCTTC
>Ga0335080_10002610_pt1 | contig 18038 bp, 16 predicted proteins | sample Lox_Sample_34_FD_206720 | JGI IMG/M metagenome (GOLD analysis project Ga0335080, IMG submission 206720) | Soil microbial communities from Loxahatchee National Wildlife Refuge, Florida, United States - Lox_Sample_3.4 | ecosystem: Environmental > Terrestrial > Soil > Wetlands | place: USA...
TAGATCAGCCTTGTCGATGTGCTGATTTATGGCCATTTCGCCGTAGCCAGCGGAGAGGACTTCTTTCGCGTATTCGCGCAAGGCTTTCTCGACTTCTTCCAACGCCCCGAGCGAGATTCGAGATTTGCGCTCCATGCGGAACTGATTATAACCATATCGAAGTGGACCAGGGCCGTCCAAGGCACAGTCACCCGGTAGCCCGTGCCGTTCCCGTGCCGTTGCCGCTCAAGTAGACCGAACTAGCCGCGATAGCTGCCATCTGCCGCCGTCATTTAATCGCCGCGCTTTTTTGTCGCCCAACTCGCACTCACCAACGTGTCTAGCAGTTGTTGACGCCCCTTTACCCACTTAGCATAGTGCCGCTCGGTGGTTGTCACGCTTCGGTGTCCGAGTAGTTTGGAAACGTGCTCTAACGGTACGCCCTTTTGCAGAAGATCCACCGCGAATGTAGCGCGCAGCCGATGGCTAATCATGTGGCCTTCGCTTCGCACCCCAGCGGCCTTGAATGCGCTCGCAACCTGTTCACCCATGTAACCGGCGTGTCTATACTCCGACGACTCGCCCTTCTGCCGATTCCAGAAGACATACACGGGGTTGCCGTTGAGCACCGCTAGAACTTCCTCAGCCACATCTTTGGGAATCGGAATGTAGAGGGGCTCACCCGTCTTCGCGCGCTCACGGATGATTTTGTATATGTCGGCTTCCATGTCGAAATGCAGGTCCGAACGTTGCAGCGTGGATGCGTCACGAATGGCTAGACCGCTCCACCGCATCAGTTGAATCAGCGTGCGCGTCTTGCCGGTCGCCGCGGCTAGGACTTTCTCATACTCTTTTTCGGTCAGGGGCTCGGTTTCGGGCGCGTCAATTTTGATGGGCGAGAGTTTCGGAATGCGCGGAATCCACCCGGCGTTGTAGCAGAACCTAAGAAAGTGATTCAAGTGCTTCTGTACAACAGCCCGGCTATAGGACGACTTGTACACGGCGGTCCATGTGGCGCGCAGCTCGATTAGGTTTTCGATTGTCAACGCCTGGGCCACGGTAAAGCGTCTGCACCCTTCTGAAAAATCGCGCAGCCGTTTTAGTTCGCGGGTGTACATAGCGCGCACGCGCGGCTTGATGCCCTGGGCCTCTTTGTTCGCGTTAAATGTGTCGATGGCGTCCCGAAGCAACAGGCCCGCGGTGTTTGGTTCGGGCGTCTTCCCTGCTAGTTGGTCTTGCAGCTCCCGCTTTGCGTTCTCCGCCTCTTCCCAGCTTCGCGTACCGGCTTTTCTGCGATACTGTTTCCCTTTTTGCGTCCAACGAAGGTGCTTGCGACAACTGCAACGCTTGCTGAATTCGTCGCCTTTGTATTTACAATCTGCGGAGTGCCTGACGTAGATCGTGACCAGTGGTGTACTCATGATCTAGTGTCATAGCACAAAATTAGCACAAAAATCAATGATGTATTGTAACTATATGACAATAAATAGGTTAGATGATGGATGGAAATTGCTAACTGAGTTCACCCAGTCAGAAAGTCTTCGCAAACATGCACTTGCAGTCGAGGCCTGCATGCGCGCCTACGCCCGTAAGGAGTCCGCCGATGAGGAATTGTGGGGGATGGTGGGGCTGATTCACGACTTCGACTATGAGAGGTACCCGAGCGCCCAGGATCATCCTTTTCGTGGAAGTGAGATTTTAAAGGAGCGTGGATATTCGGAAGAAGTACGCCGCGCCATCCTGTCTCACGCGGAGTACTCGGGAGTCGCGCGCATCACGCAGATGGAGAAGGCTCTGTTCGCCTGCGATGAGCTGGCGGGATTCATTACGGCGTGCGCCCTTGTGAAACCTGGGAAATCGCTGGCTGAGGTCGAAGCCAAGTCGGTGCGAAAAAAAATGAAAGACAAAGCGTTCGCGCGCAGTGTGAATCGCGATGACATTACAAGGGGCGCGGCCGACCTGGGGTTGGAACTCGAGGAGCACATCGCCTTCTGCATTGAGGCCATGAAGAGAATCGCTGCCGAACTGGGATTAGATGGCTCAGCCGCAAAGTCGGCTTGATCGCGATTCGGCTCTCTGGCCGCAACAGATTGCCCCGCTTCAACCACAAACAAAAACCTCCGTCGCTGGCGACGGAGGTTGCGAGCATTCCAGACAGACTGGTTTTACTTCTTCTTCGCGCCTGCCGCCGGCTTGGAATTCGCGTCGCGCATTCCAAAAATCTCCAGCGTCTTATTGGCGCCCACCAAAACCTGTCCGTTGGCCACGGTCGGAACCAGGTTCGAACCCCCACCCGTGTTTGGCCAGAAGCCGGCCTTGATGCGGATCAGCTTTTTCATGTTGGTCTTTTTGCCGGAGTTCGGATCAAACGCATAAAGGAACACGGGATACTTGCCGGCGACCTGTGGTCGAGAAACCGCCCAGATGACCGGGTTGGTCGCCTGATTCGATGAGATGCTGGTAAACAAACCCGGTTCCTGGAGGCTCACCAGATTGATGGAGTTTTTCAACAAGACGAGGGCGGGCTTGGGCGAAGTTTGCACCTGCCAGACTCTCACGTTGTGGCCGCCGCTTGAGACGACGCGGCCCGATCCGGTGGCGTCGGCAAAATAGGACTCCCCGCACCAGCATCCCCCAATCCCATAGGTGCCGAGCACATTGTTCTGGGTGGGAGAGTAGCCGCCGAGATTGTCTTCGTTCATGAAAAACATGTTGCCGTCTTTGCCGGCCGCGACTGCCATATGCGGTACCGAGCCGGGTTGATCGGGCAGCACCATCGCACCTCCGGAACCGAAGTCGACGTCACCCTGATCGAGCGCAACCTGATTGGAGGGAGTGAACACATCGAGCACAGTGGTGAGTGTGGGAGAAACTTTGACTACGCTCTCCTGAATATTGGTAATGCCGTCATAGGTGTTGGGATCGGAGTTGCCGGTTACGAACAAGACGTTGCCGTCATCGTCGGCGGCGAGGCCAAAGCCGGACATCCAGATCGAGGAAAGAAAGAAGCTGTCGGGGTTGGTGGCCTGAGTATCGAGCAACTGATTGGAGGGAAACGGCGCGAGTGTGTTGGCCGTCCATCCCAGAAGCCAGCCGCGCGAAAGGTTGCCGGAGAAATCGCAGAAGCTGGCGAAACCGGCGTAAACGCTGCCATTCGCCAACAGCAATGCCGCGCGCTGACGTTGGTACTTGGCATTGAAATTGAAGGTCGTTCCATTGGTCAGGGTATGGGACGCGCTAACCACCTGGGGCGCGACTTTGTCCGTCAGGTTTCCCAGGTCGAGCGCGTGCAGGCGATAGTTCTGGACGGTTTTGTCCTGGTTATAGACCATCACGTAGATCGTGTTGCTGCTCAGGTCGATCACGGGCGTTGCCGTAATTCCCACTTTCGGTCCGTTGTTGCCGCACCCGAGGGGGGTAAGGACCGCGGAACCGAAGTTTGGATTCAGCAGAATGGCCCCGCTGTGTACGTCGATGGCATAGACGGTGTTGTTTTCCGTCACCACATAAGCGACATCATGGACCGTGCCCTGAAATTGCCCGGCGGTGATCATCACGCCCGGCACCACCAGCGGCTGAGCGTCCACCTGATCGTCGAGCTTGACGGTGTTCTGGAGGCCGAACGTGGCCTTTGAAACGTTGGCTGGGGTCAGAGTCGTCTCATTCGGGTTCCAGCCGGTGCGGTAGTTGTCGTTGTGATAAGTGGTGACGGCAACCTGACCGGCGGCGAACAAGGCGCTCGCGGTGACGAGAATCAGAATCGCGATGCTGGCCGATCCGGCGGAGATAAGCTTACTTTCTGTGGGTCGTAACATGTTTCGTCCTCGTTTTCCGACAACTCGACTCAGGGCTCTGCCCCGCGGAATTCGGTTCCGCTGGTTACTTCGAAATCATTTGGGGGACAACGGGTGAAGCTCGAACTTAATGTGCCTCCGGGGAAGGGACACAAAAAGCCCGTCGAGTCTAAAGCATCCCGGCGGCGTCTGTAAATAGCGAATTCTTTTTCGTGAAGCTGCATAAAAATGCGGCATGCCGGCAAAAACCGCGCGGGAAGCGGGTTCGCGGCGGGAGCTTCAACTTCGCTTTTCCCGGAGTTGCGCGGATGAACACGGATTTCTTAACTTTTTTGCAGCCTCTTGTGAACCGAGCGTGAATTCCGAGTGGGATGATGAGGCGGAAAAGAAGTTAGCTTTGGAGAACCGCAGCCAGCTTTCCGCCAGCGATGAGCCCGGAGATGCGCGCGAAATCCTGATACATGACGCGGTCTTTCTGCATGACCGCGCACACGGAACGAATTGCCGCGTGCGCTCGTTGCAGCGGTCTTGAGGGTTTGAGGGGAGCCAGAAAATCGATCGCCTGCGCCGCGGCCATCGCTTCGATCGCCAGGGTGTTGCGTGTATTCTCCACCACCCGCTTCAGCTTGTTAGCCGCCGTCATGCCCATCGAAACGTAGTCTTCTTTATTGCCTGAGGTCGTGATGGAATCGACGGACGCGGGATGCGCCAATACTTTATTTTCGCTGGCCAGCGCGGCCGCGGTCACCTGCGGCATCATGAATCCGGAATTGAGCCCGGCGCCCGGCGCAAGAAACGGCGGCAGACCCTCGCTCAGAGCGGGATTCACCAGCCGCTCCAGCCGCCGCTCACTGATGCCGGCAAGCGCGCTGAGAGCAATCGCCAGAAAATCGAGCGCAAAAGCGATCGGCTCGCCATGAAAGTTTCCGCCCGAAAGCACGTCGCCATCGCCATCGACCGCTTTTGGATTTTTCACGAAGACCAGCGGATTGTCGACCGCGGAGTTCATCTCGCGCTCAAACACCGCGCGGCAATGAGCCAAGGTGTCGCGCACCGCGCCGTGCACTTGCGGCATGCAACGCAGCGAGTAGGCATCCTGCACGCGTCCGCAGTCGCGATGCGATTCCCGGATCTCGCTTCCTTCAAGCAGGCGCCGCAGGTTGGCCGCCGTCTTTATCTGCCCGGGGTGAGGGCGAGCTTTCTGAATGCGCTCGTCGTAGGCAACATCCGTTCCCTTGAGCGCGTCGCAGGACATGGCGCCGATCACGTCGGCGGAATCGACGAGCGTTTCGGCGGCGAGTTGCATCAGCGTGCCGACGGCGAGCATAGCCTGTGTGCCATTGATCAGGGAAACAGCTTCCTTGGCCTCAAGGACGACCGGCTTTATCTGCGCCTTCTTAAGCGCATCTGTGCTCGCCACCCGTTCACCCTTGTCGTCGAAGCATTCCCCTTCACCGATGAGCGCGAGCGCCAGGTGGGCCAGGGGCGCGAGATCTCCGCTCGCTCCGACGCTTCCCTGCGAGGGCACGAACGGCGTAACTCCCCGGTTCAGCATTTCGCAGATGGTGTCGACGGTGGCGTCGCGCACCCCCGAATTCCCCTTGGCGAGCGAATTCGCTCTCAGCAACATCATGGCTCGTGTGTCGGCAACGGCGAGCGGTTCGCCGACGCCAACCGCGTGAGAGCGGATGAGGTTCACTTGCAGTTCGCGAATTTGATCGCCCGCGATCCGCACGTCGCTCAGCTTGCCGACGCCGGTGGTGATGGCATATGAGACTTTATTGTTGGCGACGAGGGTATCGACGACCGCACGCGCCCGGTTGACGCCCTCTCGCGCATCGGCGGCGAGAAGCACAGGACGCCGGTCGGCGGCTACCTCGCGCACGGCTTCGAGGGTCAGATCGCTTCCGTTGATGTGGAGGGCTTGCAAGGCAGCTCTCAGTTCTCAGTCGAATTGTCGAGCATTGCTGCCCGGAAAACGCTTAAATACTTTTCGGGAAGACGGCGCGGCTTCATCTGCGAGTTGGCAACGATATGTATGGTCTCGCCTTCCGCCAGCAGTTGATCGCCCGCCGCGCTCAACAACTCATATCCAAAATGAATCGCTCTTTCGCGCACATGCTTCAGGTACGTCCGAACGACAACCTCGTCATCATAATGCACGGGCGCCTTATAGCGGCAGCGCGCATCCACGACAGCAATAAAGCAATCGTCTTGCGTCTCCATTTCCTTGTAGCTGAAACCGAGTTGCCGCAGCAGTTCGACGCGTCCTACTTCAAACCAGATGAAGTGGTTGGCGTGATAAACGACGCCCATCTGATCGGTCTCGGCGTAGCGGACGCGGATGCGCGTTTCGTTCACCCCTCGCGGAATGTTCATTGCCCCGTCCACTTCGGTTTGCGCTTTTCCAGGAACGATGAAACCCCTTCGCGAAAATCCTGCGTGGAACGGATGCCGGCATTCTCGCGAACGGCGGCTTCAATCTGCGCGTCAAGCTCCGCCCGCCCGTGATCGCTCAACAGGCGCTTCGTATAGGCCAGTGAGACCGGGCTGTTTTCCATCAACTGGCCCGCCAGGACTCGCGCCTCTTCCATTAGCCGTTCGGGAGGAACGATGCGGGTGAGAAGGCCGATGCGCAGAGCCTCTTCGGCATCGAAGATCCTGCCGCTGAGAAGAAGATCGCGCGCGATTTTTTCGCCGACCTGGCGGAGCAGAAAAGTCGAAACGATAGCGGGTACGAATCCAATGCGCACTTCGGTGTAACCAAACTTGGCGTCCGGCGCGGCCAGCGTGAAGTCGCAAAGAAGGGCGAGCCCCGTGCCGCCCGCAATCGCCGCTCCATTGACGGCAGCGATGGTTGGCTTGGGAAATTCGTAAATCGACCGGAAGAGTCTGACCATGGTGCGTGAATCTTCAAGACTCTGCTCGGGTGTGCGCCCGATCAGCGACTTCAGGTTGTCGAGATCCATTCCGGAGCAGAAGGCCTTCCCCGCCCCGGTGAGGATCAACACGCGCGCGGTGGAATTTCTCACCTCTTCGAGCGCCCGGAGCAGATCGGCGATCAGTTCGTAGCTGATGGCGTTGCGCTTGTCGGGGCGGTTCAGCGTAACCGTGGCCACGCCAGATTCCAAAGAAAGTTCAAGAGTGTTGTAGTTCATGCGCAACCCCGGGGCGACCGATTGATTGTCATTCCTGAATCTCCCGCACTCCACCAAGGGCTTGTCACCCTGAGCGAAGCGAAGGACCTGCTTTCATCCGGACCGCGACTGTTATTGCTCAAGAGAGGCTTTATACCGTCCGCCGATCTCCGCGCTCGCCTTCTGCAGCGCGTCGAGGGAATTTAAGGCCGGCAACTGTGCACCGCGACCGCTCAGCGCTTGAATCGCCGTTTCTGTAGCAATATTGCCAACCAGCGCGTCCTGTGCGAACGGGCAGCCCCCGAGCCCGCCAATGGCCGAGTCGAAACGGCGGCAACCGGCATCGTACGCGGCAAGAACTTTTGCGGCTGCTTCATCGGGACGGCTGTGCATATGAACACCGATTTCCAGGTAATCGTACCTGGCGAGCACCGCGGCCACTACTTCGCGAATTTTCTCCGGCGGCGCGAGTCCAACCGTATCCGCGAGAGAGATCGTGTGGATGTTCTGCGATTCCAGCAGATCGACGGCGTCGACGACCTCATCCACGCTCCAGGCATCGCCATAGGGATTGCCGAAGGCCATAGAAATGTAGACGACGGTGTCGAGGCCGGCTTCGTCGGCGATCTTTTCAACCTTCTCGAGTTCCTCAATCGCGTCTTCGAGCGTCTGCCGCTGATTATTTTGCAAGAACGCAGGCGAAATGGAATACGGAAAACCGAGCGTGCGAACCTTCTCAGCCTTGGCGGCTCGCTGCGCGCCTTTTTCGTTGACCACGATGCCGATGATTTCTACATCGTCTGGCGGATCGAGTTCTTTGAGAACCTCTTCGGAGTCGGCCATCTGCGGGACGGCGTTCGGCGAGACAAAGCTGACGGCATCAATATGTTTGAAGCCCGCGCTGATCAAGGCTTGAAGATAGCTGACCTTGAGATCCGCCGGTATCTGGCCTTTGAGGCCCTGCCACGCGTCGCGGGGACACTCGATGAGTTTGACTTGATCAGAGGCAGGCATGGCACTTTTGGCAACGAATCGACTCCACCAAATGATGTTGAATGGAGTCGGCGAAAACAGGTCCTTCGCGCTCAGGATGACAAGACGATAGTGATAATGACGCGTGAATCATGTTTGTAACACACCAACTTTGAACTCCGGCACCTCCGGGTTCAGCGCCGCGGCTTCCAACGCTTGCGTGATTGCCTGGCGGGTTTCCATGGGATCGATGATCCGGTCGATCCACAATCTGGCCGCACCGTAGCGCGGATCGGTCTGTTCGTCGTAAGTTTTCTTTGTCGAATCGAAGAGTTCTTTCTTCTCCTCTTCGCTCAGTTTTTTTCCGCTGCGCTCCAGTTGCTTCACCTTGATTTCCACCAGCGTGCCGGCGGCCGCGTCTCCGCTCATGACTGCGTACTTTGCAGTTGGCCAGGCGAAGACGAAGCGCGGATCGTAGGCTTTGCCGCACATCGCGTAATGGCCCGCGCCGAATGATCCGCCCACGATCACCGCAATTTTTGGCACGACGGAATTCGATACGGCGTTCACCATCTTTGCGCCCGCCTTGATGATGCCGCTCCATTCCGCATCGCGCCCTACCATGAAGCCGTTGACATCATGAAAGAAGACCAGCGGAACCAGATTCTGATTGCAATCCATGATAAAGCGGGCCGCTTTCTCGGCAGATTCGGTATAAATGACGCCGCCGAATTCGATGCGCCGGTGGCCTTCATGATCGGTTTGCTGCGCGTTCAGTTTCTGGTTGGCGACAATGCCGACCGCGAAACCTCCAATGCGCGCGTAGCCGCAGAGCAACGTTTTTCCGTACTCAGGTTTGTATTCGTCGAAGCGGCTCTCGTCGACGATGCGCGCGAGAATTTCCTTCATATCGTAGGGACGCGCCGGTGATGCGTCATAAATACCGTAGATTTCTTCCGCCGGCAGCGCTGGGTCGACCGGCTTCTTGCGGTCCCACAGAGATTGCCGCCGATATCCCCATTTTTCAATCAGCGATCGAATCCGCGCGATGCAGGCTTGATCGTCGGGTTCGCGATAATCGACCGTCCCGCTGATTTGCGAGTGCATGGCGGCGCCGCCCAGATCGTCGGCGGAAACTTTCTGTCCGATGGCAGCTTGCACGAGTGCGGGCCCAGCCAGAAAAAGTCCGCTGCCGTCCGTCATCAGGACGTGGTCGCACATGACGGGCAAATATCCTCCGCCCGCCACGCACATGCCCATGATGGCGGCAATCTGCGCAATGCCCTTCGCGGACATGACGGCATTGTTACGAAAAACGCGGCCGAAATCATCGGTGTCGGGGAAGACATCTTCCTGGAGCGGAAGAAAAACACCGGCAGAATCGACCAGATAAATCGTCGGAATGCGATTTTCGATGGCGATATTTTGCGCGCGGATCACCTTCTTCGCGGTCATCGGGAAAAACGCGCCCGCCTTCACGGTGGCGTCATTGACGATGAGCATCACCAGGCGGCTATGCACGCGCGCCAGTCCGGTGATAACGCCGGCCGCGGGTGCGCCTCCCCATTCTTCGTACATATTGTGCGCGGCATAGAGGCCGAGTTCGAAGAAGGTCCCGGCATCGGCGAGAAGATGAATCCGTTCTCGGGCCGTGAGACGGGATTTCGCATGCTGATTCTCAATCGCCTTCGCGCCGCCCCCCTCGCGGATTTTCTCTTCTTCGTTGCGCACCTGCGCGACCAGGTCCGCCAGCGCGCGCATGTTGGATTCGAAGCGGAGGGATGCGGGATCGATCCGGCTGGCAAGTACGTTTTGGATGGCAAGGGCCGTCGATTCGGTACGGTCAGGCATGGGAGAGCGATTTCTAATATATCAGTGAGCGCGGTAGACTCGGCTGCGGAGTGTGGACGCGCCAACCATGGACCGGAATCCGGCACAGCCGCGCGATTGGCGAATCGCTTTGACGATCACTGTCGTCCTGCGCGTGTTCTACTCCGCGGTGGCGGCGCTCGCCTCGCTTTTCGTTCACCCGACGCCGGGACTCATTCGCACCAACGGGCTCACCGATGTACTTCCGCCGCCCGGAGGCTGGCACTATGCCCTCCTTGGTGTTTGGGAACGCTTCGACACTCTTTGGTATTTGCGCATCGCCGAACGTGGCTACGACTTGCCGGGAGCTGTAGTCTTCTATCCTCTTTATCCGTGGCTGATTCGTTCTCTCAGTTGGGGAATCGAACCGGCAGCGGCGGCTTTACTGATTTCCACGATCGCGGCGTTTTTTTATTTTCTTGGAATACTAGGTTTGGCGCGAGGCGAAGGTGCGGAAATCTCGGCGGAGCGCGTGGTGTTGCTGGCCGCGGTCTGGCCGGCCAGTTTCTTCCTTTTTGCCGGATACACCGAGGCTTTGGCTCTGGCTCTCATTGTCTGGTGCATCGCGTGGGCGCGTGCTCAACGTTGGGCGGCGGCCGCGGCGTGCGCGGTTGCGGCTGGTTTGACGCGATCTGCCGGAACGCTGTTGATTGTCCCGCTGGTCGTGATGGCAGCGCGCGCGCAACGCGGCGGCAGGCGTTGGCTGCTTTTTCTCGCGCCTCTCGGAACGATCGGATATTGGTTGTGGCTGCGCCAGAGCGGGCGACTCAGCATCGCCGCGGCCTATCGCGCATATTGGAATACGGATGTCGCCGCCCCCTGGACGACTCTCTGGCTGGCGATCCGATCGCTTGGCCAGCGCTTTGAATCACTGGTAGTCATCAGCCTGCTGACACTGACCCTCTTCTTTATTGCGGGCGTGCTGGCGCGGCGGCGCGCGGAAGACCGCTGGTTTGCCTCGGCAGTGATTGGCCACATGTTGCTTCGTGTCTGTACGCCTCCATTGTTTGGGGCGCCTCGCTACCTGCTGCCGATTTATGCAGCCTATCTGACGATGGGAGATTGGGTAACAAGTTTGAGCCGTGACCGTTTCAGACTCCTGTGCGCCGCATTGCTTGCTTGCAACCTGGGGTGGATGTGGGCATTTCTAAGTTGGTCTTTGGTTTTGTAAGTCGGCATCATAACCCGGCGTTGTAATTTACCACGTGTAGCAACGCAAGGGCGAGCCAGTCCGCCTTACACGGATGCGGTATTGCGCAGGTCCTCTATAAGACGTATCGCTTCTGCGGCCGGATCATTGGCAATGGCGTCCACCAGCCCAATTTGCAGTGCGCGCCGCGCTGTAACCTTCTCCGCGGCGACCAAAAGCTCCAAAGCTCTTCCCTTCCCGATCAGTCGCGGAAGGCGTTGCGTTCCTCCCCATCCCGTGATCAGACCGAGGGCAGCCCCACGATGGCCAAAAGTGGCGGAGGGCGCGGCAATTCGGCGCTGGCACGCGAGTGCCACATCGAGTCCTCCGCCCATGCAGTGGCCCTCGATGGCGGCGAATATGGGAGCAGGATAACTGGCGATTGCGTCCATCAACGCCTGCCCGAGCGCGGAAAATGCGTATGCTTCCGGGCCGCTGAGCGTGTGGATTTCGTTGAGGTCGGCCCCGGCGGAAAAATTTCGCTCGCCTTTGATTATGAGCGGCTTCGGCGAGCTCTCCGAGCCTCTCGCTCTTATGTCATTCGTAAGTTCTGTTATTATGTTGCGAGTAAGACGGTTCATTCCGTCTTCGGAAGTTATCGTTACAACATGAATATCGTTTACGCGAGTTACAGAGTGTGTCAGCGATCCTCCGGCTTGCCCACTAGGCGGTGGTTACGCCTTGCGACTTCACATTCTGGCGGATGAATTTCACGATGTCGTCCATGGGCGTGCCGGGCTGGAAGATACCGGATACCCCAATCTTCTTCAAGCCCTGCGTATCCTGGTCGGGAATGATGCCGCCGACCAGGACGAGCACGTCGGTCATCTTATTTTGCTTGAGCAGATCCATCACTCGCGGAACGATGGCGTTATGAGCTCCCGAAAGAATGGACAGACCAATGACTTGGACATCTTCCTGGAGAGCGGCGTTCACCACCATCTCAGGAGTCTGGCGAAGGCCGGTGTAAATCACTTCCATGCCCGCATCGCGCAGGGCGCGGGCGATCACTTTTGCCCCGCGGTCGTGGCCGTCGAGGCCAGGCTTAGCAACCAGGACACGGATTTTCTGATCGGACTTCGATTCGGCCATGATTCCTCGGTTTCACGCCTCGCTTGAACCTTGTCATTTAATCACAGAAGACGCCTCTTGCGACGGCGGCGATGCTCGGCATCGAAGGCGCGCCTTTCCGCAGCTGCCGTCCCGACGCGTTTTGGGCTAAGGCTTCAGTCCCAGTTGCCAGAACAAGAACGAGTACATGTCCGTGCTGTCTTCGACTTGTTTGGCGACCGGCTTCCCCTGCCCGTGGCCCGCTTTGCTGTCGATGCGCAGCAGGATCGGACGATCCTTGCTGTCGCCATTTTTAGCTTCCGCCTGCATGAGCGCGGTCATCTTCTTGGCGTGCATCGGATCCACTCGCGTATCGGTGTCCGCGGTCATAAACAGAATCGCCGGATACTCCTGGCCGGCCTTCACGTGATGGTAAGGCGAGTAAGCGTAGATAAAGTCGAACTGCTTGGGATCGTCGGCGGAGCCGTATTCCGGAATCCACAGCTTGGCGATCTGGAAGTTCTGGTAGCGCAGCATGTCGAGCAACGGAACCTGGCAGACCACCGCGCGGAATAGATCCGGCCGTTGCGTGATCATAGCGCCCATCAGCAGTCCACCATTGGATCCGCCGGAAATCGCGAGGTGATTCTTGTCGGTGTATTTCTCGGAGATCAGATATTCGGAAGCGGCGATGAAATCGTCGAAGACGTTCTGCTTTTTTTCCAGCATGCCCGCCCGGTGCCAGTCTTCCCCGAATTCATTGCCTCCGCGCAGGTTGGCCACGGCATAAACTCCCCCGTGCTCCATCCAGAGATACATGCTGCGGTTGAAACCCGGGCTCATGGAAATGTTGAATCCGCCATACCCGGTGAGCAGCGTGGGATTCTGGCCGTTCTTGACCAGGCCCTTTTTGCTGACGATGAACATCGGCACGCTGGTACCGTCTTTGGAGTGATACCACTCCTGGCGGACGTCATAGTCAGATGGATTGATGGACGGCGCATCGACCTTCGCCCACATCTCGCTCTTGCCCGAATTCAGATCGTAGCGGTAGACGCAAGGCGGCACCGTGAAAGACACGAAGGAGTAGAAAATTTCGTTGCGATCATAGTGTCCGCTGGCTGCCGGAACGTTCCCGATGGCGGGCTGCGGAATGTCGGCCAGCTTTTTACCATCGAGCGAGAAAATTTTCAGCTCGGATGCCACGTTGTGCTCGTACTGTAGAAACAACTTGCCGCCGGTCACGCTGGCATTTTGCAGCACGGCATCGCTCTCCGGAACCAGTTCCTTCCAGTTTGCGCGTTTGGCATTTGCCGCATCAGCCACGAAAACGCGAAAGTGAGGCGCATCTTCATTGGTGGTGATGTAGAGTTTGCCCTGGAAAAAGTCTCCTCCATAGAGAAAGTCTTTGCCGGTGGTGATTTCGACCGGCGCGCCCTTTGCATGAAGATCGAGCAGGAACATCTCGGTCTTCGCCCAGCCCTCTTCCACGTTAATCAGCAGCCACCGGTCGTCGTCGGAAATGGTGAGGTCGGGGATGAATTGCGGGTTCCTCTTGTCTTCGAAAATCAGCGGATCTTTCGCCGGATCGGCGCCGAGTTGATGAAAGAATGCTTTGACGTGGTAAACCTCTTCACCGGCCGGAACGTCGCCCTTCTTGGGATGGCGCGTGTAATAGAAGCCGGAGTCGTCCTTCAGCCATGCCAGGCTGGCGAAGCGCGTGCGGTCGATGGTGTCGGGCAGGATGCGGCCGGTAGCGGCTTCGATGATGCGCAGCGTGCTCTCTTCCGATCCGCTCGCCGAGGTACCGTAGGCCACGTATTTGCCGTCATGCGAGGCATACCACCAGTCGAGCGCAATGGTTGCGTCAGCTGACAATTTGTTGGGATCGATGAGTGGACGATCTTCCCCGTTCAGGCCCGCGCGCACATACAGCACCGGCTGATTCTGGCCGGCGTCGCGGCGTTGGTAAAAGTAATACTTGCCCCCCATTTGCGGGGCGCTGACAGTCCCAATCGCGAGCAATTGCGTGAGGCGGGCGTTGATCTTGTCGCGTCCGGGAAGCGGGTCGAGCACAGACCGGGTGTAGGCCAGCTCCTCGTCGACGAAGCGCACCGTATCCGGATCGCTCGAGTTTTCGAGATAGCGATAGGGGTCAACGATCTTGTGCCCTTGCACCGTATCTTCGACGGAAGCAACCTTCGCTTTCGGAGGTCCCGAGGAAGACGGCGCGTCTCCGGCAACGGCAATTGTTCCCATAAGAACAAATCCGGCTAAGAGAAGAAAGAAGACAGTCAGCAAACGCAAACCTCCGAGCATAGACACCTCACCATTGTTGTGGACGGGATACCGCTCAATAGGTTAGCAGACCGGACGAAGGGGCGCGTCCCGCGGGGTGAACCAGCGGCCCTCCGTAATCTTCGAAAAATCCGAACGCCCGAATATCGTGGAGTGTCATGGGGCCGCTCTTGTTCTGCGATTGAGTCGAGCCGATTGCACATCTGCGGCCTTGTGACTCCGCGCCGCAAAACTCTCCTTAGGACAAATCTGTAAATTAAGATGGATGTCACCGAAGGAGCGATTCGATGAGTTCGCCCCCGATGTCCCATCACTCTGAGCCCAGCTGGCCGGCGGTGGTAAACTCCGCGCGCACCGCGACCGCCGCGGCCGCTTCGTTCCTGATCGCCCGCCTCTGTGGTTTGCCCGAGGCTTATTGGGCGCCGATCTCTACGCTCGTCGTGATGCAATCCACGCTGGGCGCCGCCTTGAAAATTTCCGCCGACCGCTTCATTGGAACGCTGGTCGGAGCGTTGGCCGGCGGCCTGCTGGCTCATTACTTCCCACAGGTCTGGTGGATGTTTGCCGTGGGTGTATTTTTTCTTGGCATTCTCTGTGCCGCGCTTCGCCTCTCGGACTCCTACCGCTTCGCCGGCATCACCCTCGCCATCGTCATCCTCATTCCGCACACCAACTCGTCCTGGATCGTGGCCCTGCACCGCTTCATTGAAGTCTCGATTGGAATCATCGTCGGGCTTGCGGTGACCGTGATCTGGCGCGCCCCGGCTGAACGCCAGGTGTAAGATCGGTTCGCTTCGTGCGCGGATTCGTCCACGCGGGTCTTGCGCTGCAACGATATCTATTCCGTAACGGGACGCGTTCCGTATTGGGCAAAGTGATTTGTCTTTGATCTCGGCAGACGGGTTTCGCCTGTTTAGAAAATCTCCGCACTCCTGCTCACACCACCGTAACTTTCCCGTGGCTCACGCACTCGTGTAAAAAAAGAGGCAGAGGCGAACCGATGGCAATGAAAACGGACTTATACGAAGCAATCCTGGCAAGCCCAGAAATAGCGGCGGCCCGGGAGCAGCACAACGCTCTCTACATCACAGTGAATTTGCTCAACGTAATTCCGGCTCGCGAGGTTCAGGCCCAGCCCAAGGAGACCGAAGTAGTTTCGAACCATTACTGGATGAATTCGTTACCCTTCGTAAAGCAAAATAGCTGACTTCTCTTCTATGAGGCGGTTCTCCTTCTAGCTGTGCCTACTGTCTCCGCCTAAGTTTTCGTTTCGCCGCACGCCTGATTTCGACAGTTGACAATCAAGGCCGTCTCGCAAAGAATGATGGCGCTCTCTTGAAGCCGTTCTTCTGCCCTGTTCTTAAACTTCCTCGCGCAGAGGTGCTCCTGAATAGCGAGTTAGTCCACCAGGTCCGGTTTCCAATTTCCGCAGGGAGGCATGTCATGAGACGCAAAAAGCTATTGACTACGCTCTTACTGGCGCTGACCCTTGCAGCAGTAGAGTCGACTCACGCGCAAACCTTTAGCACGCTTTATAACTTCTGCTCCCAACACAAATGTGTCGATGGGCACTACTCTGCCGGAAACCTGGTGCTCGACAAGAATGGCAATCTGTACGGCACGACCGAACTGGGTGGCTCGAGTGGCTACGGCACGGTCTTTGAACTGACCGCGGCAGGTTCGTACAAGGCTATCTACAGCTTTTCTGGAGAACCCGACGGAGCGTATCCTACGACCCTGATGTTCGATGCGAACGGGAACTTCTTTGGAACAACGCTGAGTGGGGGCGTTTACCAGTACGGCGGAACGGTGTTCGAGTTGACTTCCGCAGGGATAGAAAAGGTTCTGTACAGCTTTACAGGGGGAGCGGACGGCTTCTATCCAGAGGGGCCACTGGTTAGCGATGCGCAAGGCAATCTATACGGCACCACATATGCGGGGGGACCTTACTACTGCTTTGAGGGCTACGGCTGTGGAACTGTATTTGAAGTATCTCCGGATGGAACGGAGACAACGCTCTACGCTTTCACCGGAGGCGCCGACGATGGGGAGTCGTACTCGGGCGTAATCCGGGATGCGAGCGGCAATCTCTATGGCACGACGGCACAGGCAGAGGACGTGGGGCCACAACCGGGAACGGTGTTTAAGCTGACGGCTGCGGGAGTTGAGACACCGCTCTATTCGTTCACTGGAGGTAAGGATGGATCGGGTCCACTAGCTGGACTGGTGATGGATGCCAAAGGCAACCTTTGGGGGACGACTTACTATGGCGGAAAGCAATCCTGCTATGACGGCGTGGAATTCGGCTGTGGCGTGGTATTTAAGGTAACGAAACGGGGCAAAGAAACGGCGCGCTACAAATTCGGTGGAGGGAATGATGGGGGATACCCTGCAAGCGCCCTGGTGGAAGACGGTCACGGAAATTTGTATGGCACGACCTACTACGGCGGAAGCTTGCCGTGCAACAGCGGGGTTCCGAGTGGCTGCGGGGTAGTCTTCAAGATCCCCAAAAAAGGTAAGCAGGTAGTGCTCCACAGCTTTACAGGTGGATCGGATGGGGCTTATCCGGACGCTGGTTTGACACTCGACGCTCAGCGCAATCTTTATGGCACAACTCTGAGCGGTGGTGCGAATGGAAGCGGAGTGGTATTCAAGATAACGCCTTGACTCCTGTCGCTACCCCAACATTTTCGGGGGAAAGCATGTGCCTATCGAGTCCCGGGTTTGATGGCCGGCGCGCCGAGGTTGTAAACTCAAGAACACGCGCCCGTAGCTCAGCTGGATAGAGCGGCAGCCTCCGGAGCTGTAGGTCGGGAGTTCGAATCTCTCCGGGCGCGCCAGTCCCTCCTGCAATTCCGTAGCGATTCCAGTTTCCTCTCTTTGTTCGGGATTTCGCCTGCGGGCTCCGCTTCGCTCACGCGCGCGTACCGGCTCCAGTTCGAATCTCTCCGGGGGCGCCACTTACTTCTACGAGGCCCATCCCAGGAACACAGCCACCACTCCGAACGTGTCGATGAACCCGTGCGCCAAAATACAGACCCACAAGTTCCCTTCCGAGAGAATGTAAGCCGCCGCCAGAATCAGCCCCGCCATGCCGGAATCGACCATTCCAGCCGGACCCTTGTAGTAGTGTCCAAAGCCAAACAGCACCGCCACCACCAAAGCTCCCGCCCAGTACGCGGCCTTCGAGCGGCCGGCCACATCCGCTGCGCGCCGCAGCAGATACCCTCGATAATCGATTTCTTCTCCGAACGCGGCAAACGTCCAGATCAGCAAAAGCCATTGCAGCGCCGCCTTCCAGTGGCCGCTGATTTCGTTCATGCCCTTCGGGGCAATGGCTGGAGGCCAGAAATGCGCCGTAACCGGGTCGATGAGGAGCGCGCCAAGCATGATCCGCAGCGCCGCAACCGCCAGCGCGAACAAGATGGTACGCCGCCACGAGACCGGCCAGCGCACTCCCACCGCCGTCCACGAGCCGTCGCGCAATTGTGCGGAAACAAGTCCGAGCACAAAGAGGATGGGCACCTCATTCGGAACTACGCGATAGACATTGTGCCCGATGACGATCGCGCTCCCGGCGGCGAGTTCAGCCAGAGAGATCCAGCGCTGCGCCGACGAAAGCGCTTTCCCGGGAAAGAATGCGGACTGAGCGGAAGCGGTCATCTGCGAATGCTGAGGAAAGACGATAAGACCGCGGATTTTACATTACCCGGTGATCCGATTACCAAATCACCCAATGCTCTCCGTCAC
>Ga0335080_10002611_pt1 | contig 18034 bp, 16 predicted proteins | sample Lox_Sample_34_FD_206720 | JGI IMG/M metagenome (GOLD analysis project Ga0335080, IMG submission 206720) | Soil microbial communities from Loxahatchee National Wildlife Refuge, Florida, United States - Lox_Sample_3.4 | ecosystem: Environmental > Terrestrial > Soil > Wetlands | place: USA...
CTGCCAATAGAGGAAGACGAGATCAAAAAGAAGAAAAAGAAGAAGAGCAAAAAGAGCACCGCGGCGCCGAAGCCGCCATTGAAACCGATTTCACTGGATGATCCAAAAATTTTTGAGCCCACTCTGCAGGTGATTCCCGGCAAGGGGAAAGTGATCAATGACCTGAGGAAGTCGGCACAGACCGCGGAAGCGGTATACCTGGCTGGCGACCCCGACCGCGAAGGCGAAGCCATTTCCGCCCACTTGGCGATGGTTCTCTCGAAGCCGGCGAAATTCCTGATTCCCGAGGAAGAGGAGAACGGAAGCGGAAAAAACGGGGACAAGAACGGAGACAAGAAAGAAGAGGCAGCGGCCAACGGAAACAAGAAAGGCGCTAAGGGGAAGACGAAGAAAGCCGGCGAGAAAGACAAGATTGAGATTGAACCGATCGATCCGAAGAAGATTTTTCGGGTGACGTTCAACGAGATTACGCCAAAGGCCATCCGGGCAGCCTTCGAAAAGCCTCGCAGCGTGGATGCGCAGCTGGTGGATGCCCAGCAAGCGCGGCGTGTACTGGACCGGATCGTGGGCTACAAAATCTCACCGCTGTTGTGGGACAAAGTGAGGCGGGGATTAAGCGCAGGCCGCGTGCAAACGGTGGCACTGCGATTGATCGTGGAACGCGAGCAGGAGATTCGTGCGTTTGTGCCGCAGGAATACTGGACCATTCACGCGATGCTTGATGCGGGGGAGCCCCCTCTCTTCGAGGCGAAGTTGACGAAGAAAAAGGGTGAGGACATAGAGATTAAGAACCAAGCGGCCGCCGATGAGGTCGTGGCGGCGGTAAATAAGGCAAAGTGGACGGTATCGAGCGTGGCCCTAAAGGAGAAGCGGCGAAATGCCCCTCCCCCGTTCACCACTTCCAAACTTCAGCAAGCCGCATACAACCGGCTGCGGTACACAGCGAAGCGGACTATGGCGCTGGCGCAACGTTTGTATGAGGGTGTGGAATTAGGCGAAGAGGGATCGGTGGCGCTGATTACGTACATGCGTACGGATTCTGTGCAGGTCTCGAACGATGCACTGGAGCAAGTGCGTGGGTTGATTCCGGAACGCTTCGGCAGCAGCTATTTGCCGGAGAAGCCCAACTTTTACAAGTCGAAGAAGGACGCGCAGGGAGCGCACGAAGCGATCCGGCCGACAGAGGTGAGCCGGGCGCCGGAAGACGTGCGCAAGTACCTGGAAGACGACGTATTCAAGCTGTACCAGTTGATCTGGCAGAGATTCGTGGCATCGCAGATGCTGCCGGCGGTATACGACCAGACGACGATTGACATTGCCGCGGCGGACTATACCTTCCGGGCGACGGGATCGATTCTGAAGTTCGACGGATATTTGAAGGTGTACCAGATTCCGGCGGCGAATACGGACCGCGAGGACGACGAAAAGGATGACGAAGGCGAGGGCAAGGCGCTGCCGCGGGTAACCGAGGGTCAGGTGCTGAAGCTCGAATCGATCCGTCCGGACCAGCACTTCACGGAGCCCCCTCCGCGTTACACGGAAGCGACACTGGTGAAGGAATTGGAAGAGGACGGAATCGGGCGGCCTTCGACGTACGCGTCGATTATCTCGACGATCGTCGAGCGCGAGTACGTAAAGAAGGATCAGGGACGGTTCACGCCGACCATGCTGGGCGAGCGCGTGTGCATGCTGCTGATCAAGAGCTTTGAAGATGTATTCGACGTGAAGTTCACGGCGCGGCTGGAAGACGAATTGGACGAAATTGAAGAAGGAAAGATGCCGTGGCGCGAGTCGGTTAAGGAGTTCTGGGAAAAGTTCGTCGTGGACCTGGATAAGGCCGGCGATGAGATGATCTCGTACAAGGCTGGAATTCCGACCGGCAAAAAATGCGAGAAATGCGGCCAAGGCGAACTGCTGGAACGCATCAGCCGCCACGGGTTCTTCCTAGGCTGCTCGCGCTATCCGGAGTGCGACTTTATTCAGGACATGAATGAGGAGATTCCGGAAGACGCGGAAAACAAGACCGAATATTGCGAGAATTGCGGGAAAGAGATGGCGCTGAAGCGCGGACGGTTTGGAACGTTCCTGGCGTGCACAGGATACCCAGACTGCAAGACGACCAGACGGTTAGTTCAGGGGACGCGAATCGCTCTGCAACCCGATGAGCCTCTGGATGAGAAGTGCCCGCTGGACGGAAACGGGTTGGTAAAGAAGCATGGGCGATTCGGAGAATTCATCGGTTGCTCGGGGTATCCAAAGTGCAAGTACACGCGGCCGATTACCATGGGGATCAAATGCCCGAAATGCAATGAAGGGGAGTTTGTGAAGCGCGGGAGCATGGGGAAAGGCGGGCGGGGACGATTCCGCACGTTCTACGGATGCTCACGTTATCCCGATTGCGACTTCACAACTCCGAACATGCCCATTGCGGAGCCGTGTCCGAAATGTGGGGCGCCGTTCATCGTAGAGAAGAAATCGAAAATTGGAACCGTACACGCATGCATTAAAGAAGGATGCGATTGGGAGAAATTGACCGACGAGCAGCCATCCAAGGCTGTGAAGGCCGAAGAATCACCGGTAGAGGCTAAGGCATAAAGCTGCGCAGGGTTAACCTCGGAATCATCACTTCATTCGACGCGACTTGTGGGGAACTCCCCAGTGCAGCCGGATGTGTGTTTCTATAATTAAGGCGAGAGGCAGAATGAAGCAGTCGATCGGCAAATTCCTGGGATATTTGCATTCGGTGAAGAATGCCTCGCCGCACACGATCGTAAACTACAAGAAAGATCTGGAGCAGTTTCTTGCCTATTTGAAGCCGCCGGAGATGGAAGCGCCGCCGCTCGAAAAGATTGATCACAAAATGATTCGGGAGTACGTCGGGCACTTGCACGAGGTGGGTTTAGAGAAGAGCTCGATCGCGCGGAAGTTGGCTGCGATGCGGTCGTTTTTCAAGTACTGCGTACGAGAAGGTGTGCTGAAGGAGAACCCAGCCAGGCTTGTGCCGACACCGAAGCTGCCGAAAAGAATTCCCGCAGTATTGTCCGCAGAAGAAATGAGTGGCTTCCTAGACCAATTGGCGGGAGCCCGAACACCATCAAGGAAACGCCTGAGGGTGCCGACGGAAAACAATGCGATAGCGAGATTGGAAGATAGCGTTCTGCTGTGCCGAGACCGGGCGATATTGGAGTTGCTGTACGCAGCCGGTCTTCGAGTGAGCGAGTTGACCGGTTTGAACCTGACGGACGTAGACGAAAAGGATCGAGTTGTGCGTGTATTGGGCAAGGGGCGGAAGGAACGCGTAGTGCCTTACGGAGCAAAAGCCGCAGAAGCAATGCGGTTGTACTGGCCAATCCGCGAGAAATTGCTAAACGAAAATCAGGGCAAGCGGAAGAAGCCGGAGGACCAGGCGGTGTTTCTGAATTATCGGGGACGGCGGCTGACCACGCGAAGCGTCGGGCGGCTGGTAAAGAAATATGTGAAATTGGTGAATATCAACTGGGACCTGCATCCCCACTCGCTGCGCCACGCGTTCGCGACGCACCTGTTGGCAGACGGGGCGGATCTTCGAGCAATTCAAGAGTTGCTTGGGCACTCATCTCTTTCGACGACCCAGAAATACACGCATGCGACGCCGCAACAACTCATGCGGATCTATGACAAGGCACACCCGCACGCATGAAGAAGCACGGCTTGGTGTTATTGTTTGGGGCGGTGAGCCTGGCAACCGCAGGCCGTTTGTGTGCGCAGGATAATTACGAAATCCAGGTGTACGGATCGGAGCTGGTGGACAAGGGCCGGACGATGGTGGAGTTGCACAGCAATTTCACTTTCGAGGGCAGCAAGAGCACGAGCGACGGCACCTATCCGACAAACCATCAGTTGCACGAGACGATCGAGATCACGCATGGTTTTTCCAAGTGGTTCGAGTGCGGCTTCTACATTTTTACAAGCGCTAAGAACGGATACGGGATCGATTGGGTGGGGGACCATATCCGGCCACGGTTCGCGATATCGCAGGAGTGGAAATGGCCGGTGGGGCTGAGTTTGTCGCAAGAGATCGGATATCAGCGAAGACAGTACTCGGTGGATACGTGGACCTACGAATTGAGGCCGATTATCGACAAACAATGGGGCCGCTGGTATTTCTCGTTCAATCCGACGTTTGACCGGTCGTTACACGGAGAATCGGTGAATCAAGGATTTGTGTTTTCGCCGAACGTGAAGGTAAGCTACGACTTCACGAAAAAGATCACTGGGGGAGTGGAGTATTACGGGTCGCTAGGGCCCGCAAGCGGTTTCGATCCCGTAGCAGAGCAGCAACAATAGATTTTTCCCGCAATTGATTTGAATTTGTCGCCGAAATGGGAGATTAATTTCGGAGTGGGTGTGGGGCTGACGCGATCGACGGACCATATGATCGCGAAAGCCATCATCGGGTACCGGTTCGACTTTTAATCAGCGAGTGGACAGGAGAAGAGAATGACAAGAGCGGGCAAGGCGTGGGTGTGCCTGTTACTGGCGCTGATGCTTCCGGTGGCGACGACAGCACCGGCGAGGGCAGGCCATCCGGGCCAGGAATGGAACGCGCTGGTCGATGAGTTTTTGGAGAAGGTGTACTTTCCGCAGAACCCGTCGACGGCCACGGTGGCCGGTATTCACCAGTTTGACGGGGAAATCGAGGCATACTCCGCGCAACAAATCGAGGCAGAGAACCGGGTTTTGCACGAATACGAAGCGCGGGTCGCCAACTTTCCATCGGCAGGGCTGAACGCCGTGGATGCCGCGGATCGAGAGATCCTGTTAGGACATATCCAAAGTGAACTGTTGACGTCGGAAGTGTTGAGACCGCAGGAAAAGAATCCCGACATTTATTCGAGCGGCGCCACGGGCAGCGTTTATGTACTGATGGAGAGAAATTTCGCTCCGGCGGACCAGCGCTTGCGCAGCGTGATTGCGCGAGAAAAGAAAATACCGAATGTTTTCGCCGAGGCACGAAAGAACCTGAAAAATCCGGCGCGAATCTATACGGAAATCGCGATCGAGCAGATTCCGGGGATCATCAGTTTCTTTGAAAAGGATGTGCCGGAGGCATTCAAGCAGGTCAAAGACGCCGGATTACAGGAGGAGTTTGCGAAGAGTAATGCGGAGACGATTGCGGCGCTAAAGGCGTATGGAGAATGGCTGCAGAAGGATTTATTGCCACGGTCCAAGGGCGACTTCCGAATTGGCGCGGAGAACTACGCGAAGAAACTGAAGTACGAGGACATGGTAGACACGCCGTTGGAGCGGTTACTGCAGGTCGGTTTGGCTGACCTGCACAAGAATCAGGCGGAACTGCGGAAAATCGCGAAAGAGGTGGATGCGAGCAAATCGCCGCAGGACGTGATGGCACAACTAGGCACAATGCACCCGGCGCCTGACAAGCTGATGGAGACGTTCAGCGGGACGTTCGACAGTTTGATTGCGTTCATCCGGGAGAAGAACATCATCACGATTCCGGCAGGGCCAAAGCCGACAGTGATCGAGACGCCGCCGTTCGAGCGAGCGACAACGACGGCATCAATGGATACGCCCGGCCCATTTGAGAAAGTGGCGACCGAGTCGTACTTCCACGTAACGCTTCCGGGGCCGGCCGATTCGAAAGAGGACGTGGAGAGCTTGATGTCGGCATTCAACATCGGGACGATCTTCAGCACGTCGGTGCACGAGACGTATCCCGGCCATTACATGCAGTATTTGTGGACCAGCCGCGCGCCAAGCAAATTGCGCAAGGTGATCTATGCGAACACGAATGGAGAGGGCTGGGCGCACTACACCGAGCAGATGATGTTTGAGGAGGGGTACGTGCGGCCGGGCCGCGGCGCGAAGGATGAGCGCGAGGTGAAGCTGGTGCACCTGGGACAACTGCAGGATGCCTTGTTGCGCGATGCACGATTCGTGGTCGGAATAGAGATGCATACCGGGAAAATGAATTTCGACGAGGCGAAGAAGTTTTTTGTGGAAGAGGGGTTTCAGACGAAGAAAGTGGCGGAGATCGAAGCGAAGCGCGGAACCAGCGACCCGACGTACCTGTATTACACATTGGGTAAGCTGCAGATTTTGAAGCTGCGCGACGACTACAAGAAGAAAATGGGAGCGAACTTTTCGCTGGGCGAGTTTCACGACAGGTTCATGGGGCAGGGGTTTCCACCGATTGCGGTGGTGCGGCAGGCGCTGTTAGGCGACAATTCTCCTGTACTCTGAAACGGCCTGGCCCTGGCCGCGCATCGGAATGAAGGGCCCTTCCAAAGAAGAATGGCGTGTTGGACGGGTGAGGTCAGCAAAGACCATGGAAGCAAGTCCCGTTCGAACAGACGCCACCAACCCCAAACCAGCGAATACCGCACCTGGCGAACTGAGCCTGGCAGTGCTGCGAATGCTGCCGTGGCTGATCGCCGTGGCATTTTTCATGGAATCGTTGGACACGACGATTCTGAACACCGGTGTGCCGACGATCGCAGCGGCGCTGAACGTGGCGCCATTGAGCATGAAGGCGGTGCTATCGAGCTATACGCTGAGCCTCGCGGTATTTATTCCAATCAGCGGATGGATGGCGGACCGCTTCGGCACGAGGCGCGTGTTCGGTTCGGCAATCGGATTGTTCACGCTGGGATCTTTCCTGTGTGGGATTTCCACAAACATTCACGAGTTGGTGGCGTTCCGGATTCTGCAGGGATGCGGCGGGGCAATGATGGTGCCGGTGGGCCGCCTGACGATGGTGCGGGCGTTCCCGAAGTCGCAACTGGTGCGGGCCATGAGTTTCGTGGCGATTCCTGGACTGATCGGACCGATGCTGGGGCCGATCACCGGCGGGTTGATCGTAGCGTATCTGCACTGGCGGATGATTTTCTTCGTCAACATTCCGATTGGGCTGGTGGGGCTGTACCTGGTGTACCGGCACCTGCCCGATTATTTCGAGGAGCACGTTGACCCGCTGGATGTTGTCGGGCTGATTCTGTTCGGGTCGGGAATCGCGCTGCTTTCGTATGTTCTGGAGGTATTTGGCGAGCACACGCTCGGGACATTGGAGATATTGGGACTGCTGGCGTTGTCGATGACGCTGTTGGCAGGGTACGGCCTGCATGCGGCGCGAATTACGCATCCGATGCTGCATTTGGCGTTGTTTCGTATTCGGACGTTTCGGGCGGCGGTGGTGGGAAGTTTCGTGACGCGACTGGGGATTGGAGGCATACCGTTTCTGTTTCCGCTGTTGTACCAGGTGGGACTGGGATTTTCTCCGGTGCAGTCAGGCCTGCTGATGATGCCGCAGGCGATTGCGGCAATGAGTTTGAAGGTGTTGATGCCGCGCATTCTGGCGCGGCTTGGGTACCGGGGAGTGCTGGTTTCGAACACGATCATTATCGGGTTGCTGATTTTATCGTTCTCGACGTTTGGATTTCACACGCCGGTATGGGGGATCGTGGTGATCGTGTTTTGCTACGGGTTCTTCACGTCGCTGCAGTACACGAGCATGAACACGTTGGTGTATGCGGATATTTCGGAGGCGGAGGCCAGTGCGGCGAGTTCGATCGCGAGCACGATGCAGCAGATGTCCATGAGCTTTGGAGTTGCGGGGGCGTCGTTAGTGACGGCAGTTTTTCTGCCTGACCGTTTCCGGTCCAATCCGCCGGAGTTTATCCATGGAATTCATCATGCGTTTTACGTGCTGGGCGGGATGACGGTGCTTTCGACGCTGGTGTTTCGGGAATTAAGGAAGGGCGACGGGGGAGAGGTGAGTCGGGCGCGGCAGGAACATCCGGGATGATAGAGTGGCCGGCATGGTGACCGTGCGGGAAGCGAGGCCGGAAGATGCCGACGTGGTGTGGGCGATCATCGAGCCAGTCATTCGGGCCGGTGAGACATACACGCTGGCGCGCAATATGGTGCGGGAAGAGGCACTGGCGTTCTGGTTTGCGAAGGGGCATGAGGTGTTTGTCGCTGAGGATAAGAGCGGCGCCGTGGGGACATATTTCTTGCGAGCGAATCAGGGTGGCGGCGGGTCCCATGTGGCGAATTGCGGATATGTGACCGCGAACGACGCTACGGGAAAGGGAGTGGCGCGGGCAATGTGCGCGCATTCGTTGGAGCATGCGAAGAAACGCGGGTTTCGAGCGATGCAGTTTAATTTTGTGGTGAGTACGAATGAGCGAGCGGTGCGGTTGTGGCAGAGTTTCGGGTTTGAGATTGTGGGACGTTTGACGAGGGCATTTTTGCACCCCATCGGGCGATACGTAGATGCGTTGGTGATGTACCGCGAGCTGTGAGCGAAGGTAACAGCAGGACCCAGGTTCACAAACCGAACCTGGGGTACCCCGCACCTGGTAGGAATTGGGAATCGTGGGGGCATGGGGTTCAGCGGGGCTGAACCCCTACATGAGAAGTGCGAACGCGGAAACCGCGCCCGCGGCAGCAGAACTGCCGCTGAGCGGTGGAAGCCAAGCAGCAAGATTTTCGAAAGCGGGAGTAGAGCTCCCGCGCTCCAAAGTGCGTTGACGGTTTGGCGGGGCAGCCCGTATAATTAGAGTTTGTCCTAAGACATTGGAGGAGCGATGTACGCCGTTATACAGTCCGGGGGTAAGCAGTACCGTGTCGCGCCGGGCGATACGATCCGCGTGGAGCGGGTGAAGGGTGAAGTGGGCGAGCAAGTGAAGTTTGGAACCGTGCTGGCGGTTTCGACCGACGACAAGAAGGTGTTGGCGGGGGAAGACGCACAAAAGGCGACGGTTACCGGCAAAATTGTGGAGCAGGGGCGAGGGAAAAAGCTGACTGTGCTGAAGTATAAGAAGACGAACCAGTACAAGATTCAGCGGGGCCACCGGCAGAATTACACGGCGGTGGAAGTGAGCGAGATCAAGCTGTAAAGAAAGAAGTAAAGAGGCAACGAGGGGAGAGATTCCTTGCTTCGCTCGGAATGACGGATTGTGGTTATCCGATTTGATGCCAGATTGAGTGCATTTGGGTTTCGCGAGTTCCAAAAAGATTTGAGAGGGATTGAGTCATGGCACATAAAAAGGGTGGCGGCTCGTCAACAAATGGACGGGATTCCCACGGGCAGAGGCTGGGCGTAAAGCGCTTCGGCGGGCAGTTGGTGAATGCGGGAACGATCATCGTGCGGCAGCGCGGAACGAAGCACCGGGCCGGCGAGAACGTGGCGCAGGGCAAGGACGATACCTTGTTCGCGCTGGTGACCGGTTATGTGGAATTCCGGGACCGGGGCAAGAGCGGACGGTTTGTGAACATCAAGCCGGTTGAGACGGAGAAGGCCGCGAGTTAAAGCAAGGAGATTCGCGCGGCCCCGGTGAAGATGCCGGGGCCGTTTTTGTTTTGGGGCACCACAGAGGACACAGAGTTCCACAGAGGGCGCGGAGAGCGTGGGAGGATACAAGACCGTGCAAGGTAGTAGGTATAAAGTTTAAGGTGCAAGGATTCTCCAATGTTTGTTGATGAGGCGAAAATCTGGGTGAAGGCTGGAGACGGTGGGAACGGGTGCGTGGCGTTCCGGAGGGAGAAGTACGTGCCGCGGGGAGGACCGTCGGGGGGAGACGGGGGAAATGGCGGGAGCGTTTACCTGGAAGCGAACCCCAACGACAACACGCTGCTGCGTTACCGGTACAACCGGGAGTTCAAGGCGGATCGCGGGCGGCACGGCGAAGGATCGAACTGTACCGGTGTTTCGGGCGAGGAAATGGTTTTGAAAGTGCCGGTGGGGACGCTGGTGTACGACGAAAAGAGCGAGGAAGTGCTGGCGGACCTGAAGAAGGCAGGCCAGCGTGTGCTGGTGGCGCATGGCGGGAAAGGCGGGCGCGGGAACCAGCACTTTGCGAAGCCATGGCACCAGGCTCCTCGTGAGAAAGAGGAAGGGCAGCCGGGGGAAGAACGGCGCTTGCGGCTGGAGTTGAAGTTGCTGGCGGATGTGGGGCTGGTGGGATTCCCGAACGCGGGCAAGTCGACGCTGATTTCGGTGATCAGCGCGGCGAGGCCGAAGATCGCGAATTACCCGTTCACGACGCTGGAGCCGAACCTGGGCGTAGTGAACGCGGATGGCGGCACGGGCGGACACGGGACGGAGTTGGGACGGACATTTGTGGTGGCGGATTTGCCAGGGCTGATCGAGGGAGCAAGTGAAGGCGCGGGGCTAGGGACGCGGTTTTTGAAGCACGTGGAGCGGACGCGGCTGCTGGTGCACTTGATCGACACAAGCGACACGGCGGAGATGGACCCGATTAACGCCTTCCGAATCATTGAGGGCGAGTTGGGCTCTTTCAGCCAAGCCCTCACCGATAAACCGATGATTGTGGCGACGACGAAGCTGGATGCGACGACCGACCGAGCGAAATTGGAAGAGTTGAAAGCGTTCTGTGAGAAGAAGGAGTTGGAGTTTCACGCGATTTCAGCGGCTACGGGCGAGGGCGTAAAAGAGCTGGTGCGCGGGATCGCGGATGCGTTGGAGAAGATTCCGAAGGAAGAGGTGGAGGAAGAAGCCGATACGGCGCCGGAAGCGGGCGTGGAGTATGTGGACGCCGGAGCATTCGAGGATGATGACGAGTCCGAGGAAGACGAGCGACCGGTGAAGGACATTCCTTGAAGGAACGCAAAGCTCATACGGTTGTGTTGTGCCAGAACGATGCGTTGAGATCCTTCGGCCAAATGCAGGCCTCAGGATGACAGGCTTTCTCAGCTGGGCTCAAGCACATGTGGAAAGGCGCGGGTCTAAAGACCCGCCACTACCAAACCGTCGCAGGACAAGGAGAAGGCGGTCCCTACCACGGCGATTCGTGAGAAAATAGGGTACGGGAAGATTCGGGAGGCGGATTGACGACAGCGCAGGCTCAACGGACCGCGGCGAAGATTCATCCGAGACGGATTGCGATATTTGGGGGGTCGTTCGATCCTATTCATGCAGGGCATTTGGCCGTAGCCCGGGCCGCGGACCGTCGATTCAATTTCGACGAAATTCATTTCATACCGGCGAGCCGTCCACCGCACAAATTGAAGCAACATCTGGCGCCGTTTCCGCACCGGTTTGCGATGGTGGCGCTGGCGTGCGCGGATCATCCGCATTTTGTGCCGTCGCTGGCGGAAGCGGGCGAAGATTTCAGCGGGACGCAGCTGCACTATTCGGTGGATACGGTGCGGTATTTCCGGCACGCGTACAACGGGCAGGGCGACCGCGTTTTTTTTATCGTAGGCGCGGATGCGTTTCTGGATATTCCGATGTGGAAGGAATACGAGACGCTGCTGGGCCTGTGCGATTTCGTGATTGCGAACCGGCCGGGTATCCGGCTGGAGGCGCTGCGTCTGGTGATTCCGCCGGATTTGCAGGCGAGCGGGAACGGCAAGCGCGAGAAAGAGGACGAATCTGTCGCGCACGGATCGCCGGTGGTGGCGCGGTTGCAGAAGACGACGATTTATTTACTGGAGAACGTGGCGAGCGAAACGAGCGCCACGGACATCCGTCGAAAAGCAAATCAGGGACAGTCGATTCACGGATTGGTTTCGGCGAGGGTCGAGGAATATATCTTGAAACAGGGGTTGTACCGTTGAAGCTGGAAACATTACCACAGGGAGTGCGGCTGGCCGTTGAGGCGGCGCAGAACAAAAAGGCAGGCGCGGTAACGGTGCTCGATCTGAACGGGGTAGCGGCGTTCACGGATTATTTCGTGATCTGCACGGGCTACAGCACGCCGCAGTTGAAGGCGATCTGCGACGAAATTGAGGAAGCGCTTTGGCGAGAGCAGAAGCGCAAGCCGGAGCATCGCGAGGGACACCGGTCCGCCGAGTGGGCATTGCTGGATTTTGGCGGGTTCATTGTGCACGTGTTCGGCGAACAGGCGCGGCATTATTACGACCTGGAGCGGTTGTGGAGATCGGCGCCGTCGCTGGTGTTGCCGGATGAGCCGGAGCGGGAAGAGCGGCGGTTGGGCGGGAGAGAGAATTATCTGCAGCAGTGAGCGGCTGAATTTGGCAGGTGCGGCAGTTCCCTTCGAGCTATCTCGTTGACAGTTAGCATGACACTTTAAGTTGAGATCCTTCGCCTATCCTCGTCGGATAGGGCTCAGGATGACAGTCCTCCTTTTTGCCGAACCAACAAGGTAGACTCGCGGAATGAAGATACGGCTGCTGATGCTGGGCAAAACGCGCGGGGCGGAAGCGAGCGCGCTGGTGTCGGAGTATGTGAAGAGGATTGGGCGGTCGTGTCCGATTGAAGTGTCCGAGGTGCGCGACGGCGAGGCGGCGCTGAAGAAGCTGAATGCGGATCGCGCAGCTACGGCGCTGCTGCTGGATGCCGGCGGAAAGACGTATGATTCAGTAGCTTTCGCGAAGTGGATGGGGGAGATGCGGGATCGGGGGACGCGGGAAGTGATTTTTGTGTGTGGAGACGCCGATGGGTTTCCGGCGGAGTTGCGCGAGCGAGTCAAACCGAAGGTCTCGTTGAGCGCAATGACGTATTCACATGAGCTGGCGCGGGTGATGCTGGCGGAACAGATTTACCGGGCGTTTGCGATTTTATCGGGGAGCCCGTATCCGAAATAAGAAGTAGAGAGAGCCGGCAGGCCGCAGAACGCGCAACGTGAAAAGCCAGAACTGGGTGCGCGTCCGAGGAACTTAAAAACGAAAGCGGAAGAGCGGACCACCTTCAAGCACTTGTGAAACGGAACGGGTCTGAAGACCCGCGACTACAAAGGGGCACAGGCTAAAGCCTATGCTACGGCGGCAGAGATGCGTTTTGGGGCGATCCGTGGTTCAATCTCAGGGCTATGGCGCAGACTCGCTACGTTCCCGATAAAGACAAGCCGTCAGTGGCTGTCGAGATACCGCTACAGAACCCGCTACCGGATTACGATTTGGAAGAGTTGGAACAACCCACCCCAAGAGATGTGGATGGAATCCTGGTGTCGCAGGGATTCCGGGACCTGGTGGACGACGCCCGAGGAATTCTAATGGATCTAGTGGCGCACCCACCGCCACTAAGCGGATTGAATCATTCCACGTTCGACCTGACGGGGAATCCCCATTTCGAAATTGCGCAGTTAACCGGAGCGATTTGTCCTGGAGACCAAGTCTATCGTCCGGGATTATGGATCGTCTTAAGGGATCCGAAGGGCGCGCCGAACCAATCGCTCGGGGAAGTAAAGCTGGAGCACGCGCGAGCAATTATCGAGGCGCTGGTACGGAAGTTGGGATTGTGAAGCAGAGTGCGAGCCGTTCCCGCCCGGGATGGTAGCGGTTCGAGGAAATCCGGATGAAAAATGTTTGTGTAGAGGTGGTGGTGATCCTCGCGGTGGCGGGTGTGTGCTTTTTGGGTCTAGCTGAGGGACAAGCGGCGACCGGCAGTGAAGAGCAGGTCGCGGAGAACGCTTTCAAATCGGGGAAGTTCGCGAACGCCGAAAAACTGTACGGGCAGATTGCTGCGACGGACGCAAAGAACTATGTGGCCTGCGTAAGACTGGGGGAGATTGCGTTGCTGTCGAACCATTTTCCGGATGCCAAAAAGTGGCTGAAAGACGCGTTGGGGATTCGTCCAGAAGATGCGCGTGCAAAAACGTTACTGGCCGAAACATTTTACCGGCAAGATGATTTTGAACATGCATCGGAACTGTTGAAGACCCAGGATGCCGGCGAGTTTCCGGAGCGGGCACATTTTACGTCATTGAACTATGAAAAGTTGGCGAGCTTCGAAGAGCAGACGCCGTATCAGGTGAGTGGGCCCGGAGATGCTGTTCATTTAAAATTTGTGAAAGCGGAGCCGCTGCCGCTAGTGAGGGTGCGGATCAATGGCGGAAAAGATGTAGTGTTTTTTGTGGACACGGGCGCCGCAGAGTTCGGGCTGGACACGGAGTTTGCGAAGGAATTGGGATTGCCGCTGTGGGCGTCGAAGGAGGTGGGGACGTTCACCGGAGGGCAGCATGTGGAGACATTTCATTCGAAGATCGATTCGATCGCACTGGGTGAGTGGACGGTGAAGAACATGCCCGCACAAGTGCTGGGCCTGCGGGTGCTGTCGTCGATGCTGGGAGTGCCGCGGATTGACGGGGTGATTGGGACGATTTTCCTTTATCATTTTGTGGCGACGATTGACTATCGGGCGGGCGAGTTGGTGTTGCAGAAGCGGACCCCGGAAAATGTGCGCAGGCTGTGGGTAGCGGTTGCGGCTGGACGGAAGAGCGTGTCTGCCCCGTTCTGGCTGGCGGCGGATCATTTTATGGTGGCGTGGGGGCGAGTGGGAACCTTGCCGCCGGCGTTATTTTTTCTGGACTCGGGATTGGCAGGCGCAGGCGTGAATTTCCCGGAATTGACGTTGAAAGCGGCAAATATTGCGCTGGATAAGAGCAAGACGGAGAAGGGACAGGGCGCGGCGGGAGCGTTTGAGACGATCCCGTACGTTGTGCCGGAGGTTACGTTCGCGGGCGTGACGGAACAGAATGTGAGCGGATTGTGGGATGGGCCGCTGTTCCGGGAAAACGAATTGGGATTTCACATCGGCGGGATGATCGGTCACGAATTTTTGCACACGTATGCGGTGACATTTGACTTTGACGGGATGATGATGGTGTTTCACTGAACGGAGGCGGCAGAGCCGCCTGTCCCGGTGATTGATAATCGATGCGAGAATGAGGGCAGAGCTCTCGCACTCCAGCGAGCTTGACGTTTCGGCGAAGAGACCACAATCTGAAAACTTGCGGGCGTGAGGTTGAGGGGTGTGAACCCCTAAATGTAAAGCCGCAAACACGCCGCGATTGGATGAAATATGCCGGAAAGCAAGGGATTGCTGATTGTGTACACGGGGCCGGGGAAGGGGAAGACGACGTGCGCGCTGGGGACGGCGTTTCGCGCGGTGGGACAAGGTTTGCGCGTACTGATGGTGCAGTTCATCAAGGGCTCGTGGCACTACGGCGAGCTAGACGCGGCAAAGATGCTGGGTGACGACAAGTTTGAAATTCGGCCGATGGGGCGAGGATTCGTAAAGATCGGCGGAGCGGAGACCGACCCTGAAGATATTCGGCTGGCGGGAGAGTGCTGGGAAACGGGACGCGAAGCGATTTACAGCGGGAAGTATGAACTTGTAATTCTCGACGAGATCAACTATGTGATCAGCTACAAAATGCTGGATGCGTCGAAAGTAGCAGAGGCACTGAAGGGGCGGCCGGAGCAGGTGCATGTGATCTGCACGGGGCGGAACGCGCATCCGTTACTCGTAGAGCAGGCGGACTTGGTAACCGAAATGAAAGAAGTGAAACACCCGTACACGAAGGGTATACTGGCGCAGCGGGGGATTGATTATTAAGTTGGTAGTCGGTAGTCGGTAGTTCGTGGTTACTGGCGACCAACTATCCGAGTTTAGTGGTAATCCGTAATCGGTCAATCGCAATCAGCCAGAGAATCGGAAAGGGTTCGCGCTTCGCTGGGGGACACACAGCGAACAGAGACAACATGGCTTGGTTCAAGAGAGACAAGAAAGCGATTGAGCAGCCGACGCCACCGGAAGAACGGAGAGTGCGTACGGAAGGGCTGTGGGTGAAGTGCGAGTCTTGCCGGGCGATTGTGTTTCGGAAAGATTTGGAAGAGAACCTGATGGTCTGTCCGAAGTGCCAATTCCATTTCCGAATGAACGCGAAGCAACGGCTGGCACTGCTGCTGGACGGAAAGTGGACGGAACATGATGCGGGAATGGTGTCGACGGACCCGCTGAAGTTTGTGGACACGAAGCCGTATTCGAAACGGATCAAGGACGCGCAGAAAAAACTAGGGCTGAACGATGCGATCGTGACGGCCGAGGGCCAGTTGAACGGGCGGCCGATCATTTGCTGCGCGATGGAGTTTGGGTTTATTGGCGGGTCGATGGGCGCGGTGGTGGGAGAGAAAGTGACGCGCGCGATCGAGATGGCAATTGAGCTGCGGCAGCCGCTGGTGATTGTGTCGTGTTCGGGCGGGGCGCGGATGATGGAAGGAACGATCAGCCTGATGCAGCTGGCGAAGGTGTCAGCGGCGTTAGCGCGACTGGATGAGGAAAAGCTGGCGTATATTTCGGTGCTTACCGATCCGACCACGGGCGGAGTGACCGCAAGTTTTGCGATGCTGGGAGATTTGAATGTGGCGGAGCCTGGAGCGTTAATCGGGTTCGCGGGCCCGCGCGTGATTGAGCAAACGATCCGCCAGAAGTTGCCGGAAGGTTTCCAGCGGTCGGAGTTTTTGCTGGAACACGGATTTTTGGATGCGGTGGTTCATCGCAAGGACATGAAGGGGTTCATCGCGAATTCGCTGGATATGCTGGTGGCGTGAAGTATGAAACGCTCGGGATGATGGGAATTCGACTCGATCAGGAGACCCTTCGAAGCCGGGGGCAAGCAGCACTCAACGGTTGAGATCCTTCGCTCCGCTCAGGATGACATCTTTTTTGTCGCTTCCAAACAATCTGCGACAGGCTGAAGCCTATGCTACGGTGCGCAGCTGATGAACTACGACGAAGCAGTGCGATATTTGTTGTCGCTGGGGCGTGAGCTAGCGGCGCCAACGCAGGCTGCAGCATCGAAATTCAATCTGGAAAACATTCGCGTGCTACTGGAACGGTTGGGACGGCCGGATCGCGCGTATCCGTGTGTACACATTGCGGGAACCAACGGAAAAGGGTCCACGGCGGCGTTCATCGAATCGATCCTGCGCGACGCAGGTTTTCGGACGGGGCTGAATACTTCTCCGCACCTCGAGAGGATCAACGAGCGAATCCGGATCAATGGCGAAGAGGTAGGCGATCAGGTTTTTGCGGAAACGTTCACGCGGATTCATGGGCTGATTGAGGAGTTGCTGGCGGAGGGCAAGTTGCGGGCGCATCCAACTTATTTCGAGTGCGTGACAGCACTGGCGTTCGAAGTGTTTGCGCGAGAGCGGGTGGAGTTTGCGGTGATTGAAGTGGGCTTGGGGGGAAGGCTGGATGCGACGAACGTGATCACACCGGTGGCCAGCGTGATTACTCGGATCGATTTCGATCACGAAAACTTTTTGGGGCATTCGTTGCGGGAGATTGCGGGAGAAAAGCTCGGGATTGTGAAGCATGGCGTTCCGGTGGTGAGCGCGCTACAGGTGGAAGAAGTTCGCGAGTTGGTGCGGGCGCGGACGGAAGAACTGCATGCGCCACTGGTGAAAGCGGAGGAGAGGTTTAGTGTTGTGACAGCGCACATGGAGGGCGGCCGCATTCGTGCAACGGTGAAGGTGGTGGAAACCGGAGAGGAGTTGCGCGTGGCCTCGCAATTGCCGGGACGGTTTCAATTGCAAAATGCGCTAAATGCAGTGGCGGCGGCGCAAGTCTTGCAGAACCGTGGATTTCGCATCCGCAATGAAAACATTGAACGTGGAATTGCGGCGGCAATTTGGCCAGGAAGGCTGGAGAAACTGCAGGAGCGGCCGGAGGTTTATTTGGACGGCGCACACAACCCAGGAGCGGCGCGAGAATTGGCGCAATTTCTTGAGGAGAACTTCACGGGGCGGCGAGTTTATTTGCTGTACGGAGCGATGCGGGATAAAGCCGTCGATGAGGTAGCGGGGATCCTGTTTCCCCACGCGACGGAGGTTATTTTCACACAGCCGGCGACACCACGCGCGGTGAGCGCCGCACAGCTGGCGGAAATCGCGAGTCATCATGCGGCGAAATTTTCTGTGGTTGCAGATGCGGAACGGGCCCTGGAGGTCGCGTTGGAGAAGGCGAGGCCTGAGGACGCGATTTTTATCACGGGGTCGTTGTATCTTGTAGGACAGTTGCGGCACGCGTGGAAGAAGCGCGGGCAGTTAGCATAGAGTGACACCTCTCCGGTTGCATCGATCCAAGAGGGATCCCTCGCTGCGCTCGGAATGACGGTTGGGAGACGATGGCACAACAAGAGAGCGTCGACAAATCGGGGAAGGTGTTGGTGGGCGTGATCATGGGATCGACGTCGGATTGGGAGACGATGGAGCACGCCGCGACGACGCTGGAGGAGCTGGGCGTGCCGTTCGAAACGCG
>Ga0335080_10002612_pt1 | contig 18021 bp, 16 predicted proteins | sample Lox_Sample_34_FD_206720 | JGI IMG/M metagenome (GOLD analysis project Ga0335080, IMG submission 206720) | Soil microbial communities from Loxahatchee National Wildlife Refuge, Florida, United States - Lox_Sample_3.4 | ecosystem: Environmental > Terrestrial > Soil > Wetlands | place: USA...
GCAGTTTTACAACCATCGGAGGATTTCTGTGTCTGGAATTTGTCCAATCTGAAATGCTCAAGGACCTTGGGCTCTTCGCTGCTTTCAGCCTGATCGGTGCCTCAGTTTGCACACTGATTTTTTTACCGCACCTCATTGCTTCTGAAAAAGAACAACAACAACATCGTGCAATAACCTATTCCTGGATTGACAGGATAGCTTCTTATCGCCCCGAATACAATAAGATCCTCGTCATTATTATTGTTTTGCTCACCATTGTTTTTGCTTACACTGCAAGATGGGTAGGCTTTGAACCCGACCTGTCGCGCATGAATTATATGTCGGATAAGCTAAAACGGGCAGAAGATAATCTGAAAAAAATCAACCTTCTTTCGCTGCAATCCATTTATCTTGTTTCCGATGGAAAAAATCTCGACGAAGCGCTGATGAATAATGAAAAGATGTTGGGCAAGGTCGAGCAGTTGAAGGACAGCGGGATCGTCAAAAAATATTCGTCAGTCTCTTCACTCATCATTTCAGATTCCCTGCAAAAACTGAAAATTGACCGATGGAAGCAATACTGGACTTCTGCTAAGAAAAACCAGTTGATGAAATCATTGGTTGAAGAAGGCGCTGCATTGAAATTTAAAGCAACTGCTTTCGACCAGTTCAATGCGCTCCTGAACAAAGATTTTCAACCCGTAGACACAGCGTCGATCAATAATTTCAGAAAGAATTACCTGGACGATTATATCACAGAAAAGCCGGGAAACACTACAGTTGTTACCCTTGTGCGGGTTGCACCTGAAAATAAACAGTTTGTCTATTCGTCATTTGAAAATGCTCCCACAGTTACTGTACTGGATAAGCAATACCTGACGAATAAATTCATTGATCTCATCAATTCTGATTTCGGCAGCATTGCCTGGATGTCGTCAATACTCGTTTTCACCGTATTGCTACTCACCTATGGAAGAATCGAGCTCACGCTGGTTTCTTTCATTCCGATGTTCATCACCTTCATCTGGATTCTTGGGATCATGGGAATTTTTGGGATCCGTTTCAACATCATAAACATCATTGTATCAGCTTTCATATTCGGACTTGGCGACGACTATAGTCTCTTCATCATGGATGGATTATTGCAGGAATATAAAACAGGCAAAAAAAACCTCTCGTCATACAAGTCGTCAATTTTTCTGTCTGCCATCACAACCATTGCCGGATTGGGTGTTCTGATTTTTGCGAAACATCCGGCGCTTAAGTCGATCGCCATTATTTCCATCGTGGGGATTGTTTGCGTAGTCATTATGGCCCAGATCCTGATTCCTTTTCTATTTGCTTTCTTAATTAAAAACAGGGTCGGGAAAAAATTATTTCCATGGACAGCCCTCGGATTATTTAAATCCATTTTCTCTTTTTCCTATTTCGTGTCCGGCAGTATCATATTGACCATTTTTGGCTTCATTGTGGTTAGGCTGAATCCGTTCAACAAAGAAAAAGGGAAACTGATCTACCACGCTTTTCTCTCCAAATACTGCTGGTCCTTGATGTATATTATGAGTAACGTGAAAAAAAGAATTATTAATCCGCAGCACGAGGATTTTTCAAAACCCGCATTCGTCGTTTGTAACCATCAGTCATTTCTTGATATATTGTCTACCGTGATGTTGCATCCCAAACTGATTTTATTTACGAACCACTGGGTCTGGAATTCCCCGGTTTTCGGTGCCGTAGTGAGAATGGCAGATTATTATCCGATCATGCATGGCGCAGAAAGCAGTTACGATTTACTGGAAGAAAAGATAAATCAGGGCTATTCGGTAGTCGTTTTCCCTGAAGGGACAAGATCAGTTGACGGCAACATGAAGCGTTTTCACAAAGGCGCTTTTTTCCTTGCAGAAAAACTACAGGTTGATATCCTGCCCATACTCATTCACGGTTCCGGCTATACGATGACTAAGGGAGATTTTTTATTGAAAGACGGGATCATCACCCTGAAATTTCTTCCCCGGATAAAACCCGACGATCAGCGATTCGGAATCGGTTATGCAGAAAGAGCAAAAATGATCGGCCGGTATTGCAGGGAAGAATTCAGCAAACTAAAACAGGAAATAGAAAAGCCTTCCTATTTTAAAGATCAATTAAAATATAACTATATCTACAAAGGCCCCATTATTGAATGGTACATGAGAATAAAACTCAGGCTTGAAAAAAACTACAGGATTTTTCATGAATTGCTTCCTGCGCGCGGTAAATTGCTGGACATTGGTTGCGGATATGGATTCATGTCTTACCTGCTTCATTTTGCAGCTCCGCAACGTGAAATCACGGGAATAGATTATGATGAAGAGAAAACAACACTCGCCAATCATTGCTTCAGTAAGGATGGGAGAATTCATTTTATATGCGCTAAAGCCGAAGGGTATTCTTTCGATAGATACGACGGAATCATTTTATCTGATGTATTGCATTACCTGCAGCCGAAGCAACAACAGACTGTGATTGAAAAATGCATTGATCATCTGAATCCCGGAGGGACCATTGTAATCAGGGAGGGTGACAAAGAACTGGGAGAAAAACATGCGGGAACCAGGCTCACTGAATATTTTTCAACGAAAATGTTTGGTTTCAACAAAACGACTAAGCACGGTCTGTCTTTTTTGTCCGGTGAGACAATCAGTAAAATAGCCGGAGAAAAAAAAATGCATTGCAAAAAAATTGACAACACAAAATATACGTCGAATGTAATTTTTGTGATAAAACACGCCAATCATACCATGAATGAACAATTTTGATATCATAATCATTGGCAGCGGAATGGGCGGACTGGTATGCGGCGACATCCTGGGTCGTGAAGGATATCGTGTATGTATACTCGAAAAAAATAAACAGATTGGAGGTTGCCTGCAAACCTTTGTGCGCAACAAGGTCATTTTTGATTCCGGCGTGCATTATCTCGGAGGATTGGCCAAGGGCCAGAATCTTTACCAGATATTCAAATATCTCGGGTTAATGGATAAGCTGAAGCTGGAAAAAATGGATGAAGACGGGTTCGACAGGATTATTATTGGCGATGACAGGAAAGAATATATTTTAGCCCAGGGATATGACAACTTCATCAATAAATTGTCTTCCGATTTTCCTGATGAGAAAGAAGGCATCATCCTGTATTGCGAAAAAATTAAAGAGGTCTGCAACAAATTTCCCATGTACAATCTGAGAACCGGGGGAGATTACCGGGAAAAAGAAGATGTGCTCGGAATCGATACCCGGGCATTTATTGAATCAGTCACAAAAAATAAAAAATTGCAGGCTGTGCTTGCAGGCAATAATATTCTCTATGCCGGTCAGCCGGATAAGACTCCCTTTTATATCCATGCACTTATATTGAACAGCTTTATCGAGAGCTCATGGAAATGTGTTGACGGCGGTTCGCAAATCGCGAAACTATTGGTGCGAAATATCCGCGAGCAGGGAGGTGTTGTTCATCGTCATGCTGAAGTAAAAAAAATTGTCGAAGAAAAAGGCAGGATCAGTTATGTAGAACTCGCTGATTCATCAAGGATTCATGCAAAAGATTTTATTTCCGATATGCATCCTGCCAAAACTATGGAGATAACAGAATCGGGCATGATCCGCAATGCGTACCGGAATAGGATCAGCAGTCTCGAGAATTCAATATCGTCTTTCAGCCTTAACATCGTATTCAAAAAAAATTCATTCAAATATTTCCGGCATAATTATTATTATCACAATGAAGGATGTGCCTGGAGCATGGCAGATTATAAAGAAAATGACTGGCCCCTCGGATATGCCGTCTTTTTCCCGGCTTCTTCTTCATCGAAAGAATATGCCGAAGGAATGACCGTTTTTACGTACATGAAGTTCGACGAAGTGAAACCCTGGGCTTCCACCTTCAATACCGTGGCTGTAAAAAGTGAAAGAGGAGAAACCTATGAAGCATTCAAAAAAAGAAAAGCTGAGCGGTTGTTGGATTGCCTGGGAAAAAAATTTCCGGGTCTGCGTAGCAAAGTCGAAGCATATTATACATCCACTCCTCTTTCATACAGGGATTATATTGGGAGCGATGACGGATCCATGTACGGCATTGTCAAGGACTATAAGGATCCATATAAAACACTGATATCGGCGAGGACGAAAATACCGAACTTGTATTTAACGGGACAAAATCTCAATTTGCATGGTATATTGGGTTCTGCAATCAGCAGCCTGGTTACCTGTGCCGCTTTCCTGGGCAATGAAGATTTTGTTGAAAAAATAAAAAAATCGTGAGTGTTGAAACATTGATGCCGACTGCGCATCTGACATACAAGAGAAAATCTCGGGGAAGAAAAATCTGGAAGGGAATCGGATATGGCTTTGCCGGTTTAATACTGATTATACTGATTGGCATTATTTATGTCCTGTTGGTTTCAAGGGTTGATCCTCCAAAAATCGAAAATAGCAGCGCTCTTCAATGGCGGCGCTTGGAAATAAGCCCGGAGTTTTACACATTAAAGAATAACTGGCTTCGAAAAAGTAATTCGGGGCTTTACGAATTGTATGTAGAAGGCGCTCCTTTCGAGCGTGGCGCTGTAAATGGAAAGCTAACCCAGGAATTGTTGGCCAGACAGGAGGATTATTTTAATGAGCAAATCAATAAAATGATCCCTTCAAAATTTTATCTTCATTTTCTGAAATATTTCGTGGGATGGTTCAACCGTAATCTCAGCAAAAACGTCACAGAAGAATACAAAGAAGAAATTTATGGGATCTCTGCTTCGGCTTCAGACAAATATCAATACATCGGCTCCAATTATCAGCGTATACTGAATTATCATGCTGCTCATGATATCGGCCATGCCCTGCAAAATCTTGCGCTCGTTGGTTGTACTTCCTTTGGCACCTGGGGTGCAAACTCGGAAGACAGCACCATGATTATTGGTCGGAATTTCGATTTTTATGTCGGTGACAAATTCGCACAAAATAAAATTGTGGCATTCGTAAATCCCTTAAAAGGATACAAGTTTATGTCGGTAACCTGGGCCGGATTTATCGGTGTGGTTTCGGGAATGAATGAAAAAGGACTAACGGTTACAATCAATGCAGCAAAATCAGAAATCCCTTCAGGTTCAGCCACCCCGGTTTCCCTCGTTGCGAGAGAAATCTTACAATACGCTCAAAATATTGACCAAGCGCTCGCAATTGCAAAAAAAAGAAAAATGTTTGTGTCCGAATCCTTCCTGATCGGTTCAGCCGAAGACAATAAAGCAGTAGTTATTGAAAAAACCCCCGACTCACTCGATGTTTACGATCCGCATCAGGATCAGATTATCTGCTCCAATCATTTTCAGGGGAAAGAACTCGGAAACATGGCTTCGAATATTGCACAGATGAAGGAGAGTGCATCCGAATACCGGTATCAGCGACTATCAGAATTGCTGCGTGCAAATGGCAAAAACACAGTTCAAAAAACAATTGCGATATTGAGAGATACGCGCGGGCTTCATAACACCGACATCGGACTCGGAAATGAAAAAGCGTTGAACCAGCTTATAGCTCATCATTCAATTGTATTCGAGCCAAAAAAATTATTGGTCTGGGTATCCACTTCTCCCTGGCAATTGGGCAAATATGTCGGCTATGATCTCAAAAAAGTGTTTTCATTGAGAGGAATGAAACAGAACCGGGAAATTTGCGATAGCAGCCTGACCGTTGCTGCAGACAGTTTTTTATTAACGCGGCGATACCAGGATTTCCTCACATTCAGAAATTACAAACAGCGGATAGCAAACGGTGATGAAATCAATGCTGACAGTCTTGTGGCAAGCAATCCGGAATTTTATCATACTTATGTGCTCGCCGGAGATTATTCATTCAAACAAAAACAATATCAGCAGGCGTTAAAATATTACCGGAATGGTCTTACCAAAGAAATCGCAACAAAAAAAGAAGCAGATTATTTAAGGTCTCAAATCAAAAATTGTGAAGAAAAGCTTGGGAACTAAAAGCCTTTTTAATTTCTTATCATTATGATTAAAGGAGTCGGAATTGATATGATAGAAACGGAGCGTGTTGCTGCTAAAATCGGTAAAGAAGCCGGTTTCAGGGAACTTGTTTTTTCGGAAAAAGAAATTGCTTATTGCGAATCAAAAGCAAATAAATATGCGCATTATGCGGCAAGATTCGCAGCGAAAGAAGCTTTTTTCAAAGCCATTGGCACAGGATGGCAAAATGGAACATCTTTTAATGAAATAGAAATACTGGTCGACGAAAAAGGCAAACCAGTTTTGCATCTTCTTGGAGAAACAGCGGGTACCCTGGCTGAGCTCAATAACAGCTTTGTTTCGGTTTCCCTGTCGCACCTGAAAGCAATCGCCTCTGCCATAGTTATAATTGAAAATAAATAAAGAAATAATCAGCCAAAAACAGGTCAGAACGGCATTACTGGCGGATTTTTTGGAATAAAAATTTGATACCTTCCTTATATTTTATTTTTTTTGTATAAGGTGTTTAAAGAGAGCCTGTCAATTGACGGGAATTCCTGTTCAAAACCTAAACACATTCTCTGTAATGACAGATATTGGAGGCAGAATTCTTTCTTTAGAAAATTTTTCGGAAATTTTATTTAAAGAAAAAGGAGTCAGACTGGATGCGACGGCTTTGGAAAAGGTCGATACAAATTATCATTTCCTGAAAGATTTTTCTAACGGAAAACTCATTTACGGAATCAATACGGGATTCGGTCCTATGGCTCAATATAAGGTTGCCGAGGATAAAAGAGTTCAGCTGCAATACAATCTCATCAGAAGTCATAGTTCGGGAGGAGGAAGCCCTCTTTCTCTCTTGCTTGGTAAAGCCGTTATGGTAGCCCGTCTGAACAGCCTGATGCAGGCTTATTCCGGCATTCATATCTCGCTGGTTGAATTGCTGAAGGATATGATCAACAAAAATATTATTCCCTGCATTTACGAACATGGCGGTGTGGGTGCAAGTGGTGATCTGATTCAGCTTGCACACCTCGGTCTGGCGCTTATTGGCGAAGGGAAAGTATGGGTCCAGGGAGAACTTCGTAATGCCACAGAAGCTTTTAAAGAGGCAGGGCTTAAGCCGCTCACGATTCATATCAGAGAAGGACTGGCTATCCTTAATGGCACTTCAGCTATGACAGGAATTGGCCTGCTGAATATTATCCAAGCAAAAAAATTATTACACTGGTCGGTGCTTCTCTCCGCAATGACCAATGAAATTGTGGAAGCTTATGACGATCATTTCTCGAAAGAGTTAAACATGGTGAAACATCACCAGGGCCAGAACAGGATCGCTGCATTGATGAGAAATATTCTCAAGGATAGTAAAATGATTCATAGCCGCTCCGAACATTTATACAATCCGGAAAATATCAAACATGATGTTTTTGAAGACAAGGTCCAGGAATATTATTCTCTGCGTTGTGTAACCCAGGTATTGGGTCCGATCTATGATACGATCATTCATGCTGAAAAAATAGTCGTTGATGAATTGAATTCAGTAAATGATAATCCGGTTGTGGATCATGAAAATCATAATATTTTTCACGGTGGCAATTTTCATGGCGACTATGTATCGCTCGAAATGGATAAACTCAAAATGTCTGTCACAAAACTATCCATGCTTGCAGAACGCCAGTTGAATTATCTTTTGAACGATAAGCTAAACCAGATACTGCCTCCATTCGTCAATCTCGGAGTACTGGGCTTTAATTTCGGCATGCAGGGTATGCAGTTTACAGCCACTTCAACAGTAGCAGAAAATCAGACCCTTTCATTCCCCATGTATATCCACAGCATTCCAAATAACAACGATAACCAGGATATTGTGAGCATGGGTTGTAATGCCGCATTGATCACCAAAAAAGTGATTGATAACAGTTTTGAAGTGCTGGTCATTCAGATGATGACTGTATTGCAGGCAATCGATTATCTGGAATGCTCGACACGATTATCACCCATCACGAAAAATTTTTATACGGAAATCAGGAAAATCTTTCCCAGGTTCGTCGATGACAAACCAAAATATGAAGAGCTACAGCGGGTAAAATCCTATTTTGAAAAAACTGATCCGGCAACCAGCTTTAGTCCTGTGATCACGCAGTCTGTAATGCATTAATCAATTCCTGGTGTATAAAACCAGGCAATCAAAAAATTATCAGGGTTTATCAAAGCAAAAGGGATATCTATAATGAAATGCGCATTGGTTACAGGTGGATCGCGGGGTATTGGAAGAGCTATTTGTTTGAAAATGGCGTCGATGGGTTATTTCGTGCTGATTAATTATAAAAAAAACCAGGAAGAGGCCGATAAGACTCTGTCAGCAATCCAGGAATCGGGAGGCGAGGGTGAATTACTTGCTTTCGATGTTTCCCGGAAAGAGGAAATACAACAAACGCTTGGTGGATGGATCGAAAAAAATTCAGAAAAGTTTATCGAAGTATTGGTAAACAATGCAGGGATTCGCGAGGATGTATTGATGATGTGGATGAAAGATGAACAGTGGGAGAATGTGCTTCATACCAACCTGGATAGTTTTTTTTATGTTACGAGACTGGTATTGAATGGTATGTTAATGAAGAGATATGGAAGGATCATTAACATCGTCTCTCTCTCCGGTTTAAAGGGCTTGCCGGGACAAACCAATTATTCGGCGGCAAAAGGAGGAGTTATTGCAGCCACAAAAGCACTGGCGCAGGAAGTTGGCAGAAGAGGAGTTACAGTCAATGCAGTGGCTCCGGGATTTATTTCGACAGATATGACAACGGATTTGCCTGAAAAAGATTTAAAGGCGCTTATACCTGTCAATCGTTTTGGAAAGCCTGAAGAAGTAGCTTATGCGGTGGGTTTCCTTGCGTCTGAAGAAGCATCTTACATCACCGGAGAAGTGTTATCGATCAATGGGGGAATGTATTCATGAGTGGGCTTAAGTAACAAATCGGGTCGTCGACTTCGCTCATGAGGTGGTCGACTCTGTGATGAGGTGGTCGACTCTGCGACGAGGTGGTCGAGCCACCGGCAGAGCAGCTTACTCTAAAATTTACCAAAAAAGGGCTGTTGATTCCACGTATTGAATCAATCCTTCCAGCTACTAAATTTCTTCACCCCATTTTATTAAATTATTTATTTTACAGCAAAAAGGAGAAATCCTAGAAATTTGCAACTCTACAAATAGCAATGAACAGAGTAGTGATCACTGGACTTGGCATTTATTCCTGCATTGGAAAAAACCTTGATGAAGTCAGGGATTCCCTCTGCCAGGGTAAATCAGGTATTATTTTAGATCCGGCCAGGAAAGAATTCGGATACAGGTCCGGTCTTACAGGATTTCTAGAAAGGCCTAACCTGAAAGGAATGTTAGACCGTAGAGCAAGAATCATGCTTCCGGAACAGGGAGAATATGCTTACATAGCGACTGTTCAGGCCTTAGAACAGGCCGGCATTGATCCTGATTATATCAGCAGGAACGAAATTGGGATTTTATATGGCAACGACAGTTCGGCAAAGCCTGTTATTGAAGCGATCGATATCATGAGGCAAAAAAAAGACACCATGCTTGTGGGTTCTGGTTCTGTATTTCAAACCATGAATTCAACCGTCACCATGAACCTGGCGACGATCTTTAAACTTCGCGGCGTCAATTTTACGATCAGTGCCGCATGTGCGAGCGGCTCTCATTCGATTGGATTGGGTTATCACTTTATCAAAACCGGATTGCAGGACTGCGTCATCACAGGTGGCGCACAGGAAATCAATTTTCTATCAATGGGAAACTTCGATGCCCTGTCTGCATTTTCAGTCCGTGAATCTGCGCCTCAAAAAGCTTCCCGCCCATTTGACAGGGACAGGGATGGCCTGATTCCCAGCGGAGGTGCTGCCACTATAATCCTCGAAAACATGGATAGAGCTTTGGAAAGAGGTGCGGTTATTCTGGGCGAAGTGATAGGATATGGCTTCTCTTCGAATGGGGAACATATTTCCAATCCCACAGTCAACGGACCGGTGAGATCATTGGAGATGGCATTGAAGGGAGCAGGCATATCGGTAAAAGATGTGGATTATATCAATGCCCACGCTACCTCCACTCCTGCCGGTGATGCCAGTGAAGCCAGGGCCATTTGCGAGGTGTTCGGAGAAAAGACCACGCTCGTGAGCTCAACAAAATCAATGACTGGCCATGAATGCTGGATGGCCGGAGCGAGTGAAATTGTTTATTCTATGATCATGATGCAAAACAGCTTTATAGCGCCCAATATCAATTTCGAAAACCCCGATGAAGACTCTGAAAAATTGAATATTGTAAAAACTTCCATGGGAAAAAATATAAATGTATTTTTGTCCAACTCCTTTGGATTCGGAGGAACAAATTCAACGCTTATTGTGAGAAAATGGACTAAATAACTGCTATACTACTATGAAAAAGTATGAAGAAATCGTTGAGAAAATAAATGGGTTCTTAGCTGAAGAATTTGAAGTTGATGTGGAAAAAATGACGCCGGGAGCAAATATTAAGCAGGTTCTGGAACTGGACAGTCTTGATTATATCGATTTAGTTGTGGTTATCGAAAACAATTTTTCATTTAAAGTAAAGCCTGAAGATTTTGTAAATATCATCACCTTCCAGAATTTTTACGATTATATTATATCCCGCGTCAATTCAAAAGAACTCGTATAATGCCGTTATGGCAAGGCAAATCCAGGGGAAATAAACTTGGATACCGGATTTTCGTATCCATATTAAAAACATGGGGCGTTATACCGGCTTATTTCCTGCTCCGGTTTGTTACACTCTACTTTTTCCTGTTCTCCTATAAATCTTCAGCTATTATTTTCGACTATTTCCAACGCCGGATTGGATACGGCCGTATCAAATCTTTTTTTAAAATCTATTCCAATTACTACCAGTTAGGCCAATCGGTTATCGACAAAGTGGTGATTATGTCGGATATACCTAACCGCTTTAGTTTTGATTTTGATGGTGAAGACAACCTGCGTTCGATTGTTGACCTGCAACAAGGAGGATTATTATTGAGCGCTCATATCGGGAACTGGGAAATCGCAGGCCATTTGTTGGAAAGACTTCACACGCCTGTCAACATAGTAATGTTTGACGGAGAACATCAAAAACTCAAAGAATATTTTGACAGCATCATGGGAAAAAAAAATGCAAAAATTATCGTAATCAAAGACGATATTTCACATATTTATGAAATCAGTGAAGCCCTGAAAAATAAAGAACTGGTCTGTATCCATGCCGACAGATTTGTGGAAGGAAATAAAACTGTCGGAGTAAAATTTTTGGGTGAAAAAGCTTTATTTCCCGTGGGTCCCTTTATTTTGGCTACAACGTTTAAAGTTCCGGTTTCCTTTGTATTTGCCTTGAAAGAAAGCAGCCTGCATTATCATTTTTTTGCCAGTCCGATCAAGCAATACAATCAGGCTGATAAAAATGCAGGCTTAACAGAAGTGTTGAGCGATTTTTCTGCAGAAATGGAAAAAAAAGTCAGAGAATACCCTGAACAATGGTATAATTATTATAACTTTTGGCAACAGTAAATGAAAGATGATCATGTAGATATCCTGGCACTCATCCCGCAAAGACCACCCATGGTGATGGTGGATAAATTACTCTATTCCGATGAAAAAATCAGCCGTTCTGTACTTCAAATCAGGGAAGGAAATATATTTGTAGAAAATAGTGCGTTGAGTGAAGCCGGTCTGGTGGAAAATATTGCTCAGACAGCCGCAGCCAGAATAGGATACATTTCCATGCTGGAAAAAAAACCGGCTCCCTTAGGGTATATCGGGGCAGTGCAACATCTCGAAATAAAATCACTGCCGAAAATAAATGAAGAAATAAAAACCGAGATAACCATAAAAAACGAGATTTTCAATGTCACGGTCATATGCGGGGAGGTCAGTTGTAATGAAAAACCAATAGCTCAATGTGAAATGAAAATTTTTATTACTAATCAACAATAATTTTTATTTATGAAAAGAATGATTGACCGTAAAACCTTCCAACTATTATTTGTATTTCTATTGGCATCTGGCTTATCAGGTTATGCCCAGACAGTGAAAGACGTGTTCAATAACAGCTCAACTACGATCCTGTTTTTAGGTATCGACTTCACAAAAAACAAAGTGATCAATGACCTGACAGTAAATGTCAACGACTTGCGAGACAGGGAATACGGAGGGATTAACGACCTCTTCCTTTCTGAACCGAAGAAGTATAATATTAAAAGTGCATACCAAAGAAGCAGCAGTGTAGACAACGATCTTAGTCTGACGCAAAAAAGAAATGAAAAAGTAAATGTAGACGATATCAGGTCCTCCAACTCTGCGGATTTTCACCGGCTAAAAGAAGATGATATCAAAGCATTGGTTTCCGGATTTGATTTCGGTGGTAAAAAAGGAGTCGGATTGATCTTTGTGATGGAAGCCATGAGCAAATCAGATAAGGCTGTAGCTATCTGGCCCACGCTGGTGGACATGGGCTCAAAAACCATGCTGATGACTGACCGGGTTGAAGGAAAACTGGGAATGGGTTTTGGCGTTCGGAATTATTATGCAACCGGAGTTCATAGTGTTATCGAAGATATTGAGAAGAAAAAATATAAAGAGTGGAAAGCGAAATACGGTGGCTAATCCCTGCTCATGAAGCATTCGTTTCCACCGCATTTAATCAAGTATCCCTTTTCCCATGCCAAACGAGCTGAGTGATCGAATTGAAATATTGGTCCGTTTTAATGAAGCCGATCCGCTGGGCATCGTTTGGCATGGGCATTATATTCGTTATTTCGAAGATGGAAGAGAGGCTTTCGGCAACAAATATGGGATTGGTTATCTCGATTTTTATAAAAATGGACTAATCATTCCCGTGGTAAGCGTGCAGTGCGATTATAAAAGATCTCTTCGTTATGGAGACCGTGTAATTGTCGAAACAAATTATTTACCCTGCGAGGCAGCCAAATTAAAATTCAGCTACCGCCTTTTTCATACAAACAGCGGACAATTAATAGCAAGCGGTTCATCAATGCAGGTTTTTCTCGATAAAGAGACCTCTGCCCTCCAATTATTAAACCCTCCGTTCTTCGAAGAATGGAAAAGAAAACAAGGGCTGATCTAATATATTACCATGATGAGAGAAGTTTTTGTTGTTTCAGATAATATTTTATCACCACTTGGTTCCACTTCCGCTGAAAATTTTGCACAGCTGACAAAGGGAATTTCAGGAATAAAACAACACAAAAATTCCGCTCTCGCCAACTACCCCTTCTATGCCGCTTTGTTCGATGAAGCTTCCCTCCCGCAAATCAATTCCAAATCCTTTACAAAATTTGAACGCATTGTTATTGCATCCATCGACAATGCAATCTATAATTCCGGATTGGATCCAAAAAATAAAGAAACAATTTTCATTCTTTCTTCAACAAAAGGGAATATAAGCCTGATCGAAACCGAAGCATTCACCCCGGATTTACAGGAAAAAATTTCATTGCATCATTCAGCTGAACTCATAGCAAAACATTTCGGCTTCTCCAACCGCCCTGTCGTTGTATCGCATGCCTGCATCTCCGGTTTACTGGCCCTTATTCTTGGTATGCGTCTCATTCAGTCGGGCCAATTCAAAAATGCAGTAATTGCGGGAGGAGATATCATTACAAAATTTATTCTGTCAGGTTTCCAGGCATTCCAGGCCATCAGCGCTGAGCCCTGTAAACCTTTTGATGCAAACAGAAATGGCATCTCGCTTGGCGAAGGTGCATCCACACTTATTCTTTCTTCTGATCGAAAATATTCTGGTTCATCAATAAAAATTATCAGCGGATCTGTCAGCAATGATGCCAATCATATTTCCGGGCCTTCACGCACTGGCGAAGAACTGTGGCTGGCCATTCGCAGGTCAATGAAAGACGCTGATCTTGTGATGTCGGATATCGATTTTATCTCTGCTCATGGAACTGCAACAATATATAATGACGACATGGAAGCAAAGGCCATTACACTGGCTGGTATGCAATCCACGCCAGTCAATAGTCTTAAGGGATATTATGGCCATACGTTAGGCGCCGCCGGCTTAATTGAATCAGTTATTTCCATTCATTCACTGAAAGAAAATATATTTTTGCCGACCCTCGGGTATAAGGAACCGGGGACTGTAGAACCCATCAATGTTTGCAAGACGCTGCAAACAGGTTTATTCAAAAACTGTCTAAAAACCGCCTCGGGCTTTGGAGGATGTAACGCGGCGATAGTGATGGCAAAGCAGGCCTGATCATCGTCATTTGAATTTATGAGATACAATCAAAACAAAAAACTGTGATGAATTTCTTCCACAAGGATAAAAAAACTGCTTTTGAAGCCAAGTCTGCCGCACAGTGGATTGCATTCGGACCCGTTATATTCCAGGTAACAAGAACACTCAGAAATTCAGGAATCCTGAAAGCTATCGAAGAAAGTGGAACAACCGGTCTGACAATGGAAGAAATTATTGAGATAGTGAAATTGCCCCACTACGGTGTTCGTGTGCTGCTGGAATCAGGATTGGGAATCGGACTGGTAATTATTAACGGTGACAAATATACGATTACGAAGACCGGAGTTTTTATTCTGAATGATCCACTCACCAGGGTCAATATGGATTTTATTCACGATGTAAATTATAAAGGCCTCTTTGCTCTGGATAAAAGTATCGAGACCGGCAAACCGGAAGGACTGAAAGTATTTGGCAAATGGAATACCATTTATGAAGGGATCTCTGAATTGCCAGAACAGGTTCAGAAAAGCTGGTTCAACTTTGATCATTATTTTTCTGATCTCGCTTTTCCTGACGTTTTAAAACACGTGTACAAAGATCATATCGGAAATATGTTGGACATCGGCGGCAATACGGGAAAATGGGCCATTGCCAGTACAGCGTATAATAAGGACATCCGGATAACCATTATGGATTTGCCCGGTCAGTTAAAAGTGGCAAAATCAAAAATGGAGGAACTGGGGCTAACCGATAAAGTATCTTTTTATCCAATCAATATTCTCGATGAAAAACAACCCTTTCCCAGTGGATATGATGCAATCTGGATGAGCCAGTTTCTCGATTGCTTTTCTGAAGATGATATCGTCTCTATACTAAAAAGATGTTATGATGCATTGGATGATGACAAATACGTACTGATACTGGAAGCATTCTGGGATACACAGCGATTCGAAACTGCAGCATTCTGCCTGCAACAGACTTCTATCTATTTCACTGCGCTTGCCAATGGGAATAGCCAGATGTATCATTCGAAGGTTTTTATAGATTGTATCATCAAAGCAGGTTTTGAAATCGTAGAAAGAATTGATAATATCGGATTAAGCCATACACTATTAAAGTGTAAAAAAAATATTCAACACATCAACAATAAATAATGAAAACTGAAAAAGTAGATGTGCTGGTCATCGGCGCAGGTCCTGCCGGGACCGTAGCTGCTTCAATCGTTCACCAGGCAGGATTCAAAGTAAAAATCGTTGAGAAAGTGAAATTTCCCCGTTTTGTTATCGGGGAAAGCCTCCTGCCGCGATGCATGGAAGGACTGATCCAAGCCGGTTTCCTCGATGCAGTGAAAGAAAAAAATTTCCAGGAGAAGTTCGGGGCCAAGTTTGTAAAGAATGGAAAAATCTGCGATTATTTTTTCGCTGACCAGTTCACCGAAGGCTGGACATGGACCTGGCAGGTTCCCCGGGCTGAATTCGACAAAACACTGGCCGATACTGTAGAGAAAATGGGTGTGCCTGTCAGTTACGAAACCACGGTGACGGCTATCCGTTTTAACGGCTCAGATTCTCTAACCACTGTACAGGATAGCAAAGGTAATTTGTCGGAGATTGAAGCAAGATTTATTATTGACGGCAGTGGCTATGGCCGGGTCATCCCCCGCTTATTTAAGATGGATAAACCTTCCAATCTTCCGCCTCGCAAAGCTTTATTCACACATACGGTGGATGTCAATCGTTCGATGGCTGATGAACCGAACCGCATCACCATTGTCGTACATGAAAAGGGAGTCTGGATATGGATCATTCCTTTTTCGAATGGAATTACTTCTCTCGGATTTGTGGGCGATCCGGAATTTTTTGCGCGCTATGCCGGCAATACGGAGCAGCAATTAAGAGTGCTTATCGCCTCACAACCCTATTTAAGTGAAAGATTCAAAGAAGTCAAATTTATTTTTGAACCCCGGGTGCTGGAGTCGTGGTCAACTACTACCGACAGGTTTTATGGCGAAGGTTTTGTGCTGACCGGAAATGTGACTGAATTCCTGGATCCTGTATTCTCTTCCGGGGTTACACTTGCCACCGTCTCCAGCCAGATGGCAGGAAAACTTGTTGTCGACAAACTTAACGGAAGAAATATTGACTGGGATAACGAGTACACACAACCGATGATGCAGGGAGTAGACACTTTCCGTTCCTATGTCATGGCCTGGTATGATGGCACACTGGACACCATCTTTTTTGCAGACGATCAGGATCCGCTCATCAAAAGCCAGATCTGTTCTGTACTGGCCGGATACGTATGGGATACCACGAATCCATACGTTAAAAATCATAAAATAGCCCTGCAGAAACTAGCTGGGAAAATTGAATATCGCGATAATCTTAGAAAAATAAAACCTGCTTAAACAATTATCCTGTCAACACTTGTCAATAGCAAAATATATCACAGCCACTTGTATTATCACTGATCAGATTATTTATAAAAACGGGAGATCCATATTTGAAAACAAAAATCTGTCCGCTACAGACTTCGTGGATGCCGCTTACAAACATTTTGATATCGGCTATCCAAAATTCTATAAGATGGATAACCTCAGCAAACTGGGATTGCTCGCTTCAGATATCCTGCTAAAAGAAAGTTTCAACAAAGCCAATTATCAGCCCGAAGAAGTTGGCATCGTACTCTCCAACTCGAATGCGAGTCTGGATACGGATATAAAATATTATAAAACAGTTAGCTCTTTTCCAAGCCCGGCTTTGTTTGTCTATACGCTGCCCAATATTGTAATCGGAGAAATATCCATAAAAAATACCTTTAAAGGCGAAAATGCATTTTTTGTTTTTAAAGAGTTCGATGCTACATTTATAGCGTCATATGTAAACGATTTATTCGAGAGGAAGATCATTGAAACCTGCATTTGTGGATGGGTTGAATGGATGGGTGAAAAATACAAGGCTGTATTGCTATTGGTAGAAAAGCAGGAATCCGGTCAGTCCGTTATTTTTAATGAAGGAAACATCAATAAAATTTACAGTTTAGACCATGGATAAATTAATGGCCGATCTGAAAAGACAGATCATCGCCCAATTAAATTTGAAGGATCTGAAGCCGGAAGATATCGGTGATGATCAACCGCTTTTTGTAGAAGGTCTTGGATTGGATTCAATAGATGCGCTGGAATTGATCGTATTACTGCAGCAGGAATACAAGATAAAGTTGTCCAATGCGGACGAGGGTCCTAAGGTATTTCAATCCGTAAGATCCATGGCTGAATATATTACTGCTCATCAAGCCCAGAAAAAATAAAATGAGTGCGCCTGTATTGGTTGCCGGAGTGGGTGTGATCTCGGCCATTGGCAATAATGTCGCCGAATCCCTGGATGCGCTCGAATCGGGCCGTGCAGGCATGGGCAATATGCACTGGCTGGATTCCATTCACCGCAACCGAATACCTGTTGCAGAAGTCAACCTCAGCAACGATCAACTTTCCTCACTCACTGGTCTCGATTCAACAATAACCCGCACTGCCCTACTCAGCATGGTGGCGGCCCGGGAAGCAATTGAAGATGCAGGGCTCGTAAATATTCCTCGTCTGCGGACAGGTTTTATTTCCGCAAACACGGTAGGCGGAATGGATAAAAGCGAAGATTTCTTTGGAGATTTTTTACCCGATCATGCAAAAGGAAAACTTCGTGACATCATCCATCATGAATGCGGCAGTCCGACCGAGCTGGTGGCTGATCA
>Ga0335080_10002613_pt1 | contig 18019 bp, 13 predicted proteins | sample Lox_Sample_34_FD_206720 | JGI IMG/M metagenome (GOLD analysis project Ga0335080, IMG submission 206720) | Soil microbial communities from Loxahatchee National Wildlife Refuge, Florida, United States - Lox_Sample_3.4 | ecosystem: Environmental > Terrestrial > Soil > Wetlands | place: USA...
CGGAGGTTGGGGCTTGGGAGAAGGCCCACCAGCGTGCTCTGAGCGACGCAGAGCAGTATGCCGCCGTCAAACTGCGTTTGTTTCGCGCGTTCGACGAGGTCCAGGACCTGCAACATCAGGACTGCCGGCTGGAAATCGACGCGCCCTTTCTGGAGGAGTCCCTGGGCTCGCTGGGCATTGACTGACCCCAATGTGATGGAGATCACATGGCTCTGTGACTATGCCTGTTTTCGGGGGGCGCGCTCACCGGGCACACTATAATTGCCAGGGCGGGGTGGGGCGGTAGCCGCCGGCAGAACCAAACCTTAGAATTATGACCCTAATGTGGCTTCGTGTTGCGCTGGTGTTTTACGGGGTAGGCTTGCTATATGCCCTGGTGGCGCTCACGCGCACGTCAGAAATCCTGAGCAAGGTGGCTCTCCATGCCGCCTATTTGGGGATGGTCTTTCATCTGGTCTCGCTCACCGAGGCGGTCGTCCAAAGCGGGCAGTTTGCCTCGGCGTCGATCCATAATTCCGAATCCCTGCTCGCGTTCCTGATCATGGTGGTCTTCATGATCGCGTACATGGTGTACAAGACCACGACGCCCGGGATTGTGGTTTTCCCGCTGGTTTTTCTGCTTACCTTTGTTGCGGCGACGGGCCAGCAGCCGCTGGTATTCGCCTCCCTTGCGGTTCGGCGGGGATGGCTGGTGGTTCACATCCTGATGATCTTTACCGGTTACGCTGCGCTGTTCCTCAGCTTTGGCGCCAGCATTCTCTACCTGCTTCAGGAACGCGCTCTTAAATTGAAAAGCGGGGCGGGAATGTTTTTCCGGCTGCCCGCCCTGCAGGTGATTGACGATATCGGCTACCGTTCGCTCATGCTCGGTTTTCCATTCATGACGTTAGGTTTGATCGCGGGATCGGTGGTCGCTGAGTCGGCGTACGGAAAAGTCGATATTCTCGATCCCAAGATTCTCCTCTCGGTACTGATGTGGGTGGTGTACCTGCTGATGGTCTACACGCGCTTGAACGCCGGGTGGCGTGGGCGGCGGGCCGCCATGCTGGCAAGCGTTGCGTTTGTGGCGGCGATCGTGGCCTGGATCGCAAACTACTTCAGCGGAATGCACAGGTTTATCGCATCATGAGATTCCAGCTCATCGGCGTGAACCACAAGACGGCTCCAGTCGAAGTGCGCGAGCGCCTGGCGATTCCGGAATCGCGCTTGCCGGATGCCTGCAAGCGATTGGCGGAGCATCCCGCGGTTGCCGAGGGCATGATTGTCTCCACCTGCAACCGGGTCGAATTCATTGCCAATATGAAGAATGGCACCGGCGATTTGCGCGAGTTCCTGCGCGAATATTTCCAGGTGGACACCGCTCCGCTCGAAACCCACCTCTACGAGTTCAAGGAAGACGAGGCGGTGCGCCACATCTTCCGCGTGGCTTCAAGTCTCGACTCGATGGTAGTGGGCGAACCTCAGATTCTCGGCCAGGTGAAGGAAGCATATGCCACGGGGCGGGCGGTCGGGGCGGTGCGCGCGCAACTGGATCAGTTGCTCACACGCGCCTTTGCGGTCGCGAAGCGCGTCCGCAACGAGACAGCGGTAGGGTCTTCGTCGGTTTCGATCGCCTCAGTGGCAGTCGAACTGGCGGAGAGAATTTTCGGCAGCCTCGCCGGCAAATGCGTGTACCTGGTCGGAGCAGGGAAAATGAGCGAGCTAGCTGCCCGCCACCTGCTGGCGCACGGCGCTTCTTCGATCTTCGTTGCCAACCGGACCTACGACCGCGCCATTCGCATGGCTCAGAAATTCGATGGCCAGGCCATTGAATTCAGCCGCCTGTACGAAACCTGCGAGCGCGCCGATATTGTCATTACTTCGACGGGGGCGCCGCACTTCATCTTCAACCCCGAACACGGCGAGAGGTTTATGGCGCGGCGCCGCAACCGGCCCATGTTCTTCATCGATATCGCGGTGCCACGGGACGTCAATCCCGAGATGAATAAACTGGACGGCATCTTCGTCTACGATATCGACGATCTCCAGCAGGCTGTAAGCTCCCATGTCGCGGACCGCAAGAAAGAAGCCGAGAAGGCCGAAGCGATCGTCAACGGTGAAGTCGAGAAATTCCATGCGCGCCTTCAGACGCTCGATGTCGTTCCGACCATCGTCAGTCTGCAGGATCATCTGGAGACGATTCGCACGGCTGAAATCGACCGCGTTCGAGGACGCCTTGGCTCCATGACTGCCGATCAGGAAATGGCGGTCGAGGCCCTGACCCGTGGCATTATTAACAAGATCATGCACACCCCGATCAGCACCCTGAAAACGGCCGCGCGCGATCCGGAGTCGACCACCGTGGTCGAATTGGTACGCCGGCTCTTTAATCTTCAAGACCGGGAGAAACAGGCCGCGGCGCTCCGCGAAAAGGAAGCCGCTGGTCCGGCCAATTCCAGGTCGGGAGCGCAGAGCTAATGGCCCGTCTGCGGATTGGTTCCCGTGGTTCCCAACTTGCTCTCTGGCAAGCCCATCATATTTCTGATTTGCTGCGGGGACAGGGCCACACGGTGGAGCTTGAGATTATCAAGACGACCGGGGACAAGATTACCGATGTGGCCTTGGCGAAAGTCGGCACCAAGGGCATGTTCACCAAGGAAATCGAGGAAGCCCTGCTCGCAAATCGTGTGGACCTGGCGGTGCACAGCCTCAAGGATCTGCCCACCGAACTGGCTTCCGATTTCGAGATCGCCGCCATTACCACGCGGGAAAATCCGCGCGACGGTTTTTGTTCGGTCAAATTCGCAAATATCGATGCTCTCCCGCAGGGCGCTGAGGTGGGAACGAGCAGCTTGCGCCGGCAGGCGCAGCTCATGGCGATTCGCCCCGATCTGAAGATTCATCCTCTGCGCGGCAATGTGGATACCCGGTTACGCAAGCTGGAGGACGGGGAATACGATGCGATTATTCTGGCAGTTGCGGGATTAAGCCGCCTCGGCAAGACGCAACTGGTGCGCCAGGTGATCCCGGCAGAAATCATGACGCCCGCGGCCGGGCAGGGCGCTCTAGGCATTGAGATCCGGCGCGGCGATATGGCGACACGCCAACTGCTGGCCTTCCTCGATGACGCAGCCGCTCGTGCCACCACCACCTGCGAACGTGCGCTGCTCAACAAACTGGGGGGCGGATGCCAGGTGCCGATAGGAGCCTTTGCGGAGATGGAGAGCGGCACGATTCATCTGAATGCACTCGTGGCCCATCCCGACGGGACGAAGGTTCTGCGGGAGAGGCGGCAGGGCGGCGATCCCGTGCGCCTGGGCGAAGAGGTTGGCACGGCCCTTCTTCAGCGCGGCGGAGATCGGATTCTCGAAGAAGTGTATGGCGAAGGTTTTGCGCTGCCACAGCAGCCTTAATGCCCGCTCTTGGCGTTCGGCTCTCAGTTCCTGCGATTCACTCCGAACCGGGAATGGATGGCCAGCAGGCTGGAAGAAGAGCTTGGCGAAGCGTTCTAACCTGCCCGTAGTCCCGCGGGCCGAACGTTGGCAGAAAAGTGGAGCCGGCGACAGATGTCGCGATTCGTTAGTGAATCACCCAGAGAGCACCGAAGCTAGAGTTGCTTATGCGCAAGCCTGACGAGAACCATCCGCTCCGCGGCACACGCATTCTGGTGGGACGAGCCCGGCACCAGGCCGGCAGTCTTTCCTCCAGCTTGCGCGGTCTGGGAGCAAGGGTGATGGATATTCCGTTTATTGAAATCCGAAAGCCGAAGTCATTTGCTTCCATGGACCAGGCTCTGAAGAATCTGGCCGCGTACGACTGGCTGATTCTTACCAGCGCCAACGGGGTGAAAGCGATGTGGGACAGGCTGCGCAAGCTTCGCATCACCCGCCGAAAGCTGGCCCATCTGAAGATCGCGGCCATTGGGCCCGCCACGAAAAAAGCCATCGTGAAGCACGGGCTAAAGGTCAAGATGATGCCCGAGGAGTACATTGCGGAGTCTGTGGTGAAAGGGCTACGCGACCAGGTGAATGGAAAGCGGGTTCTGCTGGTGCGCGCCAGGATCGCGCGCGACGTGATTCCTGATTCGTTGCGGGCGGCTGGAGCTGCGCTCGATGTCGTTGAAGCTTATGAAACGGTGGTGCCTCTCAAATCAAAAGCTCGTTTGCGCGCGCTGATGAAAGACAAAAATAAACGGCCGCATGTCGTGACATTTACCAGCTCCTCAACGGCGCGTAATTTTGCCGAGCTTCTCGGCCGCGTCAATAAGACCATTCTGAAGGATGTTCAGTTTGCGTCGATCGGCCCGGTGACGTCGGCGACGCTGAGGGAGTTGAATCTTCCGGTGGCGGTCGAAGCGCGCGAATTCACCATGGGCGGATTGATTCGCGCGATTGTCCTGCGCCGTTATGCCGAGCAGGAAGCCTGAAAATCTCAGGGACGGCTACGTCTTGGGAGGCGAAACGCCCATCTGGGGATCGATTCCGTCCAGGTAGGCCTGCATGTGGAGCTTGCCTTCCGGCGTCAGCCCCGTGAATTCGATGCCGTTGCCCACGCCCGGATCGCAGGTGCGCACAACTGCCGAGATGTTGATGTGCTCGGTGTCGAGCCAGAAATCGAGCCGCAGGACCGTCCCCACCGGCAGGGGCAACATGGTTTCGACATAGCAGCCATTGCCGCTCACATCCGTGGCGTTAATGCGGGTCGGAGCTTTGATACGCTCGTCGCGCAGTTCGATCGGCAGGCTGACTTTGTGGCGCGCATAGTGCCGCCGGTTTGAAGCCGAAATGGTAACCGTAGCTCCATCCAGCGGAAGGTAGTTTTTCCAGGGACAATCCTGATCCGGCAGCAGTTTGATCCCGATCTGGTTTTTCTTGATAAGACCGGTATTCATTGCCCAGATCACATTACAGCGGGCTTTCTTTTCGTCGCATTGCACGCCGATGACGTCGCCCACCTTAAGCTCCGACTCGACACCCGTGAGCAACGCCCCCTCGGTACTGATGTTCTGCGCCCGGGCGTGTTGCGAAAACGCCCGTCCTTCCGCGCTCATTCCCCAGACCCGCACCGGCAGGTCAACACTAAGCCGGGGTTCGGCATGATGCTCAGTCATCGTTCTGCCCCTCGCAACCGTTCTTTGCCGGTAATACCTCGAACCATATTTCTACCATAGGACACTGTAAACGCTGCCTCACCAATGGCCGTAACACCTCCGATACCCTCCTTAACCCTTCCGCGGCCCCAGTTCCCGGAAGCTGATCAGGCGGATCTTCTGTTGTTCCAGAAAATCCTTCAGTTCCGGAGAAGTGAGCAGATCCCGTTCCCGCTCCCGCGACTCGACCAAACGAGTGCGGGCCGCGCGCAGATCCTGATCGGCATAGCCGGGATGCGAAACCAGTTCCCATGTGCCCTCGGGCAACCTGGCAAGCGCTTGCCGCAGAAGGGCCGCATCCAGCAAGCCGGTTTCGACCACACCGATCACACCGTCGGGCGCGACCAGGCCGGAGCGCTTCAGTTGCCGGCGGAACCGCGACGCGAAAACATTCAGGACGCGCACCTGCCCGTAACGTTTGAGCAGCGTGCGCTTGCCGGCAAAGTGCTGCGCCAAAACCGCCTTGATAGGGACGAATGGACTTCGGATGGCGCGGACCCCGCAAATGCGCGCGGCACGCAACATGGCCGCCAGGATTTCAGGGAAGATATGCGCATGTTTGTGCGAATCAAGATGAGTCACCTGAATACCGGCCGCCTGAATTTTCCTGATTTGCGCGGTGATCTCTTCGACCAGTTGTTCGCGGTCGAAGCCGCCGAGGGTAGCGCGGGCGGCGAAGGCAGAAAGGCTCGAATAAAAATGGTCGGGCTGTGCCGACCGGATGGCGAGCAGCGTGTCAAGTCCGCCGGGCGGCGCCACCGGCGCGCCGTCAACCAGCACGACGTGACAGCCGACCGCAAGCGTGGGCACCGAACGGGCCGCTTTCACCGCCTCGTCGAAGGCGGGACCATTCGCCATCAAAGTCGCGGAAGACACGATTCCGTCGCGATGAGCCTCCACCACCGCCCGGTTGACTCCCGAGGTCAGGCCGAAATCATCCGCGTTGACGATTAATTGACGCACTTGAAGGTCCTGAAGAGTTTAGCAGCGATGGCGCCCGGATGGCTGCTCGGTCACGTAGTTTGACCGGTCGGGAAGCGTCCAGTATCCTCGTTAGAGGTCGGCGGTAAGCGCCGGCAAAAGCCCATTCCGTGGCGAATTAGTCGAGAGGGGCGGTTAGCTCAGTTGGTTAGAGCGCCTGCCTTACAAGCAGGAGGTCGCGTGTTCGAGTCACGCACTGCCCACCAATTTCTGTAGTTGAATACGGTCGTGCGCTGAACAGCCGGCCACCTGCAAGGCCCTGCCCCGGAGCCCGGGGGAAAAATGCGCCGCGCCCCCTGGAGCAAGTACTGACACTTCTCCTATTCCAACGCCTGCTTGAGATCGGCGAGCAAGTCCTCCACGTCTTCGATGCCGACCGAATAACGAATGAGTGCTTCGGGAATGCCGCTGGCCGCGCGTTCCTCAATCGTGGATTCCACGTGGCTGGTCGTCGCCGGCGGGCCGGCAACCGTTTCCACCGCTCCCAGATTTGCGGCCAGATTCGCGTAACGCAAGCGCGGAAGAAATGTCTTAACCGTATCGAAGCCACCCTGGAGCGCGAAGCTCAGGACGCCCCCGAAGCCGGTCATCTGGCGGCGCGCGATCTCGTGATTCTCGTGAGATCCCAGCCCAGGGTAGAAAACATGGTCAACGCGCGGATGCGACTCGAGAAAGCGTGCGATCTGCAACGCGCTTTCGTTCTGCCGGCGTACCCGCAGATGCAGGGTCTTCAATCCTCGCAGCAGAAGATAGGCGGACATCGGTTCGAGGCACGCCCCGTTGATCTCCCGGAAGTGGTAGATGCGCTCGACCAGATCTCCTGGCCCACAAACAATCCCTCCGAGGGCATCCGCATGGCCGCCGAGAAACTTCGTGGCGCTGTGGATGACGAGATCGGCGCCGAGTTCCAGCGGACGCTGGTTGATGGGAGTGGCAAAGGTGTTATCCACAACGACCAGCGCCCCGTGGCGGTGCGCCGACCCGGCGAGCCTGGCAATATCGACGACCTTGTTCGTTGGGTTCGTCGGAGACTCCAGATAGAGGACTTTGCAGCCCTGCGCGATGGCAGCTTCGATGGCGTTGTGATCGGTTGTGTCGCAGAGCGATACTTCGATTTGAAAGCGGGGCAAAAATTCAATGAAAAGCTTGTTGGTCCCACCATAAGTGTCCTTGATCGAGACGATCCGGTCCCCGGGCGAAAGCAGAGTGAACAGCGTATTGCTGATGGCTGCCATACCGCTGGCGAAACTGGTTGCCGCTTGCGCGCTTTCCAGATCTCTGACTTTCTCTTCAAATGCCGCTACCGTGGGATTGGTGTTGCGACCATAGATGTGTCCGGCTTTGTTCCCGAGTGCCACCTCCAGCCATTCTTCGACCGTCCGGTAACCGAATGAGACGCTCAGAGCCACTGGTACCTGCGTCGCCCCTGCCCAGCTCTCGCCTTTTTCTCCGGACCATACCGCCTTTGTTCCCAGACCTGTCTCTTTGTCTTGTTTCGTCCGATTCATATCAGTCCTTGTCCGCTGGGATTGGCTGCCAATATGACTATCGCCGATCGTTGATCGCCGATAGTTGACCTTGGGCCATTATCTACGCTGCATGAACATGGTAACGCTCCCCGCACAACAAACTGGGATGGTGCAGTGCCATATAATGGCGCACGAGTGGCTCCTGCTGCGCGCGCAAGGATTGGATTCTTTCACCAGGTCTCCTCATCCACGCTGTTTAGGAGTAAGGTATTCCGTTGGCATTTTGCGAATCACGATCTTGCAGGATGTGGCAGTTGCGGAAGCGGAAATTTGGAAAGTCGAGGCGAGCGTCATGAAGAATGCTTTTCGGTTGTTTGTGTCCGTGCTGTTCTTGGCCTGCTTCTCTCTGGCTCAAACAAGTACCTCATCTGTGGGCACTCCAAAGGAGATTCCGGCCTTCGACATTAACGCCATCGATAAGACCGCCGACCCGTGCGTCGACTTCTACCAGTATTCCTGCGGAACCTGGATGAAGAACAATCCGGTTCCTCCGGATAAAGCGCGGTGGGGACGCTTTGACGAGCTTGCCGAACGAAATCTTTACATCCTCCGCGACATATTGACGGAAGCGCAGGGTCCGGGGAAGCACACGCCAACCGAGACGATGGTCGGAACCTATTACGGTTCTTGCATGGACGAAGGTACGATCGAGAAAAAAGGAATTGCCCCGCTGACGCCGGAACTTGAGAAGATCAGCGCGATCGCATCGAAAAAAGATCTGATCGAGCATCTGGCTTATATGCACCGCAATGGGTTTTCCGCACTCTTCGCTTTCTATCCTCAGCCCGACATGCACGATTCGGCTGCGACGGTTGCGGTGCTGGATCAGGGGGGCACAACCCTTCCTGACCGCGACTACTACATAAAGGACGATGCGAAGTCGGTGGAGACGCGGCAGAAATATGTAGAGCACGTCCAGAAAATGTTTGCGCTGGCGGGTGACAAGCCGGATGCGGCCGCGGCCGAAGCAAAGACCGTCCTGGCTGTCGAGACAGGTCTCGCGCAAGCCGCCATGGACCGTACCGTCCGGCGCGATCCGAAAACTCGCGACCACAAGATGACCGTCGAGGAGATTGCGGGCGCGGCGCCCAATTTCGATCTGACTGTCTATTTCGCCGGGAATGGATCCCCCAAATTCAAGTCTCTGAATGTTGGCAACCCCGACTTCTTCAAGCAGGTCAATGAACAGATCAACACCGTGCCGCTCGACCAGTGGAAGGTGTATTTGCGGTGGAAAGCAATCGACCAGTTTGCCCAGGCCTTGCCCAAGGCCTTTTTGGAAGAGGACTTTCTTTTCAATGGCAAGTACATGTCGGGGCAGCAGGAGATGGAGCAGCGCTGGAAGCGCTGCGTGAAGTCCACGGACGGCTTGCTGGGCATGGCTCTGGGCAAGCTCTATGTCGACCGGACCTTTGGCGCCGAAGGCAAAGAGCGCACGTTGAAGATGGTCCAGGGCATCGAAAGCGCCATGCGGGAAGACGTGGGCGGATTGTCGTGGATGTCGGACACGACCAAGAAAAAGGCCTACGAGAAACTGGACGCGATCGTGAACAATATCGGTTATCCCGACACCTGGCGCGACTACAGCAGCGTGGTGATCAAAGCCGACGACTACGCGGGGAATGCGGAACGAGCCCGCGCATTTGAGGTTCACCGCCAATACAGCAAGATTGACCGTCCTACCGACCGCAAAGACTGGAATATGACTCCACCGACGGTCAATGCCTACTATCGACCCTGGATGAACGATATCAATTTTCCAGCCGGCATTCTGCAGCCGCCGTTTTACGGCAAGCTGATGGATGACGCGGTCAACTTTGGCGGCATCGGCGTGGTGATCGGCCACGAACTTACTCACGGCTTCGATGATCAGGGGCGCAAGTACGATCCGGTCGGCAACCTTACCGATTGGTGGACGCCGGAAGACGGCAAGGAATTTGAGCGCCGGGCCGACTGCACCGCCAGCGAGTATTCGAGTTTTGTCTCCGTAAAGGACGACAAAGGCGAGGTCAAACTGAATGGCAAGCTGACGCTGGGCGAAAACACAGCCGACAACGGCGGCCTGAAGTTGGCCTACATGGCACTGATGCACATGCTGGGCGACGCTCCCGTAAAAACCATCGATGGATATACGCCGCCACAGCGCTTCTTTCTTGCCTATGGGCAGATCTGGTGCCAGAACGTGACCGATCAGGAGGCGCGCAAGCGCGTGCTGACCGATCCGCACTCTCCTGGACGCTGGCGCGTCATTGGCGCGGTTCAAAACTCGGCGGCCTTCCAGCAGGCTTTTGGATGTAAGGCGGGACAGCCGATGGTTTCCGAGAACGCGTGCCGGGTGTGGTAGGGAACCACGGACTTTCAGTTGTTTCGACAATCCGCCGGAGGGCAGGTCCACGCGGCCTCATTTGCCACATTGCAGGCGCGGGTCCCCTTTCGCATTCCTGAGGGGTGTTACAAGAAGTTCTCTTACGAGAACGACGGCGCTTCGCAACCATAACAACCGGGTAGAATGGCGGGCCAAAGGCTGCACATGCAAGAAAAAAACCTGGGTTCCTACCGCCTTGAAGCGAAGATCGGCTCCGGTGGCATGGGTATCGTCTACCGGGCGGTAGATCCCCGTCTTGGACGGAAAGTCGCCATCAAGGTTTTGCCCGCCTCGGCGGTTGCCAACCCGGACCGTGAACGCCGGCTGGTTCAGGAGGCTCGCGCCGCCTCCGCGCTGAACCATCCCAACATCGTCACCATCTACGAAATTGACCGTTGCGAGCAGGAAGGCCGGAGCACCAGTTTCATCGCGATGGAGTTTGTGCCCGGCAGCACGCTGGGCCAGATGATCAGTGGCAAGGGGTTGCGTTTACGCGATGCCCTGAGATACGCCGTGCAGATCGCGGATGCCCTTTTTGCCGCCCATTCCGCCGGTATTGTTCACCGCGACCTCAAGCCCTCGAACGTCATGGTTACCCCTCAGGGAACAGTGAAGATCCTCGACTTCGGCCTTGCCAAACTGAACACCGTGACCGAGCCTGACGCTTATGCGGACACCCTGGTGGGCGGAGTCGGCCCGGCCACCGAAGAAGGGCTGGTTCTGGGCACGGTTGCCTATGTTTCCCCGGAACAGGCCGAAGGCAGACCGCTCGATTGGCGGTCCGATATCTTTTCCTTCGGTTCCGTCCTCTACGAAATGATCACCGGGCGCCAGGCGTTCCCCGGTACTTCGAAATTGTCCTCGCTTTCCGCCGTCCTCACCCGTGATCCGCAGCCCGTCTCGCAATCTATTCCCGGGATTCCGTCAGAACTCGACAAACTCATCCAGCGGTGCTTAAGAAAAGATCCTGCCCGGCGATGGCAAAGCATGGCAGATGTAAAGGTGGCGCTCAATGAACTGATCGAGCAAATGGATTCGGGCGCTGCCGCGGAAGTCAAGACCACAGTTGCACCGCGTTCGTTGCGCGCTATTTCCGGCTGGCTTGCGCTTGGGGTACTGGCCGGCATGGCGGTGGCGATTCCAATCGGGACTCGTATCGCGACGAAGTGGTTTGCGGCTTCTCCACCGGCCTTTCACCGGCTCACGTTCCGGCGCGGCGATGTAACCTCGGCCAAATTCGGTCCCGGTGGCGTGGTGGTGTTTAGTGCGGAGTGGGATGGAGCGCCCTCCACGTTGTTTTCCACATTGCCTGGAAACCGCGAAGCGCGGAATCTCGGGCTTCCGGCCGGGCGCGTGCTAGCCATTTCCCCGGCCGGAGAAATGGCCATTCTTGTCGGAGAAGGCTCGACGGGAACTCTGGCACAGGTGGCGCTCGGTGGAGGAGCGCCGCGCCAGATTCTGGAAAATGTGAGTGGCGCCGACTGGGGCCCGGACGGAACATCGCTGGCGGTTGTGCGAGAGATGGACGGGAAGCAGCGGGTCGAGTTCCCGATCGGCACCGTCTTGTATGAGACCGACGCCCGTCCGCCGCTTTCGCCCCGCGTTTCCTCCGACGGGAAATTGGTCGCCTTTTTCGATTATGACAAAGAAGCGGAAGACTATTCCGTCAGCGTCGTAGGACCGAACCACCCCAAGCAGAACCTTGCGCACGGGTTTCGCGGCATCGGCGGATTGAATTGGTCGCCCGATAACAAGGAAATCTGGTTTTCGGCAGTTCAAACCGGCGCGGACCCGACTTTATACGCAGTCAGTTTGACCGGAAATCAGCATACGGTGGCCCAGGCCGCCGGCTTTATCGTGCTGCAGGACCTCGCGCGGACCGGTCAAGCTCTGATGAACTCGGTTAACTCCCGTCTGGGGATCACGTATCTCCCGCCCGGTGGGGCGCCCACGGATCTCAGTTGGTTTGACGCCTCGTTGCTGTGCCAGATCTCCGACGATGGAAAAGTGCTGCTCTTCGAGGAGTTGTCGGCTTTGCAGGGGCGCAACCCGGCAATTTATCTGCGCAGAACCGACGGCTCGCCTGCCGTGCTGCTGGGATATGGCAACCACTCGTCGCTCTCACCCGATGGAAAATGGGTCCTGACAATTCATCGCGATCCGGCCGGGGCACAACTCATGCTGCTTCCTACCGGACCGGGAGAGTCGCGGACTTTGTATTCGCAACCCATGACGTATCAGACTGCCGAGTGGTTTCCCGATGGCAAGAAATTGCTCGTGAACGGCAGCGCGCAAGGGAAGCCCAGCCGCGCCTGGGTGTTCAGTCTGGAAAACTACAGCCTCGAACCGCTGACTGCGGAAAAGGTGCGGGCGGCAAATGTTTCTCCGGACGGCCGTTTCTATATCATTTCCGATCCAGCCAAAATTCTGTTGGCGCCGGTTGCGGGCGGCGCGCCCAGAAAAATTGCCGATCTTGAGCCGGGCGAGGCGGTCGTGCGCTGGAGCGGCGACCAACGCTATCTTTTTCTGCGCAGAATAGAGGGCGCCGCCATTCAGATTGTGCGCCTCGAAGTGGCTACCGGCCAAAAGCAGAATTGGCATACTCTGCAGGTTCCAGAGCTGGGCGCGGGTTTTCTGGGACCCGTTGCGCTTTCCGCGGATGGTAAGGCGATGGCAGCCGCTTTCCAGCACGACTTGGCCAACCTCTATCTGGTTACCGGGCTGCGCTAGCCGCGGAAGATCTCTTCAAGCACGTTTGCGTTTGGGCTGAAGATTCAGCGTGCGCACTAACCGAAACAGATGGTTGGGATGGATGCCAAGAATTTTGGCCGCGTCCGTATAAACTCCATTGGCCTGCTCGATCGCGTGCTCAATCATCGCCTTTTTCGCATCGCGCAGGCTGTCTTGCAGCGCATTGACGGGCGTGCCCGCGGTGGCGGCGCCTTCCAGAATTGTTTCCGGCAAATCCTCGGGCAGAATCATCTCTGTCGAGCCCAGCGCGACCGCGCGCTCGATCGTGTTTTCCAACTCGCGAACATTTCCCGGCCAATCGTAGGACATCAGGCAACGCCCCGCTTCCGGAGAAATTCCGGCCACGTGCCGTTTTACTTTTTCGGCGCAGCGGGAGGCAAAAAAACTGGCCAGCAGAGGAATGTCTGCCTTGCGCTCACGCAAAGCCGGCATCCTGATGGATACCACGTTGAGCCGGTAATAGAGGTCCTGGCGGAAGGTCTTGTTCTCCGATTCCTTTTTCAGATCGCGGTTGGTGGCTGCCAATACCCTCACATCCAGCTTGATGGAACGCGTGCCGCCTACGCGTTCAAACTCCCGCTCCTGCAAGACACGAAGGAGTTTTGCCTGCAAGGGCAGCGCCAGTTCGCCGATTTCATCGAGAAGGATCGTTCCCCCGTCGGCAATTTCCAGTTTTCCGCGCTTTTGCGCAAGGGCCCCCGTAAACGCCCCCTTTTCATGGCCGAAAAGCTCGCTCTCCAGAAGCGTCTCGGTGATGGCTGCGCAGTTGATCGCGACAAACGGCTTGTTGGCGCGGGCGCTGTTTTCGTGGATCGCCCGGGCGACCAGTTCCTTGCCGGTTCCGCTTTCCCCCCAGATCAGTACGGTAGAGTCGTTGCCGGCCACCCTCGCGATGAATTTGTGCACCGTCTGAATGGCATCGCTCTCACCGATCATGCTATGCCGGATGCCGATTTCTTCCTGCAGTCTCTTGTTTTCTGTGGTGAGCCACTCCAGTTGCCGGAGATTTTCAATCGCAATCGCGCTGATGCTGCCGAGGGCGGTCACCAGCTGCAACAGGCTTGTGTCGAAACTGGGGCCGCCCGCCAACGCATCCATGTAGATTGCTCCCAGCAATCGGCCCTGGGCTTCCAAGGGAACGGCGAGCACGGAATGCACCCGGCCGGCGATCAGGCTATCGGAACCCTGCAGCTGCGCGTCTCCGGCTACGTCTTCGCTCAGGATAGCAACCTGCTCTTTGATCACACGGTCGAGGATCGTACGGCTTACCTGCACCTGTTTTGCCGGCCCCAGCCCTCGCTCCCACCCCAATACGAGTGTCGGTTCTTCCGCGCCAGGGTCCATCCGGAACAGTGCAGCCCGGGCCGCGGGCGCGACCTCAAGCACGGCCTCCACGACCTTCTTTTCGAGTTCCGCCAGACTGCGTACCGCGTTGATCGTGCGGCCGAAATTCAACAGGACTGCCAGGTCGTGCACAGTACGCTCGGTGGCCGGCAGACTTGAGCCCGTACGCGGCGGACGGAGATAGACAGTGTCCTGCTTGTTGAGAACCACCGTCGCGCCGGCCGGAGACGAATCGTACTCCAGGACGGCTTCTTCGGCCCCAGTCGCATCTCCCGGTTCGCGAAACACAAACAGCGACTGCCCTACCCGGATCTGATCCCCGTGCCGCAGAGGATGTTCGGTCACGGGTACACCGTTGAGGAAAGTGTTATTACGGCTTTCCCGGTCGCGCAGGTAAAACTGTTGATCCACTTGAACCACAGAACAATGGCGCCGGGAGGCCGTGGCGTCGAGCACCGCGATGTGATTCGACGGCTCGCGCCCGATAAAAACCTCGTCCCCCGTTAACGCGAAGCTCTCCCCCTGGCGAGGACCGCTCAAGGCCTCGAGCCGAAATCCCTGCTTGGCCAACTCCCTGTTGCTCGGGTCCGCTGACATGACCCATGAGTATAGCGGTGGGGCAGAACACGCTCAACCTCACATTATTGTTAGGGTCACCTAACATGTTTGTTTGGTTTAGGGCCCTGGGTTCCTGCCGATCAATCGTTACCGGTTTCTGAAAATACGGCACATATCCAATGTTATTAATAACTTACCGTCGTGCCGGAAAACCGGGCAAAAAGCCAAGGCATTTGGCAGAAAGCATGCTTAAACAATGGCATGGCTGGCAAATCCCAGGTAAAAGGAGCAGAGACAATGAAAATCCAAATGAAGCGTTCACTCAGGGCGTTACTGCTGTTGGTTGGGTTGGTAGGCACGTTCGCATACGCTGCGGTTCCGAAGATCATCCATCAGGATGGCCCGATGCCGCTGTGCCCCCCAAATCACAAGTGCGACGACAATAACATCCGGTAACGAACCGCAGGACAGGGTACACAAACTGGGATGGGTGGACCGCCCGTTTAACACAACAAATACGTGCGGGCTGTAAGGGAAGAGTCCACAAACTTCAGGAAGATACGTAGGGCGGTCGCAATCATAATCAGGTGGCTAATTTCGGTTCCGCACCCCGAACTTAGTTTTTCCACCTCTTAAGAAGTGGGCGGTCGGTTCGAACCTGGCAGGGCGAACCGGCTGCCCACTTCTTTTTCCAGTCAATCTCGCTTGCCCGTTCTGGTCAGCCTCTCAAGACAAGCTTCGCCGGCTCCCCTGTTCCAACTCCTTTACAGTGAGAATTGGGGCTGTTCGATTGCGGGCAGGTTCTCCCCGTAAGAACGCGAGTTTCCGGCGGCGCAACAGGATGTGAACCGACGAAACACCAGGCGACGAAGACTTTGGGAAGAACAGACGAAGCGGGCGAAAGGCTCCGAACTAGAAACTAGTTGGACAGAGAACTGGCAACCTGGGAGAACGCGGTGTTGGCGTTCGACCCGATCAAGCGTACCGTGCCAATGACCAACACCAGGATTACGGCCAGCATCACGGCATATTCGGCGATGTCTTGGCCCTGCTCGTCGGACCAGATGTCGCGGAAAAACTGAAGCATAAAACCTCCGGATGGTCGAAAAAACGCTCTGGAAAAATCGTTGTAGGTAATAATGCCGCCTGCCCGCGCGATTGTCAAACGCCTAAATCACGGGATTTCCACCGCCACGGAAAGGCTCGCCCAACCATCAGAAAACGCCACAGTAGCGCTGGATTGGCATGATAAACAACCCTATTGTTGTGGCAACAGCGCCGCCGGAGGCGCTGCCGTCTCCACCAACTGGTGTGAAGACTGCGCCGTGTAGTCGATGACTCGGCCGGGGAAAACCCCGAGATACAGCGTCACCAGCACGCAGACCGTCATGGCCAGGATCGCTGCCGGCGGCGCAACCCTGACGGGCACGTCGCCGTGCGGTTCGCGCATATACATCATGACGATGATCCGGAGGTAATAGTAGGCGCCGATGGCGCTGTTCAAGACCAGAATGATCGCCAGTCCCACCAACCCCGACTTCAGGGCCGAATTCAGTACATAAAACTTCGCGAAGAAGCCGCCCGTGATTGGGATGCCGATCAGCGACATCAGGAAAAAAGTGAAACAAGCCGCCAGGACCGGCGACTTTGACCCGAGGCCGGCATAGTCTTCAATCGTGACGTACTTCTCTTCCGCATTCGCGAAGTGACTGACCACCGCAAAAGCTCCCACGTTCATGGCAGCATAGGACGCCGCATAAAACATCGCCGGGGAGACGGCAAGGGTCCGGTTGGCTGCGAATGCGACCAGCAGGTATCCGGCATGCGCGATGGAAGAGTATGCCAGCATGCGCTTGACGTTGCTCTGAACGAGCGCGCCCAGGTTCCCCAGCGTCATCGAGAGCGCGGCTGAGACCCAGATCAGCCAGAACCAGCCGGGCGCGTTGGTCTCGAACAGCACGCGCAGCAGCACGGCAAAAGCTGCCGCCTTGGGGCCAGTCGACATCAAGCCAACCACGGGTGCCGGAGCCCCTTCATAGACGTCAGGGGTCCAGATGTGGAACGGCGCCGCCGCTACTTTGAAGCCCAGGCCCACAAACATGAACGCAGTCGCCACATAGGGCAGAAGGTCGTGGTTTTCATGGCTGAGAACGGCACGAATGGCGGCGATGTTCGTGGATCCGGTGGCGCCAAACATCAAAGCAACGCCGTAGAGAAAGAACGCCGTGGCAAACGACCCGAGCAGGAAATACTTGAGAGATGATTCACTGCTGGCGGCGTCGCGCCGGCGGAAACCGGCCAGCACATATGTCGAAATGGAGGAAATTTCAAGCGCGATGAAAATGAGAACCAATTCCACCGCCGACGACATCAGGCACATGCCAACCGTACAGAAAAGAATCAGCGCGTAGTATTCTCCCGCCCGGATGCGCTGCACGGCCATGTATTCGTAAGAACTCAGCACAACCACAGCGGCGATGGCAGTCACAACGACGTGAAAGAATACGCTGAAGTTATCGACGCGCACCATGCCGGCAAAGGCCAACCCCGCGTGGTTCGCCATCACGAAACTGGAAAGCAATGCGGCGAGTGCGCCGATGAGCGCAATCGCGCCCAGAGGTTTCTGGTTGCGGTCCTCGTCGAGCAGAGGATCCAGAACCATGATGATCATGCCGAAAACCGCGAGCACAAGTTCAGGCAGAATCCGCAAATAGTCTTCGAGCGGCGGTCCGACGCTGACCGGCATCTGAAGGGCCAACAGGCAGTGAGGGAGCATGGTTGCCATGGTCATTGTCCCACCACCTTGGCGGTCAAATTCGTAAACGATGCCAGAGTAGCCTGAACCGCCGGATCAATTGCCGCCAGCCATAACAGCGGAGCGATTCCCATCACCAGGGCAGCCAGCGCAATCGGAACCAGCGCTATTTTTTCGCGAAGGTTAACGTCCGGGAGAGTCCTGTTGACCTCCAGTTTGACCTGGCCGTAGAAGACGCGCTGGTACATCCAAAGCAGATATCCGGCGCTCCAGATCACGCCGGTGGCGGCCAGAATTCCATAAACGGGCCGGGCCTGGAATGCGCCGCTCAGGACGAGGAACTCACCGATAAACCCGTTCATCAGCGGCAGGCCGACCGAGGCCAGAACGGTGACAAGGAAAAACGTCGCATATTTCGGCATCGGCGTTGCCAGGCCGCCGAACTCGGAAATCTCGTAAGTATGGCGGCGCTCGTAGAGGATGCCCGCCAGCATAAAGAGCCCGCCCGTAGCCACGCCATGCGCGAGCATCACGAACATTGCCCCGTTCAACCCGGCAGTTGTAAAGCTGAAAATTCCCAAGACCACGAACCCGAGGTGGCTCACCGA
>Ga0335080_10002614_pt1 | contig 18015 bp, 14 predicted proteins | sample Lox_Sample_34_FD_206720 | JGI IMG/M metagenome (GOLD analysis project Ga0335080, IMG submission 206720) | Soil microbial communities from Loxahatchee National Wildlife Refuge, Florida, United States - Lox_Sample_3.4 | ecosystem: Environmental > Terrestrial > Soil > Wetlands | place: USA...
TTTCCTGCTGCCGGTTTTCCTGTGCTCGGCGCGCAGTAGAATGCAATAATTGCAAATAATCAACCACAAAAAGTTTGATGCCGTGCTGCTGCGCCAGCCGCCGGGCGCGCGCGCGCAATTGCAGAATCGAAAGCCCCGCCGAATCGTCAATGAACAGCGGGGCGTTGGCCAGCCGGCCCGCCGCGCCCGTCAGTTTCGGAAAATCGGCCTCGCTCATGAACCCTTCCCGGATGCTCCGCAGGTTCACGCGCGCCAGCGAACACATCATGCGCAACACCAGCGCCTCTGCGCTCATTTCCAGGCTGAACACCGCCGCCGGCAGTTTCTGCTCCAACACAACGTGCTCAACGATGTTCATGGCCAGGGACGTTTTGCCCATGCTCGGCCGCGCCGCGATGACGATCATTTCGCTGCCGTGCAGGCCGTCGGTCATCCGGTCCAGGTCCGGGAACCCGGTGGCCAGCCCGTTCAACGTGCCCTGCCGGCTGAAATAATTTTCAATCGTCCCGATGGCTTTGCTCACCAGTTCCTTGGTGGTCACCGCCCCGCCCTGCACGCGCGATTCGGAAATTCTCAAAACGTCACGTTCGACCTCGTCCAGCAGCGCGTCCACTTCGCCTTCGTAATCATAGACCCGGCCAACCACGTCCGTGCAGGTGGCAATCATTTTCCGCAACAGGAATTTTTCGCGGACGATGTCGAGGTAATAGGAGAGATTCGCCGCGCTCGGCACCGCATCCTGGAGCTGCGAGAGGTAGGCGATGCCGCCGACCTGTTCCAGAAGCTGTTTGTCCTTGAGCCGCTGCTGGAGGGTGATGACATCAATCGCCTCGCGCGTGTCGAACATTGTCACGAGCGTCTCAAAGATCGTCTGGTGGCGCAGGTCGTAGAAAACTTCCTTGCCGTCCTTGAGTTTTTCCAGGCACTCGCCCAGGCACTCGTTCGGCGAGAGCAAAACGCAACCCAGCACACCCTGCTCGCCTTCGAGTGAATGCGGCGGCAGCCGGTCAACGGTGGGGCGGGCGTCCGCGCGAGCCGCTTTCTGTCTTCGCGCTTTTTTCAAATCGGCCGCTGCGCCGGCGGCCTCGGAAACGGAATCAATCATGCCAACAGAAGACTGCGCGATAGGCGGGGGCGCAAGCAAGTCTTACCCACAATCATCCCCACCTTATTCGCGGAGTTATTCGCTGGAAAATATTTGGCCGGAAAATTTGACTCGCTTCTGACAGCAATTAGAATTTCCGCTCGTTGCTGACATGAAACGCAAGCCATCACTGCTCGTGGTTTTCCTGACGGTCTTCATTGACCTCATCGGGTTCGGCATCGTCGTGCCGTTGGTGCCCATCTACAGCCGGCACTACGGCGCGCCCGGCTGGCTCATCGGCACCATCATCGCTTCATTTTCCGCGATGCAATTCGTTTTCTCGCCGATTTGGGGACGGCTGTCGGACCACCATGGCCGCCGCCCGATTCTGCTCTTCAGCACCGCCGGCGCGGCACTGTCATATCTGTTGTTCGCCATCGGCTCGGGCTTCGAAAATCACACCGCGGCGCTCTGGGCGCTGCTCGTCTCCCGCGTCTTTGCCGGCGCCTGCGGCGGCAACATCACCGTCGCCCAGGCTTACATCGCTGATATTACCCCACCGGAAAACCGGTCGAAGCGGATGGGTCTCATCGGCATGGCGTTCGGGCTCGGATTTATTTTCGGTCCGGCCCTCAGCGGCATTGCTCTGAGACTTTTTGGCGCTACCGGTCCGGGCTGGGCCGCCGCCGTCCTTTGCGCAGCCAATTTCCTCCTCGCGTTTGCGATCCTCGCCGAAAGTTTGAAACCCGATTCCGGCCACGCGGGCAACCGCCCGCGCCTGCAACAATGGGGACATACGCTGGCCCGGCCCAGAATCGGCTCGTTGATCCTGATTTTTTTTCTGGCGACGTTTGCCTTCAGTTGCTTTGAAAGCACCCTGCCGCTGCTCGTCAGCGACAATTTCAACCTGGGCATCACCGTGGACGAAACCAAACCGGCCACAACGGTCATTTCGCTCTTCGTCTTTTGCGGCATCATCGGCGCATTTATCCAGGGCGGAGCCATCGGCCGGCTGGTGAAAATGTTCGGTGAACCGAAATTGATCTCGTTGAGCCTTTTTATTACGGGCGTCAGTCTGGCGCTGCTGCCGTTCGTCAAAGGCGAGGGCCAGTTGAAATGGCTGGCGGTGCTGCGCCTCGCCGACTGGCCGTGGCTTAAAATGCTGTTGGTGCTGGCGTTGCTGGCTGTCGGTTCCAGCCTGACGCGCCCACCAGTGTTCGGGCTGCTCTCCAACCTGACCCCCGCAAACGAGCAGGGTGCAACCATCGGCGTCGCCCAAAGCGCCGGCGCCCTGGCGCGCATCTTCGGTCCGCTGTTCGCCGCGACGGTGTACCTGCACGTTCCTATGCTGCCTTATGTGATCTGCGGCGCGATTTCGATTGTGGCCGGCTTGCTGGCGATACAACAACTGGGCGGGAGAATTGAGACAACCAAAGGGAAAACCGCGGAAACAGCGTGATTAAGTGGGGCGAGCGTCTCTCGATCCCTGACCAAAGAATTAATTGGGGCTCGACAGAGTCTCGCCCCACCAAAAAACATTCGAGCGGCGGATTGACTGCCTCACAACCGGCGTTGGCAGCACAACCCGCCGCTTTCCGTTCACTCAAACGGAAATTATTGCTGCTCCGCCGGCGGACCGGGCGGCCCGCCATTGTCCGGAACTGCGGCGTTCCCGGGCGGGGGTCGCATATGCGGGCGCGGCCCGATGAATTCATCCGGAGTTAATTTGCCATCGCCATTTTTATCCAGGCTCTTCAATGCAGCGGGCGCGTTCGCGATTTCACTCGCGTCAATCACGCCGTCGCCGTTGGCATCGAGCGCATTCACTATCGCCGGCAACGGCGGGCGCGGCGCGTCCTGAGGCGCATCTGCCGGGACTGGCGGCATGTATTCGTCCGCAGTTAATTGTCCGTCGCCGTTTTTATCCAGCGTCAACAGGGCGGCGCTGGCATTGGCAATTTCATTGGAATCAATCACCCGATCGTGATTGGCGTCCAGCGCCAGGACGATGGGCAACGGTGGCGGACGATGTCGGGGGCCACTCCCGTTCGGGCCGTTCGGCGGTGGCGGCCCGCCATTGTCCTGGGCATTGACGATCAACCCTGACGCGCCCAGCGTCAGCAGTGTCAGCATGATTCTTGTTTTCGTTTTCATTTTTCGCTCTCTTTCTATTTTGCCGGTGTGAATTTTTCTTCCGGCGCAATTTACGCAAGCCCACCTTAAGAAATCGTTAAGCTCACAAAAAATTCTCCCCCGCGCCTGGTACCGCACCTTAATCCAATCTTAAGGTTGGCCGTGCGAGAGTGACGGCAGGTTCCAGTTGTGTTAAACCGGTCGCGAACACCGCCAATATGAGAATTCTGATTGTCGAAGACGAACCGGATCTATTGCGCAGCCTCGCCCAGGCGCTGCGTGAGGAGGGTTACGCCGTGGACACTGCCAACGACGGCGAGGAGGGCTGGTTCAAGGCCGAAAGTTATGACTACGACGCTGTGGTGCTCGACGTGATGTTGCCCAAACTCGACGGCTGGGAAATCCTCAAGCGCCTCCGCAAAATCAAAAAGACGCCGGTGCTCATGCTCACCGCCCGCGACCAGTCGCGCGACCGCGTGAGGGGTCTCGACACCGGCGCGGACGATTACGTCGTCAAACCGTTCGACTTGTCGGAATTGTTCGCCCGCCTGCGCGCGCTCATCCGGCGCAGCGCCAACAAAACCACGAACGTCATTGAAATCGGAGACGTGAAAATTGACACCGCGGCGCGCAACGTTTTCCACGACGAAAAGCCCGTCGAGTTGACGGCCCGCGAATACGCGCTGGTCGAATTTCTCGCGCTGCATCGTGGTGAAGTCGTAACCCGCACGCAGCTTTACGAGCATCTGTTCGATGAGAATGACAACACGCTTTCCAACCTGTTGGACGTGCACGTCTCCAACGTCCGCAAAAAACTCGGCGCGGAGTTCATCACCACTCGCCGCGGGCACGGCTATTGCATTGAATGAAACCCGAAGTCCGAAATCCGAGATCCGAAAGCAGCTCGAAATCCGAAGGCCGAATCACTGAGCTTCCCAGATTCGGATTTGTGGATTCAGAGTTCTTTCGGGATTCGCGATTCGAATTTCGGACTTCGTAACATGATTTTCAAATCCATCAAATGGCGGTTGCAAATCGGGTATGGCCTGGTCCTCGCCGCTGTGCTCACAGGGCTGGTCTGCACTTCCTATCAGATGGAACGAACCAGGCAGTATTCCAATATCCAAATGGAGATGAACAGCCACACCGGGATGATTGCCGACTCTATGCGATTTCCGCCGCCGCCGCGGCCAGATCAGCCGGACCAGCCGCCACGTCAACGCCCGTTTCCGCCAGACCATCCGCCCGGCAGGCTGCATTTGCCTCCTCGAGATGACTTGATCTTGACGAATGCTTTTGATGCAACCGGCACAAACGGATTTTATTATGCGATCTGGACGTGGGATGGCACCAGGGAATTGATGCGTTCAGCCAATGCACCGTCTGATGTCCCACCGCCGGTCGGTCATGAGTGGACGCGCGTGCGGGGCATCTATCGCGAAGATTGCGTGCCGATACCGGCCGAAATGCTGCCGGGACCTCATATGGGATATAGGATTTTGGTCGGCCGATCCATTGCGCCAGAACTCTACCAACTGCATCGGACGCTGCTGATTCTGACGTGCCAAGCCATAATTATCTGCCTTATCGGACTTCTCATCGGCTCGAGAGTCGCCGCCCGGGCAATCCAGCCGATTGCGGTTATCAGCACTGACGCGGCAAAAATTTCCGCGGGCGACCTGTCCCGGCGCATCAATGTCGCCGAAACTGAAAGCGAGCTTGGCAAGCTTGCCGCGGTACTCAATTCAACCTTTGCCCGGCTCGAAACTGCGTTTGCCCAACAGCGGCAGTTCACCGCCGACGCCGCGCATGAACTGCGCACTCCGGTTTCAGTGATGCTGACGCAAACCCAGACGGCCTTGAATCGCGAGCGCAGCGCCAACGATTATAAACAGGCGGTCGAGGCCTGTCAGCGCGCCGCCCAGCGCATGCGGAAGCTGATCGAATCGCTGCTCGAATTAGCACGGCTCGATGCCGGGCAGGAACCGTTGAAACGGCTGAAGTTCGATCTGTCCCAGACTGCCTGGGATTGCGTGGAACTGGTCCGTCCGCTGGCCGCTGCCCGGGGCGTAACCATTCATTCCGACCTGCAACCGATCGAAGGCCATGGCGACGCGGAACGACTGGGGCAGGTCATCACCAACCTGTTGGCCAATGCGGTTCAATACAACAAAGACAACGGCGAGGTCCGTATCAGCGCGAAAGTGCAGGCCAGCATGATTCTGCTGGCCGTCAGCGACACCGGGCCGGGAATTTCCAGCGCGGACCTGCCGCACGTGTTCGACCGGTTTTATCGGGCGGACCCATCGCGCTCATCGGGTCAGACCGGTCTCGGCCTGGCGATTTCCAAAGCCATCGTCGAGGCCCACGGCGGGAGTATCGACGTTGCGAGCACGCCGGGAGCTGGAACGACGTTCACCGTCGTGTTACCGGCGACCTGATGGTTTTGGTAGGGCCGAGCTGCCGCTCGGCCGGGCTGCGCAGCAGCGCAGCCCGGCCGAAACCACCAAAATTGGGCGGGTTGCCGTGTCGGCGACCTAATTTCAGGGACGGCGACACGCCGTCCCTCCCGGTTTTATCTCAGGAACATTTCCGCCGCCGCGTCGGCGAATCGCAAGCCTTTTGGCGTAAGTTGAAAATGATCGTCGTCCTGGGCCGCCCAGGCACGCGCCGTTAATTGGCCCATTTCTGTTTTCCATTCTTCGCGCAGATCGAAGCCGGTTACGCGCCGGAATTCCATAAACGGCCAGCCGGTGGTCATCCGCAAACCGAACGCGGCGGTTTCGCCGGCGCGTTTCAACGGCGACAGCTCTTCGCGCGATTCGATGGCGCGTTGTCCCTTTTCAAGCTGCTCGCAATAAAGTTGCGTGTTCGACCAGTTCTTCGTCCGCACGCCACGCACATAACTCGTTGCGCTTGGTCCCAGCCCGTAGAACGAGCCGCCGCGCCAGTAATTGACGTTGTGCTGACAGGCAAAGTGCGGAAGGGAGCGCCGATCTCCGACCCGGCGCGTTGACAAGGCGTCTGCCCGTGCCGGGTCGGAGACCGGCGCTCCGGCATTGCGCGCGAAGTTGGCAACTTCATATTGCCGGAAACCGCCGGCGGTCGCGCGCTCAACCAATTCCTCGTACATGGCGCAGGCCAGTTCTTCGTCCACGTCGAATTCGCCGGCTCGCAGTTGCGCAAACAGCGGTGTGTCGTCTTCGTAAATGACTTCGTAACTGGACAGGTGCTCGCTGCCGAGGGCGAGCGCCTCGACCAGGGTCGCGCGCCAGATGTCCAACGTCTGGCCGGGAATCGCAAACATCAGGTCGAGGTTGACATTGTCGAAACCGGCTTTGCGCAGGGTGTCAAACGATTTGAAAACCTGTTCGCGGGAATGAATCCGGCCCAATCGGTCGAGCAATGTTTCGTCCAGCGATTGCACACCCATTGAAATGCGGTTCACGCCAAAGTCGCGGAGCAATTTTGCTTTGTCGGCTGAAACGGTGGCGGGATTGCATTCGACGGTGAATTCGTCGGCTCCGAGCAATGGCAGCTGTTCCAAGGCCTGAAGGATTTGTTTCCATTGCCGGAGGTTGAGCAGCGATGGTGTGCCCCCACCGAAGAAGATGGTCCGCGGCTGCAAATCGGCAGCGACCAGTTCCAATTCACGGATCAATGCGGCCACATAGCGATGGATGAGGTCGCCGGTGGAAGGTTCTGAATAAAAGGCGCAATACGCGCATTTCTGCGCGCAGAAGGGGACATGAACATACAGGCTCGGGACGCGGGCCGTGGATTTGACCGGCATGGACACAACGTAGCCGCCTTTCCCGGCGCTGGCGAACGAAAACTGCCGCCGCGAAATGGTCCCTGGCGACGCGAGGCAACCCTGCTACGAGGGATGGACGCGTTGCACGTTTTGGGCTTTCAACCCTTTCTCGCTGGATACGATCTCAAAAGAGACTTCTTCGCCTTCGTTGAGCGTCTTGAATCCGGCACCGATGATGGACGAGTGATGCACAAAGACGTCCTGGCCAGAACCCTGGGCGATAAAGCCAAACCCTTTTTTGTTATCGAACCACTTTACTTTGCCACTAGCCATATCCAACTCCTGACTTTTTTTTGAGGTTGCCGCTCAAAATAAAAACGGACACCACTGGAAATCAGCTAATGTCCGCAAGTTACTTTCGAAAACAGTTCATGCCTCAATTCGGCGCGAGGTTATCGCTTGGCGCAAATGTCGTCAAGCACAAGTTTTTAAACTTATTCACCCGCAATCACCTACTCCACCTGCAGCGCCTGATTCAAAAGTTCCGGTAGATGATCCAGCAACGCCGTTTCGCTGACCACCAGCTTGGCCCCGGCTTTTTGGGCGGCGGCCTGCAATTCCGCGGCCTCTTCAATCGCAAATGCCACAATCGGAACATGTTGCGTGTTCGTATTGGATTTCAACGCGGCAATCGCCTGGCAAACATCGCCCTCCCGCGATTCCAAATCCAAAAACACCAACATGGGGCCTTCGCTCTGGGCACAACGCTGAAGGGACGCCAGATCGTTCATGGCCTGAACGCGATAATTCATGTCCTGCAGCCGGTTGACCAGTTGGCTGCCAGGCATCAACTTTTCGTAGAACACGAGCGCCAGCGGTTGCGTCATGCGCCCAGCATGGAGCCCGGTCAGCAGAAAAGCAAACGCTTTTATATCAGCGGTGACCTGCGATGCTGGGCCTGCGGCGCGTTTCGCCGAACGCGGTCGCAGGAATCGAATTTCTGCTGAGCATCCGTGGCTCCCGTGGCAAGTCAGTTATCCGCACAATCAGGAGTGTTGCTACCCAAAAAAGAGCAAACAATTGGCAATAATAGTTAAGCCCACCCCCAATTGTACAATTATCCTTTAAACAGGACGATGTGCGTCAAATGTCGTCGGCAACCAGACGAACTTTCAATTGGTCGCGGAAGGAGTCTGGTGGCGGCCGGTTCAATTACTTTTTAGACGGCAACCAAAATGCGCCTTATGAACGACCGGGCTTTGAAAACCTATGTTTTTTATTGCTCCCATCATTTGGAGGCCGATCAGTTTGCGGGTCTGTGCCGCGGGACCGGGGGAGATACGATCAAAGCGATTGGCCTGCCGTGTTCGGGGAAGGTGGATGTTCCTTATTTGATCAAGGCGTTTGAGACCGGCGCGGACGGCGTGGCGGTTGTGGCCTGCCGGAAAGACGAGTGCCGCCACATCGAAGGCTGTCTGCGGGCGCGCAAACGCGCTGAGGCCGTTGAATCGTTACTCGAGGAAATCGGCCTGCCCGCGGGCCGCATGGCGGTGTTCGAGTGCGGGGGACCGGACGCCGGCCGGGTCCTCGGTGAAATCAGGCAGTTCATCGAGCGGGTGCGAAAATTACCCGGTGCGCCTGTCTGCAACGCGGCCGCCAGCCAACAGGAATTCACGCTTGCATGAAAGCTGACAGCAAATTCGCAAAAGAAATCGAGACGGGAGATTTCATCATCACGGCCGAATGTGCGCCCGGCGCGACGGCGTCCGGAGCCGCCGTTGAAGCGGCGCTGAAGGCCCTGGGCGCGAAACCGGTTGTGGTCAATATCGCCGACAATTCCCATGGCGTGGCCGTGTCATCCATGGCCGCCTCCGTGGCGGCGATGAGGCTGGGCGCCGAACCGGTCCTGCAGATGGTCACGCGCGACCGTAACCGGATTGCCCTCCAATCTGATCTGCTGGGCGCTGCCAGCCTGGGCATCAAAAACGTGCTGTGTCTTTCCGGCTACCACCAGACGCTCATTGGCTGTCCTGAATCGGCCAACGTTTTCGACGTTGATTCCACCCAGTTCATCGAGTTGACCGCCCGGATGTCCGAACAGGGGGTGCTGGCGGAGGGCGTCCGGATCGATGGGCAATTTGGCATGCTGGTAGGGGCAGTGGCCAACCCGTTTCTGAAACCGATCGAACTGAATCTGTTCCGGCTCGGCAAAAAGATTGTGGCCGGCGCGAAATTCATCCAGACCCATGCGGTCTTCGACGTCGAGGCCTTCAGCCTGTGGCTGGACGCCGTCCGCAAGGAAGGCTTCACCGAAAAGGCCGCCATCCTTGCCAGCGTTTATCCTCTGGAAAGCGCGGCGGAAGCCCTGAAACTCCGGGAAACTTTCGCCGAATTCTGTATTCCGGATGCCCTCATTGAACGGCTGAAAAAGGCCGGCAATAACGGCCGGCAGGAAGGCCTCGCCGTCTGCGTCGAAATTATCCGGCAGCTCAAGACGCTGCAAGGCCTGCGCGGCATCCATATCCTTTCCGGCGGCAAGGAGGGCCTCGTGCCTGAAATTATCGCTGCCGCCGGACTGTAATTGGCGGGAAAAGTTATGCCGGACAAATATCACATTAAAACCCGCCCGGTTCCCCCGCTGGGGCCCCGCATTGGCAAGCACGGCGTGGTGGACTGGCGCGAAGATTGCGCCCGGTGCCATAACTGCGTCAAAAAGGCGTGTGTTTATGACCGCTACCGGCAGGAAGCAGAATACATCCGCAATCTCAACGTCATCGAGGCGCTTTATTTTGACTGCATGGGTTGTTTTTCCTGCGTGCAGGATTGTACGAAGGGTATTCTGTGCCTGACCATCAACCCCGAATACGAGAAGCTCGGGAACCGCTACTGGAAACCCGACATCATTAAAACGACCTGGCTCCAGGCTGAGACTGCAAAAATTCCCGTCTCCGGCGCCGGCTACCGCGGACCGTTTTCCGGCCAAGGCTTCGATGCCATGTGGACGGACATGTCGGAAATCGTCCGGCCCACCCGCGACGGCATTCACGGGCGCGAATATATCAGCACGTCAGTGGATATCGGCCGCAAGCCGCCCTTTCTGGCTCTCAACGGTCGCAAATCGACGGCGGCATTGCCACCGCTGGTTACGATTCCCATGCCGCTGATTGTGGATTTGAGTTCGCCGGCGCACACGCTACCGAAGCTTGACCCGATTATCGAACAAACTGCCGCCGACACCGGCATCATCGCCATCATGGATTCGCGCTACCGGCCGATCCAGACCGAGCATCTGGAGAATATTGCATTCTTCCTCGGCCCGGACAGCCCGGCGGTACCGGATGAACTTTTGAAAAAGACCCGGCTGGTGGAAATTGCCGACAGCCCGGCGGTGTTGAAACGCATCAACGCGCTCAAAATAATCCAGCCGCAAATTGTCGTCGCCGTTCGCGTGGACCTGACCGCCACCGGGGTCAACCGCGCCATCGAACTGGGCGCGCTGCCGGAAGTCGAAGTGATCCACCTCGTGGCCGACGCCAACGGCAACGAACTGACCACGCAAACGCCGCGGTTTCTGAAAGACTTGATCCGCCAGATTCACACCGCGCTCGTGGAAAAAGGCATTCGGGATGAAATCACGCTCATAGCCGGCGGCGGCATCGCCCTGCCCGAACACATGGCCAAGGCCATCATCTGCGGCGCCGACCTGGTAACGATCAATCTGCCGCTGCTCGTCGCGTTGGAATGTCACCTGTGCGAGCAATGCCGGCCCGGAACGCCGTGCCCGGCCCGGCTGGAAAAAATTGATTTCAACTACGGCGTGGGCCGGATGACGAACCTGATTGCGGCGTGGCACGACCAGTTGATCGAATTGATGGGCGCGATGGGCATGCGCGAGGTCCGCCGGCTCCGGGGCGATGTCGGCCGCGCGATGTTCTTCGAGAACCTGGAAGAAGAAACCTTCGGCAAACTCTATGGCAAACGTAAACCAGCTTGAAGCGATTCTGCCCGAGAACACGCTGAAAACGCGCGTGCCGCAGGAACCGGTGCCGCGGGCCGTCAAACCCGCGCCGTCGCGTTATCGCAACGAGATTGCCAAATACATCGTCCACCGCAGCCCGGACTGCGACCTCTGTGGCAAATGCGTGGAGTTTTGCGCCTACGGCGTCCATGCCCGCCAGCCCGGCTTCAAATATTTCGGCGAACCCAAACACCACTTGTGTATCGGACCGAACTGCGAAAAAACCGACCGTTATTGCGTGGCCCACTGTCCCCGGGGCGCCCTGCAAATCCAGGAAAATCCCATGTTCAAGGTGCTGGGGGATTTCCGGTGGACGGCGGATTTGATTCTGGCGACGTGGAAGATGGCCGAGTCCGGCGACGTGCCGCCGGAAGCTTATGATTTCAATTACGAGTGCGGCAATTCCGGCGGCGGCTTCGACCGGCTCCGGTTCAAATTCCCCAAACAACCGCCCGTCAAAGTTCGCGCCGACGAAATTGACACCAGCATCGTGCTGAACAAACGCGGCGATGACCGGCCCAAAATCAAAATTGACGTTCCTTGGTACGGCGGCGGCATGTCGTTCGGGTCGGTCAGCAACGTGACTCAGTTGTCCAAAGCCCGCGCCGCGGTCGCTTTCAACACTTTCACCTGCACCGGCGAAGGCGGTTACATGGAACGCATGCGGCCCTACGACGACCACGTCATCACCCAGGTCGCCACCGGCCTGTTCGGTGTGCGCGAAGAAACCATCCAGCGGGTGCCGATCATCGAATTCAAATACGCGCAGGGAGCCAAGCCCGGCCTGGGCGGCCACTTGCTCGGTGATAAAAACACCCCCGCAGTCGCCCGTATGCGCGAGGCGGTCCTCGGCATTTCCCTGTTCTCGCCCTTTCCCTTCCACAGCGTCTATTCCATCGAAGACCACGCCAAGCACATCGAATGGGTCAAACACATCAACCGGCGCGCGCTCATCGCCACCAAAGTTTCCACCCCGACGGACGTGGACATGGTCGCGGTCGGCAGCTATTCCGCCGGCACGCATATCGTCCACATTGACGGCGGTTATGGCGGCACCGGCGCCGCGCCGGACATCGCCAAGAAAAACATCGCCATGCCCATCGAATACGCGATCGGCAAGGTCCACAATTTCCTGCTGGCCGAAGGTGTCCGCGACAAGGTGACTTTGATTGCCAGCGGCGGTATCCGGACCGCCCACGACATCGCCAAGGCCATCGCGCTGGGCGCCGACGGGGCGGTCGTCGGCACGTCCGAATTGGTGGCGCTGGGTTGCGTGCGGTGCAGCCGTTGCGAGAGCGGACGCGGCTGTCCGCGCGGCATCGCCACGACCGATATTGAACTTTCGGCCAAAATGGACGTTGAGTGGGGCACCCAGCGGCTCATCAACCTTTACAGCGCCTGGCAAAAGATTCTGATCGGAATTTTGCAGCGGCTCGGCCTGCGCAGTATCAGCGAATTGCGCGGGCGCGCCGATCTCATGATGCATTTGGATTACACCAACGACGCGCCGGCTTGAACATGAACCGCGAATCGATCCAACGATTGATGGATTCCAGAAAATGGCTGGCTCAAAGCCTCAATGTCCCCTCGTCCATCCGGAAGGAATCCGAGGAGGGCGGATGCGGCGTGGTCGGGTTCTGTTGCAGCGAGCCGGTGCCGGGCCGGCACATCTACGAGCCTTCCCGCCAGATGCACAACCGCGGCAACGGCAAGGGCGGCGGCATCGCCGCCGTCGGGCTGGTCCCGGAACAACTCGGCGTCAGCCGCGAGGTGCTCGATACTCATTACCTGTTGCACGTGGCATTCCTCGATGCGAAAGCGCGCCCGGAAATCGAGGCGGAATTCATTAAACCGTTCTTTGAGGTTGCCGCGAGCGCCGCGCTCGACAGGGTGGGTGATTGGAAATCCGTGCCCGGCCTGGAGGTACTCCCGCCGGATGTCTGCCGTTATTTCGTCCGCGTCAAGCGGAAGGTGCTGGATGCCTTCATTGCGAAAAATCATCTGGAAAAGCTGGACCGCGACGCGGTGGAGGCCGAGTTCGTCAGCCAGAACAGTTTTCGTCTCAACCAGAAATATTATGCGTCCCTGGGCGAGAAACGGGCCTTTGTGCTGTCGCACGGACGTGACATCATGATTCTCAAAGTGGTCGGCTTTGCCGAGGCCATTGTGAAGTATTACAAAATTGAAGAGCTGTGCGCGCACGAATGGATTGCGCACCAGCGGTTCCCGACGAAGGGCCGGGTCTGGCATCCCGGCGGCGCCCATCCGTTCGCCGCCATTGACATGGCCCTGGTACACAACGGCGACTTCGCCAATTACCATTCCGTGACCGAATACCTCAAACAGCGCCACATCTATCCGCAGTTTCTCACCGACACTGAAGTGTCCGCGCAGTTGTTTGATCTGTTCAGCCGGACCTATCGTTACCCACTGGAACACATCATCGAGGCCCTGGCGCCGACCACGGAACTGGACTTCGACCGGCTTGACCCGGAGAAGCAGAAGATTTATCGGGCCATTCAGTCCACGCACATCCACGGCTCGCCGGACGGCCCGTGGTTTTTCATCATCGCCCGCAGTCTCCCCCGCGAAAAACGGTTCCAGTTGATGGGCATCACCGACACGGCCATGCTCCGGCCGCAGGTGTTTGCCTTCTGCGACGGTGATGTCCAGGTTGGCCTGATTTGCTCGGAAAAACAGGCCATTGACGCCACCCTCCTGAGCCTGTCGAAAGATGACAAACGGATTTGTCCCGTGGCCGACCGTTACTGGAACGCGCGCGGCGGCAGTCATGACGACGGCGGCGCGTTCATTTTCAACCTGCGAAAAAATCAGGCCGGCAAAATCCGGATCACCTGCACGGATAAATTCGGTGAGCCGGTCCCCATTCCCGGCGGGAACGAAACCTGCGATTTTACGAAGGATGTAGCCGCGGACGTCAGTCCGCGCACTTCAAACGATGCAGATCAGCGCCGACTGCCGATTGCCACTTTTGAAGGAATGCGCGACCAGCTCACCCGCTGGACGTTCGCTGAATTCCGTTCGGCCTGCCGGCAAATTGTCGAGGCGGCGAAGGACCCGGACCGAACGGCTGCGGCGATTGAGATGCTGACACTGCTTAACGACCGGCGCTACCCGACTGGCGCCAAGCGGCGCAGCCATCTGCTCCACGTCGTTCGCACGGAGTTGAACCGGTTGTTCGGCAACCTTCCCCAAATTGGTGCCAACGACAACGCCCCGGGCGCGTATCGGCTCATTGATTTCGAGACGCGCGGCCAGTTGCGTCCGCCGCGCGCGAATGAAACTACGCTGGCGATTGACGCTGCGCATTTTGCGGCGGAAGGCGGGAATTCCGACACGGCGTTGCTCATGGATGCTTACATGAATGGCTGGCGGCGGTTCATCAGTTTTAATTGCATCGGCCAGCGTTATCTCGGCTGCGGCCTCGGCCCGGATACTGACGCAGTGGTTATTGATGTTTACGGCAGCAGCGGCGATTACCTGGGATCCGGTCTCGACGGACTGACGATCGCGGTGCATGGCAATGCCCAGGACCAGTTGGGCCAGATTATCAAGCGCGGCAAAATGGTCATTTACGGCGATGTTGGCCAGACCTTCATGTATGGCGCCAAGGGCGGCGCGGTCTATGTGCTCGGCAACGCAGCCGGTCGGCCACTCATCAACTCCGTTGGCCGGCCCAAAGTAGTCATTAACGGCACGTGCCTCGATTTCCTCGCCGAGTCTTTCATGGCTGGCGACCCGCACAACGGCGGAGGCTTCGTCATCCTGAACGGCGTCAAATTCGATGACCTGGGCAAGCTGGTTCCGCTGGCAGATCCGTATCCCGGCAGCAATCTGTTTTCGTTGGCGTCGGGCGGCGCCATTTTTGTCCGCGACCCGGACCGGACACTCGTGAACCAGCAATTGAACGGCGGAAAGTTTGCCAAACTGACCGATGCCGACTGGGAATTGATCCTGCCGTTCCTGGAAGAGAACCAGCGGTTGTTCGGTATCACCGTCGGGCAGCTTTTGACCGTGAACGGCAAAAAGCTCAAGCCGTGCCGGGTCTATCGCAAAGTCATCCCCGGCAGCCTCAAAAATGTTGTGCAGGAGGATACCGACGATGTTTGGGCGGCGGAAGCCGAGGCCGAACTGGCCGTGATCTGACCGGAGACCATTGCTGTGATTACCATCAAGAAAACGAAAAACAGCCGCGCGTTGAAGGACGCCGTGGAAGCGTTGTCCGGCGTTGACCTGAGCGTCTGTTACCAGTGCAAGAAATGCTCCGGCGGGTGTCCGGTGGCCACGCTCACCCGGTCGAGGCCCTCCGAGATCATGCGCCAATTGCATTTGGGCGCCGCCGATGAATTGCTCGCCAGCGACCTGGTGTGGATGTGCGTCTCCTGCGGAACCTGCTCCGCCCGTTGCCCGATGGGCATTGACGTGGCTGCAGTCATGGACGCCTTGCGCTGGCTGGCACTTGAACACGGCGCGCCGAAACCGCAAGGCAACGTGCCGCTGTTCAATCGCGCTTTCCTGAAAACGGTCGAGACCTTCGGCCGCGCATACGAAATCGGTCTGATTGCAGGCTACAAACTTGGAACCGGCAAGTTGATGAGCGATGTGGAAAAATTCCCGGTCATGCTCAGGAAGGGAAAGATCGCGCTGCTGCCGCCACGCGGCGGAGACCGGCAGGCGGTGAAACGCATTTTCAATAAAGTAAAAGCGAGCACGGGGGCCAAATCATGAAATACGCCTACTATCCCGGATGCTCGGCTGAATCCACGGCCCGCGACCTGAACCAGTCCGCTCTGGCGGTTGTCCGGGCGCTGGGCATTGATTTCGAAGAACCCAAAGGCTGGACCTGCTGCGGCGCCACCGCCGGCCACCAGACCGACCGCCTGCTCGCCGTGTCCCTGCCCGCCACCAACCTGGCCAAGGTCCAGGACATGAAACTGGACATGGTCGTCAATTGCGCCGCCTGTTACAACCGCATGAAGGTGGCCAACCACGAAATTTCGTCCCGTCCCGCCATCCGTCAGGGCGTCCACGACGCGCTCGACCGCGATTACGACGGCTCGGTCAAAGTCCGGCATCTGGTCGAGGTGCTGCTCGACGATGTTGGCCTGCCCGCCATCACCAGATCACTCAAACGTTCGTTGAACGGCCTCAAAGTCGCCTGTTATTACGGGTGCCTGCTGGTCCGGCCGCCGGGCGTGGTGAAATTCGACGATCCGGAAGATCCGAAATCACTCGACCGGCTCGTAACCGCGATGGGCGGCCGGAGTCTCGACTGGCCCTGCAAAGTCGAATGTTGTGGCGGCGGCCTGGCGTTGTCGCGGACCGACGTGGTGGTCCGGCTTACCGAATCCATACTCGACATGGCGGTCCAGGCGGGCGCCGATTGCATCGCGGTCAGTTGCCCGATGTGCCAGATGAATCTCGATTTGCGGCAGCAGGACATCAACAAACGACCCGGCAAGAACTACCGGATGCCGATTGTTTACCTCACTCAGCTTTTGGGGCTTTGCCTGGGTTTCGGCCCCGGCGAACTCGGGTTTGAAAAGCTGATGGTCCCGGCAACAAAAGTTTTGGAGAAAGTAAATGCGCACGCATAAAAAATCCGACATATCCGGCTGGGTAGAACCCCGAACGCTTTCGGGGTTGCGGCAGGCTACCAGCCTGCCGCGCTCTCGGGCGGCAGGTTGCCGCCCAAAACGGGCTGGTAGCCCGTTCCACCCATTTCACAGAAAGTCATGAGCAAAAACGGCGAGAAAAAAATCGGCGCGGTGCTGGTGCAAGGCGGCGGCATTGCCGGCGTCCAGGCGGCGCTTGACCTGGCCAACAGCGGGTTCAAAGTTTATCTCGTCGAACGCGACGCCGCCATCGGCGGCATGATGGCGCACCTGGACAAGACCTTTCCGACCGGCGACTGCGCCACCTGCATCGTCTCGCCTAAACTGGTCGAATGCGCCCGGAACCTGAATATCGAAATCCTGACGCTGTCCGAACTGGTCGGGCTCGAGGGCGAGCCGGGTCATTTCAAAGCCACCGTCCGGCGGCATCCGCGGTATGTGGACGAAAACAAATGCACCGGCTGCAGCGAATGCACTCAGGTTTGCCCGGTGGACATCCCGGACGAATTCAATTGCTGCCTCGCCACCCGCAAGGGCATCGCCAAACTTTATGCCCAGGCCACGCCGAACATTTTCGGCATTCTGAAAAACGGCCACGCGCCCTGCAAATTAACGTGCCCGGCCCGCGTCAACGTCCAGGGATACGTCCAGCTCATCAAACAGAAGGAATATCTCAAGGCGGTCAATCTCATCCGCGAGCGCAATCCGCTCTCGGCCATCTGCGGTCGCGTGTGTACGCATCCCTGCGAGTCCGAATGCACGCGGGCCGGGGCTGACGACGCGATCGCCATCCGCTTGCTGAAACGGTTTGCCTCTGACCAGGAAATGGAATTGCTCGCGGCGGGCAAACTTACGTTGCCGGGCGAAAAAGTTCCCGCGCCGGACGCCAAAAAGGTCGCCGTTATCGGCAGCGGCCCGGCCGGTTTGACGACTGCCAATGACCTCGCCGAAGCCGGGTTGGCGGTCACGATTTACGAAGCGTTGCCCGCCGCCGGTGGCATGCTGCGCTACGGCATTCCCGAGTATCGCCTGCCCAAAAAGGTGCTCGACCACGAAATTGAAATCATCCGCCGCAAAGGCGTCAAATTTGTCTTCGACTGCCGCATCGGCCAGGATGTCACTTTCCCGACGCTCCAAAAGGATTACGCCGCGATTTTCATCTCCGGCGGCGCCCAGAAAAGCCGCAAGCTCGGTGTTGACGGCGAGCACTTCGCCGGAGTGGTTGACGGCGTTGAATTTCTCCGGGCGGTCGCCTCGCGCAACCCGCCCTCGGTGCCACGCACGGTGGCGGTCGTCGGCGGCGGGGATACGGCCATTGACTCGGCCCGCACCGCGCTGCGTTTGGGGGCAAAGGAAGTCACCGTTCTGTACCGCCGTTCGCGCGCGGAAA
>Ga0335080_10002615_pt1 | contig 18002 bp, 14 predicted proteins | sample Lox_Sample_34_FD_206720 | JGI IMG/M metagenome (GOLD analysis project Ga0335080, IMG submission 206720) | Soil microbial communities from Loxahatchee National Wildlife Refuge, Florida, United States - Lox_Sample_3.4 | ecosystem: Environmental > Terrestrial > Soil > Wetlands | place: USA...
AACAGCGACTATATCTCGCTCCATGTCGCGCTGACGCCGGAAACGAAGGGAATGCTCTCCACGGCCGCCTTCGACAAGATGAAGACCGGCGTGCGCATCATCAACTGCGCCCGCGGCGAGCTGATTGACGAGACGGCGCTGAAGGTGGCAATGGACGCGGGCAAGGTTGCCGGCGCGGCTCTCGATGTGTACGAGAAGGAACCGCCGGTGGACGACCCGATCATGACCGTTGAGAGCCTGGTGGCGACGCCGCACATCGGCGGGTCGACCGAGGAAGCGCAGGAAACCGTAGGCATCCGCATCGTTGAGCAGCTTGTCGAATACCTGAAGAACGGTATCGCGATTAACGCAGTGAACATCCCGGCGCTGACCGCGGAACAGTATCGCACCGTGGGTCCGTACGTGGAACTGGCCGATCGCCTGGGCAGTTTCGCGGCGCACATCGCCACGGGCAATCCGAGCCGCGCGCGGCTGGTGTACCACGGCAAAATCGCCGACCAGAAAACGGTCCTCATTCGCAACGCGGGCGTGGCCGGAGTCCTGAGCCGCTCCACCGCGGTGCGTACGAACACCGTGAATGCCATGCAGCTGGCTGACGACCGGGGCCTGAGCGTGGCCGAGGTCCACGAACATCGCGCCGATCACACCGACTCGGTGCGGCTCGAGCTGGAAACCGATCACGGCACCGTCACCGTGGAAGGCGCAGTGGTGCTGGGTCAGCCACGTCTGACGCAGGTGGACGGCATCGCCTGCGAAGCGCCGCTGGCAGGTCATCTGGTGTTCCTGCAGAACAACGACGTGCCTGGTGTGATCGGCTACGTGGGCAGTGTGCTCGGCAAGAACGGCGTCAATGTGGCCACCTTCTCGCTGGGCCGCCGCGCGCCGCAGGGCGAGGCTGTGTCGGTGATTGCCACCGACCAGCGCGTTTCCGAATCCGTGCTCCAGGAGCTGCTCAAGAACCCGGCCGTCAAACGCGCTCGGACTGTGGAGTTCCTGCACGCGGCTGAAGGCGCTACAGCATAACGACCGAAGGGCGTGGAGTCCTGCCGGGATTCCGCGCCTTTTCTATATCCAGACCAGGTATAGCCATTGACAATATATCCGGATTGGATATAATTGCAGAGTGGCTCGCGCTGAACTCCCTCCTCCCGATTCTCTGCTCCCGCTACCGCCGGCAACGTTCCACATCCTGATCGCAATCGCGGAAGAGGATCGCCATGGTTACGGCATCATTCAGGACGTGGAGGAACGCACCGGGGGCGAGCTTCGCCTGAGCCCTGGCACACTGTATCGCTCGATTCAGCGCATGCTCGAACAAGGGCTGCTCGTCGAAACGAGTGATCGTCCCGCGCCTGAGCTCGACGACGAGCGCCGCCGCTATTACCGCATCACGGCCTATGGAGCCGAAGTGGCGAAGGCTGAAGCGGGGCGGCTGGCACAACTGGTGCGCATGGCGCGGGCCAGAGGCTTTGCTCCGGCAGGTCACTGATGCGGTTCTACCGGCTTCTTCTTCGGCTCTATCCGGAATCGTTCCGCGCCGAGTACGGCGCAGAGATGACGGCGGTGCTGGCCGCCCGCCTGGAGCGATCGCGCGATTTAGTCCGCGCCTTCGTATGGCTCGGCGCACTGTTCGACGTCCTCGCGAACGCGCCCCGGGTTCACTTCGACATTCTCCGCCAGGATCTGCGCTATACCGCGCGAGCGCTGGCCGCGGTGCCCGGTTTCACGCTCACCACGATTCTCGTGATTGCTCTCGGCATCGGCGCGAACACTGCCGCATTCTCGCTGGCCGACAACGTCTTCATTCGCCCATTGCCGTTCCACGAGCCGGATCGCCTCGTGCAGGTCTGGGAGGACCTGCCCGGCTACTCGCGTATGGAGTTCTCGCCAGCGAACTACCGGGACTGGATGCATATGAACGGCGCCTTCTCAGCGATGGGCGCATATGGCGAGCGGTCGTGGAACCTACTCGATCTCGGCCAGCCGCAGCGCATCGAAGGTGCGCTCGTCAGCGCGAATCTGTTTAGGTTGCTCGGCGTCCAGCCCGTACTGGGGCGCGGTTTCCTGCCGGAGGACGACCGCGACGGAGCGCCGCTGACGATGATTCTGAGCTGGGGCATGTGGCAATCGCAGTTTGGCGGCGATCGCGCAGTGCTCGGCCGGAAACTGCGTGTGGATGGCACACCCTGCACGGTGATCGGGGTGATGCCGGCCGATTTCCATTTCCCTACGACTCTGTCCAATTACTGGGTGCCGATGCAACTGGCCGAAGATGCGTATCAGGATCGCAATGACAACTGGCTGAACGTGATCGCGCGGCTTCGGCCCGGCGTCTCTCTTCAGCAGGCGAGCGCCGATGCGACACTCGTCGCCGCACGTCTACGGCGCGCCTTTCCGGCCGACAACAAGAACCTCGACGCCCGCATCGTCCCTGTGCGCGAGGAGATCGGCAGGCAGACTCGCGTGCTTCTCCTGGCGCTATGCGGTGCTTCGCTCTGCATCCTGTTGATCGCTTGCGCGAATGTCGCCAGCCTGCTTCTGGCACGCGCGCTGGGCCGCCGCCGCGAACTGGCGGTCCGGGCGGCCCTGGGTGCGGGACGCTCGCGTCTGGTGCGCCAGTTAACCACCGAAAGCCTGATTCTCGCGCTGCTCGGCGGCCTCCTGGGAATCGCCATCGCCTACACTTCAGCGCCGATCCTGAAGAAGCTCACTCCCGAGAATCTGCCCCTCGCGCACCAGCCCGGGATCGACACGCGTGTGCTGATCTTCGCCGGCGTCCTGACCGTGCTCACCGGACTCGCCTTCGGCGTCGTGCCTGCTCTGCGCGCCTGCGCCGGTCCGGATCTGAAAGGCCTGCACGAGGGCCAGCGCTCCGGCGGCGGACAGCGTGAGCGCCTGCGCGCCGCGCTGGTGATTGCGGAGGTCGCGATATCGGTCGTGCTGCTGGTTTCCTCGGGCCTGCTGATGCGCGCCCTCTGGCGCGTCCAGACCACCGATCCTGGCTTTCGCGCCGACGGCGTCCTGACCATGCGGACCGTGTTCCCTTCCCCGAAGTACGATAGCGTCACCCGCCGCGCCGCGTTCTACCGTCATGTCCTCGATGGTGCGCGGGCGCTTCCCGGCGTTTCCCATGCCGCGTACATTACCTATCTGCCGATGGTGGTGGGTGGAGGCATCTGGCCTGTCAGTATCGGCGGCAAGACGCTCGACCGCTCCGAAGGTCATACGGCGAGCATGCGCTTCGTGACGCCCGGTTTCTTCGCCACCATGGGAATCCCCATCCGCCTCGGTCGCGACGTCTCCGACAGCGATTCGCATGAAAGCCTCTACACTGCCGTCGTCAGCGAGTCCTTTGTGCGCCACTACTGGCCGGGCGAAGACCCGGTCGGCCGTCATTTCGATTTCGGCATGCACAACCGCACCATCGTCGGAGTCGCCGGCGACATCCGCGTCCGCGGCTTCGAACAAAGCAGCGAGCCCCAGGTCTACCTTCCCTATCTGCAAGTCGATGACGGCGAACTCGTCGGCTATGTGCCCAAGGCACTGGTGGTACGCGCCGCCGGCGACGTCACCACCCTGATCCCGGCTCTGAGCCGCCTCATCTATGAGGCTGACCCCGAGCAGCCCATCTCCTACATCGAAACGATGAACTACATTCTGGAAGAGCGGACCGCATCCCGCGCCCTGCAGGCGCGGATTCTGGGAGCGTTCGCGGCGCTGGCATTCCTGCTGGCCGCCGTCGGCATCCACGGTCTGCTGGCCTTCACCGTGTCGCAGCGTGCCAATGAGATTGGAGTACGCGTGGCTCTGGGGGCAACCCCGGCGGGAATCGGACGAATGATCCTGCGGCAGGGGACCCTGCTCGCGCTCGCGGGAATCGTGCCCGGCCTCGTGCTGGCGTTCGCCGTCGGCCGCGCCCTGGAATCGCTGCTTGCGGGCGTGAAGCCAGGCGATCCGGCCACGTTCTCCGCGGTCGCCCTGCTCTGCGCGGTGATGACCACGGCCGGCAGTCTGATCCCCGCGCTACGCGCCGCCCGCACGGACCCCGCCGTCACCTTGCGCGCCGATTAAGCTGCCAGCGCGTCCTCGAGTGCTGCAGCAACATTCAACAGCTCGGCATCACGCCATGGCGCACCGATCAGTTGCAGCCCAACCGGAAGGCCGTCGCCGGTTCTGCCACAAGGCATGGAGAGCGCAGGGAAACCAATCACGTTGATCCCGCGCACCAGGCTTGTGGTGCGAATCCGAATGTCAGCGGCATTTTCGACGCGCGCGGCGGCGGTCGGCGTCGTAGGCGTCAACAGGTAGTCCACGGTTCGCAGCAGGCCGCGGAACAGCTCGATGAACTCCGTACGAAGGCGCTGCGCGTTCACATAGGCGCTGGCGGACAGGAGCTTCCCCTGGTCGAGCAACGCCAGTACATCTTCACCGAACTCCGCGCGGCGGTCGGCCACCGGCTCAAACAGAGCGGCAGACTCGCCCATCAGAATGGCGCGGCTCACGGTGTTCAGCAGGTTCATGTCGGGAACGGTCACCCGCTCGACGTGCGCACCAGCGCGCTCACACTTGTCGATGGCGCGCTTCACGGCGCGATCGACGTCGGGGTCGAGATCGTCGAAGAAGAAGTTCTCCGGAACGCCGATCATGACTCCGTTCAACGAGGGCTCATGCTCGACCGCAAAGTCCCGGCCTGCCATCGCGGACAGTCCTATCGCCGCATCGCGCACGGTAGCGGCCAGCGGGCCCGCGTGATCCAGCGTCAACCCGAGCGGCTGAATCCCTGCGCGGCTCACCAGACCGTAGGTCGGCTTGATGGCGACCACTCCGCAAAAAGACGCCGGAATGCGCAGTGAACCACCAGTATCGGTGCCACTAGCCAGCAGGCACATGCCATCCGCCACGGCCACCGCGGAACCACCACTCGACCCGCCCGCGATGCACCGTGAGTCACGCGGGTTACGCACGGTGCCATAGTGCGGATTTATTGACGTGATCCCGTAGGCCAGCTCATGCATGTTGGTCTTGCCCACCACGACCGCGCCGGCCTCGTACAGACGCGCGACAATCTCGGCATCGGCCGCCGGCTCTTCGTCGATGAGCACCCGCGACCCCGACGTGGTCCGAATCCCCCGCGTGAAGATATTGTCCTTGTGCGCGATAGGAATGCCGTGCAGCGGGCCGCGCATGTCCCCGTCCGCGATTTCGCGATCCATTAGCTCGGCGCGCGCCAGCGCGTCTTCGGCGGTGACCGTGATGAATGCACTCAGCCCCGAATTACGGCGTGCAATCCGGTCGAGACAGCCTTTTGTCAGCTCCACCGAAGAGGACTGGCCTGATGCGAGTGCTGCTGAAGCTTCCTCGATGGTCACGCCTCGTCCTCCGACGGCTCCGGCAGGATCAGATCGACGGCCATTGGCGCATCGGGAGGAAGTTCGGCCGCAGCGCGCGCCAGCCCGGCCCGCAGTTGTTCCACAATCTCGGATTCGGTCATGCCAGCGACATTCTACAATAGGAGACCGATGAGCTCCGTGCCGCTCACCTCACTCAACGAAGAAGAGAGCATGTTTCGCGACGTCGTGCGCCGCTTCGCGCGCGAACGCATCGGTCCGCACGTCCGCGCCATGGACGAAGCAGGCGTGTTCCGTCACGACCTGCTGCGCGAGATGTTCGAGCTCGGCCTGATGGGCGTCGAAATCCCCGAGGAGTTCGGCGGACAGGGCGGCTCGTTCTTCCTCGCCGTGCTCGCGATCGAGGCGATCGCCGAAACAGACCCCTCGGCGGCCGTCATTGTTGACGTCCAGAACACCATCGTTAACAACGTGCTGCTGCGCTGGGGCACGGCCGAACAGAAGGCAAAACACCTGCCGCGCCTCGCCACTGACACCGTCGGCGCATTCGCGCTTTCCGAGGCAGGCTCGGGTTCGGACGCCTTCGCGCTCGCCACGCGCGCCGTTCGCCAGGGCGACTGTTTCTGCCTTACGGGCCGCAAGCTGTGGATCACCAACGCGGCTGAAGCCGGCATCTTCCTGCTCTTCGCGAACGCGAATCCCGAAGCCGGCCATCGCGGCATCACCTGCTTCATCGTGGAGCGCGACACGCCCGGCTTCCAGGTGGGCAAAAAGGAAGACAAGCTCGGCATCCGCGCCTCCTCCACCTGCGAGCTGATACTCGACGATTGCATCGTGCCCGCGGTGAACGTGCTTGGCGAAGTGGGCAAGGGCTACAAGGTCGCCATTGAGACGCTGAACGAGGGCCGCATCGCCATCGGCGCGCAGATGGTGGGGCTCGCCCACGGCGCGCTCGATCACGCCGTCGTTTATGCCCGCGAGCGCAAGCAGTTCGGCCAGGCCATCGCCGAGTTCCAGGGAGTGCAGTTCGAACTGGCCCGCATGGCCACCGCTGTCGAAGCTGCGCGACTGCTCGTCTATAACGCCGCCCGCATGCGCGATGCCGGCGTACCCTTTGTGACAGAAGCCGCCATGGCCAAGCTCTACGCCTCGGAAATCGCCGAATCGAATGCCTCACGCGCTGTGGAGATCCTTGGCGGCGTGGGCTTTACAAAAGATTACCCGGTGGAGAAGCTCTATCGTGACGCCAAAATCGGCCGCATCTACGAAGGCACCACCAACATGCAACTACTCACCATCGCGAAGCAGATCCTGGGACATTAACCGTGTTGACGCAACCTCGCCGGTCTTCAGTTCGTCAAAGAATTGCGATGTTCTCTCCCGCGCGCCTGACCCTTGCTTCGGTGCTGTTCACCGGTCTGACTCTCCCCAGTCTCGCCGCCACCACCACCCAGCTCTCCGACGACCAGATCAACGACATCATTACGAAATTCGCCGCGAAGGAATCGGAGTTTCAGAAGGCGCGCTCCAACTACACCTACCGCCAGTCCGTGAAAGTACAGACCCTCGACGAAGCCGGCCAGCCCGACGGCGGCAAGTACCAGATGGTGAGTGACATCATCTTTTCGCCTGAGGGCAAGCGCGTCGAGCGGGTCGTTTACGCGCCCGTCAACACGCTGGAGCGCCTGATTCTCACACCAGAAGACATGCAGGACCTTCGCGACGTCCAACCCTTCGTTCTCACCACTGACCAGATCCCCGATTACTACATCCGCTATCTGGGCCACGAACAGGTGGATGAGGTCCCCTGCTACGCCTTCGCCGTCAAGCCGAAGCATTTGGAGCCCACAAAGCGCTATTTCGAGGGCCAGATCTGGGTGGACGATAAGGATTTGCAGATCGTCAAGACCTACGGGCGCGGCGTCGGCAACTCCAAAGGCTCGAAAGGCCAGATGTTCCCCAAGTTCGAAACCTACCGCGAACAGATCGACGGTAAGTACTGGTTCCCCACCTACACCTACGCCAACGACACGCTGAACTTCCCGGAAGGTCCGCTGCGCATGAAGATGGTGATGAAGTACGAGGACTACAAGCAGTTCAAGAGCGACGTGAACATTAAGTTCAACGACATCGACAACCCGGGCACGGGCGAGAAGGCCGAGCCGGAGAAGCTGGCGCCGCCACTCGACCCCAAAGACAAAGACAAGAAGTAGACGTCCGCCGCGCACTCGCTAAGATGTCTGCATGCACTCCGGCATCGCGAAGCGCATCGTAGCGGAGAGCGGCCTGCCTCGTCTGTTCTCCGTGCTGGCGGATGAACTTACACCGAGCGATTTGCAGTCGCTCCTGCTCGAGGTTTACCAGCAGCGCGCACGAACGGTGACCGAGCCGGAGGCGCTCAGCCGGTTTGAGCGTGTCCCGATGCTCGCGGCCTCTACTGTGGATGCGCGCCTGCTCAACGAATTCGACAGCGTCGCGTTCGCCGCGGCCACCGACTTCGAGGCTCTCGAGCTGTCTCCTGTCGGCCCCTTCGGCCTCAGCCTGGCGCTGGGAGGCATAGATCAGAACAACGTTCTGACCACCATCCGCAACGCCGACGTGCTCGGCGATTGCACGCCGGTTCTCGCTCTCGAGTGCGCGCGCCGCCGCCGAAAGAAGACGGAACGCGGTGCCGACCGGCCTGTGCGTCTCTGCAGCAGCCATCGCGTGATTCGTCTTCAGCCCTTCGATTTCCCCGGCTTCACGCCGCATTTCCGGCTCTTCGGCATGGTCTCGGCCGGGCGCGACACTGGATCGAGCGCCTTCGAAATGCAGCACCTGCGTGAACACATCGGATTCTATCTCCGCCTGTTCCGCGCTCTGAATGCCGCCGGCTTCAGCCTGACCCGGCCACTGGTCGAGGTCTCCGATCTCGCCGCCACCGGAGAGCATCTCGTGAAAGCCGGCGTCAGCCGCGAGGAAATCCACCAGGCGATCCGCGCGCACCGCGTCGGCGGCTCCGACCAGTTCCTCGCTGGCCGCGGCATCACGATGCCCGATGACTCACCTCGCTTCGCGCTGGTGCGCGAGCAGGTCTTCGCTCCGCTCCAACAGAAGCACCCCGAAGCCGAATTCCGCTGCACGCTCTCAAGGCTGGAAGGGCTCGGCTATTACACGGGCCTCTGCCTGCGAGTCTCGCCGGCAGCGCCCGACGGCAGCCGCTACCCCATCGCCGACGGCGGCTTCACCGACTGGACCGCCCGCCTGCTACAGGACCGCAAGGAGCGCCTGCTTACCAGCGGCATCGGCAGCGAGTTTACCTGCCGGCGTTACCGCGCGGCATAACGAACCCCTTGCTTTTTCCATCTTCATTCGTATATATATTAGTTAGTATATATACCGATGAAGAAGCCTGTCACTCCCGACTCCTTTCTGCCATTGAAACCGCACTGGTTCCACGTGCTCCTGTCCCTCGCCGAGCAGGAACAGCACGGCTACGGCATCATGCAGGAAGTGCTGGAACGCACCGGCGGCAAAGTACGGCTGTGGCCGGCGACGCTCTACGGCACCCTGAAGCGCCTCATGGACGAGGACCTCATCGCTGAATCGTCCGAGCGGCGGCCACCGGAGGAAGACGATGCACGGCGCCGCTACTACCGCTTGACCAGTCTCGGACGTCGTGTCCTGGAAGCCGAAAGCGCCCGTCTGGAAGATCTGGTTCGCATTCTCCGCTCGCGCCGGGGACTCGCAAAACGGGAGGCAGAGTCATGACCGCCGAACCCGGCAGGCCCGTCGCTCTCACACTGCGACTGTACCGGCTGCTGGCCAGTGCCTTCCCGCACGAATTTCGAAACGTCTGGGGAGACGAGTTGATGCAGGTGACCGAGGAGACGGTGAGACCGGTCTGGCGTCGCCATGGCGTGAGGGGTCTGCTGCTCCTCCTGCTGGACATCGCGATCCGCGTCCCCGTCGAATATCTCGCGGAAATCCGCCAGGACATGCGATACGGTTTGCGTACTCTCGCAGCTTCGCCCGGATTCACGGCGGTCGCGGTGGTCTCGCTCAGCCTGGGCCTGGCCGTCGGAACATCCGCGTGGAGCGAGATGAACGGTCTGCTGCGCGACACGCCTGGCGTCCGGGAGCCCGGTCAGTTGGTGGCGCTGTTCTCCCCCACGTCTTTCCCCCTGTACAAGCGCTACCGTGAGCGCACCGATGTGTTCTCCTCCACAATGTCCTACATCGCGCCCGCGCCGTTCGGTGTCCAGCGCGGCGGGCGCACGGAGCGGACCTGGGGACACCTGATCACGCCGTCCTACTTCGCCACGCTTGGCATCGCACCCGCGCTCGGGCGCTTCCCCGAAGAAGACGGGAACCGCCCCGGACCCGTACCGGTGATGGTCATCAGCAATCGTTTCTGGCAGGAGCGGCTGGACGGTGACCGGTCGGTGATCGGCAGGCAACTCCGCGTCAACGGTCGCGCCTGCGTCATCGTCGCAGTCGGCCCGGCAGGGTTTCTGGGGGCGTCGCCGAGTCTCTTCCCGGCGGATCTCTGGATGCCGCTTTCTTCAGGTATTCAGGTTGCCCCCGAGCTTGCCGGAGGCGCGATCGACCGGCGCGATCTGACCATGTTTCAGATGGTCGGCCGCCTGCGGCCCGGTATCGCCACTTCACGCGCCGAGGCCGTGCTCGATTCGGTGGCGCGCGCCGAAGAGCACGATGCGGGCATCTTCCGCCGCGAAGGGGGCCGTACCGTCTCGCTCCTGCAGGGCGGCAAGGTCCTGCCCGTCCGTAAGCAGGACGTGCCGTACTTCCGCGATTTCTTCATCATTCTGAGCGGGCTCGTGATGCTCATCGCCTGTTCCAACGTCGCGAATATGCTGCTCGCGCGCGCATCGGGACGGCGAAAGGAGATCGCCGTCCGGCTCGCGCTGGGTGCGAGCCGTGCGCGGCTGGTCCGCCAGTTGATGGCTGAGAACCTGCTGGTAGCCGCGTGCGCCGGTGTGCTCGGTTTCTTCGTCGCCAACGTTCTGATGCGCGCGGCATCCCGCGGCGGCATGCCCTATCCGATGCCGGTCAGCTACGACATGCGTCTGGACGCCACTGCGATCCCATTTTCGCTGGCTTTGACGATATTCACCGGCCTTGTCTTCGGCCTCGCGCCCGCGCTCACCGCCACGCGCACGGACCTGACTCCGGCCCTCAAGGAAGGCGGCAATGTTCGCCTCGGCCGGTTCCGGCGCATTAGCCTGCGCAACTTCCTGATGGTGTCGCAGCTCGCCGGCTCGCTCACTCTGTTGCTGCTCACCGGTGTCCTGTCCATCGGCATTCAGAGCTCCATGGGCGTTCAGGAGGGCTTCAACCCGAGAAACCTCTCACTCATCTCGCTTGACCCCGTGCGCGACGGATACCGGCCCGCGCAGACCGCGGCATTCTTCGACCGGCTGCTCGATCGCGTCAAACGCCTGCCCTCTGTCTCCAACGCTTGTCTCACGGACACTCTTCCCGCAGCCCTGAACGGCAATCGCTGGCTGGAGTTCTCTGAAGTTCAATCCGGCCCCGCCGCCTCTCAGGCCGGCTCAGCTTTGCGTTACGTGGTAGGCCGCGACTATTTCGAGACTGCCGGTATCGCCATCGTGCGTGGCAGGAGCTTCCGTAAACAGGATGAGGACGACGGCGCCACATCCGTGATCGTCACAGAGGCCCTGGTGCGCCAGTTCTGGAAAAACGAAGATCCCCTGGGCCGCCGCATCACCGTTCGCGCAGGAGACGTCAAGCCAGGCTATGCGATTGTCCCCGGGACGTTCGATCACCGCCCCGACACCCCCGAGACCGCCCGCCGCACCTTCGAAGTTGTGGGCGTTGCGCGTGATGTGAACGAGGACTTCGTCGCGAAGAAGGAAAAGCCGAGCATCTACTTCCCGCTGCGGCCTGCCGAGTACGCCCGGCCCTCCGTGCGTGGCGTAACCCTGATGGTGCGTGCTGTACCGGGTTCCGACGCCATCGCTGCGGTTCGCCGCGAGATTGCGTCGCTCGATCCAAACCTGTCGGCCTTCAACGAGCGAAGCATGGAGGAACAAATATCGCAGTTCCTCTCCCCCTTGCGCAGGGCAACGTGGACCTACGGCATTATTGGCGCCTTCGGTCTGATCCTCGCCTCAGTCGGACTGGCGGGCGTGACCGCGTATTCCGTTGCACAGCGCGCTCGCGAAATCGGCATTCGCATCGCCCTGGGGGCGGGCCGCTCCAACGTGCTGGCGCTGGTGATGAAGGAGGGTGCGGTGCTGGTCGTGGCAGGAACCGCGATCGGCCTGGTGATCGCCTGGGCCAGCCTGAAGTTGATGACCGCGTTGTTCGTCGTCGCGGCCACCACCAGCAGCTCCAACCCGGTCCTGATCTTTGGCGCGCCGTCGTTGCTGGCTGTGCTGGCCCTGATCGCTTGCTTTGTGCCGGCCCGCCGTTCCACACGAATCGATCCGGCAGTCACCCTGCGTCAGGAATAGCCGCGTCTCCCACCGGCACGAGCCCGCACTGCAACACTACTTCGCCACCGGGTCGCCGCGCTCGAGCAGGTTCTTCAGTCGCATGAACTGCTCGCTCAGAACGCCGTCCACCGGCGCGGCCAGCACGTTCAATCCCGCTGCCGAGTAACCACCCACCGCGTACGTGACTTCCAGCTTCGTACCGCCTTCCACCGGCGTCAGGTCGAACTTCATGCTGCCGTGCACGGCCATCGCCTGCAGCGGGCCAAGGCCGCCAATCATCACCAGCCGTTTCCCCTTAGCATCGCGGTCACGACATCCATGTGCTTCACGCCGCCGTCCCCGAGCTTTTCGCAGAAGCATCCGCCCGGACTGTCGGTCCGTGCGACTACTTCCACTCCCAGATCTTCGAGTGCGTGTTTCCCTCGGCGTCAACCTCGAACTCGAACGCCCCCGCCACACCGTTCAGCTTCGACAGTTTCGGCGAGGTGGTGCTGTAGGACAGGCAGCCGCGATATTGCACGGCACCAGCGCCCACGAAACGGCCCACCCCGATCCCTTTCCAAGTGACGAACTCGCCGTCAAACGTGGCGAAAACACCCTCGCCCATCCCGTCCAGGCTTCCGTCCGGTTTCGGTGAGGAAGTATATGTCCCGATGTTCATGCCGTCGACGCCCAGCATTTTCGTGAGATCTTCAAATGACACCTCGACCACGAACTGCGGCTGTGTTGCTATGACCCGCCTTCCAGTTCGCTTGCCGCGGCCTTCCGCGATCTGTTCACCCTGCATTCTCAGTTCCCTCCCGTGGGATGTATACGGAGGCGGGTCGGGATCGGATGACGAGATGGAGACCGGCGCAGAAAAGGACGCCCGCACACACCTGCGGCCCGGATCGTTGCCAGCCGATGAGAAGCCCCTAGTCCTTTGTGGATGGTTCTCTGTTCTTTCGTCGTTTCGAGGGCGCGCGCCGGGCGGCAGCTTCGGCGTCCTTCAGCCATTTCGGCGGACGTCCGCGGCGTCTGGGGAGGTTGCGCGCCAGCTGCTCGAATGCAGCTATGACTCCATCAATCTGTTCACGCTCGGCGCGCAGTTCGGCGAGAATCCTGGACGTGTCCATTGTTTTTCGTTTTGTTCTTCGGCTGATCGCAGTTCTTCGTGATCCCGCTGGATGGCAGGCGAGTATTGTCACGAACGCTGTCATCCGCCCGGCGACGATACACAGGTACGCCGGCCCGGCACATGATTTCGTGTGCCTGTGTCCCGGTGACGCGGCCCCTGGCATCGAGGAGTTCCGCGATTTCACCCACGGCCGCCCAGGCGCGCGGATGCCGCAGCAGCTTTTGCGTTCTTGCCTGGAGCCGCAGCTGGAAGCTGTTGACGCGATTCAGATCCCCAGACAGGCAAAGCCCGCCGACAAGCACGTGAACCGTTCCGATGTCATCCCCCATGTATGCGTCGGGACCGTCAAGGCGGCACATCAGCCGGCCCGTGAGCGATTTCCGCCGGAACAACATCTCGGCAATCGGACCGGCAAGGTACTCAACGCACGCCCGCGCAACGCGATCCTCGTATCTGCGGCGCCATTCACGCGTTTGCCCACGAACGAACGATTCGTGAGCCAGCAGCATGCCGCAGGTGTCGGTCATCCCCTCATAATCGTTGTGCAGGACGATCCCACGACGTCGAATTGGATTCCCGTTCCAGAATGCCGCCACAGCGTGGCCCGCTTCGTGATACGCGGTAGCGCGTCTCTGTTCGTCCGACCGTGCCATTGGTCTGTCTTTTCGGCAGCTCCGATCCGCAGACACACCCGTAGCGCACGCATCCCAGAGCGGTTGCGGGCATTACGGATGACCCAGGCTGTCAGGAAGCCCCGAAGGCAATTTATAACTGATAAACAGCTTACAGTCAATACGATGGAATCATCTGGCGGGGGCAGAAACGTCGCGTTTTCCGATTTCGGAAACTGACAGTGTGCGGGCCGATTGCTTTGCACGTTGGCATCGAAACTCCTGGCTCTGGAAATCATCGACTTCCATCGAGTGTGTTCTGTTTTCGGAATAACAGGACATTCCGGAGAGGCTTTTTGCAGCATCAAACTTTTTTTGTAGGGCCCTGCGACTGGCGCCCATGCCTGAGCTCATGGAGCGGCCGCATCGGCTGTTGGCAAGGGAGGTGGATGAGGGCAGGGGCGGGGCTGAATGAGAGCCTACAGCTTTGAGGCCATCGGTGGCTGTCCGGAACAGTGGGCAGCGCGCCGGGCCGCCCACCGAGACTTAGAACAGCTCAGCGATGTCTTTCGCGGTGTTGCGAGCTTCGAGATGAATGAGTCCGGCATTGGACGGCGTCGGCCCGATCACTGCCAGCACGGCTTTGGAACCGGCCGAGTAAACAAACAACATGCCTTCTTCGCCCTTGATGGAGACTTCGTTCAGAACACCGGTCGCCATGCTGTCGCTGATGCGTCGGCCAAGACTCGAAGCGGCCGCGGCCATCGCTGCGACCCGGTTGGCGTCCATGCCGTTCGAGAGCGCGTGAGCGACAGGAAGTCCCTCCACTGAAGCCAGCAGCACGCCCTTCAGTTCCGGGATCGCGTTGCGAAGATTGTCGAGATGGTTTTTCAAAGCGTCATGCTTTGCCATATTGCTCTCCTGTTCGCCGCCTCAGACGGCGGACCATTGATGAACACCTATATGATCGGGAAGGTAAGGGCATAACTTTAGGACCGCCGGGCTCCTTGAGGGCGAGGGACAGGTCGGAGAAAGACCTTAGAGGCGAACGGTGTGATTTTGGTCTCAGGCCAGGCTCGTGCGGGCGGCCAACAACTTACCGGCGACGAGAGAGGCAGGTTCCGTCTCCGCGAGGCTGTCGGGAGAAACGCGATCCAGGGCTGAAGCCCAGGACAGGCCACGTAAGCCACTCATCCGAGAAAAACCTCACTTGGGTATCTTCTCTGATTCGACCATTCCGCCGATGAAGAGTGTGTATGCGGTGTCTGTATTGCGGTAAGCAACTGGCCCTGTTCAAGAAACTCACGGGTGGCGGGGAGTTCTGCTCAGACGCGCACAAGCTGGCCTATCACGAAGAATACAATAAGCTTGCACTCAGCCGGCTAATGGAGGCGCAGAGCCGGGAAGACAAAGCCGCAGCGGAACAGCCGGCCCCTGCAAGTCCTCCCCCAGCGTTGGCACAACCTGAGATTGCGGAGCCGGCAGCCCTGGGCGAGTACTTTAGCCAGACGCCGCAGGCGAAAAGACCGATCAGCGGACCAGAGGCAGCCGCGTCGTTAGAGGTAAAACCACTCGATCGGGAAGTGGTACTACCCGTTGTCGAGGGACTTAGTTTCGCGCCGGCACCGGAGCCGTCGGGCCTGATCATGGAGCACCGTCCGGTCAACTGCGACGTCGGCGTAGCAGTGCCAGACACCGAGTTTCTGCGGACCGTTCCAGAGAGCCTGCCAGCTGTTCCAGAGCTTTCTCTCAACATCGCAAAGACGGGTATTCCGGCCACGGCCGGACCAGTCGCTTTCGAGCCGCAGCCCGCATGGGAACCGGGAGCTGAGTTGGCAGCCGAACCCTCCGTGCGATTCGAATTCGAATGGGACCTGCCGGAAGGACTCGACCTCGACTGGATTCCAGGGATTGGCGAGATGCCCGCGGAGCCGACGTCTGACCAGGCAGGGGCTGGGGATGAAGAGGAGGCCGAGCTGATTATTCCGGTCGGCACCTTGCCCGCCATCATCAGTCCGGAGACACCCGAGCCGGTAATCGACGACGCACTGCTTGTGTCGCTGTTTGGAAGGGAAGAAAAGAAAGAACCGAAGCAAGACGCACCCAATGCCGAGGCCGCGCCGGAACCCGGTCTGGAGCCCGCAATAGCGCAAACCATTGAGCCCGTTGGTGAGCCTGAACTCGTCGTTGCGCAGGCCACCGAGCCTGTTGCTGAACCCGAGATGACGACAGCACCCGCGCCCGAGCCGACTGCCGAACCCGAACCAGCGACGGCACAGAGCACCGAGCCCGCAGTGAAACCCGAAGCTGCCGCTCCGGCTGCAACAGAGGTACCACGGGAGCCGGGGTCGTTTCTCCCGATGACAATTCGTCCAGCGGGTCCGCCAAGCAAGACCCGCCTCATGCAGACCTTCCAGGCGATCTCGCTGGTAGGTTCGCATCCGCAGATCCCGATCTGGAACCTGGTTCCACTACGTCCGAAGATGGGCATCGCCAGAAGTCAGAACTCGGGATCGAGGCTGCCGGACCGGGCGAAGACAGATCTTTCAACTGCAAAACAGAGCAGTGGAACAGCGGTCCAGGTGGCGGATGCGTCTGAGTCCACGCCGGATCTGGATGTGCCGACGTTCGGCGTCACGAACCGGCCCAGGGGTGGGCTCGCGCGCTGGTTCAAGCTGGGAATCGCGATTGGCGTTCTGGGAATTGCCAGCGGGACGTTGGAACAAAAGAACGGGTGCGCCGCCGCAACGCACCAGAACATGACGACGGAGTTTGCCGTATGCCGGAACTGAACGATCAGTGGTTGTGGGTGGTGGACGATCAGCTCGTCGCCGCACTCATGCGCAACGACACGCCTGAGCCGGAAGCGACGACGCGCCGTGTGGATTCGAGCGCGCTGAGCGAAGCCATCCAGCTCGCAAACGAAGGCCGGGCGGAAGAAGCGCTGCAAAAAGTCAGCGAGGCGATTGAAAAAGGCGAGAAAACCACTGACGTCTGGTGGGCCAAGGGACAGCTTGAGTTCGAGCTTGGACGCTGGGAGTTCGCCAAGGCAAGCTATCTGGAGCTGCTGAAGCTGGATCCGGAGCATCGCGCGGCAAGCTACAACATGGCGCTTTGCTGTCACCGGATGCAACGGTGGGAAGACGGAGCCGCGTTGTTCCAGGCAGCGCTGGATGTGGCTCCGGAACGGCTGGAATGCGCACTTGGTCTCGGTGTATGCCTGCTGCACCTGAAGCGCGGTGAAGAAGCTCTGGCGGCTTTCGAATCCTGCCTGGCGGTTGACAACGAACATGGCCGCGCACTGATCGGTAAGGCAGTCGCGCTGCAGCTGTTGAAGCGCCTGGACGAGGCGCATGACCTCTACCGAAAGCTCCTGCCTGCGAATCCGAAGAATACGGATCTGCTGGTCAATCTGATAGCGCTGGCCGCTGCGCGCGAGAACGACGACGAATTGCGCGACTACTGCGAAAGGCTCCTGCGGCTGAAGGAACAGGCGCGGCCGGCACTGGAAGGGCTCGCAACACTGGCGCTGGCACGTGGCGACTACAAGAGCGCAGTCAAACATCTTTCGCAACTGGTCAAAGTGGCGCCCAACGCCTGGGAGCCCTGGCACAATCTCGGATTCGCGTTCCAGAAGCTGAACCGGATCGACGAAGCGGTTCACGCTTACAGCGAGGCAATTCGCAGCCGTCCCGGGGCGCCGCAGCCGCACGCCAATCTGGCGCTTCTATTGCAGGAGCGTGCTGAGTTCGGCAAGGCCCGGGAAGAATACAACAAGGCCCTGGAGGCCGATCCTTCCCTGGCCGCCGTGCTGTGGAATCTCGCGGTGCTGCATGAAAAGGAAGGCGACGCCGTGGCGGCCGAGCAGCGGCTCAGCCGGCTGGTGGCGTTGAAACCGGAGTGGGAGGACGCGAGCTTCCGGCTGGGCTGCCTGCGACTGCAGACTGGCGACGCGCGGAACGCGGTAGAGCCATTCACGGTGTGCCTGGCAAAGCGCGAAAAATGGCCGGACGCCTGGCTCAACCTGGGCGTCGCGCAGTGGCGGAGCGGGGATCACAAGGCCGCGGGCGTATCGTTTGAGAAGGCGCTGGAGCACAATTCCAGCCTTGTGGCGGCGCTGAATGGTGTCGGCGCACTAGCGGTGGAGGAGGGCAACTCCGCACGCGCACTGGAGAAGCTGAACCGGCTGACGGAACTCGGGGAACGCGCACCGGAACTCACCTACAACGTTGGAGTGCTGCTGCAACAGGAAGGGCGGCACGAAGACGCGGTGCGGCTGTTGCGCCAGGCAGTCAGTGACAAGCCGGGGTTTGGCGAGGCGCTGCTCAATCTTGGGCACTCGCTGAATTCGCTGGGAATGAGCGGCGAAGCGCAGGAGTGCTGGAAGGAAGCCGTCGAAGCCGATCCGGAGCTCGCGGGCCTGTTCAGGCACTGAGAGATTCTCCCGGTCAACGTCGCGGCCCAG
>Ga0335080_10002620_pt1 | contig 17973 bp, 12 predicted proteins | sample Lox_Sample_34_FD_206720 | JGI IMG/M metagenome (GOLD analysis project Ga0335080, IMG submission 206720) | Soil microbial communities from Loxahatchee National Wildlife Refuge, Florida, United States - Lox_Sample_3.4 | ecosystem: Environmental > Terrestrial > Soil > Wetlands | place: USA...
GAAATCTGTAGTCGCCACCGGCGCCGATGTGCCGGGCTGACCGCCGCCGACGCTGATTTTGTATGCGCCCGCGGCCACCAGGCGATCTCCGGTTTCGTTCACCATGCTAAGATCGCGCGGCTCCAGTGCGAACTTCACGTGCTGCGTTTCACCCGCCCCCACATGCACGCGCTGGAAGGCGCGCAGAGCGCGCAGCGGCGCACCGGGCAGTTTCGGGAAGCTGAGGTACACCTGCACCACCTCGTCGCCTGCCGGGCCGCTCGTGTTCTTCACATCGGCCTCCAAGATCAGCGGATCGCCGGCCTTCAGCGAGGCGGTGGAGAGCTTCACCCTGCCGTACTCGAACTTCGAATAGCTGAGTCCGAAGCCGAACGGGTACAGCGGATTGCCGGTGAAGTAACGATACGTGCGGTTGGCCATTGAATAGTCCGTGAAATCGGGAAGCTGGTCAACGCTCTTGTAGAAGGTCACCGGGAGACGGCCTGCCGGGTTGTTCACGCCAGCCAGGGTTTCCGCGACGGCTGCGCCGCCCTCTTCGCCCGAGTACCAGGCCTGGAGAATGGAGTTGGCGTTCTCAGCCGCCCAGTTCACCGAGAGGGCGCTGCCGCTCATGAGGGTGACCACAAGCGGCTTCTTCGTGGCGTGCACGGCTTTGATCAGATCCTCTTCCTCCTGTGGGAGCTCGAGGCTGGTACGGTCACCGCCCTTGAAGCCGGGCAGATCCACCTTCATCTCCTCGCCTTCGAGATCGGATGTGATCCCCACCACCGCGATGGTCACGTCGGCTTTCTTCGCCGCCGCCACCGCGCGCTGGAGTGCATCCGGAATCTGCTGTCGCCACGTGAGCGTGTGGAACAGGCCCATCGGCCACGCCTCATCCACTTTGATCGCGTGCTTTTCGCCCTTCTTCAGCGTTAGCGTGATGGTCTTGCGCTGCGGCCACTCCGAGTCGCTGCCGTCAATGACCATCTTGCCGTCCAGATACATGTGATTGCGCGCGCCGTTCAGCGTGATCTCCCACGTGCCCGATTCGGGCGCAGTGACCCAGCCAGTCCAGCGCGCAGCCGCGGTGGTGAAGCCCGCAGGCATTCCGGGGTGGGTGAAGTCCATGTTGAGGTCTTCGTCGGTGCGAGTCAGGTCGGGCGCGCCTTCGATCTTTCCGCTCTTGAAGAACTCCACCTTGAGACCCGGCTTGCCGTCGTCGGTTGTAAACGCTTCAGGCGGTACCGGCACCTGCGGACGCAGGAAGTTGGTGCCGGGCTCGAAAGTCACCTGCGCATTTGCAAACTGCTTGCGGATGCCATCCAGCACGGTGGTGGCGCGCGACGGCGTGCCGTTGTAATTGCCTTCGAGCGGGCGGATCTGATCGGCCAGCGGGCCAACCACGGCAATCTTCTTCACGCTCGCCTTCAGAGGCAGGGTGCCGTCGTTCTTGAGCAGTGTCATGGTCTCTCGCGCGGCCTTCAGGGCAAGCTGGCGATGTGGTTCGCTGTCATTCTCGGAATCCGGTGTCTGTGCGTACTTCACCATCTCCGGCGGATCGAACATGCCCAGCGCCATACGCGCCATGATCAGCCGCTTCACCGTGACGTCAATCTCTTTTTCCGTCAGCAGGCCCTGTTTCACCGCGTCGATGTACTTCACGTAGTCGGAATTGTCCTTCACCGGCGCGAAGAAATCGATGCACTCGTTGTCCATGCCGGCTTTGACGGCGACGGCGGCCGACTCGGCCGCAGTTTTCACGTAACGATGGCCACTGAGGATATCTGTCACCGCTCCGCAATCGGAGACCACATAACCGTCGAACTTCCACTTGTCGCGAAGCTGGTCCTTGAGCAGGAAGTCATTGGCGCAGCCAGGCTGGCCGTTGACGCTGTTATAAACGCACATGACCGACCACGCCTTGCCCTCGACCACGGCGGCGCGGAAGCCGGGCAGGTAGGTGTCCTCTTCGTCATGCTTCGACACCTTCACGTCGATGGTGTGGCGCGCCGGCTCGGGGCCGCTGTGCACCGCGTAGTGCTTCGGAGTGGAAATCACGCGGAGGTATTTAAGATCGTCGCCCTGCATGCCGGTAACATAGGCGACGCCCATGCGGCCGGTGAGGTAGGGATCTTCCCCATACGTCTCCTGGCCACGGCCCCAGCGCGGGTCGCGGAAGATATTCAGGTTGGGCGACCAGAAATCGAGGCCTTCCATGATGCTGCGGCGGCCGGCGCGCACCGCCATATTGTGCTTGGCGCGCGCTTCGGTGCCGATCACGATGGCCATGTCGTGAATGAGCGGCGTGTCGAAGCTGGCGGCGAGGCCGATCGGCTCCGGAAACACCGTCGCGATGCCGAACGCCACGCCATGCAATGCCTCACTCCACCAGTCGTACTTCGGGACGTTGAGGCGCGGGATCTCGCGGGACTGATTCACCAGCTGGGAGGCTTTCTCTTCGAGCGTCATCCGGCCGATCAGATCGTCGGCACGCTGGTCGATGGGAAGGGATGGATTCAAATACGCGGGCTGCTGGGCCCAGGCACAGGCGGCCACCAGGACGCCGGCCAATATGATTGTCCGCATGACAGAGAGCGTATCACTTCGCACCGGTCAACAACGCGAGTTCGAGCCACTTCCAGACGCAGTCGACATTCTGGTAACCGATTTCGCGGAACCAGCCGAGCTGGGATTCGAGATCGAGCAGCTTGTTCGACGGATCTTCCTCGCCGCGGCGTACCTCGAGCGCATCGATGAAGCGCTGGTGCAGGGCTTCGCTGGGCGAGGAGACGTGTTCCAGATTGAGGAAGACACCGCCGGGATTGAGCGCCGCGTAGACCTCGGCGTAAAGCGCGCGCTTACGTTCGTGGGGCACGTGGTGGATGGCAAAGCTGGAGACGATGGCGTCGAAGCGGCCGAGATCGGGCAGGGGTTTGTTGAGATCGTGAGTGACGATCTCGACACTGGGTTCAGCGCCGAAGCGGTCGCGCAGTTTCTCCAGCATGAGCTCGGAGAAATCCAGGGCCACGGCGCGCACCTCCGGGCGGGCGAGCTTGACCAACCCGAGCAGGCGACCGGCGCCACTGCCGAGATCTAGCACGCGCGCAGGCCGCGTCGGCAGGAAATCCAGCAGGACGGCCTCACCTTCCGTGCGGTGGGGGATCTTGTCCGCGCGGGCCAGGTACTCAAGGGCGTGGTCGGCGGAGGTCCAGAGGTTTACGTTCTCCATAAACTCCGAGTGATAGCACATTGACGGAACCGCGAGGTGGTTTCCACGTATTAACAAGTGATGCTGCATGATCTTCGCTACGCCATCCGTATGTTGCTGAAGAGCCCGGGCTTCACGGCGATCGCCGTGGCCGCGCTGGCGCTGGGGATCGGCGCGAACACGGCAATCTTCACGGTCATCGACCGCATTCTGCTTCGCCCCCTGCCATTCAAGGAAGCCGACCGCCTGGTGTTCTTATTGCGTAAGTTCCCGGATGGCAACTTCAGCCCTTCCATCTCCATTCCGAAGTACGAGGTCTGGAAGACCGCGGCGAGCATTGAGGACGCAAGCGTCTACGATTTTGTCGGTGCAGGCATGAATCTCTCCTCTGACGGACTGCCCGAGCAGGTGAAGACGATCCACGTCAGCGAGAACTACTTCCACCTGTTCCGCGTCAGCCCGGTACTGGGGCGGACATTCGCGCATGAAGAGGACGTGCCGAACGGTCCGAAGGTGACGGTGATCAGCAACGGCCTGTGGAAGCGGAGGTTTGGCGGAGATCCCGGCATGCTGGGCCGCTCCATGCTGCTCAACGGCGAGCCGTACACGGTGATCGGCGTGATGGGAGGAGATTACGAGAGCGATCCGAAGGCCGACGTCTTTATCCCGCTGCAGGCCGATCCGAACACCACCAACCAGGGGCACTACCTGCTGGTGGGCGCGCGCATGAAACCCGGAGTGACGCTTGCCCAGTTGAACGCGGAATTGAAGCTTGTGGGGGACAAGTTCCGCCGGCTTTATCCAAAGTGGATGGACAAGACTGAGAGCGTGGGCGCGATGACCATGCGCGACTTCGAGACCGGCCAGGTGAAGTCGACACTATGGATTCTGCTGGGGGCGGTGGGTCTGGTGTTGCTGATCGCCTGTGCGAACGTGGCCAACCTGCTGCTGGTGCGGGCGGCGGCGCGGAGCAAGGAGATCGCGGTGCGGGTGGCCATCGGAGCGGGGCGGAAGCACATCTTCCAGCAATTGCTGACCGAGAGCCTGCTGCTGGCCGGGCTGGGCGGGGCGATTGGGATCTTCCTGGGCACGGTGGGCCTCCGGCTGCTGCTCTCGTTCGCGCCGGGCAATCTGCCGCGCATGCCGGAGGCGGAGACGATGAGCGCCTTCGCTCTGCTGGATGGACGCATCCTGTTGTTCACGATCGGCCTCTCGCTGCTCACCGGCGTAGTGTTCGGTCTGGTGCCGGCGCTGCAAATCTCGCGGCCCGACCTGAATCAGGCGCTGCGCGAGGGCGGTGCGCGGACCACGGGCGGCTCAAAGCGGCAGTTCACGCGCAGCACTCTGGTGGTGACGGAAATCGCGCTTTCGCTGGTGCTGCTGATCGGCGCGGCGCTGCTGATTCGCACATTCATGTCTGTAAGCAGCGTGCAGACCGGATTCGACGCCAGCAATGTGCTGACGATGAAGACGTCGCTCGCGGGGAAGAAATACGACAACGCGCGTAAGATGGAGACGCTGATCCGCAATATGCAGGATCACTTCGAAGCGCTTCCGGGCGTCGAACATGCGGCCTACGCGTTCAATCTGCCTGTGGAGCCCGGCGTCGATCTGCCGTTCAGCATCGTGGGCCGGCCAGCGCCGGATGGCGGCCCCTACAATGGCGATCACGACTACCGTCTGGTGAGTCCGCATTATTTCGAGGCGATGCGCATTCCGCTGCGTCGCGGGCGTTTGTTCAATAACTCGGATTCAAACAGCGGCGCGCCGGTGGTGATCATCAACGAAGCCTTCGCCAAGAAATACTGGCCGAAAGACGATCCAATCGGGCAAAGCATCATGATCGGGCACGGGCTGGGGCCGGAGTTCGAGGACAAGGTTCGGGTGATCATCGGCGTAGTCGGTAATGTGCACGAAGACGGCCTCGATCAGGAACTGCCACCCATTTACTACGTGCCCGAGGCGCAGTCGCCTGACGGCATGGTGGCGCTGGGCAACCGCATTCTGCCGTCGTCGTGGATTCTGCGGACGAGAGGGAATCCGGGATCATTGGCGGGCATTGTACAGCGCGAGGTGCTGAAGGTAGACTCGCAGCTTCCAGTGGCGCAGGTCTACCCCATGAAGGAGATCGTCGCGAAATCCACCGCGCGGCAGAATTTCAACATGCTGCTGCTGGGGATCTTCGCGGGCGTCGCGCTGTTGCTGGCGGCGGTGGGGATCTACGGCGTGATGGCCTACACGGTGGAACAGCGGACGGCGGAAATCGGCATCCGCGTGGCGCTGGGGGCGCAGCAATCGCAGATGCTGGCGCTCGTCATGCGGCACGGGCTGGTGCTGGCCGGGATCGGCGTGGCCATCGGGCTGGGGGCGGCCTTCGGACTGACCCGGCTGCTGGCGCGCCTGCTGTTCGGCGTGAAGGCGAGCGACCCGTGGACGTTTATCGGTGTCGCCGCAGTCCTTGCGCTGGTGGCTCTGCTGGCCTGCCTGATTCCGGCGCGGCGGGCGACGCGCGTGGACCCGGTGATCGCGCTGCGATCCGAATAATGTGAACTTCGCTCAGGGCACACTCGTATGTGCTGTTATGCGGCCTGTCCTGCACCGCGACCCGTGGACACGACCCCACCGCGGGCGCCGTGCAGGACAGGCGATCTGTGAAACGCCATGGTCAAGTTTCTGTTGTGGTTGATTCTGCTGTTCCTGTGCTGGCCGCTTGCCCTTGTGGCCCTGATCGCCTATCCGATTGTGTGGCTGCTGCTGCTACCGTTCCGGATTGTGGGAATCGCGGTCGGCGGCGCGCTCAGCCTGGTGTGGGCGGTGGCAACGCTGCCGCTGCGGCTGGTGCGGGCCATCTGAGAAGAACAGTCCGCTGAAGCGAGGGCTGGCGGCGCACGCCGCGTCTATTTCCGCGCCAGTAGCGCCGGCAGACCGGCGTATCCATTCATCGCGACCCCTGCTGCGCGCTCGCGGTACGACTCCAAATCCGGCGGCGCCCACGTTCCCAGCCCGTCCACATAGCGGTTGTACATGCAGAACGCCGCGGCGATCAGGACCGTGTCGTGAATCTCGCGGTCGGTGGCGCCTTCGGCCCGTGCGCGCTCCACATCCTCCGTCGTCACGTACTTGCCGCCGCGTTGCACTTTGCCCGCGATGGCCAGCAGAGCCTTCAGCTTCTCAGAAATCGCGGCCGACGCGAAATCCCGCTGCACTTGCGCCACCAGATCCTCGTTGCCACCCAAATGGCACGCCGCGATCGCCCCGTGGCTGGTCGCGCAATAATGGCAATCGTTGAGCGAAGACACATACGTAGCAATCAGCTCGCGCTCTGCCCGATCGAGCGAATTGTCGTCGTGCAGGAGAACCTGCGCCAGGTCGCTCAGCGGTTTCGCGGTCTCTGAGCGGAATTCCAGCAACCCGCGAATGCCCGGCGATCCTTCCTTCAGTGCAATGTGCGCCATGGCTGTCTACCGTCCCGCGGCAACACCGGTTACCGACGCCGCGTATCCCGACTTCGCCAGCCGCTCGCCCTCCTCGCGATACCGTTGCGGGTCGGTAGGGGCCCATGTCGCCAGTCCGTCCACATAACGGTTGTACATACAGAACGCCGCGGCAATGAGCACCGTATCGTGGATCTCCAGATCCGTCGCGCCCAGCGTCCGGGCGCGCTCCACATCTTCCGTCATCACATGCTTGCCGCCGCGTTGCACCTTCCCGGCGATCGCCAGCAGAGCCTTCAGCTTCTCCGAGATCGCGGCATTGGCCGGATCGCGCTTCACGTCGTCTACCAGAGCCTCTTTGCGGCCGAGATGGTACGCCGCCACCGCGCCGTGCACCGTCTGGCAGAAGAAGCAGTCGTTTTGCGAGGAGACGTAGGTGGCAATCAGCTCGCGCTCCCCGGGCGAGAGCGTGCTCGGACCGCGCAGCAGCACATCGGCCAGCTCGTTCAGCGGCTTTGACGTCTCCGGCCGGAATGCCATGGGACCCACGATACCTGGCAGGCCTTCGGGAAGTGAGATATGAGGCATTCCCTGAGCATAGGGTCCGCCGTCCGCGCGATCAATAACCCCGATCTACTACCGCGCGCACCGCTACCAGAGACTTTGTCAGCCCCAGCAGCCGCTCGCGTACCAGACGCGCGCCGGGGAACATCCGCAGCATCTCCGCGGGCCCCAGCAGCCGGATATCGGCGAGAAAGTGCTTCACGTAGAAATCCCGCCGGTCTGGCGACGGCCGCGTAATCCACTCCCATACCGTAAAGCGCCGCGCAATCCACGCCCGCGTGGCCGGGGGCAACCAGTGCAGGAACGGAGTCAGCAGGTGCGGCTCAACGGGAAACCAGCGGTTCGGCGTCTGCACCCAATACGCCCGCCCGACGCGTGCAATCTCCCGCGCAAACTCGAGCTGCCGTTCTGGCGTGCCCACGTGCTCGATCACCGAATTGCTAAACACCAGATCGAAAGCGCCGTCGGCGAAGGGCAGCGAACAGCCGTCGCCGGCCACCCACTCGACGCCCGCGGCATCCCGCTGCTCGCGCTCGGTGTTGAGGATGACCAGCCGAGGCCGCACACTCAGGTATTCCCAGTTCATCCACGTGCCGCCGACATCGAGCACGCTTGTCTTCGGTGTCAGGGCGAAGGTCCGCTCGAACCTCCGCATCCGCCGCCGCCGGAACCAGCGCACGACGCGCACCACCCGGTGATCGCGATCCTGGCCGCCTGCCGTCAACCCACCAGCATATCGGTCTGTCGCCGGCAGGTCAGCCACGTGCGGTTCATTTTCGGCTGTACCATTAAATCGATCCGGTGCGTCCCTTCGGGTGACAGGACTCAAATAGAAGTGCCGGGGAGGCTGAGATGGGCTCTCGAAACGGACTTTTTGCGCTTGCCGCGATAATTGCGACGGTTTTTCCTCCTTTTTCTCCGGCGCAGACGGGCGGAGACACGGTCACCTTCAAATCGGGGGTGAATGCGGTCACGGTACCGGTGGTGGTCCGCGACGCATCGGGCCGCGTGGTGACGGATCTGCGCAAAGAAGACTTCACGCTGCTGGATAACGGCGCGCCGGTCACCATCACCAGCTTTCAGCTTGAAAAGCCCGGCCAGCGCATTGCCGAGGTGAAGGACGTTTCGGGCGGCGCCGACTCCGGCCAGGCCGCGAAAGCAACGAGCGCCAAAATGGTAATCCCCGACCACTTCATCGCGTTTTTCTTCGACGACATGAGTATCCAGGAGTTTGGGGATCTGGTGTGGGTGCGCGATGCCGCCATGCGTCGCATGGAAAAGCTGCAGCCCGGCGACCGCGCCGCCATCTTCACAACGTCATGTCTCACGCAGCTCGATTTTACGGACGACCGTGACAAGCTGCGATCGACCGTGGCGAAGCTCCAGTTCCGGCCGCCTCGCTCCGTGTGTGCCGGTGCGCGCAGCCAGCCGCCGCAGAATCTGCCGGGAGGAGCCGCAGTGCCGACCGCCGACGATTCGGCGCAATATGCGCTGCTGGGCTGCATGGGAACCGTCTTCCGGCGGATGGCGATCCTGCCGGGACAGCGCACCATCATTTACGTCTCCTACGGGATGGCACTGGACCCGCGGAACCTGAACCTGATTGCTGACCAGGCCGTTCGCTCGAAGGTGGTGGTCAACACGCTCAACGCGCGCGGCCTCCACCCCACCATGCCTGGCGCCGACTTCTCCATGGCAGGCATCGCCAATCCACAGCAACTGGAGATCGCTATTCAGGGGATGGCAATGAACGAGCTGGCTCAGGGCCTGGGCCTCAGCGCAATCGCCTATGCCACCGGCGGCACGGCCATCGAGAACACCAACGACGCTGACGGCGCTTACCGGAGGCTGGGAACGCCGGACGCAACCTATATGCTCGGCTTCTCTCCTGCCGACGCGACCCTCGACGGCAAAATGCACCATCTGAAGGTGACGCTGAACGGTGCGCGCAAAGTCACTATCCAGGCGCGCGCCAGCTATTTCGCCGCCACGTTACAACAGCGACAGGCGATGCAGGCCAGGCTGACCACGCCCGTGATGACGGAGAGCAGGGACGAATCGAAGGAGATCGCCGAGAGCCTGGGCGTCACACCGGAACGGCCATCGCCGGCACGCGCCGTCACCTTCAAGGCCGGGACGAATCTGGTGCTCGTTCCCGTTGTGGTCCGCGACGCGCAGGGGCACGCGATCGGCAATCTCACGAAAGACAACTTCGAGCTGCGCGACCGCGGCAAGATTCAGGAGATCAAGCAATTCGCAGTGGAGACGCCGGGACATCAGGTGGCATTGGACAGGTCGGTGGAGAACGATGAGGCGCCCGTGAATCCCGACGAAATTGGCGCGCTGCAGAAGCACGAGACCGCGCCCATGGTGATCCCGGATCGCTTCGTCGCGCTGGTATTTGACGACTACCATCTCCCTGGAGGAGCGGTCGAGTATCTCGACTGGGCCCGCGACGCCGCGCGACGCTACATCGCGACACTCAGGCCGTCGGATCGCGTAGCCCTCTATACGACCTACGGAGTGAACTTGCTCAACTTCACCAGCGATCGCGCCGCCCTCGACAAAGCGCTTCTCAAGCTACGCCCTGGTCCGGCGACGAATAATCTCCCGGAAACTCCTTCGGGGCTTCAAATGCCGGTCATGAACCTGCGCGAACAGGGTTGGGCAGAGGCGCGCTCCATGGAAAAGCTGGATGCTGTCGTGCGCCGTATGGCCATTTCCCCGGGGCAGCGCACCCTGGTATTTCTTTCGCCGGGCTTTGCGATCCGTGACGAACAAGGCGAGAAGCCGTGGAGTCTGCTGCCGGACACCATGGCGCTGATTGACCGCGCCATCAGATCCGACGTCGTGATCAACACGCTCAACGTTCACGGCCTGGCGATCGAAGGCAACGGCTCCGACGAGCTGCTCTTCCGCCTGGCCGACGGCACCGGCGGCACCTACGTGCGCGACCGCAACGACTACGATTCGGCTTTGCGCCAGGCCGCTGCCGCGCCCGAATACCGCTACATCCTCGCCTTTTCTCCAGAGAACCTCAAACAGGACGGCAGCACTCACGAGCTGAAGGTCACGCTGAAGGGAGTGCGCGGATTTGAGGTGCAGGCGCGCCGAGCCTATTGGGACGCGAAACCTGGCCAGGCGCTGGCCGCGGGAGGGAACGTGAAACCGCAATCGGCGGCGCCTGTGGAAAGCAAGACGGAAGCGAACGACCTCGCGCAGCAGCTCGGCGTCGCGGCGGCCCCGCCGTCAAAACAACCGCCGCTGCAACTGGCTAAGTCCGACGTGCCGTCGCCGCTCGAAAAGAAGCCCGAGGAAGCGGCGACGTTCAAGGCGAAGGTAAACCTGGTCACGGTGCCTGTCGTCGTCCGCGACGTGCAGGGCCACGCCATCGGCAACCTGACCAAAGACGATTTCCAGGTGTTCGACAAGGGCAAGAAGCAGGAAATCACGAAGTTCACGCTTGAGAAGGCCAGCGGTGAAGCCGTGAAAGCGACGCCGGCGCCAGCGAGCACCGAGGTCGCGGTGGAAGGCGAACCTGCCACGCCAACCAATGTCCCCGACAATTTCGTCGCCTATCTGTTCGACGATGTCCACCTGAAGCTGGGCGATCTGGCTTACGTGCGCGACGCGGCCGGGCGCAACATCGACGCGCTCCCTCCCAACAGCCGAGCGGCCATCTTCACAACGTCGGGCCAGGGCGCGCAGGATTTCACCGACGATCGGACGAAGTTGCACGAAGCGCTGTTGAAACTACGACAGCGCCCCATCACCGGTTCGGGCATTCACGAGTGCCCCGACGTCAGCTACTACATGGCCGACCTTATCGTGAACAAGAATGACCCGCAGGCCTTCCAGGCGGCTGTTCTGGAAACACTCGGCTGCGCCCACCTGGACCCGCAGACCCAGATGGATCTGGCCCGGAGTATGGCAAAGTCTGCTGCGCAGCGTGCCCTCGTCGACGGGGACCATGAGAGCCACGTCACACTGATCTCGATCAAGGAGATTGTGCGCAGGATGGCCGGCGCTCCCGGCCGCCGTAACATCATCCTGATATCACCGGGTTTCACTTTCAGCGACGACCAGCGCTTTGACGAGCTCGATGCGGTGGAGCGCGCCGTGCGGTCCAACGTGGTGATCAGTTCGCTCGACGCGCGCGGCCTCTACACTCTTACGCCGGGCGGCGATATCGACGCGGCGCAGTACGATCCAGTGGCGACCCAGATGAAGGACCAGTACAAGCATCAGGACGCGATGATGGCCTCAGGTGTTCTTGCGGAAATGGCTTACGGCACTGGCGGCACCTTCGTCCAGAACACCAACGACATGGATGGCGCTTTTCGCAGCCTCGGCTCTGCCCCGGAGTACGTGTATATGCTGGGCTTCGAGCCCGCGAACCTGAAACCCGACGGCAACTATCACGCGCTGAAGGTCAAGGTCAATGGCGATTCAAAATTCACGGTGCAGGCTCGCCACGGCTATTTCGCGCCGAAGGGCGCGGAGTCGGAGACGGCGGCGGCTCGGGAAGAGATCGACAGCGCCGTGTTCTCGCGCGAAGAGATTCATGAGCTGCCCGTGGAGCTGCACACGCAGTTCTTCAAGCCCACCGACGACTCGGCGAAGCTGAAAGTGCTGGCCAGCGTAGATCTGAAAAGCCTTTTGTTCCGCAAGGACGAGGGCCGCAACCTGAACAACCTGACAGTGGTCTCGGCCCTGTTTGACAACAATGGCAACTTCGTCCAGGGATGGCAGAAGGTCCTCGAGATGCGATTGCTCGATACGACCATGCAGCGGATCAGGACCGCTGCTCCCATTAAGGTGACCACCAGCTTCGATGTGAAGCCAGGAAGCTATCTCATCCGCCTGGTGGTTCGCGATTCCGAAGGCCATCTGATGGCGACCGAGAACGGGGCCGTGCAGATTCCCTAGCGCAGCCTGCGCGTGTCGATTGTAGCGACGCCCGGCTGCAGCCGGTCATCCGGAATCGGCTCGCCGAGCGCGCTTCGCACCGGCACCACGCCGGCCCACACGGGCAGAGCATAATCCTCTTCATCGTCGATCGGCCCGCCGGAGCGGACCTTCGCGGACACTTCATCGAGCGCAAGCGCCAGCACGCTGGTGGCTTTCATCTCCTGTGCGGTTGGCTGGCGCACTTCTTCCCAACGGCCGGCGGCGATCCGGTTCGTGAAGCCGCGCAGCGCCTCCCACTTCTCCTCCGGATCCGTCACCAGCCGCGCTTTGCCGAGCACCACGACCGATCGGTAGTTCATGGAGTGGTGGAACGCTGACCGCGCCATCACGAAGCCGTCCAGCAGCGTCACCGTCACGCACAGGCAGATGCCGTCAGCCGCGCCACGCATCATCCGGCTCGCGGACGATCCGTGGATGTAGATCTGCTCCCCTGCGCGCACGTATCCCGTGGGAATCACGAACGGCTGGCCTTCTACAACGAACCCAACGTGACAGATTCGGCCGTCATCGAGGATCGCGTGCACCTGCGCCTTGTCGTAGACGGCACGTTTGGGCAGCCGGCGCACCTGCGTGCGCTCAGTTGAGGGGTAGCTCTCCATGGTTCTTCCTACGATACCGCGAGTCTTCGCCTTTTGAGCGCCACCCGTACGAAAGGCACAGTGGTGTGGATCGCAAGGCCTAAGAAAAAGGTTGCAACGGTACCGGAACCCGTGTTTAACTAGCGTCAGTGGCCAAATGTGGCCGCGATTGGACCAAAATGGATGGCGAGGCCAGGATGACGCCGGTAGTACCCCCACCGCTGGGGATCTACCCGGCCCGTGTCGACGACAAAGGTCGTCTCAAACTGCCCGCCGACTTCCAGCAGTACCTGAGTGCAATCTTCGCCGGGGAATCGTCTGAGCGCCGCGTCTTTATTACCTCGCTCGATCTGACCACGGTTCGAATTTACCCGCTTTCGGTTTGGAAGTCCAACGAAAGCCTGCTCGAGCAGGAAACCGACAGTCCCGAGGATGCCGCCGATATCGCTTTCCTGGCCAAAGATCTGGGCGGCAGCTCGGAAGTGGACGGACAGGGGCGCGTGTTAATCCCGGCGGAACTGCGGCAACTGCTGAATCTGGAATCCCAGCCGGTGCACCTCGACTGCTACAAGGGCCGCATCAGCGTGCTCACCGAAGAAGTTTACCGGCAGAAACAGGCGCGCGCGAGAGAGAACGCGCTGGAGAAGCTGAACCGGCTCGAAAAGAAGGGCCTGCGGTAACGCGTTATGTATGCACGTTCCGGTCATGCTCGGCGAGGCGCTGGACTACCTGGCGATCCGGCCCGACGGCGTGTATCTGGATGTGACCGCGGGGCTCGGAAGGCATACAGGGGCCATTGCCGAGCGCTTGACCTCAGGCCTGGTGATTGCGAACGACCGGGACGCCGAATCGCTGGAGAAGGCGCGGCAGAATACAGCGCATGTCGCCTCGCGGATCCGGTTTCATCGGGGCACGTTCGCGGATTTGCGGCAGGCGCTGGCCGCCTCGGCTGTGGAGCGAGTGGATGGTTTGCTGGCGGACCTCGGAGTCAGCCGCTATCAGTTGACCGAGCCCGAGCGCGGGTTCTCGCTGATGGCGGACGGTCCGCTGGATATGCGCATGGATCGCAGCGGCGGGACGACGGCCGCGGATCTGGTGAATTTTACGTCAGAGAAGGAGCTCGCCGACCTGATCTACCGGCTCGGCGAAGAACGGAGGTCGCGACAGGCAGCCAGAGCAATCGTTCGAGCGCGGCCTATCCACACGACGGGGCAACTCGCTCGCGTGCTGGAGCAGGCCGTGCCCCGAACGGGCCGTCTGCACCCCGCAACTCAGGTTTTCATGGCCCTTCGGCTGGCGGTCAATGCGGAATTGGATCAGTTGGACGGTCTGCTGGCAATGGCACCCGAACTGGTGTCGCCGGGCGGACGAATCGTAATCATCACGTTCATGTCGCTGGAGGATCGCAGGGTGAAGCAGGCCTTTCAGGACATGGCGCGGTCGGGGCGGGCGTCGATTCTGACGAAGCACGTCATCCGGCCGTCGGAGGCAGAAGTCAGAAGTAACCCTCCGTCGCGCAGCGCCAAGCTGCGCGCGGTGGAAATCGGATAGCGGACATATCATGGCAACGCTGGCAGCAATCTTCGACAGACTCACGCTGGCCCGGTCGGCGGCGCAGACGCCCGCGCGGGTCGACACGGCCGACGATTTTCTGGTTCGCCCCTTCGCGAACGAGCACCTCTATTGTTTCGTGAAGGCCATCGACAACTCCGGGGTGGTGCGTGAGGCCGACCCGCGAGCCGGCCGCGCCTGCTGGAAGGTCATTGGCACCGGGATGATCACCACGGTGGTGCTGCTCTGCCTGATGCTGCCGAGCGTGCTGGGTCTGCTGGCCGGCTACCAGTTGCAGTCGTTGCGCGACGAGCGCCGCGACCTGGAGACACGCATCGCGCGCGCCGAACTCGAAGAGAGCCGCCTGCTCAGTCCCGAACAGCTCGACAAGATCGCGAAAGAGCGCGATTATGCCGCTCCCACGCCCGGCCACATGGTCTATCTGGACAACCGGGACGTGAGCCCCAACCGTCTGGCGAAGAACGCGGTATCGCCCGCCACCGTCGCCGCGCAGTGACAAGGCGTTCACGATGGACGAGCGCGAACGAGAGCCGCAGGATCTCGATCTCACAACGGCCCGGGTGCGCCGCTTTGCGCGGTTCGCCTTTGTCTGGGCCGCCATTGTCCTGGTGCGTCTCGTTCAGCTCCAGATCGTTCAGCACGGCAAATACGAACGTCTCGCCGACAACCAGCACGAACAGGTAGAAAAGGTCGAGCTGAGCCGCGGCTCTATCCTCGACCGCAACGGCCAGCGTCTGGCTATGAGCCTGCCCGTGGATTCCGTCTTTGTGAATCCCATGCAGATCCGCGATTCCGGCGTGGCTTCCGAGATTCTGGGAAAACTGCTCGATCTCGATGCGCGCCAGTTGAAATCCGATATCGACGCCGCCGCCGCCGCGCATCGCGGGTTCCTGTGGGTGAAACGGCGCCTTGAGCCGGAAGATGCAGAACGCCTGCGCGATCTGCACCTGGACTGGATCGGCTTTCAGCGGGAGAACCAGCGCTACTATCCCTACGACGACCTCGCCGCTCACGTCCTCGGCAGCATAAGCAGCGACGATCGCGCGCTGGAAGGCGTCGAGCTGAAGCTGAACGATGAGCTCGCGGCCCGCCCGGGCCTGGTGCGCGTGAGCATGGATGTGCGCGGCCAGCGCTTTGCGCAGGAAAACGCCAGCGCCCCGCCGCAGCGCGGCGAAGATATCCAGCTTACCATCGACAGCCGCATCCAATACATTGCTGAGCGGGAGCTGAAGCGCACCATTCTCGAGCACCACTGCTGGACCGGCAGCCTGGTAGTAATGAATCCGAATACCGGCGAGATCCTCGCGCTCGCCAGCTACCCGACTTTCGATCCGAACAAGCCGCCGCAGAAAGGTGACGATCCACGCGCGCGTTTCGACAATGCCTTTTCGGGCCTCTTCGAGCCCGGCTCCGTGTTCAAGGTGGTGACGCTCAGCGCAGCCCTGGAGGCCACGAACCTCACGCCCGACAGCGTCATACCCTGCTACAACGGCGCGTTCAAATACTACGATCGTGTGATTCACGACCACGAGCCTTACGCCGCACTGCCCATGTGGGGCGTGCTGGCCCATTCGAGCAACATCGGCGCGATCCAGATCGGACTCAAGGTCGGCAAAGACAAGCTGTACGAGTACGTGAAACGCTTTGGCTTCGGCCAGAAGACTGGCATCCTGCTGCCCGGTGAAATGCGCGGTCTGATCAGGCGCCCCGAAAAGTGGAGCAAGACCTCCATAGCGTCCATCTCCATGGGCCACGAGGTTCTGGTGACCACGGTGCAACTCGCCCGCGCCGCTTCCGTGATCGCCAACGGCGGCTACCTTGTGGAGCCGCGCCTGGTCATGGATCGCAAAACTGATCCACCGCAGCGCGTCATCCGCGCGGAAACGGCGTTCACCATGCGCCGCATGATGGAAGGCGTAGTGCTGAAGGGCACCGGCAGGAAAGCGCAACTCGACGGCTATTCCACCGCCGGCAAAACCGGCACGGCGCAAATCGCCGACCTCGAAACACACCGCTATACGCACTTCTACAACGCCTCGTTCATGGGCTTCGCGCCTGTCTCGAACCCGGCCCTCGTGATTGTGGTGACCGCCAATGGCGCCACCGGCCACGATGGGTACGGTGCAGAGGTCTCCGCTCCGGTGTTTAAGACCGTGGGCGAAGCGGCCCTGCGCTATCTGGGCGTGCCACGAGACATCCCGGATTCTTCTCCCAACCCGGACAACGGCAACGTCGACGACAACGACGTTTCCGCGATTGCGGATCTTGGATCCGTTCCCCTCCCGCTGGATTCCTCCGACGACAGCTCCGACGATGGAGCCGAATCGGGGGACCAGCGGGCCCTTTTTTCGGGGCCACCGTCCGGGACGCTGGTGGGTTTGCGAGTGCCGAACTTCGTGGGAATGACCATGCGCGGAGTCGTACAACAGGCGGCGGCCGGTGGAATCCCGGTGTTGTTTGCGGGACACGGGGTGGCTCGCGTGCAGGCCCCTGTCGCGGGCGCGGTGCTCGCCGCGGGAGAAAAAGTGAGGGTGGAGTTCACCAATTAAGCCACAAATGACGCTGGACCAACTGCTCTCCGGCATCGACATTCTCGCCCCCCTGCCGGCGGCCGTCGCCGCCGCCGAAGTTCGTGGTCTCGACTACGATTCCCGCCGTATTGAATCGGGCTTTGTGTTCTTCGCGTTTCCGGGCGCAAAGGTAGATGGCCGGCGTTTCACTGTATCGGCGCTGGAGCGCGGCGCGGTGGCCGCGGTGAGCGAACTGCCTGCGTCCGAAGGACTAAACGCGCCCTGGATTCAGGTGCGCCATGGGCGCGCGGCGCTGGCTCAGGCGGCACGTAACTTCTATGGCTCGCCGGACCGGCGTCTGAGCGTCACCGGGATCACCGGCACCAACGGCAAGACCACTACCGCCTGGATCACGGACGAGATGCTGCGCTCGGCGGGACGAAACACTGCGCTGGTGGGGACCGTCGAATATCGTCTCGGCGCGAAAAGAATGGCGGCCGTAAACACAACGCCCGAATCGCTCGACCTTTACCGCCTCTTCCACGAACTGGAAGAGGCCGGCGGCACACATGTGACAATGGAAGTCTCCTCTCATGCGCTGGCCATCGGACGCGTGGACGGAATGATGTTTCACACGGCCGTCTTCACGAATCTCACACGGGACCATCTCGACTTCCACCAGACCATGGAGAATTACTTCGCCGCCAAACGGCTGCTGTTCCGTCCTGAGGGCGGCGCGCCGCCGAAGTGGGCGGCCATCAATCATGACGACGGCTGGGGACGGAAGATCGACGTTGCGCCCGAGACGCGGACGCTTTGGTACGGCGTTGAGCAGGGCGCGACGGTGCGCGCGCGCGCCGTGAAGATGAACTTCGAGGGTGTGGGCTTCACCGTCGATTCCGAAGGCGACTCGTTCCCCGTTCATTCGCCGCTGGTGGGCCGCATGAACGTGTACAACGTGCTGGCGGCTGTCTCGGCCGGACTGAGCTACGGCCTGCCGCCGGAGACTATTGCGCGCGGCGTGGCCGAGTGTGGCGCTGTGCCCGGGCGATTCGAACGCATTCGCGAAGGCCAGCCTTTCCTGGTTGTTGTGGACTACGCGCACACCGACGACGCGCTGCGCAACGTGATCGGAGTGGCGCGCGAGATTTCGC
>Ga0335080_10002621_pt1 | contig 17972 bp, 19 predicted proteins | sample Lox_Sample_34_FD_206720 | JGI IMG/M metagenome (GOLD analysis project Ga0335080, IMG submission 206720) | Soil microbial communities from Loxahatchee National Wildlife Refuge, Florida, United States - Lox_Sample_3.4 | ecosystem: Environmental > Terrestrial > Soil > Wetlands | place: USA...
GGCACAATGAACGGGTTTCTATTCCGTACCTCGCTGTTTCCGGACGGAAGAGGCGGTCACATCCTTCTGGTGAATAAAAAAATGCAAAAGGGAGGGCGGGTGGCGGCGGGAGGGGTTGCGCGATTCTAACTCGAGCCCGATACGGAGGAGCGGATCGCGACCGTTCCTGAAACCCTGGCATCCATACTCGCGGAAGACCGCGCCCTTCGCCGCTGGTACGAGCAGCTGAACCACTCCACCCGATACCAGGTTGCGAAGTGGGTGAATGGACCAGCGAGTGCCGCGGCGCGTAGTCGCCGTTCGCAGCAAATTGCGGAGCGCCTGCTCGAAACCATGGAAGCGGAAAGGGAATTGCCGCCGCTGCTCCAACTGGCTTTTGCCCGCAGCCCAGGGGCACGCGAGGGATGGGAGTACATGTCATTGACTCGGCGCCGGTCTCACCTGCTGGGAATCTTCTACTACAGGACTCCGGCGGGCAGGGCCAACAGGATAGGCAAAATGCTCGATGACGCCCGGGCAACTGCCGAAAAGAAGAGGGCGAAACAGGACCAAGAATCGGCAAATTGAGCGGTGATCTGATGAATGGGCTGTTCTCCGGCCATGATCCAAATCACAGCTGGGTACGTCGGAGGTCACATCGGCCCGGCCTCACATTGGGAAATAATGCATTGAAACAGGTTAGAGTGCGTCCGCTGGCTGCAAGTTAATGGATTTAGGAAGGTTATGGACCGGATTGAGCGGTACGTCCGGGATCGACATGCGCCGCTGGATCGAGCGCACGGAAACTACCGGGAAGTACGGCAGTTGGGTGTCTCCGATTGCGGAGATTTGAACCGGGGCCACGCTCCTTGCGTCGACGCAACTACACATTAAGGAGGACGGACTTATGGCAGTAAGCAAACAGCAGGCCCTCGACTATCACTTTGGGGCACGGCCGGGAAAAATTGAGGTAACTCCCACCAAGCCGTGTCGCACGCAGCGGGACTTGAGTCTCGCCTACACGCCGGGCGTTGCAGAACCTTGCCTCGAAATCCACAAGAACGAGAAGGACGCTTTCAAGTACACCTCGCGGGGCAACCTGGTGGCGGTCATCAGTAACGGGACAGCGGTCCTGGGACTCGGCGACATCGGAGCGCTGGCGGGCAAGCCCGTCATGGAAGGCAAGGGCGTTCTATTCAAAAGATTTGCCGACGTCGATGTTTTCGATCTCGAAATCGACAGCCACAACTCTGACGAAATCATCAAGGTCTGCCAGTTGCTGGAGCCGACCTTTGGGGGCATCAATCTGGAGGACATCAAAGCGCCGGAATGCTTCTACATCGAAGAGACGCTCAAAAAGACGATGAAAATCCCGGTCTTCCATGACGATCAGCACGGCACTGCGATCATTTCGGGAGCAGCGCTCCTGAACGCACTGGAAGTGGTGGGCAAGAAGATTGACGAGGTGCGGGTGGTGTTTAACGGCGCCGGGGCTTCGGGCATTGCCTGTGCCGAACATTATGTGCGGTTGGGCGTAAAGCGCGAACATATCACGCTCTGCGATACCAAGGGGGTGGTCTATAAAGGGCGCACGGACGGCATGAATCCGTACAAAGAGCGTTTTGCGCGCGAAACGAAAGCGCGCACGTTGGCGGACGCCATGAAGGGCGCCGATGTGGCCGTGGGATGCTCCGTGAAAGGCGCAATCACGCAAGACATGGTGCGTTCGATGGGAGAGCGGCCCATTGTGTTTGCCATGGCGAATCCCGATCCTGAAATCACGTACGAAGACGCGAAAGCGTGCCGCAGCGACGTTATCATCGCCACCGGGCGCTCGGATTATCCCAACCAGGTCAATAATGTTCTCGGCTTCCCGTTCATTTTCCGCGGGGCGCTCGATGTGCACGCGACCGCGATCAATGAGGAAATGAAACTGGCGGCCACGCGAGCGCTGGCGAATCTGGCGAAGGAAGATGTCCCAGACTCGGTCTGCCGCGCCTACGGCGTGGAGCGTTTGAAGTTCGGACCCGACTACCTGATCCCCAAGCCTTTTGACCCGCGCGTACTGCTGTGGGAAGCGACGGCAGTCGCAGAAGCCGCCATGAGGAGCGGTGTGGCTCGTACTCCTATTGCGTTGGATGTGTATCGCGACCAACTCGAACGGCGGCTGGGGAAGGCGCACGAGATCGCGCACATGATGGTGCAGAAGGCCCAGGCTCATCCGAAGACAGTAGTGTTTCCGGAGGGCGAGCACGAGAAGATGCTTCGTGTGGCGCACATTCTGCTCGAAGAGAAAATCGCTAATCCAATCCTGTTGGGCCAGCAATCCACTATCGACGAAAGCGCAAAAGACCTGGGCTTGGATCTGAGCGGGGTCAAAGTGGTGGACCCTGCGACCTCTACGTTGCGGGAGCGCTTCATCCAGGAGTTGTACCGCCTGCGCCAACGCCGCGGTGTAACCCTTACCGAAGCAAAGGTGCTGATGAAGGATCCGAACGTGTTCGGCTCCATGATGGTGCATATGGGCGAAGCCGACGCGCTCGTTTCCGGTGTCAGCCAGCACTTCCCGGACACCATCCGGCCGGCGCTGCAGATCGTCGGAACCCGGGAGGGACTGCGGAGGGTTTCCGGTTGCTACTTGATGATCACCCGTTCCGGCAAGCTCTTCCTGCTCGCCGATCCAAGCGTGAACATCGATCCGTCGGCGGAGGATCTGGTTGAGATCGCACTCTGTGCGGCTCAGACCGCTCGCCGTTTCGATCTGACGCCCCGGATCGCGATGCTCTCCTTCTCGTCGTTCGGAAGCACAGTCCACCCGCAGTGTGTAAAGGTACGCAAAGCGGTTGAACTGCTGCACAAGGCCGACCCCACGCTGATTGTCGATGGCGAGGTGATGGCCGACGTGGCGGTTTCGGCAGAGTTGCTGGAAAAGAGCTATCCCTTCAGTTCATTGAAGGGCGGAGCGAATGTCCTGATCTTCCCGGACCTGGGTTCGGCTAATATTGCCTACAAGTTGCTCTCCAAGCTCGGAGGCGGGACTGCACTCGGTCCCATTCTGATGGGCATGAGCAAGCCGGTACATGTGGTTCCACGCGACACGGAAGTGGAAGAGATCGTCAGTGTCGCGGCTATCGCGGTGGTGGATGCTCAGGAAAACGAAATTGTTTCCTGGCCGGCTCCGCGCAAGCCCATGGAGCTAGTCGGAGAATGATCCGGTAAGAACTGTGTGGTGCAGGGAAGGGCGCGGGCATGAACCGCGCCCTTTCTGTTGAGGTGGCGCCGCGCCGTTTGAAGTTCCTAAATCAGAAGCCGCGCTTCGACGTAAGACGAGGATGAATTGACCGCGGCTTACGGGGACCAGATGACAACTGCACTTTGACAGCGTAAAAAGGCCGCTGTTAGTATGAGTGCCTGCACCAATCTGGCATTGAGTCGCGGCCGCCAGAGCGTCCCCGTCGTCTAGCCCGGCCTAGGACATCGCCCTTTCACGGCGGTAACGCGGGTTCGAATCCCGCCGGGGACGCCAACAAAATAAAAGACTTGCTGGAAACCCCGTTTTTCGCCGGGGACACACAGGGGACACAATAACTTTCAGCTCGTCTTCTTCTCTGTGTCCCGCAGTATCGCTACTACCTTCCCCTGCGCCTTGCGCTTGGCCGGCGTGACCGCTTGGGCGTATACGTCCATCGTGATCCGGGACGAGTTATGACGCAACAGTTCCTGCACCACCTTCACGTCCTCGCCGTTGGCGTGCAGCAAAGTCGTGTAGGTGCGCTCGGAACGTGTGCCAGCCGATACGTTTCGTGATACCGAGTCGCTTGGCCGCCGGTTGGATGTGGTACGACATTACCTATGCCCGGCGCGGAAATCGCGCAGATGCCTCCTAAGAGTTGTGGCTTCTTGGATCGTCGCTCGCACTGACGTAGTCAAGCCCCAGCGGCCCAATCGCGGTCACTTGCGTTACATATTCACCCGACTTCGCCCAATGGAAATGAGACGTATTTCCCGGCAGAACGACGACGCTGCCGGGCGGATATGCCTCCAGCTTTTCCGGGTCGAACTCGTCGCCCAGGCCGATGTAGAAAACTCCGGAGATTACTGTGTAGACCCGATCCTCCGGATGCCGGTGTGGCATAAGCTTCACACCCCGTGGGACTCGGACCCTGATTGTATAAGGGCCGGCCTCCGAGGGCTGACCTACGATGACGGCCAGGCGGACCGAAGGTGGGAACGCCGCGAAGGGTTTCCAGTTGATGTCCTCGGACAGCACCGATTTGAAAACGTCCTGGCCCGGCTGATGCGCTGCAGCCGTACCTCGTTGTGGCTTTGTCATGACAGCTACTCTTTCGTTGGGCATATGAATTACCCCTGTAATCTAAACCTGATGCAGATCTTCAATTCACAGAACAGAACGTTGGTGCTGCATGTTTGATCAGTCGGCGGCGCTGCGCCGGACACTTTATTTGTGGGCAGGCGCGGTTCAACGTTTCTGGTATGGATGGAAGATGTAGTCCTTCGCCTTCACCGGAGTATGGCACGCGTATCCGCAGTCCGAGGGGCTTTTGGCATCGGCTGTGAACTGGTCCGATGCGGCGTCGTAGTTGAACACCGCGTATCCCCACCCCCCGCTCTTCGGGAACCTCTTGCTGTCCTTCTCCATAACAAACGCCTGGGAAAAGACGTCTGGCACTTCCACGACGAAAGGGGCCTCCGTGCTCTTCTTGTGCTTCCACTGAAGCTTCACAATCATGGAGCCATCGGGGAAAGACTGGCCGTTGCCCGGAACGCCGGCCTTGAACGCCTTGATCATCGCGGGATTGGCGACGATTACCTTGAGTATTTCGTCGGTCCGGGCGGAAGAGACGTCAGCCCAGTCCTCGTATCCCCGGAAGTCAGAGAACGCGATTCCGCTGGGCGATTTCAGCGAGTATTTGTCCTTGTCTTCGGTTTGCGCGAAAAGGGCTATGACGCCCAGGGCGGCCAGCAGTGACACGGCGATCACAAGGAAGGTGACGCTGGCGATACGTTGCAGCGCGGTGCGAGTTTCTATTTTTTCTTCCTGTTGGTCTTGCGCCACAGGTTTCGTCACAAACTCAAACATGATGTGTTCTCCTTCACAAGTTTCGCAACCCGATCGACGTGTATCTCGATCGGCTGCCATTACGCCAGACGTCAAGGAGCAAAACAATTGGACGATAGTATCGACCATACCTTGGTATCGGGGTGCGGAAGGAAGTTTTCGTCCGCGATCGATCTTCCGGACTAGCTCGATGGAGGAAAGTTGCGAGGTATCAGGCGTGAAGACACTGCCGTCAATACGAAAGTATTGGCGATACCATCGTCCAATTGCGCGGCCAAGGTTGTTCTGGCCTAATCGCGGCAGTTAGTTTAACCAGGAGATAGAAATGAAACTCTCGCAGATGTGCCGAGCTTATTTGATCGCAACCACGCTGGTGACTCTCTCGTCCGGGCTCTGCGTGAGAGGATTCGCTCAGACGCCCCCCCCGCAAGGGGCCAGAAATATTGTCCTGGTTCACGGAGCGTGGGCGGATGGATCGTGCTGGTCGAAAGTGATTGCGCTCCTCCAAGCGAAGGGCTTTCGTGTGGTCGCCGTGCAGAATCCTTTGACCTCGCTGGCGGACGATGTGGCAGCGACGAGGCGCATCATCGCGTTGCAGGACGGACCAGTAATTCTGGTCGGCCATTCCTACGCCGGCGTGGTGATTACGGAAGCGGGCAACGACCCAAAGGTCGTCGGGTTAGTCTACGTGGCGGCGTTCGCGCCCGGGGAAGGTGAATCGATCAATTCGGTCAGCAAGCCGTATCCGCCCGCTCCCCTGGGTGGCGAGCTCCGGCCCGACGCTCAGGGTTTCCTGACGGCGACTCCGAAAGGAATTACTGAGGACATGGCGCAGGATCTCTCGGACGGGGAGCAGCAGATACTCACGGCGACACAGGGTCAAACGTCGGCAGCTGTTTTCGGAGCCACAGTGACGACTGCCGCGTGGAGGACCAAACCTTCATGGGCCGTGATTGCGGGTAACGACCGGGCGATTCCACCTCAACTCGAGAAAGACGAAGCGGCGACCATAAAGGCAACTTCAATTACCTTGCCTGCCAATCACTTGGCGATGCTCTCTCACCCGAAAGAAGTGGCGGAGTTGATCGAGCAAGCGGCAGCGAAAGCCAAGTAGAAAAGATAAACGAAGGTAATTGTCGTCGTCTTTCATCCATTGGTTTCTGGGACTAATCAATACGACTGGCGAATAGGGGGAGTATCCCATGGCAACTATCAGCGCACCTGCCGAACTCACACGGACGACGGCAGCCACAAAACCCGCACAGGTTCGCGTATACCGGCGATCGCCTGCATATTGGCGCATCACGATCGACAATCCACCGATCAACGTCATGGGTCCGGAAATGGTTAAGCAGTTCCAGGAAGTTATCAATGCTCTCGAGGCCGATGAGCAGGTCAGAGTCGTGGTTTTTGACAGCGCGGTCGACGACTACTTCCTGAATCACTCCGATTTCACGGCCACGATTGAAGAGCTCACTTCGCTACCGGAGGGGCCAACGGGCTTGCCGCCTTGGCCGGATTTTCTCGTGCGTCTGACCCGTTTGCCAGTCGCTGCCATCGCCCTCATCCGCGGCCGTGCGACGGGCAACGGCAGCGAGATCACTCTGGCGTGCGACATGAGTTTTGCCAGTCGCGAGAAGGCCATCATCTCTCAATGGGAGGTGGGCGTGGGGATGGTCGCCGGAGGCGGACCCATGGCTCGGCTTCCTGGACTCATCGGTCGAAACCGCGCACTAGAGGTGCTTTTGAGCTCAGAAGATATCAGAGCTGACCAGGCCGAGGCCTATGGCTACATCAATCGCGCTCTGCCCGACGCCGAACTCGACGCGTTCGTGGAAGCGCTCGCGACGCGGATCGCCAAGTTTGACAGATGGGCAATCGCCCAAACCAAGCGCCTCGTGAACGCCAGCTTGCCGCCGGATGTCGAACTCGGCGCCGGGTGGGATGCGTGCATCGCATCGCTTGGTCGTCCTGCCGCACAGAATGGAATCAAAGCGCTCATGGAGCGCGGCTTCCACAAGCCGGGGGATGTCGAAAATCGGCTCGGATACTACCTGGGGCAAATCGGCCGGTAGGGAGCGGGACTCCGAACGCCGTATTTGTAATGAGCACCGCATCGAAAAGGAGCCATCAATGAACGCCGTGCAAGTTGAACAGAAGAGCTATGAGATGCCCCCGCGAGAGGGCATCAGCGTCGCGCATTTTCTCACCGTCGCCGACGTCGAGCGATCGGCTCGCTACTACGAAAAGGTCTTCGGCGCCCGCATTCTGACCATGGGTGACGGCAACGCGCCTCCGTACCTTCAGCTGGCGAATATCTGGATGATTCTGAACGTTGGGGGCGGGCCGACCCCGGATAAGCCGACGGTAACGCTCAGCGTCCCCGACCCGAACCACATCAACAGCTTTATGAATTTCCGGGTTGCAGATATTCAAGCGTGCTACGAGTTGTGGAAGAGTCGCGGAGCCGAGTTCATCACGGAGCCGATCCCCAAGTACGGTGAGATCCGCTGCTACATCCGCGATCCTGACGGCTACATTATCGAGGTCGGACAGAGTACTACCCTCACCTACGGTTAACACTTGGGGCGGTGGGATGCGGACTCCGCACCTCATCGTTGCGCTTCTGCCAATTTTGCTTTGAACAGTCACTCGCTCTGAGATCGAAAGGAGTACCGGATGGTCGTCACAAACGAACTGAAAGAGACCACTCGCGCGACCACGCCTGTCGCCTTGAACACGCTTGGTGTGAACGTTTTTACGGCCCCGGGAAAGGCTATGGTCGGCGAGCGGCCCAAGCCCTTCGGGGAAGCGCTCGGCTTTGACCCGATCACGTCGACTTTAATCTTCGGCGAGTACGACGCGGTGTTGGTGGACGCAATGGGGACAGTGGCTGAGGCCGAGGCTCTCGCGGATTGGGTTGCCCTGCACAACCGCAACCTGGAGACCATCTATATAACGCACGCTCATTTCGACCATTTCTACGGTTTGAGCATTCTGCTCGACCGTTTCCCCGGCGCTCGGGCCATAGCAACGCCCGAGGCGGTGAAGGCCATGCAGATGTCTTTCACTCCGACAGTCGAGCGGCTGGCCCGCCGGATGTTTCCTGGGCAAGTGGCCACCAAGCTGGTTCCACCTGTGCCCTATGAGGACGACACGTTCACTCTCGAGGGCCACGAATTGCGCATCATCAAGCAGGGCCGCACCGATAGTCCCGATTCGACGTCTCTCTATGTTCCGTCGATCGGCCTGATCGTCGCTGGCGACGTTGTGTACAACCAATGCCGAATGTACGTCGGCGACACCACCCCCGAGAGCCGAAGGAATTGGATCGCGGATCTGGACCGGTTAGCGGCGCTGAACCCGACGATGGTTGTCGCCGGTCACAAGAAGCCTGGCGCACCCGATTTTCCGTCAGCGATCGAGGACACCAAGCGTTACCTTGAGGACTTCGATCGCCTGCAGAAAACCGCGACCTCCGACCAGGAGCTGTTCGATCAGATGACGGAGCTATACCCGCATTGGGTAGCTAATCAGTCGTGGCTGATGTTCGGATTCCCAGGGGCATAACCTGCATCAACCATCTCAAAGTAGCTATGACTCAGCAGGAAACTCGGGGGCAAAGGAGCTTGAGGAGACTCCGGAACTTTGCGGGCATTAATCCAACTGAAAAGGAGTCTGTATGCCAACTATTACCACCAAGGACGGCGTTGAGATCTTTTACAAGGACTGGGGCTCCGGCCAGCCGATCGTGTTCAGCCATGGCTGGCCGCTTTCGGCGGATGATTGGGATAACCAGATGATGTTCTTTCTGAGCAAGGGGTATCGCGTGATCGCGCATGACCGGCGTGGGCATGGGCGCTCGACGCAGGTGGCCGATGGGCACGACATGGACCATTACGCCGACGACCTGGCGGCACTTACGGCGCATTTAGGTTTGAAAAATGCGATCCATGTTGGGCACTCGACCGGCGGAGGAGAGGTAGTGCACTATCTGGCTCGGCGTGGGCAGCAGGACGTGTACAAGGCTGCGATTATTAGCGCGGTGCCGCCGCTGATGTTGAAGACGAATGCCAATCCAGAGGGCCTGCCGAAGTCAGTGTTTGACGATCTGCAGGCGCAGCTTGCGGCGAATCGCTCGAAGTTCTATCGCGACCTGCCGGAGGGGCCTTTCTATGGATTCAACCGGCCCGGAGTTAAATCCGTTGAAGCCACCATTGCGAATTGGTGGCGGCAGGGGATGATGGGCGGCGCCAAGGCGCATTACGACGGGATTGTGGCCTTCTCGCAGACGGACTTTACCGAGGACCTGAAGAAGATCACGATTCCGGTGCTGGTGATGCACAGCGAGGACGACCAGATCGTTCCGTACGTGGCGGCGGGACCGAAGTCGGCAAAGTTGCTGAAGAACGGGACGCTGATTACGTATAAGGATTTTCCGCATGGCATGCCCACTACGCAGGCGGAGAGGATCAACGCCGACCTGCTGGCATTCCTCAAGAAGTGAATATAGGCGTGGAAACTCGGAGACAAGAAACTGTTGTGAGTAGAAACAGTAGGGACAGACGGAGCGTTCCCCAGGTTCGATGTATGGAATTAGTGGAGATCCCGTCTGCCACGGCCAGATAAATGAAGTGGTTGAGATTCGGATTCCCGCATATTTCAGGAGAATCCATTCGATTTCAAAAAGGAGAACAACAATGGCAACAAAAGGAAAAGTCTTAGTACTAGTCTCGAGCGGTCGCGGCTTGCCCTTGAAAGATGGCAAGGTTTACACCGGCGCAGGCTACTATCTCAACGAGCTTACGGTTCCGGTTCGCGAACTGATGAAGCAAGGCTACGAAATCACTTTCGCCAACCCCAAAGGCAACACGCCCCAGGTGGATGTGCATTCAGAGGTCCCGGATTTCTTCGGCGGGGACGCGGCCAAGCTTGAGGACTATATGCTATTCCGCGACGGCCTGAAGGGGCTCAGAGATCCAAACCGCATCTCGGATGTCATCGCATCGGGCCTGGATCAATATGACGGCGTATTCGTTCCCGGAGGGCATGGTCCGATGATCGATCTTCTCGATGATCCCAATGCCGGCATAGTGATGAGACACTTTCACGAAACGTCCAAGCCAACGGCAGTGCTCTGCCATGGCCCGATTTCACTTCTCTCCGCTCTTCCCAACTCGAAGGAGTTCGTCGCAGCGCTCAGTGCGGGCGATGTCGCTGGCGCGCAAGAAAAGGCGAAGGGTTGGATCTACGCCGGATATAAGATGACCATCTTTTCCACCGCGGAAGAGAAGCAGCGGGAGCCGCTCGAGATTGAGGGGAAGGTTCTCTTCTACCCCGACTTCGCCTTGAGCACCGCGGGCGGTGACGTAAGTGTGGCCGCTCCATGGCAGAGCTACGTGCTTCAAGATCGCGAGCTGATTTCAGGTCAGAACCCTTTCTCCGATCAAGCGCTTCTGAAACTTCTTCTACCAGCACTCAGTGAGAAGAAGAGGGTGGTTTCAGCGGCATAAGAATCGAACACGCCCCGAAAGAGCTGATTGAGAAAGGGACGACAGTCTTGGAGGGCGTAAATATCGATGAAAAACTACGTTCGGCGGTTTTTCGCTGATGCCGCCTGGCCAGTCTGGGCCATCCGCCCAGATGAGCACTGCTCGTCGGAGTGGAGCGTCAATGAGCAGCGTACTCGACGTCGGCCATGTGCATTTTGCTGCAACGAGAGAACTACAGATCGCCTCCGACGGAAAGACAAGAGATGGATTGGAAATGGTTGGTTCACTTTGCGCTGCAGGGTAACAGTGATCTGGAACAATATGCCATCCTGCTGGTGCGCGTTTCGATCGGGCTGTTCTTCGCCATCTCCGGTGGGAACAAATTGTTTGTCGACAGTGGCACCCAACCTGTTTACGAAACGCTCGTTAAGGCCAAAGTCCCGTTTCCCCGCCAGACGGCTTATTTCGTGGCGGGTGTCGAGTTCGTTGGCGGATCCTTGGTGAGCGTGGGGTTTCTTTCGAGCCCGGCCTGCGTAGCTCTACTGATCGATATGATTGTGGCGACTCTGACCAGTGCGATTTCGACCTTACCGAAAGGACTTTCGCCTCTCAACTGGCTCGACGATTTCCTCTACCTCCCTGAAGCCCTGTACGTGCTTTTCTTTATCTGGCTGATCGGCTCCGGCGCGGGAAAGTTCAGTGTCGATTACTGGCTCGCCGGTAGGTTAGTAAGCTGATCGATCGACGAACAGCGGGCTTTCTTTACTCTTAGATTTCTGCCTCTACTTCTGCGGGCCTTGTAACATCCCATTGAGGTCATCGAGGGCTCGGGCGCAGTCACCTGTAAAGCTGGAGCCATGCATGATGGCGAGCGTTTTGGGCTTTAGGTCAGCGAGCTTCTTCAAGTTCTGCGCGGTTTGTGGTGTGTGCCGCAAAGAGTTTAAGCCACCAGCAAGATCTTCCCGGTACCCCCCTTTTCTGCCGTTGCCTGAGCCTCGGCCGCTTCACTAAGTGGCAGTTTTTGACTGATCGGGATTACCAGCTTGCCATCTCGCACGGCTTCGGCCATGAACTCGAGCGTTTTCCTGTCGAATTTCGAGAATACGTGCACCACCTTTACAGATGGGTAATATGCGGCACTCTGCGGCGGCGCAAGAACCGTCGCAAACACTCCTCCGGGCTTCACCTTGGCGATCAGCTTCTCGGCGGTTCTTCCTCCGACTGTATCCGCCACCGCATCGAGCGGCGGGAGATTTACAATCGCGGTGTCGTCGTCGGTTGCGACCACCTGATCCGCGCCTACGGTCTTCGCCTCGTCCATCTGCTTCTTCAAAACCCCTGCGATCACGGTCGCCCCGCGTTGCTTCCCAGTGAATACCGCCGAACGCCCGACATTTCCACCAGCACCCACGACGAGAACCGTCTGGCCCGCATTGATTCCCGTCGCTGACACCAGTTGGTTTCCGGTCACCGTCACCAGGGGCAGCGCCGCTGCCTGGATCAGATCGAGCCCCTTGGGAACTTTTGCCAGAACCGTAGCTTTCACCACACAAAGTTCGGCGTAAGTATTGTCCGCCATAGCGAACACCTGGTCGCCGACGGCGAAGCCCTCCACTTTCGGCCCAGTCTTCACCACCGTCCCCGCAATATCGACACCTATGAGACCGGGGAACTGGATGGGATAAAAATCCCTCGTTAATCCGGCACGGCGCTTGTAGTCGATCGGATTTACGCTCGCAGCGGCGACCCGCACCAGCACCTCGCCGGTGCCGGGTATCGGATCAGGATAGTCTTCAAACTTCAGCACCTCAGGACCGCCATACGCGTGCACAACGATTGCTTTCATATTTCATCTCCTCGGGCTCTGCAGTTAGCATTCACAAACAAAACCTAGATGAGCGAAACTGGAACTCGACGTAATTTAGTGCGAAACGACGCACCGATTCTGGCATTCAATATGACTCTTCTTCGCTGGATTTCGGCCTTTCGCCCACCTCAGCACGTCCCAGATCTCGCTCTGTAAGTAAAAGCCTGACGAGATGCAAGGTGCTATCACTCCTTCGCTAACGCCATCGTGAAATAGCTCGTACGCTGCTTCGTAACCGGGAATCTGCACTCGCTTGGTGAGCTCGATCAGTTCCTCGAGCGGAAGATCCCGTTCAGCAATCATCGAAAGCAACAACATGAGGCCGTCGGGACCCGCAAACCGCTCAAGAGCCAATCCCTCTACGATGCCCCGGTTTCTTCCGAATTCAGATCGCGGATTGTATTGACATCCGTGCGGCTCACGCTGTCTCGGGCCGTTGTTGCGACAGTGGACTAACCGCAAACCGCTCACTTTCGGTTTCCCCTTAACGTCCTCTGCCGCAAGCCACTCCACCCAGCCTGCTTGCAGATCCGACACAAGTTCGCCGCAACTATCACATCGCCAACCGGATCGAATGGTCTTATCACTCGCCATAATTCCCACAATCACTGCTCCACGTGAACTGTCGCCAGACGAGATTGCAACAACGGGCTGAGCCTCACTTCACGATGCGTTCGATGAGTCACCGTTGTTTGTGAGGATGAATGCCCAGTTCGTGCCACGACGTTTCCGCGAGGTCCACGTCGTAGTACCCAGCAGCTTTCTCGATATTGGCGAACGCCAAAGCGCGATCTGCATCGGAAACGTCAATGACTTGATCGAATCGCGCGACCGCATTACGGACGTGTTGTGCGTCAGTCAGTGGTTCTTTACGCTGCTTCGGAAATGCGTAGACGCTGTCGGGCAAGTCGCTCTGCGTCGTCAACCGTCCATGTTTCTCGTGAGGCCTCCAAGTTGCTCCCGGCATATCTCTACCATCCTTCTCTTGAAACAGTCAGCACGGGACCGAATCGGCCGCGATGGAACGATTACACCCGAGGTGTTGCGGCGAATCAATTGGACGATGGTATCGGAGATACTTTTGTATTGGGGTCCGTGGAATAGGGTGCGCCCGAACCCGTTTCATAGCCCTAATTTCGTAGTTTGTGGAAGTCGATACGTTCGTCCAATAGATTCGTCATCGTGATTGTGGCTTAATCGAGACCTGTCTACCGGGAGGGAACTATGAGCACTGCAGCCACTGCTTCTCACGTCGATAGCGGAGCTAGCGCCAGGGACGGTAGATATGAAGTTCGAGGTCGTCGTCATCCCTGTCGCGGACGTAGATCGCTCGAAGGAGTTTTACACCAAATTAAGCTTGGGAGAGGCATATCGTATGAAGGGGTTTGCTAGGCTGTTATTTGCATTTGTGGCGCTGGCTGGCGTGGTCGTCCTGGCTTACGCCTCCGGACGCTCCGATGGAGAGGCTGATCCGGTCTTCGGAATCACAATTCCTTCCGGATACCGCGACTGGAGCCTGATCTCTGTGGCCCACGAAGAAGGTAATCTCAACGATCTCCGCGCTCTTCTCGGCAACGAGGTAGCGATCAAGGCATACCGTGCGGGGAAGCTGCCATTCCCAGACGGCAGCATTATTGCCAGGCTGGCGTGGAGTTATGTCGCGTCCGAGGAAAACAACAAGGTCTTTGGACGTACCCAATCATTCGTGGCCGGACCCGCCACGAACGTTCAGTTCATGGTGAAGGACTCGAAAAAATTCGCTGCGACGGGAGGCTGGGGGTTTGCCCAATTCAAAGACGGCAAACCGGACCCTGCTGCCGCACTCAAGACCTGCTTCCCCTGCCACGAGCCCGTCAAAGCTCGCGACTTTGTCTTCACCAAGTACGCGCCGTGATGGAACGGACAATACCATCGTCCAATTGTTTTGCCTCCGCGAGTCTGGTGTCATGTGTCTGTTGTAGCGGACGGTTGGACTGAACGGTATAGGCAGTGAAAACGGGAGAATCCCATGAACTCGGACGGATCATTTGACAATTCGCTTTATGCAGACCAGATACACCTGGCGGAGCGTGAGTTAGCCTCCTTCATCGGCGCGGTGACGGAGTTGTTCGGTCCAGAACAGGCGCGGCTTTCCGGCGACGACTGGCTGGAAGAGTCTGAGTCAATGGATGGCCCACCCCGGTCCACCAGTCGAGATTGGCGAGCAATCACAGTCGCCGCCTCGGCACGATTGGGTAGTCGGCTAATGGTCGCAAGAGATCGTGGATCCGTCGGCCCGTCAACTTATGCGAGGGTACAGCCAATGCCATCGTCCGATTGTTCACTTGTGCGCTTCCGGTGTGATGCGCTCGACGCATCGATTCGCATTGAAAGGAGAACATTATGAAACGATTCTCATTCTTCTTGCTTGCAATCGTGGCGGCTTGCCTTGTCGCGCTCACTGCCCCCACCCCCAGCCACGCGGACGGGCAATCCGCTCCCTACGTTACCGACATTCCTCGGGGGTATCGCGACTGGAGATGGATTTCTTCGGCCCATGAAGAAGGCAACCTCCACAGCATAGGTGCCGTCCTGGGTAACGATTTAGCGATCAACGCATATCGAGAAGGGAAGCTCCCGTTCCCGGATGGCACGATTATTGCGGCTTTGCATTACCGTCACGTCCCATCGGATGAAAACAACAAGGTCTTTGGCCAGGTCCAATCTTTTATTCCCGGCACTCCGACGAACGTCCAGTTCATGGTCAAGGATTCGAAAAAATACGCCGCGACCGGAGGCTGGGGGTTTGGGCATTTCGGTACGGGCGGCAAGCCTGGCGACGCGGCGTTTATGAAGAGTTGCTTCCCCTGCCACGAGAAGACCAAAGGGACCGATCTTGTCTTTACTCGTTACGCACCTTGATGTTGAAAGCTAGAGCTTGTGATAAGGAGAACGCAAATTTATGTCTCACCATTACTCTGGTCCGGACTTTGGGTTTCCGCACGGGGACGCTCGCCTCGACCTTACTGACCTGTATGCCTTCCCCAAGCCGGGAGATGCAAGCAAGTCGATTCTGATCATGAACGTGCACCCATCCGGTGGGCTGAACCCCAACGGGCCCACGACGGACGACCCCTTCGCGACCGACGCTGTGTATGAACTCAAGATTGACACCAATGATGATGCCGTCGCTGATATCGCCTATCGAGTCCGCTTTACCGCGGACAAGCACGGAGGCCAGACGGCGACATTGCGCCGCGCTGAAGGCGGGCAGGCCGCCGGCGCAGGCGACGACGGGCAGACGATCATCGAAGGAGCACCGGTCTCGACGGCACTCGAGGCTCATGTAACCGGGGCTGGGGACTACCATTTTTTTGCCGGCTGGCGCAGCGATCCGTTTTTCTTCGATACGATGGGTGCGCTCAATAATCTTCAGTTCACCGGCGAGGACTACTTCGCCGACAAGGACGTGTGCAGCATTGTGCTCGAAGTACCCAACTCTGCCCTCGGCCTTAAAAAAATGGGCCTGTGGGCTCGTACTGTGGACGGCGCAAGCGGAAAATGGGTCCAGGCGGACCGCGGCGCGCGGCCAAATCAAACGCCGTTCCTTGCCGGCGAGCAGAACGCTGCTTATCTCGGTGGGGAACCGGCCGACGACGCCCGTTTCGTCCCGGTCTTCGCGCACGCGCTGGAGCATACAGGTGGATATACGCAGGCGGAAGCAACGCGGGTAGCCAGAACCCTTCTGCCGGATGTCCTCCACTATGATGCGACACTACCCGCGTGCTACCCAGACAACGGCCGTAAACTCACCGACGACGTCGTAGATTTCTTCCTTCCTCTCCTTACCAATGGAAAGGTCACGCGAGATAACGTAGGGCCGCACGCCGACATGCTCGCCGATTTCCCTTACGTCGGCTCGCCCCACAAGGCCCGATCCGAGGAACGGGTGGCGGCTTAGCCCGCGGGGAAGGAGAGTCCCATGAAATATCCCACTCTATACCGCACGGCACAAATCGACGGTCTGTCCATCTTCTACAGGGAGGCTGGTCCGAAAGACGCACCGACACTCCTCCTGCTGCACGGTCTGCCGTCTTCGTCGCGCATGTTCGAGCCTCTGTTCACACGGCTATCCGATCGTTATCACCTGGTCGCTCCCGACTACCCCGGCTTTGGACACAGCGACTGGCCGGATCCGAAAACATTCGCGTACACCTTCGATCAAATCGCGGACATCATGAATCACTTCACCGAAGCGCTCAGCCTTTCCCGCTTCACGCTCTACATGCAGGATTACGGTGGCCCCGTCGGCTTTCGCATGATCTTGGCTCACCCGGAGCGAGTCGAAGCTCTCATCGTCCAGGACGCGGTTGCACACAACACCGGTCTTGGCGAGAACTGGAAAACGCGGCGGGCATTTTGGGCAGATCGTGCCGCCAATGAAAGCGCGCTGCGCACAAATCTCCTGTCGCTTGCAGCCGCGAAGGCCCGGCACGCGGGGAACGATCCCAACGCGGAACGCCACGACCCCGATCTCTGGATCGACGAATTTTATTTCCTGAATCAGCCTGGTCAGGCTCAGATTCAAAGCGACTTGTTCTACGACTACCGCACGAATGTCGAGTCCTATCCGAAGTGGCAAGCATGGATGCGCGAGAAGCAGCCGCGCTTGCTGGTGATCTGGGGTAAGTATGAGTCTTCGTTCGATCCCTCAGAGCCAGAGTCCTATCGCCGCGATGTCCCGAAAGCCGAAGTCCACATCGTCGATGGCGGCCACTTCGCCTTGGACACGGCCGCAGACGAAATCGCCGCACTTGTACAAGGATTTGTCGGCGCTACGCACGAGCGGTTTGTGGCGCGTCGGGCGGGATGAAGCCGTTTAGACGGGACTGGTAACCCAGCGGCGTACGGGTCGGACCTTCAAAGCGGAGGGTTACTTATGTCGGGCGAGGAAACGGCAATCATCACCGGAGCATCAGGGGGTATTGGCGGAGGCTTGATCGAAGCGTGCCTGAGAGAAGGTTATAACGTCGTCGGGACGTCTTGATGGGGGCATCTGCTCTGGCAATCCAGAGAAGAAAAAGGACTATACCGGGACAGACCGTAACACTAACACAAGAAAAGACTTGTGGGTTCCACCGCAAAGGCGGAATTCGAAGCAGATTCACCGCTGCCGTTCGCTCCTTTCAGAGTATCCTTCCAGAGACATTGGACCAGTTGGCGGCGTAAGTTCCGCCAGGCTTTCTCTTCAAGACACGAAGGCTTATGATGTCGTCCACTGGGGCGGACGGCGGTTTCCCATAAATGCGGTTTCCCATGAATAAGGACGCGCCTGCCATACTCGATGTCCTCTGGATCACCGCCGGCCTCGGCTGCGATGGAGACACGATCGCAATGACCGCGGCGACCCAGCCCAGCATTGAAGACATCCTTCTCGGTCAAATCCCCTGGATCCCGAAAGTGAGGCTGCACAACCCTTTCCTCGCCATGGCCAACGGTGACGAATTTATGGAGCCCTTCCATCAGGCCAGTGAAGGGAAGATAGAAAATTTTATTCTTGTAATCGAGGGCTCTG
>Ga0335080_10002622_pt1 | contig 17972 bp, 9 predicted proteins | sample Lox_Sample_34_FD_206720 | JGI IMG/M metagenome (GOLD analysis project Ga0335080, IMG submission 206720) | Soil microbial communities from Loxahatchee National Wildlife Refuge, Florida, United States - Lox_Sample_3.4 | ecosystem: Environmental > Terrestrial > Soil > Wetlands | place: USA: Florida...
GCCTGCGCCACCTCCGGCGTGCGGCCCTGCGCCGTGTTGATCAGAACGATAGCCGTGATCATCGTTGTTCCCGCAGTCCTCACCAATTTTAACCCGATATTGCTTCCGGCCACTTTTCTCTAGCCGCGGGCGGTGGCGGCCGTGACCTCTCGGCGATACCCTACAAAGTGAGGCTAACGATGGCAAATAGGCATGTACTGCTCTTGCCTCTTCTGGTAGCATTTGCACTGCCCTCTCCCGGGCAAATTCGAATTCTGGCTGTTACGTCCTCCGCAAATTTCGCCGTCGGACGAATTCTGCCGGGGAGCCTCGCCAGCCTGTTCTGCACGGGAATTCAGAACGTGGGTGGGTTGATGGTAGCGCCCGGGTTTCCCCTTCCGCGCCTCCTCGCCGGCGTCCGTGTGGCTGTGAATGGCACGGAAGCGCCGATCCTCGCGATAGCTGACTTGGCCGGAGGTTCCTACCAGCAAATCAACGTGCAGGTGCCGTGGGAAGCCACAACTGCCTCCGGGCTGGACTTCGAAGTGAGCCAACTGGGGGCGTCTGCTCACTCCACCGCAGATCCTCAAGACCCTTGGCCGGTCTTTTTTGTGGATTCGTCGGGATACGCCGTCGCGCAGCACGCCGGCGATTACCGTCTTGTCACCCGCGGTGATCCGGCCAGGCCCGGGGAATGGATCATAGCTTACGCGACGAATCTCGGCTCGGTCCGGAATCCACCAGCCGACGGCTATCCCGCGCCGCTGACCGTCGACCCAATCGTTCCGGACCCGTCCCCTTATGCGTCTTACTTTGGGCTCGCCGTTGGCCCGTCGGCCGACTACACGTCAACGCGACTCCAGAGCAATTATATTGGCCTGGCTCCGGGATCGATCGTCTATCAGGTGAACCTGCTGGTCCCGAGTTCCCAACCGGCGGGAGACCTCGTTTTTCAGGTCCTGAACATCTACGACTGCGGGTTTTTCTTTGTTCCTGGCTGTGGCCGAGGTTTGACCACACAAGCCGTCAGTATGCCGGCCAGGATTCCCGTCGGCATCTGACCCTCAGCGCATCGCCCGCCCCGGCACAAACCCCCGCCCCTTCGCCCGCAGCCGGTACACCGAGGTCCGCGCCGTAATATACAGCGTCCGGTAATCTTCATCGCCCCAATTCAAATTCGCCGTCGATTCCGGCATCATGATCGTGCCGGTGTGATTCCCCTCGGCATCCCACACCCAAATCCCGCCCGGCCCCGTCACGTACAGGTTGCCGCTCACATCCACCCGCATCCCGTCCGGCACTCCGCCGCGCCCTTCCTCCTTGCCGAACAGCCGCCCGTTCCTCAGCTCGCCATCCGCCCCCACGTCGTACACCCGGATCTCCCGCTGCTTGGTGTCGTCCACGTACAGCCGTTTTCCGTCCGGCGAAAACGCCAGCCCGTTCGGCTCCGCCAGGTCTTTCGTCAACAGCTTCACCGACCCGTCGTTACCTAGCCGGAACACGCCCTGGAACGCCAGCTCCTGCTTCTCCCCCTTCGGCAGATCGAGCGTCGGATCGGTGAAATACAGCGCGCCATCGGGCCCCAGTATCACGTCGTTCGGGCTGTTGAACCTCTTCCCTTCGTATTTGTCCGCCAGCACTTTGTACTTTCCGTCCGGGTCCACCTCGATGATCGCGCGCAGCACGCTCGCCGTCGTCACCAGGCGGCCCCGCGCATCCAGCGTGCTCCCGTCCGGATCGCCGATCTCCAGCACCGTCTCCACCCGCCCGTCGGGATAAACCCGCGAGAGCCGGTTCTTCTCCTCGTCGCTCACGTACAGAAATCCCTTCGGATCCCACACCGGCCCTTCCGTGAACCCGAACCCGCCCGCCACCTTCTCCAGCTTCGCGTCCTTGTCGAACAGCTCCCAGAACGTCGGCGATTCCGCGCGCAGCTCGAACCGCCGCGCGGCCGCCGCGCCCTGCGGTGCAGCCGGCGCTGGCGCCGCCTGGCCCTGCGGCAGCGGCGTCAGCGCGAACGCCATGATCGTCGATCCCGCCGCCGTCCCGATGTACTGGTTGCCGTCCACTACGTACGTCATCGGGCCTGCCTTCCAGCTCTGCCCGGTATTGAAATGCCAGAGTAGCTTCCCATTGCTCGCATCCGCCGCCACAAACGCCCCGTTCCCGTCGCCGTAGAAGATCAGACCGCCCGCGGTCCCCATCAGGCCGCTCGCCAGAATGCCCCCGCCGATATCCGGAATCTCCCACGCAGTCTTCCCCGTCTGAATATCGATCGCCTTCAAGAACTTCGCGCCGCCCTCCCCCGGCGCGCGCCGCGTGCCGCCCCCGTAGAACGACTTCCCCGCCTCCCACCACTGGTCGTTCTTGCTGTAGATGTTGCACGATTCTTCCGCGAACATGTAGAACAGCCCGGTCGCCGGACTGTACGCGTTCGACGGCCAGTTCGCCGCGCCCGCCACCGCCGGACAAACAAGCTGCCCCTCCACAGTCGGCTCATTACCCGGGAGGAGCACCGGCCGTCCATCCGGTCCGATCCCGCTCGCCCACGTCAGCCGCTTGACGAACGGCTCCGCCACCAGCACCTTGCCCGTCAGCCGGTCCAGCACATAGAAGAACCCGTTGCGATTCCCTTGCAACAGCAGCTTCCGCGGCTGGCCGCGCCACTGCGCATCCACCAGCACCGGCGTCTCGGTCGCGTCCCAATCGTGTACATCGTGCGGCGTGAACTGGTAATACCATTTCAGCTTTCCCGTCTCCGGCTCGAGCGCCACCACCGACGCCGTGTACAGGTTGTCGCCCTTCCGTTCGTCGCCGTTGTAATCCGGGCAGGGATTGCCGGTCGGCCAGTAAAGCAGCCGCAGCTCGGGATCGTACGTGCCCGTCAGCCACGTCGCGCCGCACCCGTGCTCCAGCGCGCGCCCCACCCAGGTCTCCGACCCGGGCTCCCCCGGCGCTGGAATCGTCCAGAAGCGCCAGACACGCTCGCCAGTCGATGCCTTGTAGGCGTCCAGGAATCCGCGGATGCCTTCGTCCCCGCCCGAAACCCCCGCCACCACCAGGTCGTTCACCACCAGCGGCGCGCTCGTCGACCCGTAGTTCTGGTGCGAATCCGCCATCTCCACGTCCCAGATGAGCTGGCCCGTGAAGCGGTGCAGCGCGAACAGGTGCGCGTTGTCCGACACCAGGAACACGCGGTCGCCGAGTACCGCCACACCGCGGTTGATCCCGCTCGCCGCGTCGCCCGCCATCCCCTGGCTGCGCGGCCGGCTGTAATGCCAGATCTCGCGCCCGCTGCGCGCATCCAGCGCCCATGCCTCGTTCACGGTCGTCACGTACATGACGCCGTCCACCACCACTGGGGTCGCCTCCAGCGCGCGCGGGGCGTTCGGAATCGGAAAGATCCACTTGGGCGCGAGCCGTTCCACATTGCTCGTATTGATCTGCGTCAGCGGGCTGAACCGGTTCCCGCTCTCATTGCCGTGATACGTCGGCCACGAGCCGGCCTTGGGATGCGCCACGTCGGCGAAAGAAATACCCGGCCCCAACTCGCCCACCGCCAGCGTAGCCTTCGCACTCGGATCGCGCGCTAGCCCGCTCAGGTACGCACCCAGGTTTCGCATCTCCTCCGGCGCGGCTTCCACCTTCGGCATCAGCGATTTCTCGCGCACGATCTCCGTCACCTCGTCCTTCGATAACAGGCGCAGCGTTCCATCCATTCCGAGAAGCTGCAAATCGAACGCGCTCTCGTTCTTCGCGATGCCCCGGATGGCCTGCCCGCCGCGCAGCCGCACCGTAACTGCCCGGTACGATGGCCCGCCTCCGCGCCCTCCGCGTCCGCCGCCGCGACCCTGCGGAGCCGCCGGCGCCGCACCCGGATCTCGCATCGCCTGCTCGATCTGCTCCGCCGTCCGCTCCCGGCCGATATTGGAAAGGTCCGGACCCAATACCCCGCCCCGCCCACGCACCATGTGGCAGCCCGCGCAGTTCCCCTTCCCCATGAAGAACCGCTCGCCCGCTGCCGCATCGCCCGCCGCCACGCTCGCCCCGGCTCGGCCCGCCGGCTCCTTCAGACTCATTACATAGCCTGCGATCGCGTCCGCCTGCTCCTCGGAAACCTTGAACGCCGGCATCCCCGCATCCGCGATCCCCTTGAGGATCAGGTTCCGCACCGCCTCCCGTGACGCCGCGCGCGGCCGCTGCACCTCCAGGAATCCAGGCCCGTGCCCGCCCCCCGACCCGTCCTCGCCGTGGCACCCTACGCAAAGCGCCAGGTATTGCCGCTTGCCCGCATCGGCGCTCTGCGCCAATACAGAACCCGCGCATACTGCAAAAACAAACGCCAGCCGCCCGATCTTTCGAAACACGGTGTTAGTTTATCCGATAACTCCGCCGGTGGTGGATTACTAAATCGTAATCCTGGAGTCATCCCCGCCTCCCGCGGCACTGAGGTATTATCAACCAGATCAGGAGGTGCTCGTGCTTGACTCCATGAAAGCTGTGTTTGGACGCCGCGATCTCTTCCGAAGAGGCGGCCTGCTCGCTGCCGCCCAGGCGCTACCCGGCCTCTCGCGTTCCGCATCCGCCGCCACCCCAGCCACCGCCGGCAAGCTGCAGCTCACCCCGGACATCTACCGTTCCATCGGGGTCCGCCCGCTAATCAACTGCCGCGGCACCCTCACCGTCATCAGTGGCTCGCTTGAGCTGCCCGAAGTCCGGGCCGCCGTGGACGCGGGCGGCATGCATCACGTCGTCCTCGACGAGCTGATGGACGCCGTCGCCCGCCGGCTCGCCGAGTTGACCGGCGCCGAATGGGCCCTCGTCTCCGCGGGCTGCGCGGCCGGAATGGCCCACACCACCGCCGCCTGTGTCACCGGCGGCAACCCCGACCTCCACGTCCGCATCCCCGACCTCACCGGCTTCCCCAAAGACGAAGTTGTCATTCCCAAAGCTTCCCGCAACGAGTACGACCAGGCCATCCGCTCCGTCGGCGTGCGCATCATCGAAGTCGGGGACGCCGCCGAATACGAAGCCGCGCTCGGCCCCAAGGTGGCCATGGTCTACATCATGACCGGCAACCGCATGGAGAACGGCCCGCTCAACTACGACGCCGTCTACAGCATCGCTAAAAAGAAAAACATCCCTGTCTTCACCGACGCCGCGGCCGAGATGCTCACCGTTCCCAACATCTACCTCCAGAAGGGTTCCACGTTCGTCGGCTACAGCGGCGGCAAGTGCCTCCGCGGGCCGCAGTGCTCCGGCCTCATTCTGGGCCGAAAAGATCTCCTGCAAGCCGCATGGGTGTCCAGCGCCCCGCACCACGGGCACGGCCGCACCATGAAGATCGGCAAGGAAGAGATTCTCGGACTGCTGGCCGCGGTCGAAATGTGGGTGCAGCGCGATCACAACAAGGAAGACGAGATCTGGACCCAGTGGATGCAGACCATCGCCGACCGCGTCACTAAGATCGACGGTGTCACCGCCGCCGTCCGCCAGCCGCGCGGCATCAACAACCACAGCCCCGGCCTCTCCATCAATTGGGACCCGGCCAGGCTCGGCATAACCGGCGAAGAAGTCTCCCGCATCCTCTGGACCACCGAGCCCCGCATCGCCCTCGGCGGCGCCAGTGGCGGTGGCGGCGGGCGCGGTGGGCGCGGCGCCAACAGCCAGACCGGCATTTCCATCACCGCCTATATGATGATGCCCGATGACGTCAAGATCGTCGCCGGCCGTATCCACGAGATCCTCTCCGCCAAACGCGGGCCCTGGAATCCCGAAGTTCCCAAAACGCCCGCCGCCGATCTCACCGGCCGCTGGGACGTGCGCATCGACTTCGCCGCCGGATCCTCCGACCACACCTTCCACATCCGCCAGCAGGGCAACCAGCTCGTCGGCACCCACCAGGGCGATTTCGTCGCGCGAGACTTCTCTGGCTCCATCTCCGGCGGCGATGTGCGCATCGCCAGCTCCGTCGGCGAGGTCCACGGCGCGGCCCTCTCCTATACCTTCACCGGCAAGTTGGAAGGAGATAAGATGTCCGGCGCCCTCGACATGGGCGAATACCTGGATGCCAAGTGGACCGCCACGCGCCACACGTTCGGCCGCGGTCAGGGAGGTTGAGTCCGATGAAACTCGCAGCCGCATTTCTGCTCGCCGCCATCTGCGCGCAGGGCCAGTTCATCCTGACCAGGGAGCAGATGATCGCCTACACCGCCGACAACCCGTACGAGCGGTTTCCCGACGGCCGACCCAAGGTCCCCGACGCCCTGCTCGAACAGGTGAAGCACCTCGTCATCGAAGAAGCCTATGGTGCCGTCAAGGCGAAAGGCTTCCCCAACCAGTTCTCCGGCGATTGGAAGATTCTCCAGCCCGGCAATCGCCTCGTCGGCCGCGCCTTCACAGTTCAGTTCATGCCCCTCCGCCCCGACGTCGCCAAGGGCATGCAGGCCGAGGCCGAAAAACGGGGTATCGGACGCCTCCGCAACCAGACCGTCATCGATATGCTCGGTCCCAACGACGTGATCGTCGTCGACCTGTTCGGCAAAACCGACGGCGGCACCTTCGTCGGCGACAAGCTCGCCTACTACATCTGGAAGACCACCGGCACAGGCATGGTCGTCGATGGCGGCATGTTCTGGCTCGGCAAGATCCTCCCCACCGGCATGCCCGCCTACTTCCGCGGCACCGGCCCTGACTCGCTGAACAACGTCATGCTGACCGGCATCGACATTCCCATCCGCATCGGCAATGCCACCGTGATGCCCGGCGACGTGGTGCTGGGCGATGAGGAAGGCCTGTTCTTCATCCCGCCGCACCTCGTGAAAGATGCCATCGAAGCCGCCCAGAGCACCATGGCGCGCGACGAATGGATCAAATCGAAAATGGATCTGCGCCAGTACAAATCCAGCGACCTCTACGGCCGCCCGCGCGATCCGGCGCTCCTCAAAGAAATGGAAGACTACATCAAGACGCACCAGCCGCCGAAACAGCAATAGGGCGGCGTCCGCAACGAGTCCTCGGGGATTTCGAGTATTTGGGGGTGGTCATGGACCGCAGACGAACCGCACTCGCGCTCGCCGCGCTCGTGCTTGCAACCAGTTGTATCTTCGCTCAAACCACAACCGGGACCCTGCTCGGCGTAGTAGTGGACCCCGGCGACGCCGCCGTGCCCGCCGCCCGCGTCGAATTGACCAATGTCGCCACCGGCGCCCTCGTCGCCACCACCACCGGCGCGGAAGGCATCTTCTATTTCAACAGCCTCGTGCCCGCGACCTACAACTTGACCATCACGCCCGCCTCCGGGTTCAAAACTTATACCCAGGCCGGCATCGATGTGACCGCGAACGAAATCCGCGATCTCGGCCGCATCTCCCTCTCGCTTGGCGCCATCACCGAAAAAGTCACCGTCACCGCCGTCACTACGCCTGTCCAGACCGGCTCCGCCGAAAACTCCAAGCTCATCGACCAGAACCAGCTTTCCAATATCACCCTCAAGGGCCGCGATCTGTTCGGGATGCTGGTCACCCTGCCTGGCGTCGGCTTCACATCCACCGGGCCCGGTGAAACCACCAACGAGAACACCGTGGGACGGGTCCGCATAAATGGTGCGCCGTACGCCAGCGCAAACTTCACCGTCGATGGCATCACCGACCTGGACACCGGGTCGAACGCAACCTCGCACTACGCGCCGAACATGGATTCCATCGCTGAGATGCGCGTCCTCACCAGCAACTACCAAGCCGAGTACGGCCGCAACATGACCGGTACCATCAGCGTCGTGACCAAGGGCGGAAGCCAGGAATTCCATGGCAGCGCCTGGGCCAACAAACGCCACGAGATGTTCAACGCCAAGAACTTCTTCAACAACTACAACGGCCAGCAGAAGAGCGTATACCGGTTCTTCGTCTGGGGCTACTCGATAGGCGGCCCGGTCTACATTCCGAAGCTCTTCAATACCCAAAAGCGCAAACTCTTCTTCTTCTGGTCGCAGGAGTACACCAAGCAGAAGCCCGCGACCCTCAGCGGCTATGCCAACATGCCGACCGCCGCCCAGCGCGCCGGCGATTTCTCCGCCTACACCGATGGCAACGGCGTCCCCGTCGCCCTCACCGACCCCTCCACCGGCAATCCCGTTCCGAACAACAACATCGCTGGCCTCGCGGCACTCAACCCGGCCGCCGCCAAAGCCGGCCAGGCCATCCTGAATTTCTTGCCGCTGCCCAACATCTGCGGTCAGCCCGGCGTCGATCCCAGTCACTGCGTTCCGGACGCCCAGTTCGCCAGTCAGCGCTATCAGCGCAATTACTATTGGAGCTACAACGAAACCCACCCCCGGCGCAATGACACGCTCCGCGTCGACTACAACGTGACCTCCAAGCTGACGAGCTGGTTCCGATATATCAACGATTTCGACCGCGACACCACCGCCACGTTCGGCGAGGTGAAGAACGCTCAGGGACAGCTTGCGCCTCTCGCCATCGATCACCCCAACCCCGGGCACGGCTACGGCGTCGGCATCACTTACACCATCAGTCCCACCCTCGTCAACGAGTTTACTTTCGGCAAGAGTTACAATACCTGGGATTACTACGCCCACGATCAATCCCAGATTGACCGCTCGCAAATGGGCAACCCGCCCTCGTTCATTAATTTCGCCACCGATCCGAACTTCCAGGCCGACCAGAACAAGGCTCGGCCCACGCTCTCGCCCGGCAGCCAGAACTTCCAGATCGGCATACCCGATATCAGCTTCGGCGGCGGCCAGGAGCCCAATGAAGCCACCTACAGCAGTCCGTGCAGCTCCCAGTGTCCTTACACCAACTGGAACGACATTTACAGCTTCAACGACACCGTCAGCAAAGTCTGGGGTAAGCATAATGTCAAAGCCGGACTTTATTACGAGCGGACGGGCAAGGTGGAACAAAACCAGTTCGCCAGCGCCTATCTGGGCTCCTATAACTTCGCCAGCTCTTCGGCCATGCCCAACAACACGCAGGACGGCTACGCCAATGCCTTCCTCGGACAATTCAATAGTTACAACGAAGGCGGTCGTGTTGTAGGCAACTACTGGTTCACGGACATCGAAGCGTTCGTCCAGGACAACTGGCGGGTCAGCCGCCGCGTCACGCTCGACGTCGGCGTGCGCTTCTACCACCAGCTACCCACCGAGAACCTCGACTACAACACCACGGAATGGGTCCGCTCCTCCTACAATCCCGCGCAAGCCATGCGGCTCTATTATCCCGGCTGCACGGTCTCCACTGCCGCTCGCGCCTGCCCCACCGCCAACCAGATCGCCATCGATCCCGTCACGGGATACACGACCTACTTCGCTCTGAACGCCACCTTCGTTCCCGCCTCGGTCGGTGGCTACCCCGCGAATCCAACACCCGCGCCAGGCATGGAACGCGCCACCGCCGGCAACCCCAACCTTCCGCTAACCCTGTGGACCGTCCGCTCCGTGATCCCCGCGTTCCGCTTCGGCATCGCCTGGGACGTCTTCGGCAACGGCAAAACCGCCATCCGCACCGGTTTCGGCCAGTTCTACAACCTCAGCTCGACGCAGAATTCCCAGAACTTCTCAGGCAACCCGCCGGACATCTACAATCGCGCGGTCTACTATTCAAGCGTCGACAAGATCCCCAGTCTCGCCTCCAGCGCCGGCATCACCCCCATCACTCCCGGCGGCACGGTCGGCGAACAGAAAGTGCCCGGCACCATCAACGGCAGTTTCATGATCCAGCAGAAAATCGGCTTCGGCACGGTCCTGGAAACGGCTTACGTGTTCAACCTCAGCCGGCACCGCAGCATCACCCGCCAGCTCAACGCCGTTCCCATCTATTCGGAGTACAATCCCGCCAACTACAATCCCAACGTGGCCTATCTGCCGCCAAACACCAACGGGAAGAACCTCAACGACAACTACTTTCGCCCGTTGCCCGGCCTCGGCGCGCTCACCTACATCGACTACGCGGGTTCCAGCAGTTACAACTCGCTGCAAGTCACCGTCCGCCGTAACTTCACCCAGCACCTCTCCTACGGACTAGCCTACACGTGGTCCAAGACCATGACCGCGTACGGCGCATCCGAGTTTCCCACGCAGAGTCCCTACTTCCCCGATAAGTTCCGTAACTACGGCCCCCTGTATCAACCTACGCCCCACGTTCTCTCCTTCAACTACGTCTATGAAGTGCCGAACCTCGGGCAGAGAATGAATAGGAAACCTCTCGGCTGGGTCACCGATCATTGGACCATCTCCGGCATCACCCAGTGGCACAGCAATCTCCGCATCGCGGCGCCGGGAATATCCTTCAGCGGAACTACGTCCACCAACCCCCAGATGAACTGGACCGGCGGCTACGAAGGCGCGCGCATGTTCATCGTGGGCAACACCCAGCTTCCCTCGGGGCAGGTGTCCTTCGCCGGCAACACCCCGCTTGTCCCCTCACCAGGCGCCAACGCCAATGGCACGCCCGGCAACCAGATCCTCAACATGAGCGCCTTCGTCATTCCCTTCCCCTGCAGTTGGACTCCCGGCGCCACGCCGCAGCAGGGCGTCGGGCAATCCATGGAGTGCTTCGGCAACGCCGGTGCCGGAAGCATCATCCCCCTCCCCGGCACGCAGGTCTTCAACTGGGACGTGACCTTCGGCAAAGCCTTTCCGCTAAAAAGCGAGAAGCGCCAGATCGTCTTCCGCGCCGAGATGTACAACATCTTCAACCACACCCAATTCACCGCCGCCAACACCAGCCCGCAGTACAATTGGCCCCTCTGGCAGACCGGCGTCCTCCAGCAGACCAACGCCAACCTCGGCCGCTACACCGCCGCCGCCAACCCGCGCCAGATGTCGATGTCGCTGCGTCTGCAGTTTTAGACGTGGGGCTGATCGCCGGGATCAAGGCGGCGCTCAAAAAAGCTGGCGCAGCACGTCGGAGCGGCCAGGTAAGCCGCCGCTTACTCCGTCGTCGTCACCTTCGTCGCCCGCTCGAACTTCCCCGCCTCGCGCCCGCCCAGCGACGCCAACGCCAGCGTCAGCATCTCCACCGGCAGAATCTCCACAATCGGCCGCACGGGCGCCGGTACTCCCGCCCCGCGAAACTGCGCCGCCCGTCCACCCGTCGCAATAATGTCGCTCACCAGCCGCTCGGCGCGTTCATCGGCGCCCAGCACCAGCGCGTACAGCGCCGGGTGGATCATCTCCCACGGCCCGTGCCGGAAAGCCGCCGCGCTCATCCCCTCCCCGTGCAGATGTGTCGACTCCTTGATGATCAACCCCGCCGTGCCCGCCGCCGCCAGCGACGGTCCCCGCCCCAGCACGAACACGTCCCGCACCCCGGCCAATTCGGCCTCGGCGCCCGCCACCTGCCCGCGCCAATCCGCCAGATATTCCGCCACCGCGGGCCCCGCCCGCGCCAACGCATCCCGCGACTCCCCTTCATCCACGCCCTCCAGCGCGTCCCCCACCCACGCCAGCGCCATCAGTGCCGTGACATACGTCTTCGAAGAAACCGTGTACTCCTCGCCGGCCCGCGTCAAAACCACCGCGTCCGCCCGCCGCGCGAGCGGCGAATCCGGCGTGTTCGTGACCGCCAGCGTGAAGCACTCTGCCTGCTTCAGATCCAGCAACCGCACGATCTCCGCGCTCCGCCCCGATTGCGAACACACGATCAGCAGCGTGCGCGTATCCAGCAATCCCGGCACAACATAGATCAGTTCCGATGTCTCCACCAGTACCGCGTTCCATCCAAGCTCCAGCAGCCTGAGCCACAGCGGATACAGCGCCCAATAAGAACCCCCCATCCCCGTAAGCACCACTCGCGCGAAGCGCTCGTCCCGCACACGCGCCACGGCATCCCGCACCGCCGCCCGATCCAGTCCCGCAAGCGTGTCTGCAAGTGCCGCCGGCTGCGCCAGGATATCGCGAAGATATCCGCCTTCGATCACCATCCGATCTGCCTCATCTCCCGTACCGGTGTATCCACGCGCGCGCCGCCCCGGCCAGCCCGGTATCCGCTCCCAACGACGCCATCGTCAGCCTGGTCTTCTCCGCCGGCACCTGCGTGCACACCGTGCGGATCACCTCCCGAATTCGGTCCATAAATAGGTCAGCGCTCTTCATCACGCCGCCCCCGAGCGCGATCGTGTCCGGCGTAAACATCGTGATCACGTTCGCCAGCCCGAGCCCGAGATACAACCCCTCCCTCTCCACCGCCCGTCGCGCCAGTGGGTCGCCCGCCCGCGCCCGTTCGCAGATCTCCGCCGCGTTCCATTCCGCGGCCCCCGCATCCTGTTCCCGCACCCAGGTAGTCATCGCCGGACCGCTTGCCAAGCACTCCCAGCACCCGCGCGCGCGGCAGTAGCACGGCGGACCCGACCAGTCGAGCACATGATGTCCGATCTCCGGATGAGCGCCGCCCACCCCGCGATACAGTTCGCCCGAAAGAATGATCCCCGCTCCAATGCCCGTGCTCACCGTCACGTAAACGAAGCGGCTGCTGCCCTTGCCTGAGCCCCAGTTCGCCTCCGCCAGCGCCGCCGCGTCGGCATCGTTCTCCACCGCGACCGGCACCCCAAATTCCCCGGATAGTGCCGCGATAATGTTGCCGCCCTGCCACCCCGGCAGCGTCCCGACATCGCCCACCACTCCCGCCAGCGAATCGAGCGGACTCGGGCACGCCACGCCGATGCCCTGAAATCCGGTGCCCGCCTGCCTGCTCGCCTCCCGCAGCATCTCCGCCGTACGACCCATCGCTGCGGCAAAGCCGTCTCCCGGCGACGTGGGACACTCCACCCTCCCCGCCATCGCCCCGTCCTCCGACACCGCGCCCGCAGCAATCTTGGTGCCCCCGATATCCACCGCGCCAATCAACTGCACAGGTGTATCGTACCGCAAACTCCCTTAAAAACGGCTCGGAAACGAATGCCGTGTGGCACAATTGAGTTCTTATGTCGAGCCCGGGCGTCCAGCCGAACCGCCTTCGCCGCACCCTCGGACTGTGGGACCTCATTCTCTACGGCGTGATCGTGATTCAGCCCACCGCGCCGATGTCGGTTTTCGGCGTGTTGAGCAATCGCGGCCGCGGGCACGTGGTCACCACCATCCTGATCGCCATGGTGGCCATGCTCTTCACCGCCATCAGCTACGGCCGCATGGCGCGCGCCTATCCCAGCGCCGGCTCCGCGTTCACTTACGTCGGTCAGGAGATCAACCCCGCCCTCGGCTACATCACCGGCTGGAGCATGGTCATGGACTACATGCTGAATCCCTTGATCTGCATCGTCTGGATCAGCCAGCAGGCGCACGTTTTCGCGGGTGCCGTGCCGTATTGGGCATGGGCCATCTTCTTCGCGCTTCTCTTCACCGGCCTCAACATTCAGGGCATCCGCACCTCCGCGCGCATGAACGCGGGCCTCGCTGCCGGCATGGGCATCGTGATCGCGATCTTCTTCGTGACCGCCGCCCGATATATCTTCGGCCATCCCCACGATGGCGCCGGTTTCTTCACCCGGCCATTCTACGACCCCGCCACCTTCACTACCGGCGGCGTGCTCGGCGGCACTTCCATTGCCGTCCTCACCTACATCGGCTTTGACGGCATCTCCACGCTCTCCGAAGAGGCGGAAAACCCCCGCCGCAATATCCTGCTCGCCACCGTCCTCACCTGCGTCGTGATCGGCATTCTCTCCGCCCTCGAGGTCTACGCCGCCCAGCTCGCCTGGCCCGCCTCCGAGCCCTTCCCCGACGAAACCACCGCCTTCGTTTACGCCGCCGGCCGCACCTGGGCCCCGCTGTTCGCCATCGTGGGCATGACCCTCGTGGTCGCCAACTTCGGTTCCGGCATGGGCGCCCAGCTTGGTGCCGCGCGCCTCCTCTACGGCATGGGCCGCAGCAACGCGCTCCCCAAGGGATTCTTTGGCGCCATCGATCCCATGCGTCATGTCCCCCGCAACAACGTCGTCTTCGTCGGAGTAATCAGCCTCGTCGGAGCCTTCATCATCGACTACGACCTCGGCGCCCAGATGCTGAACTTCGGCGCCCTAATCGCCTTCATGGGCGTAAACGCCGCCGCCCTCATGCGCTATTACGTCCGCGAGCCCGCAAAGCAACTCCGCAACCTGATCCCGCCCGTCCTCGGATTCGCCGTCTGCCTGCTCCTCTGGCTGAACCTGAGCCGCACCGCCCAGATCGCTGGCTCCATCTGGATGCTCGCCGGCATCGCCTTCGGAGCCTGGAAAACCCGCGGCTTCCGCGGCGAGCTGGTAGACTTCGAAATCCCCGCCGAATGAACCAGCCCTGATTGCTGATAGCTGAAAGCTAATAATAAAACTTCACCGCCAGCTGTAAGTTCCGGTTCCCTCCCGCCGTCGTGATCTGCCCGAAAGTGCTGCCCCCATAGCTCGTATTGGGAAGTCCCCACTGCGGCGTATTCGAAACCGAATAAGCCTCCAGCCTCAATTGCACGTACTTTCGCTCCGTGATATTGAAATTCTTCACCAGCGTCATGTCTTCGTTTACCGTGGCCGGTCCGCGGCACGTCGAAAGATAACGCGGCGCCGACCCGAATGTGTAATCGTCCGGCGATGTGAACGAATTCAGGTTGAAGTAATTGTTCAGCCGCCCGGAGACCGCCCCCGAGGTGCATGGGTTGCCCACCAGGTTCGGTCGCTGCACCGCCCCGTCCCACATGTTTCCGTTCGCCATCGTCACCTGCAGCGCCGCGCCGGACTGCGCCGAAATAATCGAGCTCACCTCCCACCCGCCAATGAACCCGTCGAGTACGCGGTTCATGTTCTTGCCGAACGCCCGGTTCCGCCCGATCGGCAACTGGTAATCGAAGCTGACCACCGCCCGCTGCGGCCGGTTCAATCCCGATAGCGATCGCTCCTGCCGCAGGTTGAACAGGTTCTGGATGCCCCCTGCCACCGCGAACCCTTCCACGTCGCTGCCCGCCTCGTCCGAGTCGCTGATCATCTTCGAGAACGTATAATGCGCCACTACGCTCAGACCGTGCGAAAATCGCTTCTCGTACTTGATCTGCAGCGAATGATAGCTGGAGTCGCCGATATTCGGCTCCGCCCGGTAGCCCCCAACCCCGGCGTATGCGGGGTACGCCCGCAACAGGTTGTTCAATTGAATCGTCGGCTGGTTGTAATCGGTGGCCGTCGGGTTGGTGATCACTCTGTAAAACGGGTTCGGCACCAGCGAGGTCAGCTTGTCCACCCCCATGGGCCAGAACAGCGGCGACAGGTTATTGAGCTGCGCCACCGCATCGTTCGTGTCGCCGAGATACAGGTGCGTCCCCTTGCTCGCCGAGTAATTTACCTCCACCACGCCGCGGCCCGGCACCTCCCGCTGGATCGAGATGTTCCACTGCTGATACTGCGGATTGATATCGCGTGGCAATGGCGTTCCCGCGTCCATTCCAAGAAACGCATTGGGGTCGCGCCCCGGCGGAAACGTCAGGCCCGCCGGCCACGGATTGGCGAACGTGGCATACTGCGTGAAACCTCCGTCCAGGCTCCACGGCACCGAGGAATCCGTAAAGCCAAACGCCGTCCCCACTTCCCCCTTCACCGTGTGCCGCGACACCGTGTAGAAAATCCCGTACGCTGCGCGAATCGAGGTCTTGTTGTTCAGCGCGTAGGCAAATCCGAACCGCGGCTGCCAGTTGTTCCAATCGCCGTCGTACGGCGTCCGGTCGCCAGGCCCCGCGAACCTCATCAGGCCCATAAGGTTCGGAAACACGGCCTTCACCTGCGGCACGTTGGCGATGGGCGCCGGAGCGCTCAGGTCCAGCCAGTTGATGCGGTCGAACCGGTCCGTTCGCGGAATGTCCGCGTCCCATCGCAGACCGAAGTTCAGCGTGAGCTTGCGGCTCACCCGCCAGTCGTCATTGATATAACCGCCCGCGTACCCCGCCGACTGGCACGTGGGATAGTCGATCGTCACCGTCCCGCTGCTCCCGAACCCGAAAAACGCCGACGCCAGCCCGTCTCCTTGGCTCGAGCTCGACGACAGCGGATTCAGCCCCGTCTGCTTCCGGTTGAACGTGAATCCCCCGCCCGGCAAGTTCGGCTGATAGTAATTCTCCTGGATCTTGCGGAACTCGGCCCCGGCCTTGATGCTGTGCCCGCTGATGATCTTCGTCACCGAGCCTAGATACTGGTACATCGTCTCCCACCGGTGAATGATGGCGTATCCGCTCACACCCATCGCGCGGTACTGTGCCGAAAATTGCGGAAAATCCTTGGTTCCCGTCGCCGCCGTCATGTACGCCGGAAGTCCCAGCGTCGTGGCGTCGAATCCCGTGCTCAGCGGATCGCGCAGCGACGCCACTCGCAACACTCCCGCGCGCGCCGTGTAGATCGTCGTCGGGCTCTGCGTGCGCGTGTAGTCCAGAATGAAATTCTGCGATCGCGCCGTCCCTGGGTTGCCGTTGAACGACGGATTCCCCACCAGGTTCGCCACCCCGCTGTACGACCAGTCCACGCTGTACCGCCCACTGAGACGTTGCCGGTCCGAAATGTTCTGATCGATCTTCGCGTCGATCTTGTTGTCGTGGCTCGGCGTGCTGCCTTGCGCGAACCAGTTGTTGGCGGCAGTGAACGCGTTGCCGGCCGACGTCGGCGCCGGAAAATATTTGATGAAGTTCAGCGTGATCGGGTTCTGCCGGTTCACCGGAATCACGTTGCCGGGCACCGGCGCGCGCACCCGTGCGCCGCTGGCGTTCGTCGTCAGGTTATACGGATCGTAGATCGGCACCAGGTTGCCGTTCGCCAGCCGCGTGTTCGAAAAGTCGCCCGCCAACTGCTGCGGCGTGGGCACGCTCGCCGTGCTCGTCGTGGCGCTCAACTGGTTGTAATAATCGGTATCGAAGAAGAAGAACGTCCGGTTCTTCCCGTTGTAAATCTTCGGCAAATAGACCGGCCCGCCGATCGTGCCGCCCAGCCAGTTGCGATGCGAATCCGCCAGCGGGCTGTTGCGCGAGTTTGAGAACCAGTTGTTGGCGTTCAGCGCGGCGTCGCGCCGGTAATAGTAACCCACGCCGTGTACCTGGTTCGTGCCGCTCTTCGACACCATGTTGATCACCGTGCCGCCGGTGTTGCCGAACTCCGCGCTGAAGAAATTGGTCTGTACCTTTACCTCTTCCACGGCATCCGATGTCGGCGTGTACTTGACATCGGTGATGCCCCCGTTCTGCTCGATCGACGTGAGCGCCCCGCCGTCCATCAGCACTTCCGCGGAATTGTTCCGCACCCCGTTCGAAATGAAGCTCACGCCCCCGGTCGAGCCCACGATCCCCGGCGCCAGCGCCACCAGCGAAAGCGGGTTGCGCCCGTTGTTCGGCACCGACTGGATCAGCCGGTTCTCGATCACCTGTCCCAACGTCGCCGACGTAACGTTCAACAGCGGCGCCGAGCTCGATACGTCCACCGCCGTCGCGAGCGATCCCACCGCCAGGCTGATATCCACCGTCGCCTGCTGCTGCACCTCCAGGGGAAACGCGGCCTGTGTCGCCTTATCGAAACCCGTCGCTTCCACCGTCAGCGTATACCTCGCAGGCGGCAAACCCGGGAAAATGTACCGCCCCGCTGCATCGGCTGTCGTCGGGTAATTCAATCCACGGTCAACGTCGGTAGCCGTCACCTTCGCGTTCGGCACCGCTGCGTTGCTGGGATCGGTGATCGTGCCCCGTATCGAGCCTGTCGAAGTCTGGGACCAGGCGGCGATGCAGGTGAAGAGAACCCCACAGAAAATCCTTCGCATGGTTCACCCCTTTGCAAAATCCGTCGGATTAAGGCTATGCCATCCCGGTCGGACAGTCAATGAAGATTACGATAATGTCATCTGCTTCGCGGGTTCCCGGGCCCCTCAGCCCTTTTCCTTCGGCATCTGGTTCTTCCAGAATGCCTCGAAGTCGAACATGGCCTCCGTGATCGGCACGCCTCGCACGTCGATCTTTCCCAGGTCGGCCGTTCCGATCCCCACCGCC
>Ga0335080_10002623_pt1 | contig 17970 bp, 17 predicted proteins | sample Lox_Sample_34_FD_206720 | JGI IMG/M metagenome (GOLD analysis project Ga0335080, IMG submission 206720) | Soil microbial communities from Loxahatchee National Wildlife Refuge, Florida, United States - Lox_Sample_3.4 | ecosystem: Environmental > Terrestrial > Soil > Wetlands | place: USA...
AATACCTGCTTGACCAGAGGCCCCCGCTCGAAGCGCAGTTGATCGATTTGGTGGACGAGATCGCGTACAACACCGCCGATCTGGACGACGGCTTCGAAGCGCGCCTGCTGGACTTCGAGGAGCTGTGCACGGAGGTATCGGCGTTCGGCGCGGCCTACCAGGACGTGGATCGGCGCCATCCCTCCGGCCTGCGAAAACTGAAATTCAACGAGACGCTCAAGCGGATTCTCGACCATCTCGCCACCGATCTGATCGAAACAACGCAGCGAAACGTCGACGCAAGCGGCGCTCGGACGGCGGAAGAAATTCGGCGGCACCCGGTTCGCCTGGCTCGATTCTCGGCGGAAGGAGCCGCGCAGAACGCGACGTTGAAGAAGTTCCTCAACGCGCACCTGTACTCTCATCCGCTGATCGCGGAGGAGCGTGAGCGCTCGGTTCGCGCTCTGGACGCCCTGTTCAGCTTCTTTCTGGATCACCCGGACCGCATGCCTCGCCACTATGCCGAGCTTGCACAGCAGGAGCCGCGGCACCGCGTCGTTTGCGACTACATCGCCGGCATGACCGACCATTTCCTGCTTCGCCAGTGCAATGAATTGCTCGGCATGCCCGTCAGCAAGACGCTGTAGCGAATCGGCGACGTTGTCCAATTGGTGCCAGCTGAATCACTTGCGCCGGGCGCTTTCTTGACATAGTGTTCAGGCAGCCTATAATCAAATTTCGCCCCCGAAAACGAGGGGAAATCCAAATGTTTCTAGACGTAAACGAACTCGCCCTCCGCAAGGCGCGCATCCGAAAGAGCTATTCGCCGGGCACGCTCGACTTTCACTCAGGCGAATTCCGTCAGGTAGAGCCGCTGGAAGTGCGCGCGACGGCGGAGCTTGTGGACGGGCAGATTCGGATCTGCGGCAACCTGCACACGCGGGTGGAGTTGGTGTGCGCGCGTTGCCTGGACACGGTGATCGAGGAAATCAGCCGAGATTTCGATCTCTTCTACCGTTCGACGACGGCAGTTCCGGACGGCGAGGAAGTCCAGTTGAATCTGGACGATACAGAGATTGCCTTCTTCGAAGGCGATGGTCTTTTTCTGGCCGATGTTCTAGCGGAGCAGGTGAATCTGGCTCTCCCGATGAAAGTCATCTGCTCGAGCGATTGCCGCGGCCTTTGCCCCCACTGCGGTGCCAATCTGAACAACGAAGAGTGCCGCTGCGAAAAGAGCGGAGCGGACCCCCGCATGGCCCCGCTCGCCCGTCTGAAGCAGGACTGGTTCAAAAAGCAATAACAGGCTAGACTAGAGGATTCCGATCAGGCCGACTGAGCTACGGGCCTGTCACGAGGAGCTGGAATGCCGAATCCGAAACGACGACACTCGAAGCGGCGCACGTCGACCCGCCGCGCTCACGACCATCTGCGCGCGTCCTCCCTGGGCGAATGTCCGAATTGCCACGAACGGAAGCTGCCCCACCGGGCATGTCCCAAGTGCGGCCATTACAAGGGCCGCGAAGTGATTGACACCGCGGCCAAGACGGCCTAACTTTCCCTCGCTCACCGCTTCAAGCCGGTGCCTAGATGACCACGATTGCCTTAGATGCAATGGGGGGCGACCATGCGCCTCGCGTCGAGGTAGAGGGAGCAATCCTCGCGGCGCGCGAGTTGGGCGTGCGCGTGTTGCTGGTGGGTATCGAACCGGAGGTGCGCGCCGAGCTCGACAGGCACAAGCACGCCGGCCTGCCGATTGAGATCGTCCACGCGCCCGAAGTCATCACGATGACCGACTCGCCTTCGCAGGCGTTTCGCCGCAAGAAGGAGAGCTCGGTGCACGTCGCGGCGAAGCTGGTGCGCGACGGCAAGGCCGAAGCGCTCGTCAGCGCGGGGAATACCGGCGCCGTGATGACGGTGGCGCGATTCGTGATCGGAACGCTGCCTTCGGTGGATCGCCCGGCTCTTGCCGCTGCGTTCCCCAACATGAAGGAAAAGATTTCGGTCATTCTCGACGTCGGCGCCAACGTCGATTCAAAGCCGGAGCACCTCGAACAGTTTGCGGTGATGGGCGAGATCTATTTCCGGTCCATCTGGGGCGTGAGGCGGCCACGAGTGGCGCTGCTTTCGATCGGCGAAGAAGAGTCCAAGGGCAATGAGTTGACGCGCGAGGCAGCGGCGCGGCTGAAGAATCTGCCGGTGAATTTCGTCGGCAACGTGGAAGGGCGCGACGTCTTTCGCGGGAATGTGGACGTGGTCGTCTGCGATGGATTCATCGGCAATATCGCGCTGAAGCTGAGCGAGGGACTGGTGGAGCACATCGGCGGGATGCTGAAGAAGGCGATCAAGAGCAGCCTGACTTCGCAGATTGGCTACGCACTTTCCAAGCGCGCCTTCGATGATTTCCGGAAACGGACGGACTATTCCGAGACGGGCGGCGCTCCTCTGCTAGGCATTCGCGGCATCACGGTGATTGGCCACGGCCGGTCGAACGCGAATGCGGTCAAGAACGCGATTCGCGTGGCCAACGAACTGTGCCGCCTGCGCGTGAACGAAAAGATCGAACAAGAGCTGTCCGCCGCATCCGCCGTTCCCGCCCGCGGATAAGAGACAAGGATCTCACCAACGCCATGAGCAAGCTTGCGTTCCTGTTTCCGGGCCAGGCCTCGCAGTACTCCGGGATGGGCCGGGAGCTGGCTGACAACTTTCCCGAGTCGCGGGCGGTCTTCGACCAAGCAGATCGCGCGCTCGAATTTCCAATCTCGAAGCTCTGTTTCGACGGCTCGGAAGACGATCTGAAGCAGACCGAAAACCAGCAGCCCGCGATTTTGACCGTTTCCGTGGCAGCCTATCTCGCGCTTGAGGCGCGAGGCGTCACCCCGGACATTGTCGCCGGACACAGCCTTGGCGAATACTCGGCGCTCGTGGCTGCGGGCTCTCTCGATTTTTCCGAGGCCGTGAAACTCGTGCGCAAGCGCGGCCGCTACATGCAGGAGGCCGTGCCGGCGGGCGAAGGCGCGATGGCCGCGATTTTGGGACTTTCGCCCGCCGACGTTGCGGAAGTTTGCAAGAAAGCGGCGGCGGGAGAGGTGGTGTCCCCGGCGAATCTGAATTCACCGGAGCAAACAGTGATCGCGGGCACAGCGGCCGCCGTGAAGCGCGCCGTCGAGATCGCGTCGCAATCGGGCGCGAAGCGAGCCGTCATTCTCGCCGTTTCTGCTCCTTTTCATTGCTCTCTTTTGATGCCGGCACAGCAGCGTCTGGAAGTGGATTTGCGCGCGGCGGCGTTCGGGCCGCTCCGCGTGCCGTTGATAACGAACGTGGATGCGGAGGCGGTGACCTCGGGAGAAGAGGCGCGCGAGGCGCTCGTGCGGCAAGTGACCCTGCCAGTGCGCTGGCTCGAATCGGTGCGCGAGATGATCGACCAGGGTGTGAACATTTTTGTGGAGGTCGGGCCGGGCAAGGTTCTCTCCGGCCTGCTGCGGCAGATCGACCGGTCGGTGCGCTGCCTCAACGTGGGCGACGCAGCAAGCCTCCAGTCGACGATCGAAAAAATCGCTCAGGCACGCGCGCAAGTGCCGGAAAGCTAGCCCCGTGTTTTCGCTCAAAGACAAAGTCGCGTTGGTCACAGGTGCGTCGCAGGGAATTGGCCGCGCCACGGCGATCGCGCTCGCGAAGGCGGGCGCGAAGGTCGCGGTGGCTGCGCGCAACGCGGATAAACTTGCCTCGCTCGTCGGCGAAATCGAAGCCGCCGGGGGCGAGGCGCTCGCTGTGCCGATGGATGTCGCCGACGCCGCGCAGATCAAGAACGGATTCCAGCAACTGCTGGCGAAGTTCGGCAAGCTCGACATTCTCGTGAACAACGCCGCGGTTACGCGCGACACGCTGGCGCTGCGAATGAAGCTCGAGGATTGGGACGCCGTGTTGCGCACGAACCTGACTGGCGCGCACCTGTGCATTCAGCAGGCGCTCGGCGCGATGCTTCGCCAGCGCTCGGGGCGCATCATCAACCTCACCTCGGTTGTTGCCGAGACGGGGAACGCGGGCCAGGCAAATTATGTCGCATCCAAAGCGGGGCTGATCGGCCTCACACGCGCGATTGCAGTGGAAGTGGCGTCGCGCAGCATCACCGTGAACGCAATCGCTCCGGGCTTCATCGAGACGCCAATGACGGACCCGCTGCCGCAGGACCTCAAAGAGAAAATGAAATCGCTCATCCCGCTCGGCCACTTCGGCAAAGATCGGGATATCGCAGCGGCGGTCGTTTTTCTTTCGAGCGACGAGGCGGGATATATCACCGGGCATGTGCTGGACGTGAACGGCGGAATGCGCATGGGCTAGCTTGGCCGACGTGATGCGCGGCGGCTGCGGATTGCGGCGGATTTTGCGCGGAATTGTTGACCCGGCTATACGCGGCGCATAGAATGGGCAGGACATTAGCGGGCGGAACATCCCTGGCGTAGAGCCCAAGATCACAAGATCGCTGAAATCGGAGGAGCAACCAGAATGGCCAGCGTCGAAGAACGCGTGAAGCAGATTATTGTCGAGCAGCTCGGTGTGGATGAAGGCGAAGTGACTCCCAGCGCTTCGTTTGTGGACGACCTTGGCGCCGACTCGCTCGATACGGTCGAGCTGGTGATGGCCTTCGAAGAGGCGTTCGGCATCGAGATTCCGGATGAGGATGCGGAAAAGATCGCAACGGTGAAGGACGCAATCGAGTACATCGAGAAGCATTCCAAGGGGAAGTAGGAAGTCCCGCTGAATCGTCCCACCCCGAACAGGAGAAGTCCCTTTTGAGCCGCCGAGTCGTCGTAACGGGCATTGGCTTGGTCTGCTGTTGCGGCATCGGAACCGAGGAGGTTTGGCGCAGCCTTCTTGCCGGCAAGAGCGGCATCGGCCGCGTCACAGCATTCGATATCGCGGCTTTTGATTGTCAGATCGCCGGCGAAATCAAGAATTTCGAGCCTCTGAACTGGGTCGAGAAAAAAGAACTGAAGAAGATGGCCCGGTTCATTCAGGTGGCCATGGCGGCCTCGGATTTCGCGGTGCGGATGGCCGGCCTGGAAGTGACGCCGGATATCGCCAACGCGACCGGCGTGTATATCGGCTCCGGCATCGGCGGATTCGACGTCATCGAGCGGGAGCACTCGAAGTATCTGAACGGCGGTCCGGGCAAAATCTCTCCCTTTTTCATTCCTTCTGCGATCGTGAATCTCGCGGCGGGCAACGTGTCGATCCGTTACGGAGCGAAGGGGCCGAACTCGGCCACGGCGACGGCCTGCTCGGCCGGAGCGCACGCGATCGGCGACGCATTCAAGATCATCCAGCGCTGCGACGCAGAGGTGATGATTGCCGGAGGCTCCGAAGCGGCGGTGACGCCGATGAGCCTGGGCGGATTCGGGGCGCTGCGCGCCCTCTCGACGCGCAACGACGAGCCTGAGCGCGCCAGCCGGCCGTTTGACGCGCAGCGCGATGGATTCGTGGTCGGCGAAGGCGCAGGCATCCTGATCCTGGAATCGCTCGAATTCGCGCAGCGGCGCGGCGCGAACATCATCGCCGAAATCGTAGGCTATGGGATGTCGGGCGACGCATACCACATCACGCAGCCGGCCGAAGGGGGCGACGGCGGCTACCGCGTGACAATGGCGGCGATCAAGGATGCAAAGATTTCTCCCGCGGACGTGAGTTACGTCAACGCGCACGGCACATCCACGCCGATGGGAGATTCGATCGAAACGGCCGCACTCAAGCGCGTGTTCGGCGAGCGCGCCAAGAAAGTCCCGATCAGCTCCACGAAATCGATGACCGGCCATCTGCTTGGCGGTGCGGGCGGTCTCGAGGGGGGGATCAGCATCCTCGCGCTGCGCGACCAGATTCTGCCGCCCACGATCAACTACGAGAACCCCGACCCCGAATGCGACCTGGACTATGTTCCCAATCACGCGCGCAAAGCGGAAGTGACCTACACAGTCTCCAACTCGTTCGGTTTCGGCGGCACGAACGCCTCGCTCGTGTTCAGGCGCTGGGAAGGGCGTTAGCCGTGAAGATCGGCGTTTGCATCAAACAGGTTCCCGCGAAGGATGCGCCGCTGGCGATCGTGGATGGCGGCGCGTGGATCCGCGAATCAGACATTGGGTTCGAGACGAACGAGCCGGACGGATTTGCCCTTGAGGAAGCTCTGCGGCTGAAGGAAAAGCATGGCGGCGAGGTGGTCGCCATCTCGATGGGCCCGGAGCGCACGAAGCAAACGATCAAGGAAGCGCTCGCCAAGGGCGCCGAGCGCGGCATCCATGTCTCCGACTCCGAATTCTTCAAGCTCGATCCGCTGACCTCGGCCCGCTCGCTGGCCGCGGCGATTCAGCCCGAAAACTTCGATCTGATTCTCACGGGATTGCAGAGCGACGACCAGGGCTTCGGCCAGACCGGCGTCCTGCTGGCGGAATTGCTTGGGCGGCCGCATGCGACGATCATCATGGCCATCGAAGTGAACGGCGATCGCATGAAACTGAAGCGCGAGCTCGAGGCGGGATGGTTTCAGTGGGTCGAGGTGCCATTGCCGGCCGTGCTCACGATTCAGTCGGGAATCAACAAGCCGCGCTACGCCACGCTGAAGGGGATCATGGCGGCGAAGAAGAAAGAAATCGCGACAGTGGAACGCGCGTCTCTGGGCGTCGCCGACGCAAAGACGCAGCAAGTCGAGCGGATTTACGTGCCGCAAAAGACGAAGAAGACGGAATTCATCACCGGCTCGCCGAAAGAGGCTGCGGCGAAATTGATCGAAAAGCTGCGCCACGAAGCGCGGGTGCTATAGCGCATGAGAATACTTCTGATCACCGAGCAGCGCAGCGGCCAGTGGAACAAACTCAGCTTTGAGACGCTGGTCGCAGCGCAACAGATCGCGCAGCAGACGAAAGGCACGCTTTCGGGTGCTGTGATTGGCAGGGGCGTGGCGGCTCTGGCGGACGAGGTTTCCGCCTACCAGCTCGACGAAGTGCTGCTGATCGAGCATGATCTGCTCGGCGAGTACACGCCGGACGGATTTTCCATCGCGCTTCGGCAGGTGATCGAGAGCGCCAAGCCGGACCTCGTGCTGTTTCCGCACACCTATCAGGTGCGCGATTTTGCTCCGAAGCTTGCGGCGTCGCTCGGCAAGGGAATGATCGGCGATTGTACGGGCTATCGCCACGAGAACGGAAAGCTGACTTTCGTTCGGCAGATGTTTCAGGGCCGCACGGCGGCTGACGTCATGTTCGCCGGTGATGCGCCGTGGATCGCGTCGTTTCAGGCCGGCGCGTTTCGCGCCGATTTGGCCGCGAAATATGCAGCAGGCAAGGCGCCGGTGAAGGCGGTACGTGTCGAGATGAAGCCCGAGCAGATTCGCACCAAGCCGCTGGAGCTTTTCCGGGAGGCCAAACAGGCCGCCGACCTGACGCAGGCGCCGATCCTCGTGTCCGTGGGACGCGGAATCAAGGCGCCCGAGAATATTCCGCTGGCGGAAAAGTTGGCGAAGCTGCTGGGCGGCGAGGTGTCCGCTTCGCGACCTATTTGCGATGAAGGATGGCTCCCGATGGACCGGCAGATCGGCAGCTCGGGCCAGACCGTGATGCCGAAACTGTATCTGGCGCTGGGAATCAGCGGAGCGATCCAGCACGTCGTCGGGATGAAGGGTTCGCGCACGATCGCCGCGATCAACAAGGACCAGAACGCACCGATCTTCGAGGTGGCAGACTACGGGATCGTAGGCGATCTTTTCGAGATCGTTCCCGCACTGATCGAAGAGCTCGAAAAGACGAAAGCGAGCTGACGGCGGAATCCGCGCGCTACTCTTTGCCCTTCAATTTGAGCCGGTTCTTGTTCTCTTCGAGGAATTCACGGAGTTTGTCGGCCACGTCCAGCAGCCGGATCCACTGCTCGTAGTAAAGCGTGACCGGAAATCTTCCCAGTCCGTAAACGCTCACGCCGCCCTTTTCCCCCACGCGAAACTCAAGACTCCCCTTCGGGCGCGCGCCGGATTGTTTTTCGAGCTCGGCGATGCGAGCCAGCAGCTCTTCCTTCGTCGGTTCAGACATGAAGCTCCCCTCGCGGAATGGTGTGTGGCAATGATATCACCCGCTCTGCACCGACAAACCTCGAATCGAAGTCCCCCGTCAGGTGATGATTCTTGGATAGAGTCGCGTGGCGATCGCGATCGTCAGGGCGCGCAGGGCGTCCACCTGGTAGGTCAGCGGATTGATTCTCGAGACGTTCCGAAGCCAGCCCGGCATCAGGCTGAGCGGGTAGATCGCGTTGCCGGCGAAAAAGAGCGGCATCGTGAGCACTTGACCGATTCCCATGAACCGTTCGCGCGATTTGACGATGCAGGCCGCGATCAGCGAGAACGTACAGTTCTCGAAGGGAAGGCGGAATTGCGCGAAACGGGCCGGATCGTGTGCCCGGTCCGCGCATGGAGCGCTAGTCCCGGTAGACGAACTCGACTTCGATGCCGGCGACTTTGATGACGTCGCCCGACGTGAGCTTGGTCGGCTGCGAAATCGGATTGCCGTTAACGGTCGGCGTCTTGTCGGCGGCGCCGATGTAATAAGACTGGTCGTCTCGCCGGTTGATCTGTGCCGCGGCTTTCGGCGCGAACCAGCCCTTCAGCTTGACGGTCGCCATCGCGGACTTGCCGATAACGGTGAGTTTGTCGCTCAACATGTATTCACGCTGGCTGGTCCGGCCGCTCCGAACGATAAGGGTCGCGACCTTGACGCGCGCCGGGGCAACCTGGGCGCTTTCGCCCACGGCCGCGACCTTCTTCAGGAACTCGCGCCGCTCTTTCGTATCGAGCATCACGGTTTCGTTGAGTTTAGGCGCCGCTGGAACCGGCTTGCCGTTCCCGTTGCCAGTGGCAAAACCGTCGAGGTCGCGCGAATCCGATATCACGATCGTGTGTTTGCCGATCGCGACGGAATCACCGGCCTTCAGCGTGACCATCTTCACGCGCTGCCCGTTGACGAACGTGCCGTTGAGGCTACCGAAATCCTCGAGCATGATCCGGCCCTCTTCGTTGAACACCCGCGCGTGGAAGTGCGACACGGCCGGGTTGTCGATCACGATTCCGTTTTCCGGTGAGCGGCCGATGCTCACTTCCTTTGACCCGACCGGAACTTCCTTCAGGACCGAGTTTTCGAATTTCAGCACCAGCTTTGGCATTTCCGACCTCCTCGCAGATCTCTAGCGCCGGCGGCGCTACACCGAATCCTTGATCCACTTGCTCAGGCGGCTAATCCGCCCGAATGCTCCGACCGGCCTCGCCGCCGGACGCAGCACCACTGCCGTGATGTTGTCTCCGCCGCCTGCTTGCTTCGCGAGTTCGATCAGGCGTTCCGCCGCGCGCTGCGTATCGTCGCATTCCCGCAGCACCGCCGCGATCTGCGCATCCGAGAGTTCGCGTGTGAGCCCGTCGGAGCACAGCAATACCGTGTCGCTTTCCAGAACCAGCTCCTCGCTCGCGTCGACTTGCACGTCGTCATCGACGCCGAGAGCGCGGATCAGCACATTTTGCAGAGTGCTGCTTCCGGCCTCTTGCGCCGTCATACGGCCCTGGCGCATCTGCTCAGCCACGAAGGAGTGATCGCTGGTAAGCTGCTCGAAATCCTCGCCGCGCAGGCGATAGACGCGGCTGTCTCCTACGTGCGCCAAGCTCATCCGCTCGTTGGCGAACCGGATGGCCACGACTGTCGCCCCCATCGGGCGCTGATTCCCCTGTTGACGAGCGGCCGCCCGAACGACTTGGTTCGCGACGCGAACAGCACTCGCCAACCGGTTCGTGATCTCCGAAACGCCCTCGATGCGCAGGCCCGCCAGCGGCAGCGAAGCGCTTGCGCTGGCCTTGCGGCAGTGCTCGAGAATGGTGTCAACGGCCAGGCGGCTGGCCACTTCGCCGCACTCGAGCCCACCCATGCCGTCTGAGAGGACGAAGAGGTTCAGTTCCGGCGCCGCGCCGTAGCTGTCCTCGTTGTTTTCGCGAACGCAACCCGTGTCGCTCTGCGCTCCGAATTCCAATTCCATCTCTACCTCCGGCGCCTGTGCGCGCCGCGATCAATCGAGCCGCGAGACCGCCGCCTAGTTGGGAGCCCGTCCCGAAGCCAGCGGATTCTTCACCAAACGCACGCCCAGGAATCCTTGCGTCTTGAGCCAATCCATCACGCTCGGCACGCGGTCGGGTCCGAAGGGACCTGTAAGAACCACGTAGAAATCGCCCGTCGCGTTTTGGCGCGGTATGACGGCGACCGGCAACCCCAAATCCTCGATCTTCTTGGCCGTCGCTTGCGCGCGGTCTTCTCGCTCGAAGCGGCCAACCCACAGGTAGCTCGGTGTGTGGTCGTTGACCGGAGGCTGAGCCACCGGCTCCGTTTCTCCGAATGCCTTGTCCGCGCGTTTCTGCACTTCTTCGGGCGCGACCTCCGGCGTTTCAGATGACGCGCGCTGGCTTACGGCCGGCGAGGGCCTCCTCCCGGAATTCTTCGGCGATTTCGCCGCGGGAGCAGGAAGTTTGGTCGCGGCGGGTTTCGCGGCTGCCGGTTGTACCGTAGCAGCTGGAGCGTTTGCGGATTGTGATGCAGGCGACTGCGTGGTGTCCGCCTGTGCCGCGTCACCGGATGTCGCCGTTTCGGATGCCCCCGGGTTTTCGTTGCTCGCGCCTAGCGCGAAATCGGGCGGTTTCGGTGCGGCTAGTTCCGCCGGTGGCTGTTGGATCTGCTGGGCGATTTTCTTGTACTGAGCGCGATGGGACACCGTGAACGCGCCGCCGGCCAGCAACAGCAGGACAAGAATCCAAATTGTCGGCGAGCGGCGCTTGGGCTGCGGCACCGACAGAGCCGATGAACCGTAGAGCGGATGCGAGGCGACCGGTGTGGAATGGCTCGATTGATGCGGCGTAACTGCCGGAGCAACGGGCGGCGCCAAATTTGCGGGCCCCTTGAGTGTGTTCTTCAAGTCCGCCACGGTCTGGAAGCGCTTAGCCGGTTCTTTTTCGAGGCACTTCAGGATGGCGCGTTCAATCGGCACAGGAATCGTCGGATCGATCTCGTGGGGCGGAGTTGCCGATTCGCGCATTTGCTTGAGCGCGACGGCGACGGCATTGTCCGCCTGAAACGCGGGCGCCCCCGTGAACACCTCGTAGAGAATCAGACCGAGCGAGTAAACGTCGGTGCGGTAATCGACCGCTTTGCCGCCAACCTGTTCAGGGGCCATGTACGCGGGCGTGCCGACCATGGAGCCGGTGAGCCGCGTGCCCGCTTCCATCGACCGCGCGATGCCGAAGTCCATGATCTTCACGTTGCCCTGCGTGTCGAGCATTACGTTTTCAGGCTTCAGGTCGCGGTGAACGATTCCCTGTGCGTGTGCTTCCTGGAGGCCGGAGCAGATTTGCTGGGCCAGATCGAGCGCCTTGCGCAGAGGCAGGCCGCCGAAGCGGTTCAGCACGGAGCGCAGGCTTTCGCCTTCGACGAACTCCATCGAGGTGTAGGCGACGCCGCCGATCCGGTTGAATTCGTGAACGCGGCAGACGTTCTTGTGCGTGATCTTTCGCGCGAAGAGGAGCTCGTTCTTGAAACGCTCCATCATCGCCTGGTCGGATGCGATTTCAGGCTTCAGCAGCTTCAGCGCAACGATCTCGCCCGTCTCGCGGTCGCGCGCCTTGTAGACGTTGCCCATGCTACCGTGGCCGGCTTCACCGACGATTTCATAGCGCTGTGACAACACGGAGAGAGCCTGCGCGTTCAGGTGCGGCGCGGCGGGTTCGGGAGCCTGCGCGAACGCCTCCGGCATCAGGGACGAAGCTTCCGGTACGTCGCTAAGGAGCACCGTGTCCTGATGCTCGGTGCGGCGCCGCGAGCTGTCCTCAGCCGAAGAGGGGCCCTTCGGATTGTCGGGCGTGCCCATGGTTCTAGTACTACGCCTTTAGAATAGGTCAGGACGGTCCCGTCGGTGTGTGAATCGTCGAGAACGTGTGAAGAAAGAGTATCGAGTCCTCGGTTGACCTGTTCTCCGCAATCGCCTACTTTGGAAGCGGCAGTCCTAGAGGAGAAAATCGCTTGAGAATTTCGGTGATTGGCACGGGTTACGTGGGCCTCGTAACCGGCGCGTGCCTGGCGGAAATCGGCCACCAAGTCGTTTGCACTGATAACGATGCAGAGAAGATAAGGATCCTGGAATCGGGTGGCATCCCGATCTACGAGCCGGGACTCGAAGACGTAATTCCCAAGGCTCGCAAGGATGGACGTCTCAGCTTCCGGACGAACCCAGCCGACGCCGTGCAAGCTGGCGATGCGATCTTCATATGCGTCGGCACGCCGCCGCTACCCAATGGCGGCGCCGATCTGAGCGCGATCGATCACGTCGCGCGGATGATCGCCACGGAAGCGAAATCGCCCAAGCTCGTCGTCGAAAAGAGTACTGTGCCGGCACAGACCGGCCAGGAGCTGAAGCGCCAGCTGGCGGTCTACGGCAAGAAGAGCAACGTGGCCTTCCACGTCGCGTCGAATCCGGAATTTCTTCGCGAGGGAACCGCTGTCGAAGACTTCCTGCATCCGGATCGGATCGTCATCGGCGTCGAGGATGAGACGGCCGAAAGGCAGCTCAAGGAAATCTATCAGCCGGTGCTGGATCGAAAGTTCACTTGTCCCGTGCACGCGGGCAAGTGTCCGAACGGGCCCGCGCCCGCCTGGCTCGTCACGACGATCAACAGCGCGGAACTGATCAAGCACGCTTCGAATTCGTTTCTCGCGCTGAAGATTTCCTACGCGAATATGGTGGCCGACCTCTCCGAAAAACTCGGAGCTGACATCGGAGAAGTAGTCCGCGCGATGGGTCTAGATCCGCGCATCGGGCCGAGTTTTCTCTCCGCGGGGCTGGGATTCGGCGGATTCTGCCTGCCAAAAGACCTTCAGGCGTTCGTGCACCTGGCGGAGCAGTCGGGCGTCGACTTCAGCATGTTGCGCGAGGCGGAGAAGATCAACAAACAGCGGATCGACCGTTGCGTGGAAAAATTGCGCAAGGCGCTCTGGGTGATTCGGGGGAAGCAGGTCGCCGTGCTCGGTTTGGCGTTCAAGCCGAACACCGACGACATCCGATTTGCGCCCGCCATTGATTTGGTCAACCGACTACTTTCCGAGGGAGCGCACGTAAGGGCGTACGATCCGCAGGCGATGGAGAAAGCGCACGCTATTCTGCCTCAAATTGCGTACGCGAAATCCGCATACGAAAGCGCGAAAGAAGCGGATGCTCTGTTGATTGCGACTGAGTGGGGTGAGTTTCGCAAGCTCGATTGGAAGCGAATCCGGGAGGAGATGGCGCGTCCGCTGATCATCGACGGACGAAACTTGCTTTCGGCGAGCGATATGAAGGCGCTGGGTTTCGAGTATCGTTCGTTCGGCCGCCCGGATTGAGCACTCGCGAACGCGCCGAATTTCGATCGTCTAGGCTGTTCCCTTGACCGATGCAATCTGCTGGCGGAAGAAGTCGTAAGTAATTCGCAACCCTTCCTCGAGGCTTGTCTTCGGTTCCCAATTCAGAATGCGGCGCGCCTTTGTGATGTCGGGACAGCGCTGCTTCGGATCGTCCTGGGGCAGAGGACGAAACACGATCGGAACATCAGTGCCAACGAGCGCACGCACTCGCTGGGCAAACTCGAGGATCGTAATTTCCTGCGGGTTGCCGATGTTGACAGGCTCGTGCTCGTCGGATTCAAGCAGGCGGTAGATCCCCTCGATCAAGTCCGCAACGTAGCAGAAGCTCCGCGTCTGTTTTCCGTCGCCATAGACCGTGATCGGCTCGCCGACCAGCGCTTGGTAGAGAAAATTGGGCAGCGCCCGGCCATCATTCAGGCGCATGCGCGGGCCGTAAGTATTGAATATGCGGACGATATGCGTATCCACGCCGTGGTAGCGGTGGTATGCCATCGTGATCGCTTCCGCGAATCGTTTCGCTTCGTCATAGACACCGCGAGGTCCGATGGGGTTCACACGGCCCCAGTAGGTCTCCGGCTGCGGGCTCACCTCGGGGTCACCGTAGCACTCGGAGGTCGATGCGAGAAGGAACCTAGCCTTCTTGGCCATCGCCAAGCCCAGCGCATTGTGTGTGCCAAGGGCTCCCACCTTGAGGGTTTGAATCGGGAACTTCAAATAGTCCGGAGGACTGGCAGGCGAGGCGAAGTGGAGCACGGCGTCCACCTCTCCCGGCACGTCGATGAACTGCGACACATCCTGCTTCGCGAACCGAAAGCGTGCGTGCGAAAGAAGATGAGCGATGTTGGAATTCGCGCCGGTGACCAGATTGTCGAGGCAGAGAACATCCCACCGCTTCTCGACGAAGAGGTCGCAAAGATGGGAGCCGAGAAATCCCGCTCCGCCCGTGATTACCGCTCGCAACTTGTCAGTGCCTTTCTGCGCCGATTCATTCGCAGGTCCGTCATTCCATTATCCACGAAACGGGCGAGACGCGCCGCATTGGTCGCGCGCGGGCGCCGCCGATTGGGCCGTTCATTTTCGCCCCGCATTTGCCGTCTCCGGTTGCTTGATACGCTAATGCTGCGGTCATTTTGACATGCGCGGGACCGCTTTCGTGTTCTATATACCTAGGGGCAGCTTCTCTTGCCGTCGGGGGATGCTCATTCGAGGAGTCGATATGGGAAAGCGCGCTGGGTGCTGGCTGACATTCTGTCTCGCAATTGTCGCTTGTGTGGCGAGCGCCAGCTGCACCGGCACGCCGTCCGACTTCAACAAGGTCGTGCTCCATTTCAACGCGAGTACGATCGGACCGAACCAGCAAGTAATCATCACCGCCACCGTGCCGGCGGACACGACCGACGCCGGCGTCACTTGGACGTTCACGCCTGGACCGGGCGCTCCGGCCGATCCCGGGACTTTCACATCAACAACGACGCAGGCGAACTACACGTCTCCGAACCCTGTCACGGCACAGTTTACGGTCCTGATCCAAGCCACCTCCATTGCCATACCGTCGGAGTCAAACAGCGTAACGATCACGATCACGCCTCCGCAGCCGCTGAACATCACCACGACAACGTTGCCGAATGGCGTCGCGAACCAGGTGTATCCCACCACGCAGCTGCGAGCCACGGGCGGCGTGACGCCCTATACGTGGATTCTTTTCAACGGCACGACGCTGCCGAGCGGGCTGTCGCTTGCGGCGGACGGCACGATTTCGGGCACGCCGACTACTCCGGGAAGCACGAACTTCACGGTGCAGGTAAGCGACAACGAACCGGCGCCGATGCAAAAGACGGCGAACTTTACGATCGTCGTCACAAACGCGCTGAACGGGAACTATGCCTTTGAGTTCAGCGGTTTCAGCGCCAGCGGGTCCGTCGCGATCGCCGGAAGCTTCACGGCGGACGGAATCGGCACGATTTCGAGCGGCGTGGAGGACGTCAACACGACCTCCGGCGCGCCATCGAACAAGACCTTCACGGGAACGTTCACGATCGGAAACGACAACCGTGGCACGCTGACGTTCACAAGTCTGCCGGGTTCCCCCGTATTCACATTCGCGATCGATTCAACCGGGGATTTCGGACGCATCGTCGAGTTCGATGCGAGCGGCGTGCGCGGATCGGGCCAGATCCAGAAGCGCACGGTGAGTTCGTGCGCCGCCAATACCCTGAGCGGAGAGTACGCTTTCGGCCTGACGGGGCACGCGATTGCCAGCCCCTTGTCGGCAGCCGGTCCCATCGCCGTGGTTGGCAGTTTCGGGGCGACTCCGCCGGCCGGAGCGGGCACCGGAAGCATCGGTCCCGGCGAATCGGACGCGAACACGCCCGGCGGCATCACTGCGTCGGACCTGACTGTCTCCGGGACGTTTCAAACCACGGCGCAAAGCACGCGCTGCACGATGGCGTTGAGCCAGGCCATCGGAAATATGAATTTCAGCGCATATCCGGTCACTTCGTCTGAGTGGTTTGTCGTCGAAACGGATCAGGTGAACGCCAGTACGCCCTATCTGACGTCCGGCAAGTTGCTAGCGCAGCCGGGATTCCCATTCTCAACGGTGGCGGGCGCGAACTTCACGGCGACCAGCATTGCGGGATTGACGGGGCAGTTTCTCTCGGGTGCGTCCTACATCCCGGATCTGTATCTGGTTTCGCTCACCGGCACGGGATCGAGCACCTATACGATTTCGCTATTCGAGAACCAGGGGGGCGCACTCGGCCAGATTCCTCCCACAGCAGTGACGTTCGGCACCGCCGACCAATTCGGACGACTGGACTCCGGCATCGCCGCGCCCATTCGTCCGATCTTTTACATGATCGGTGCCAACAAGGCGTTCTGCATCAACGAGATCTTGAACGATCCTTTCTTCGGAACTTTCGAGCCGCAATCGCCCAGCCCGTTCACCGCGTCGGATCTCAATGGAAGTTTTGCCATGGGGACTGCGGTTCCTGCAGTTGCGCCCGTCCGCGATTTCTCGGGCGCGGTCACACTGGCGAACACGTCATCGACCGCGGGGACAATCAACGGCACTCAGGACACGAGCGCCTCGGGTGGGAACACGGCCGGCCAAGGCGTGACCGGTGCATTCTCGGGTCTCAGTTCGTTGGCGGGCAGCGGAACCGTCACGCTGACTGCGCCCGCGGCCTTCACGGGCCAGTTTTTCGTCGTCTCGCCAACGAAGATCGTGGTGCTGACGACAACGGTTGGCGACACGAATCCCGTGCTTCTGTTCCTTGGAAACTGCGCGAGTACCTGCGGGGAAGACTGAAGCCTTCTCGCCTGCGTCAGCGCGCCGTTAGTAGGCCCAGCGCAGGAGAATGGATCCCGCCGTATAGCCTGCGCCAACCGCGACCAGCAATACAAGATCGCCCTTCCGAACGCGCTTCTGCTCGACCGCATCGACCAGTCCCAACGGGATCGTCGCGCCCGTGGTGTTCCCGTAGCGGTCGATGTTTACCATTACTTTGGAATCGTCGACACCCAGCCGCTCCTGCATCGCTCGAATGATGCGCAGATTCGCTTGGTGAGGCACCACAAGCGCCAGGTCGCGGCTGCTCAATCCATTGCGCTCCAGCATCTGGCAGGCGAGCTCGGCCTGCCTTCGGACGGCGTACTTGAAGACCTGCTGACCCTCCTGATGGACGAAATGCATTCTCTTCTCGACCGTTTCGTGTGAGGCGGGATGCAATGAGCCGCCGGCCGGCATGTAGAGATTGCAGCCGCCGGAGCCGTCGATATCGTGCGAGAAGTCGACAATGCCCTCCGAACTCGAAGTGGCCGGCTCGAGCAACACCGCCCCGGCGCCGTCGCCGAACAGCACGCACGTGGCGCGGTCGTTGAAGTCGAGAATCGAGGTCATGACATCGCTGCCGATAACCAGGACTTTCTTGTGCGATCCCGCGCCCACGAACTGCGCACCGACGGTCAGTGCAAAGGCGAATCCGGAGCACGCAGCTGAAAGATCGAATCCCCAGGCTTTCTTCGCACCAATGCGGTCCTGAATCAGGCACGCCGTCGCCGGAAAAAGCATGTCCGGCGTGACCGTCGCGACGATGATCATGTCGATCTCTTCGGCGCTCAGCCCCGTCGCCGTCAGCAGCTTCTTGGCGGCCTCGGTGCCGAGATGCGAAGATCCCACGCCGGGATCGGCGTAGTGGCGCTCGCGAATGCCCGTCCGCGTCCGTATCCACTCGTCGGTCGTGTCCACCATCTTTTCCAGGTCGGCGTTGGAGACCACGCGCGGCGGCACATATCCGGACACTCCGGTGATTTTTGCGGCGATCGGCCTGCTCATCGATTCTCCTGTGTCGCAAGAAGCGTCCGCGATTGTAAGCAATCCCGCGTCGCGGTGACAAGCAAAAGGCGGAGTTTGGCGGACCGCGAAGTTTTGATGGACGCCGCGGCTGAGGCATCATGTGACCGTGGACGCGGCCGGCCAACATCACTGGATTCGCGAGCGCGCAATGGCGCTCGGCTTCGATCTCTGCGGCGTCACGACGCT
>Ga0335080_10002624_pt1 | contig 17968 bp, 20 predicted proteins | sample Lox_Sample_34_FD_206720 | JGI IMG/M metagenome (GOLD analysis project Ga0335080, IMG submission 206720) | Soil microbial communities from Loxahatchee National Wildlife Refuge, Florida, United States - Lox_Sample_3.4 | ecosystem: Environmental > Terrestrial > Soil > Wetlands | place: USA...
GCATTCTGATGCTCTCGAGTCTGTTCGTCGCCGACGGCGCGCCCCGCGCCGGATGGACGATGTACGTCCCGTTGTCGGCGCGGCATGACTACTCCGGCGTGGGATTCGGCCAGGAGCTGTGGTCGATTTCGATCATCTTCTTCGGCCTGTCGTCCGTGCTCGGCTCGCTCAACTACATCACGACGGTGATCAACAACCGGGCGCCGGGAATGACCTGGTTCCGCATGCCGCTCTCGGTATGGGCGCTGTTCATCACGGCGGTGCTGGGCCTGCTCGCGGTCCCAGTGCTCGCCGGTGCCGCGATCATGTTGTTGTTCGAGCAGGTCCTGGGTACGCACTTCTTCGATCCGTCGGCCGGCGGCCAGGTGCTCCTGTGGCAGCATCTGTTCTGGTTCTTCGGGCATCCCGAGGTGTACATCCTGATTCTCCCCGCGATGGGTCTCGTGTCCGAGCTCATCGCCAACGGGAGCCGCAAGCCGATCTTCGGCTATCACTCGATGGTGTTCGCCATCGTGGGTATCGCGTTCCTGTCGTGGATCGTGTGGGGCCACCACATGTTCGTCTCCGGCATGAACCCGACGCTGGGCTCGTCGTTCATGGTGACCACGCTGCTCATCGCGGTGCCGACGGCCATCAAGGTGTTCAACTGGCTGTCGACCATGTGGCGCGGCAATCTGCGGTTCCATACGCCCATGCTCCACGCCATCGGGTTCGTGACCATGTTCACGATCGGCGGCCTGTCTGGCATCTTCATGGCCGCGACGCCGCTGGACATGTTCATCCACGACACGTACTTCATCGTGGCGCATATCCATTACGTGCTGTTCGGCGGGTCGCTGTTCGCGATTTTCGGGTCGATCGTCTTCTGGTTCCCGAAGATGTTCGGCCGCATGATGAACGAAGCGTGGGGCAAGGTGCACTTCTGGCTCACGTTCATCTTTTTCAACACAACCTTCTTCCCGATGCACATGATCGGGATGGCCGGCCACATGCGGCGGCTGTACGATCCGACCATCTACGAATTCCTCAGGCCCGTGCAGCCCCTGAACGTGTTCATCTCGGTGAACGCATTCCTGTTGTTCGCGGTGCAGATCATCTTCTTCGTCAACTTCTGGTGGAGCCTGTTCAAGGGCGAGAAGGCGTCGCAGAACCCGTGGGAGGACAACGGGCTCGAGTGGACGCTCCCGAACCCCGCACCGCACGGCAATTGGGAGACGCCGCCCACCGTGTACCGCGGCCCCTACGAGTTCAGCGCGCCGGGCGTAACGGAAGACTACCTGCCGCAGAACCGCAAACTGCCTACGGACCGCGAGCCGGCGCTGTCGCCGGCCGGCCACTGACCGGGAAAGGGACGAACTGATGAGTCACTCAATGGCAGTGGGGCACGGCGGGCCGATGGACCCGCCGTTCCCGGCGGAACGCGGGGTCGATGTCTACAACAAGAAGCTCGGGATGTGGGTGTTCCTGGCGTCGGAAGTGATGTTCTTCGCCGCCTTGATCGGCTCCTACGTCATCCTGCGCTTCGGAGCCCCGGGCGAATGGGCGAAACCCGGAGTCGTGCTGAACATCAAGATCACGGCGTTCAACACGTTCCTGCTGATTTGCTCGTCGGTGTCGATGGTGAAAGCGTATGCCGCGGTCTCGGACGGCGACATCGGGAAAATGCGGTTTTGGCTCCTGATGACCATTCTCGGCGGCGCCTGTTTCGTGGGCATTCAGGTGTTCGAATACATCCACCTGGTCGAGCGTGGGTTCGTCCCCGCGGGCGTCCGGGAAGGCAGCGAGCTCGCCGAAATGGTGGCTAAGGGGGAGCTCCCCGGCGCCACGATGGGCCTGTACGGCTCGACGTTCTTTACGATGACGGGATTCCACGGATTCCACGTGACGTGCGGCGTGATCTCAATGCTGTTTCTGTATCTGACGAAAGCGCTGCCCGGGAAGTACACGCAGCAGGATCACGCCGGGATCGAAGTGGTCGGTCTCTACTGGCACTTCGTCGACCTGGTGTGGATCATCCTGTTCACTATCGTCTACCTGATCTGAGGGGCTCATGGCGACGACCACGCACAAGCATCCGCCGTATATCATGATCTGGATCTACCTCGCCGTGCTCACCGCGCTCGAGCTCGGGCTCGCCTTTGAGTTCGCCCGGAACTGGACCTTTGGGTTGAAGCTGACGCTGCTCATGATCCTCGCGATCTGGAAAGCGCTGCTCGTGGCGCTGTACTTCATGCATCTCAAGTTCGAGAAGTGGAATTTGCGGCTCGTCGCGCTCTTCCCGCTTCCGTTGGTGCTGATTCTCCTGGCGGCCGGCATGTCGGAGCACATCTGGTAGCGTTTCTCGAGCTGACCAAGCCTCGCATCACGCAGCTGGTGCTGCTGACCGCCGCCGCCGGGTTCTACCTGGGCGGCGGCGGCACGGTCGACCTCCGCCTTCTGTTCGCGACGCTCCTCGGGACGGCCTTGGTGGCGGCCGGCACGAATGCGTTCAACCAGGTACGGGAACGCGACGCCGACGCCCGCATGCATCGGACGCGTAAACGGCCGCTCCCATCGGGCCGCATTTCCCCGCGGGCGGCGGCGCTGTTTGCCGGGCTGATCTCGACTGCCGGCGTGGTGTACCTGGCGCTGGCGGTGAACTACCTGACGGCGGGGCTCGCGGCGCTGACGCTCGCGAGCTACGTGCTGTTGTATACGCCGCTCAAGCGTACCACTACGCTCAATACCCTGATCGGCGCGGTTCCCGGAGCGTTGCCGATCGTGGGCGGCTGGACCGCCGCCGGCGGCCAGCTCGGCGTTGCGGTGTGGGCGCTGTTCTGGATCCTGTTCCTGTGGCAGCTACCGCACTTCCTCGCGCTGTCGTGGATCTACCGCGAGGACTACCGGCGCGGCGGCTTCGCAATGCTGGCGGTGCGGGATACGGACGGCTCGCGCACGGGCTGGGTGGCGTTGCTGTACGCGCTCACCCTGCTGCCGGTGAGCCTGCTCCCCACGCTGCTCGGGATCACGGGGAAGATGTATTTCTATGGCGCCCTCGCGCTCGGCCTCGCATACGTCGCCGCCTCAGCGCTGATGACGCTCGCGGCCACGACGCCACGGGCCTGGCGCGTGTTTCTGGCCTCGGTCATTTACCTGCCGGCACTGCTCACACTGATGGTGCTCGACAAAGTCCACGTGTAAGGATTCTCGTGATTCCGTTTCACCGGCTTCTGATTTCCACCGCGATTGTGTTCTGCGCTGTCTTTGCCATCTGGTGCGGGTTTGATTACCAGCAGAGTCGGAGTGGGGGAACGCTCGCGGTGGGGATCGTCTTCGCCGCCGCCGCCGCCGCTCTGGGGTACTATCTGCGCCACCTCAACCGGTTCCTGGGCCGATGATCGCAACGCTGCTACAGGGGATGGACATGGGCGGTCCAGCCGGCAGGCTCGAGCATGCCTACTTCTGGGTGGCGGTCATGATCGCCATTGTGCCGGTGATCGTGTTCGGTACGATCGGGTATCTCGTTGCCCGCGGGTACTTTCGCGCGCAGCGCCAGGCTCGCGGCGCCGCTCCCCGAGAGCGGATCCGCATTAAATTGGCTCCATGACACACGCTCCTGAACGCCGGCAAGTCGTCCGGTTTGCCTTCTTCAAGCTCGATCCGGCCTGGCGCCGGCTCTCGAGTGAACGGCAGTCGTCCGCGAAAATCGAGTTCGGTGAAACCATCGAGGGGTACAACGGCAAGCTCTTGCTCCGGCCGTACGGACTCGTCGGCATCCGCGGTGACTGCGACTTCCTCTTGTGGCAGGTCGCGGAGAATCTCGACGCGCTGGTCGATTTGCAGACGGCCTTGAACCGCACCGATCTGGGCGCGTATCTCTCCGCGCCGTATAGCTATCTCGCGATGACGCGGCGTTCGATCTACGAGTTTCCCGAGGATCCGAGCCAGCCCTCGCGCCTCGTGATCCGTCCGAGCGACGCGCGCTACCTGTTCGTCTATCCGTTCATCAAGACCCGGCCCTGGTACATGCTGCCCAAGCCCGAGCGACAGGTGATGATGGACGAGCACGTGCGGATCGGCCGCAAGTACCCCACGATCCGGCTCAACACCACCTACTCGTACGGACTCGACGACCAGGAATTCATCGTGGCGTTCGAGGGCGACAGCCCCGGCGATTTCCTCGATCTGGTGATGGAGCTGCGCGAGAGCAAGGCGTCATCCTACACGCTCAAGGACACCCCCACGTTCACCTGCGTGCAGATGTCGCTGTGGGACATGCTCGATACGCTTGGTGGCGCTGGATCCGCTCAGGCCATTTCCCGGCGACCCGCGCGTGCGGACGGATTTACCCCGGCCGCGTCGCTCGCCGATCTGCCGCCGGGCTCGAGCAAACGGGTGTACGCCGCGGGCGAAGCCGTGGCGCTGTTCAACGTGAACGGAAGCATCTACGCCATCACGAACCGCTGCAGCCATGCCCGCGCTTCGCTCTCCGAGGGCAGCGTCGATCCCGCGCGCTGCGCGGTGACGTGCCCGTGGCATGCCGGCATTTTCTCTCTCGAAACGGGGCAGGTTCTGGGCGGCCCGCCTGTACTCCCGGTGAACACCTACCGGGTGAAGCTCGAAGGCGACACGATCCTCATCGCTCCCGCCGAGGCCCGCGAAGCATCGGTTGCCGGCTGACAATCGCTTTCTGAAGGCGTGCCGCCGCGAGCCGACCGACACCACGCCGGTCTGGTTCATGCGGCAAGCCGGCCGTTACATGCCCGAATACCGGGCGCTCAGGCAGCAGCATTCGATTCTCGAGCTGTGCCACACCCCCGAGCTCGCCGCGGAAGTCACCCTCCAGCCCATCAAGCGGCTGGGCGTAGACGCGGCGATTCTCTTCGCGGACATTCTCTTGCCGTTCGAGCCCTTGGGACTGGGCCTGTCGTTTCAGGCCGGCGAAGGTCCCCACATCGCGAAACCGATTCGGAGCGCGTCCGACGTGAGCGCGCTGCCGCCCGTCGACCCCGAGGATGCCCTCGGCTACGTGCTCGAGTCGGTTCGGCTCGCGGTCCGGGCGCTGCCCGCCAGCATTCCGCTGATCGGTTTCGCGGGCGCCCCGTTCACACTCGCGAGCTATGCCATCGAGGGTGGGGCGACGCGGAGCTTCATGGTCACGAAACAGTTCATGTACACCGAGCCCGATGCCTGGCACGGGCTCATGGGGCGCCTGGCGGAGCTGGTCGGGGCCTATCTGGCCGCCCAGGCCCGCGCGGGCGCAAGCGCGCTGCAGCTGTTCGACAGCTGGGTTGGCTGCCTCGCGCCGGACGATTACCGCGAGTACGTCGAGCCACACAGCCGCCGCGCGCTCGCGCTGGCGCGCGACGCTCGAGTCCCCGTGATCCATTTCGGCACCGACACGGCGGGATTTCTCGAGGATTTCGCGGCTGCGGGAGGTGACGTGATCGGGGTGGACTGGCGCGTGCCCCTCGATCGCGCCTGGGATCGCATCGGCGCGGACCGCGCGATCCAGGGAAATCTCGATCCCACGCTGCTGCTCGCGCCTCTCGATACCCTTGAAGCACGCGTCAAAGACGTGCTGGTGCGCGCCGGCGGCAGGCCGGGACACATTTTCAACCTGGGGCACGGCGTGCTGCAGCAGACGCCCGTCGAAGCGCTCCAGCGCGTGGTGGAGGTGGTGCATGGCTGCTAAACCAATTGCGGTGCTGCTGATGGCGTACGGCGGCCCGAACAACCTCGACGAGGTCGAGCCATATTTGCTCGACGTACGCGGAGGGCGACCGACGCGCCCCGAGCTCGTTGCCGAAATCCGGGAGCGCTACGCGTTGATCGGCGGCAAGTCGCCGTTGAAAGAGCTGACGGAGGCCCAGGCGAAGGGCCTGGGGAGCGCGCTCGGTCCCGACTTCCGCACGTATGTGGGGATGCGCCACTGGCATCCATACATCAAGGAAACGGTCGATCGCGTCGCCCGTGAGGGACTGACCCGCATCCTCGGCATCGTGATGGCACCACACTTTTCCGAGATGTCGGTTGGCGCGTACGAGAAAAAGCTGCTGGATGCGACGGAAGGTCGTGTCGAAACCCTGATCGTGCGTCGCTGGGGCGATCACCCGAAATTCATCGCGGCCGTCACGATGCGGGTGCGCCAGGCGCTCACGCAGTTCCGCCCCGACGAGAAGGTCCAGGTGTTGTTCACCGCGCACAGTCTCCCCGAACGCATCCTCAAGAACGGCGACCCCTATCCCGATGAGCTGAAGCAGAGCGCCGCCGCGGTCGCGAACAGCGTGGGGTTGAAGGAATGGCATTTCGCGTTTCAGAGCGCGGGTGCCACGCCCGAGCCATGGCTCGGCCCCGAGGCCGGCGAAACGATGAAGCGCCTCGCCGGCGCGGGGCACCGAGCATTTCTCATCGTCCCGATCGGCTTCGTGTGCGATCACGTCGAGATTCTCTACGACGTGGACGTGGTGTATCAGGGGCTCGCCAGGGAGCTGGGCGTTCACCTCGAGCGCACCGTGTCCTTGAACGCCGACCCGTCGCTGATCGCCGTGCTCGAAGATCTCGTCCGCACGAGTGTGGCAGAGCGAGGCTGGGTCCAAGCGTGAGCCGAGTGGCCGTGATCGGCGCCGGCCTCACGGGGCTGGCGGCAGGGTGGGAACTGGTGCGTGCGGGCGTCGAGACGTTCGTGCTCGAGAGCGAGCAGCGCGCCGGTGGCGTGATCGTCACCGAACGGCGCGGCGGCTACATCGTCGAGGGTGGGCCCGACGGATTTCTCGCGGCGGAAACGGATCTGCCGGAGTTGGCAGGTGAGCTCGGGATCGAGCACAAGCTGGTGAGCCAGCTCGCAAAGGGCTCGTCGCTGTGGACCGGTGTGTGCCTCGAGCCGCTCGAGGAAGGTCGGGCGGCAACATTGCTCGGCATCCAGGAGCCGCTTCAGGAAGACCTGAGCAAAGGCTTCAAGAGTTTCGCCGGCGGTATGGCCGATTTGGTCGAGGCGCTCGCGGAGCGCCTCGGGTCGCGTGTCGCCCTCGCGACGAGCGTGGCCGGACTTTCGCGAACCAGTCGCGGCTACCGGCTCTCCCTGGCCGGTGGCAATACGCTGGAAGTCGACGGCGTCGTCGCGGCGGTGCCGGCCTGGGTGACTGCGCATTTGCTCGCCGAGCTCGGCGTGTCGGCGGCGCGTGAGCTGGAAGACGTGCTGTACTATCCCAGCCTCACGGTGTCGTTGGCGTATCGTGCGGAGCAGGTCACGGCCGAGCTCAAGGGGACGGGATTTGTCGTCAGCGGCGCGGCCGAAGGGCTCGGGCTCCGGGCGTGCACCTACGCCTCACTCAAGTATCCCGGCCGCTCTCCCAAGGGCCACCTGCTGTTTCGCGCGTTTCTCGCCCCAGCGTCGGAGGACCCGCCAACGGTCGCACACGCGGAGCTCGCGCGCATTCTCGGCATCAACGGCGCGCCGCTCTGGCATCGCGTGTTTCACTGGGTGCGCGGTTTGCCGCGCTACCGCCCGCAGCACGCGGCGCGAGTGGCGGAGATCAGGGAACGGCTCTCGCGCATGGCGCCGCTCGCGATTTCCGGCGCCGGCATCGATCGGGCCGGGGTCTCTGCATGCGGGAGATCCGGCCGGGCTGCAGCCCGCACCGTTCTCGAGCGGCTCTAAGCGGACCGATCGGACGCTTCTGAAAGAACAGCGGGAAGCGTCAGAGCACCAACGCTTCCCGCTTCCCGCTTCCCGCTTCCCGCTTCCCGCTCCTGCCTTACCGCTTCAGCACCTCTTTCGCCCGCTTCACCACGTTCTCCACGGTAAAGCCAAACTCCTGGAACAGCTTGGGCGCCGGCGCCGAAGCGCCGAAGTGATCGAGTCCGATCACCGCACCCTGATCGCCCACCCAGCGATACCACGACTGGGGTGACGCGGCTTCGACGGCCACGCGCGCTTTGACCGCGGGCGGCAGAACCAAGTCACGATATGCCTGCGGCTGCTTCACGAAGAACTCCATGCACGGCATGCTCACGATCCGCGAGGCGATTCCCTCGGCGAGCAGCTTTTCGTGCGCGGTGAGCGCCAGCTCGACCTCCGAACCGGTCGCGATGAGAATGACGGCGGGCTTTCCGCCGGGCGCGTCACCGAGAATGTAGGCGCCCTGCCGCAAGCCGGCCGCGGGACCGTACTTGGCCCGATCGATCACCGACATCTTCTGCCGGGTGAACACGAGCGCGACTGGTCCATCCTTGTGCTCCATCGCGGCTCGCCAGGCCTCGACCACTTCCGTCGGATCGGCCGGGCGAATACAGGTCACGTTGGGCGTGGCGCGCAGCATGGAAAGCTGCTCGACCGGCTGGTGCGTCGGGCCGTCTTCGCCCAGTCCAATCGAGTCGTGCGTGTACACGTACAACGCCGGGATGTGCTGGAGCCCCGCGAGACGGACGGCGGGTTTCATGTAATCGAGGAAGATCAAGAACGTCGACCCCACGGGCCGGATGCCGCCGTGCAGCGACATACCGTTCATGATCGCGCCCATGCCGTGCTCGCGGATGCCGTAGTGCATGTTGCGTCCGCCGAGGTTGCCAGGCTCGAGCTCACCCGCCTTCGGAAACACGAGATTGGTTGACTCGGCCAAGTCCGCCGAGCCGCCGACCACCTCGGGCACCTTCGCGGCGAATGCGGCGATTACCTTGCCCGATGCCGCCCGCGTGGCCTGCGCGTCTTTCGCGGTGAAGACAGGCAGCTCGGCATCCCAACCGGCGGGCAGCTTGCCCTGGAGCCGGCGCTCGAGCTCGGTGGCAAGATCCGGATGTGCCTGCTTGTATGCCGTCCATTTCTTCTGCCACTCGGATTCGAGCTTGACGCCACGATCCTTCGCTTTCCGCCAGTGTGCCAGCGCTTCGTCGGGCACGTAAAACGGCTCCTGGCTGGGCCAGCCGAGGTTCTCTTTCGTGAGCTTGACCTCTTCTTCGCCGAGCGGCGCCCCGTGGGCGGCGGCCTTGTCCTGCTTGTTCGGGCTGCCGAACCCGATGTGGGTCCGGACGATGATCAGCGACGGCTTGTCGGACACGCGCCTTGCGGCCGCGAACGCGCTATCCAACGCATCGAGATCGTTGCCGTCCGCCACTCGCTGCACGTGCCAGCCGTACGCCTCGAACCGTTTCCCGGTCTCGTCGGAGAACGTGAGATCGGTATTGCCGTCGATCGTGATGTGATTGTCGTCGTACAGGCCGATCAGCTTGCCGAGCTTCAGGTGCCCCGCGAACGAGGCGGCTTCATGGGAGATGCCTTCCATGATGTCGCCGTCGGAGCAGAAGAAGTAGGTGGCATGATCGATGATCTGGTGCCCGGGGCGATTGAACGTCGCCGCGAGGTGCGCCTCGGCGAGCGCCATGCCGACCGCGTTCCCGATTCCCTGTCCCAGTGGACCGGTGGTAACTTCGACGCCCGGAGTATGACCGAACTCCGTGTGACCGGGCGTCCTCGAGCCCCACTGCCGAAAGTTCTTGATGTCGTCGAGCGTGAGGTCGTAGCCCGTGAGATACAGGGCGGCGTACTGCAGCATGCAGGCGTGCCCGCACGAGAGCACGAAGCGATCGCGGCCGCTCCACGCCGGGTCGGCCGGGTTGTAGCGAAGATGACGCTGCCACAGGACGTAGGCGGCCGGGGCGAGGGCCATCGGGGTGCCGGGGTGGCCGGAATTCGCCTTCTGGACCGCGTCCATGGCGAGGGTGCGAACGGTGTTGATGCAAAGCAGGTCGAGGCTCGTGCCACGAGGAGCGACGGCTTGCGTCATCTCGAGATCTCCGGTCTGTCTGAGGGTACGGGTCGGATTTACAGCAGGCCGGACTTGGCGGCCTGCCACAGTTGAAACAGTCGATCGAAACCGTTGACGAGTACGTCTACCTGTTGCGGGCTGGGACTGGCCTTGGCGGCGGCCTTCAACTCCTCGCAAATGCGCGGCATCTCATGACGTCCTTGCTTGTTGCTCTCGACGCCGATCTGCTCGAGCAGCGTGAGAATGCTCTCGCGGGCGCCCGCGTCATCCGGGACCTGCCAGAGATAATTCGACAGCTCGCGGCCCTGCGTACACAGCTTCCCGAGGGCGTCGAGCGTCGGTGCGAGGTGCTTTCGAGGGTTTGGGCTGCTCATGAACTTTCAATTATAACCGTTGCCCATTCCGTTCGCTCCGTCTAGCTTCTCACGCCTATGATCGCCTTCCACGCTGCGTTGGCTCTCCTCATCCAGGTCGCGGTGCAACCCGAATCAGGTGAAGCACACCTCAAGAACATTCGCCAGCTCACCTTCGGGGGTCAGAACGCGGAGGCGTATTTCTCGGCTTCAGGGAAACTCCTGATTTTCCAGCGGACCGGAACTCAGGAAAAATGCGATCAGATGTACGTGATTGGGACTGATGGCAAGGGCCTGAAGCGGGTTTCGGACGGCAAGGGGCGCACCACGTGCGGCTACTTCTACGATCGCGACCGGCGGATCTTCTACGCCAGTACCGAGGCCGTCGATACCTCCTGCCCGCCCCGCCCCGACTACTCCCAGGGGTATGTCTGGGCGTTGTATCCCTACGACATCTACACGGCGAAGCCCGACGGATCGGATAAGCACCCGCTGACGCACAACCGGGTGTATACGGCCGAGGGGACGCTGTCGTACGACCAGAAACGCATCGTGTTCACGTCGCTCAAGGGCGGCGATCTCGACATCTACACGATGAACGTCGATGGCTCGGACAGTCGTCAGCTCACGCACACCCTGGGATACGACGGCGGTCCGTATTTCTCGCCCGACGGAAAAATGATCGTCTACCGCGCGTTCCATCCCGAGACCGCGGCCGACACGGCGGAATACGAGTCGCTCTTGAAGCAGAATCTGGTGCGCCCGTCGCGCATGGACATCTGGGTGATGAACTCGGACGGCTCGAACCAGCGCATGGTCATTCACGTTCCCGGCCCGAGTTTCGCGCCGTACTTCCACCCCGACGGGAAGCGCATCATCTTCGCGTCGAACTTCAAGCATCCCGAGGGGCTGAACTTCGACCTGTATCTCGTCAACGTAGACGGAACGGGTCTCGAGCAGATCACCACCTCGAGCGGATTCGACGCGTTCCCGATGTTCTCACCGAACGGCAAGCAGCTCGTGTGGATCTCCGGCCGCGGCCGTAAAGTCGAGCACGAGTCCAACGTCTTCATCGCGGATTGGGTGGAACACCCCTGAGTCAGGAACCGCAGAGTTTCCAGGCGTGGCTGGTTGGATGGATCAAGTCGATTGCCGCCGCGCTCGCCATCTGGATCTTCCTGCGCTCGTATGTCATCGAAGCCTTCCGCATTCCGTCCGGGAGCATGGAAAACACCCTGCTCGTGGGCGACTTCCTGTTCGTCAACAAGGCCGTCTACGGGGGGCAGCTCGAGATTCCGCTCACCCCGCTGCGGATGCTGCGCGTTCCGGGGTATGCCAACCCCGAGCGCGGCAGCATCGTGGTATTCCGGTCGGTCGAGGACTCGAGCCCGAACCTCGACATCGTGAAACGAGTGATTGGCGCGGCGGGCGATACAGTGCAGATGATCGGCGACACCCTGATCCGAAATGGCCGCCGGCTCGATGAACCCTACGCGCTGCACCTGGGGCAATCGGACCCCGATCAGCCGTTCCGGCTGATCCAGTTCCGCGCGTGGCAGGCGACGCGTTACATCGGGCGGAATCCCGACAAGTACCACCCGACCCGCCACGACTGGGGCCCGTTCGTGGTTCCACCCGACAGCTTCTTTGTCATGGGGGACAACCGCGACGAATCCTACGACAGCCGCTACTGGGGCTTCCTGCCTCGCTCGCATGTGGTGGGACAGCCGCTGTTCATCTATATGAGCGTGGCCACCGACCCGTTCCGCATTCGCTGGAATCGACTACTCAAACATCCGAGCTGATCACGGAGTTTGGTTCGCGCGCGTGGCTGCGAGCATCGCCTTCACGCGCGCCGTGTTGGCCGACGGCGGCGCAACGGCCAGATACCGCTCGAACATGGCCTGGGCTTCCTTCATATCGCGCCGGCCCGCGAACTCGATAATTCCCCGGTAGAGCAATGCCTCGGGCAGATCGGGGTGCAGGTAGAGCGCCTTGTCGAGTGATCTGAGCGCGCCGTCCATTTCCCCCGTGCTCCACAAAATCATTCCCATGTGCGCAAATGCTTCCGCGGTGCCTTCGGCGTCGGGCGCGAGCTGAACCGCCTTCATGTTCACCTGAGCCGATTCCCGGAGCCGCCCCTCCGTGAGATACAGATGGCCCAGCTCGATCAGGGCTGGCTCGTCCGTCGAGTCGCGGCGTACCCGTGCTTCGAGTTGTGCAATCCGTAATGAATCGAGCGGACCGATTTCGCCGAACGTTGCGCCTCCGCCCCCGCCCTCCCCGCCCCCCCCGCCCCCCGAAGTTGGGCGCGGCGCTTCTCCCGCCTGGGTTCCGGTGATACTGCCCCCCGGTTCCCGTTTGACGATAGAGCCTTTGAGGGAAAGGGCGGCCACCACGCCGAAGAGAGCAACGCCGGCACCCCACCCGACCGCCGCCGGCACGTGCCGCCCGCTGGCTGGTGCCGGCGCAGATGGCGGTGTTGGGGCCGGCGGTTCGGGGGCAGCCTTTTTGTGTTGCTTGAGCGCTTCGTTGATCGCCGTCAGCTCGGCCTGGTCGCGCTGGCGCAGGTAATCGCGATCAGCGGCGGTGAGCCGTCCCGCCTCGAATTCGGCCTCGAGCTCCTTGAGCGATGCCTGTAAAGCCGATCGACGGGAGCGAAGCTCGCCCACGTCCCGCATTGCGCCGGCAGCTCCCGGCGCGGGCAGCGCGCCGCTCGTTCCGCGCGCGACCCAACGTTGGACCGCCACCCAGATCACCGTACCGCCGAGCAGCAACATGACGAGCGGCAGCAGCCAGACGGACAGATTCACGCCCGACGCCTTGGGCTTGAGCAGCACCCATTCGCCGTAGCGCGACACGAAATAGCGACGCACCTGATCCGGGGTCTCACCGGCGGCCAGGCGTTCGCGCACTACCTTGCGCATGTCCTGGGCGAGCTGGGACGGAGAGTCCTGGATCGAGAGGTTTTGGCACACCGGGCAGCGCAGCGTCGCCGCGACTTCGCGAACGCGAGACTCGAGGGCGGTGTCGGTTTGGGATGCGGTGCCTTGGAGAACGGGGAACGCGGAATGCGGAACGCGGAACGGGAGTGCCGAGGTCGAACCGGGCAACGCGAGTATTGCAGTGACTGCGAGAGTCCAGCGCATCTAGCGTGGCGGTGTCGTGCCGCGGGTTGCGGGGAAGTCCGGGGACGTGCGCACGTAACCCTCGCTCTTACCCTGTGCGAACGGCTGTTCCGGCACGTTCGGGCCGATTGCCGCCGAGCTCGCCAGCAGCTTCGGCACCCACTGGTCGATCACCGCGGGATCGAGCGGCCCGATCTGCTTGTAGACAATCCGGCCGTCGCGCGCGATGAAGAACGTTTCGGGAACGCCGAACAGGCCGTACTGGATCGCGGTATGGCTGCCGATGTCGAGTACGTTGGGCCACGTGCCGCCCCGCTCCGTAATCCACTGCTGCGCGTTGTCGCGCGTGTCTTCGTACACCACCCCCACGACGCGCAATCCCTTCGGCCCGTAGCGCTGCGCCGCATCGACCAGCACCTGATGTTCCCCGCGGCACGCGAGACACCAGGACGCCCAGAAGTTCACCAGCACCGGCTGTCCTGTGAGGTCGTGCAGATGGAGCGAATCACCCGAAAGGGTTTGCAGCGCGAAGTCGGGCGCCGCTTTACCGGGAAGTGGTGAGGGAATGGTGTGCGCGTCGCGGGTCAGTCCCCATGCGAGCAGCGCCAGTACGGGGAGCGCGGAAAGCGGGACGAGCCATCTCCTCCAGTGCATTAGTGCACCGGCGCGGCGTGACGCGCGGCCTCTCCACCCCGTTCAATCGCCCGCGCCTGCCGCTCCGATTCGGCGCGGGTGCGCCACAAGGCCAGGAGCGCTCCCAGCGCCACGATGCCACCGCCGAGCCAGATCCACCCCACGAGCGGGCTCGCGATGGCTTTGAGCGTGGCCTGCTGCCCGTCCTGGGTATACGCCATGAGCACGAGGTAGAGATCCTCCCGCAGGCTCTCGCGCACGGCGGGCGTCCCGATCGGCTCGACGGCGGTGGGATAATAGTTCAGCCGGGGATAGAGCTTCGCGAACGGTTGCGCGGCGGTGGTAATGGTTGTCGCCGCGATGACCCCGTCGCGGTTCGGCTCCTTTACCGCCCACACCGAATCGAACTGCACGCGATAACGTCCGATGTCGGCTGCGCTACCGCGCCGCAACGTCCACTCGGCTTCCTTTCGGAATGTGGCGGACGCGGCGATTCCAACCGCGATCACGAGAATCCCCGAATGTACGATGTATCCACCATATCGCCTGCGGTTGCTCGCGATCACGCGCCACAGCGCGACGGGCAGCGACTCTCCCGTATTGCGCCGCCGCGCGCGGGTGGGCGTCGCGAATTCCTCGATCAGCAGGCCGAACGCGAACACCGCGAGCCCGAACGTAAGCAGCGCCAGCGATTGCCGGACCCCAAACACGAAGAGCACGGCCGCGACTGCCAGCGCGGCAGCGAACGGCCAGCGAAACTTGCCACGCACCAGCTCGAGCGATCCTTTGCGCCATGGGAGCGCGGGCCCGACGCCCGCCAGGAACACGAGCAGCAGCGCGATCGGAACCGAGAGCTCATTGAAGTACGGTCCACCCACGCTCACCTTGGCTCCCCGCACTGCTTCGGCGATCAGGGGGAACATGGTGCCGAGCAGGACCACGAACGCGAACGCGGCGAACAGCAGGTTGTTGATCATGAACGCGGTTTCACGCGACAGCACCGCGTCGAATTGCCCTTCGCTTTCGAGCGTTTCCGAGCGCCACGCGAGCAGTGCGAGCGAGCCCAGCAGGACGATGGCCAGATACACGAGGAAGAACGGACCAATCGGGCTTTGCGTGAACGCGTGCACGCTGGCGAGCACGCCACTGCGCGTCAGGAAGGTGCCCAGAACCGTGAGCAGGAACGTCGAGACGATCAGCGTGATCGTCCACATTTTCAGCATTCCGCGGCGCTCCTGCACCATCAGGGAATGCAGAAATGCGGTAGCCGTGAGCCACGGCATGAATGACGCGTTCTCGACCGGATCCCAGGCCCAGTAGCCGCCCCACCCGAGCACCTCATACGACCACCATGCTCCCGCCAGGATCCCGAGGGAGAGGAAGGTCCAGGGCACCATGGTCCAGCGCCGGATCCGTTTGGGCCACTCGGGGCCCAGCCGCCCCGCGAACAACGCGCCCATCGCGAGACTGAACGGCACCGACATGCCGACGTACCCCGTGTACAGCAGCGGCGGGTGCACGCCCATGAAGGGGCTGTTCTGCAACAGCGCGTTCGGCCCTGGGCCGTCGAGCGGCGCCGGCGACAGAATGTGGAACGGATTGGCGGGCCACGAAATGAGCAGCAGGAAGAACACGTTCACCGACAGCAGCGTCCCGAGCGCATACGGGACCTGCGAGTCGCCGTTCGGCTCCTCGTAGTAGCGCCGCGTCCAGCGCACCAGCAGGGCGGTGTAGCCCGACAGGATCAACGCCCACAGGAGGATCGAGCCCTCGAGCGCGCTCCACAGCGAAATGATCGTGTAGAACAGCGGGGTCGTGCGGCTGCCGACTTGCGCGACATAGCTGACGCTGAAGTCGTGCGTGATCAGGGCGCGCTCCATCGTGGCGAAGGCGATGAGCACGAGCACGAACACGGCCACGCCGGCCTGACGCGCCGCCCGCATGTAGCGCGGGTCGCTTCCGCCGGTCCGACCGGCGAGAAATGCCACCGCGGCCCCTCCCCCGGCCACGAAGAGCGCCATGAGGGTGGCGATGTGTCCGATCCAGGCGTTCATGACTGCTGGTTCCTGAACAGCTCGCGGTAGTATTCCGCCGGTTTGGCTCCCGGTGGCGGCGCGCGGTATTCGTTCGAGTGCTTGACCATCAGATTGTGCGAGTGGAACACACTGTCAGGCGACCAGACGCCTTCGACCACTGCGCCGATCCCTTCGCTGAACATCTGCGGCGGCAGCCCGCTGCTCTCGACTTCCACGGGGCGCGTGGCCCCGCTCGGATCGACGAGACGAAACCGCAGCTCGTGCCTGTCCGCGTTCCAGCGAATGCTCCCGGCCTGGACGACGCCACCGAGCCGGATGCTGGCGCCATACGCCTTCGGCCCCTTGGCCCACAACTCGCTGGGTGTGAGGAAATACACGAGGTTGTTGCCGATCCCGCCCCAGATCAGGTAGGCAAAGACGAGGAGGACGACGACTCCACCGATCGCCACGCTCATCTTGCGGCTGCTCAGCGCCATCTCAGGACACTCCTTCGGAATGGCGAGCCTCGAGGACCGCGGTGCGCGCCCGCCGCAGCCGCCGCTCGAGCGACCACGTGTAGACGGTCACGAACACCGCCGTCACGCTGTACGCGGCGATCACATACGAGAAGCTATCCACGGGTTCCTCCTGCTCCGGTGTCTGGCTCGTACTCGATCTGCTCCACCACGGCCTCGAGCCGCGCGACCTCATAGCGCCGGGACATGAGGTAACACGCGCCGGCGGCGAAGGCGACCATCATCACGCGCAGCGCCACGACCATCTTGTGATCCACGGTGTTCGGGCTCGACTGGATCTGGTGCAGCGTGCGCCACCAGCGTACGGAGAAGTACACGATCGGGACGGTGACAAATCCCATGATCGCCACCAACGCTCCCACGCGACCCCGCGCATCGGGATCGTCGAGAAATGCCCTGACCAGGAGATACCCGACGAAGATCACCAGCATGATTGCCGTGGTCGTGAGCCTGGGGTCCCAGGTCCACCACACGCCCCAGGTCGGGCGGCCCCAGATGGAGCCGGTGACGAGTCCGGTGGCGTTGAACAGGACCCCCACCTCGACACCAGCCTGCGCCATATAATCGAACCTGGGATTGCGCCGAACGAGGTACACCACGCTGCACACGAATCCCACGAGATAGGAGAGCCCAACCGCAATCCAGCTGGGGAAATGCACGTACATGATGCGTTGCACCTGCCCCATCATGGCATCTTCGGGCGCCCAAAAGAGCCCGAGATACAGACCGACGGCCAGCAACGGGACTGCGACGACTCCCGCCATCCGGCCCAGGCGTATGACAGTCATAGCATCATTCCTCGACCACGTATTCAAACGTCAGGGCCGCTACCACCAGGAACAGTACATCGGCCGCTCCCAATAACTTAACCCAGGAACCAAGCTCATTCATCGGATCGCCGCGCAGCACGAGCCCGGTCGCTTTGACGGCTGCCAGGAGCACGGGGATCAACACTGGGAACAAGAGCAGCGGTAACAGGACCTGCCGGGCACGCAGATTGGCGGTGAGCGCCGCGTAGAATGTCCCGGTTGCGGACAGGGCGATGGTTGTCAGGACGGCAACACCGGCGAGCGCGGGCAGGCGTGCCCACAGGTCCAAGCTATAAAGGATTGCGGCGAACGGGAGCAGCACGGCTTCCATGAGCAAGAGGATCGCCAGGTTCGCGAGCAGCTTTCCGAAGTACAGCGCCTTGCGGTCGCCGGGGTACACCCGCAGCGCGTCGAGTCCGCCGCGCTCGAGCTCGAGCTGGAAGGAGCGGTCAGCCGCCAGCTGACTCGTGAACAGGATCGCCACCCACACCAGTCCGGGGGAGAGGTGCTGTAGCAGCGTCTCGACCCCGGTTTCGACCCCGGGCGCCTCGGGGCCGACCGCGAATCCGAACGTCAGCAACACGATGCCCGCGAAAAACGCCATGGCATTGAACGCGGCCTTGGCGCGGCGTTCGATCAGGAGGTCCTTCCAGAGCAGAATCCAGGAGCGCCGCAGCTCGGCACCGATCACGCCACTCCCTCCATTTCCGATGGCAGCACGGAGCTCGGGACATTGGCCACCGATCCGTCG
>Ga0335080_10002625_pt1 | contig 17965 bp, 10 predicted proteins | sample Lox_Sample_34_FD_206720 | JGI IMG/M metagenome (GOLD analysis project Ga0335080, IMG submission 206720) | Soil microbial communities from Loxahatchee National Wildlife Refuge, Florida, United States - Lox_Sample_3.4 | ecosystem: Environmental > Terrestrial > Soil > Wetlands | place: USA...
AGGGACGGCTGCGGCGGCTGGGGGGAAAGACCGAGATCGAGGTCGACGTCCGCGTGCTCTGTGCCACCAACCGGGACCTCAAGGCGGAGATCCGCGCCGGCCGCTTCCGGGAGGACCTCTTCTTCCGGCTGAACGTGTTCCAGATCGCGCTTCCTCCCTTGCGCGAGCGGCGCGAGGACGTGCCGATGCTGGTCCAGCACTTCGTCGAGAAGTTCAACCAGGACTCGGGCAAGCACGTGAGCGGCGTGCACCCCCAGGCGATGGAGCTGCTCCGGGCCCACGACTGGCCGGGGAACATCCGCGAGCTGAAGAACGCCGTGGAGCGCGCGGTCATCCTCTGCGACGGAGACCTCATCAGCCGCGACCACCTGCCTCCGGACATGGCGGGGAAGGGGCCCGAGCGCCACCTGTTCCGCATTGCCTACGGGCTGACCCTCGACGCCGTCGAGAAGGAGTACATCCTCGGGAGCCTGCAGCGGAACGCGAACAACAAGGCGCGCACCGCGGACATGCTCGGCGTCAGCGAGAAGACCCTCTACAACAAGCTCAATCGCTACCATGCAGAAGCTCGCGCCGCGGCCGCCGCCGCCGAAGCAGCCGGGCCATCGCAGCCTCCGCTTGCTCAGCCGGCAAGCGCAGAGAGTCATTGAGAATTCCTCTGTGACGTGCTGCGTTAACGCATCCGGTCGTCCTTGACTTTTTCCCCCCGAACGGAGGATTCTTCGGGGTCGTTCCGGTGTTGCCACGAAGGCCGCCGGAGCACATCAAACATCCCATGCGTGACGGACCCGTTCTGCACCTGTTCGGAGGCAAGGGAGGCGCAGGTAAGAGCACCCTGGCCTCTGCCTTCGCCCTCACCCTGACCGACGCCGCTCCCAAGGAGTCGGTGCTGCTCTGCAGCAGCGAGCCGACCCGCGCCCTGTCGGACGTGTGGAAGAGGCGCCTGACCGGGAAGCCGACCCGGCTCGTCACCGGCAAGGGAGAGGGCGGGCTGTCGGCCTACGAGTTCGAGGTCGAGTCGGTCCAGGCCCGTGCCGAGGCCATCCGCGCGGCGCTCGCCTCGGGCGCGGCGAAGGGGCTCCTCCTCGGCGAGGAGGACGTGGGCAGGCTGGTCTCGGGCGTGATGCCAGGGCTCGAGGCGCTGCTCGGCCTCCTGGACGTGGTGGCCCAGCTCGAGCCGGGGAAGGTCGACCGGGCGGTGGTGGACATGGCCGGCACCGGCCCCACCCTGCGCCTCTTCGACACCGCGACCCTCCTCCGCCGGGCCGTGGCGCTGGCGCGGGGCGAGAAGCCGACCGGGAAGAAGAAGGACGCCGCGCCCGTCGGAGACACGCCGCTGGACCAGCTGGTGGCCGAGCTGGACCGGTTCTGGGCGCTGGTGAGGGACCCGGCCCGGACCGCGTTCCACCTCGTGGCCCAGGCCGAGCCGGTGGGCGAAGCCCAGGCGAAGGCGCTGTTCACCGGGCTGCGGGAGCGCGGCATTCCCGTCGCGGAGATCGTCGTGAACGCGGTGGAGGAGCGGGCGAGCTCGCCGGCGTTCGTGGGGCGCCGTGGGCTCCAGGCCCCGCACGTCCGCAAGTTCCAGACCTTCGACAAGATGGTTCCCGTGCACCTGGTGCAGCGCCGGGTCGAGGCGCCCCGGGGCATCGAGGGGCTCCGTCCCTTCGCCAAGGAGATCGCCGGCGGCCGCGAGACCAAGGGCCTCGAGTTCAGCGCCGCCGAGGGGCCCCCGGCCCTGGTGCGCGCCCCCTCGATGCCGCCCATCGCCGCGCCGCCCCTGCCGCCCACCCGGCTCATCTTCTTCGTGGGCCAGGGCGGGGTGGGGAAGTCGTCCTGCGCCGCTGCCGCGGCGGTGACCCTCACCGAGAAGGAAGGGCCGGTGCTGCTCATCAGCGTCGACCCGGCGCACGGCCTCTCCGACGTCCTGCAGAGCCGGCTCACCGACACCGAGACCCAGGTGAAGGGAACCAAGGGGCTCTACGCCCGCGAGCTGGACGTGCCGGGCTGGTTCAACGCGCTCCGCAAGCGCTGGCGGGAGAAGGCGGAGCGGGTGTTCGAGTCCTTCGGCAAGCAGGAGGGCGTGGACCGCGAGGTGCTGCGGAACCTCCTGGACGTCGCGCCGGCGGGCCTCGAGGACCTGGCCGCGGTGAGCGTGCTCACCGACGCGCTGGTGCAGGAGCGGTTCAAGCGGATCGTGGTGGATCCGGTGGCCTCCTCCACCGGGGTGCGGCTCCTCGAGGTGCCCGAGCTGGCGCGGACCTGGCTGACCAACCTCCTGGCCGTGCTGGTGAAGTACCGTGCCAAGGGCCTGGGCGAGCTGGCCGACGAGGCCGCCGCGCTCCTGAAGCACGTGAAGCGCTTCGAGGAGGCGGTGGTGAACCCGGCCGAGGCACGCTTCGTCGTGGTCACCCGGGGCGAGGAGCTCGCGGCGGCGCGCACCGAGCGCATCGTCGAGGATCTCCAGGCCCGCAAGCTCGCCGTGGAGCGGGTGCTGGTGAACCGGGTGCTGCCCAAGACCACCGACCCCGCGGCGGAGGAGCGCCGGCGCCAGGAGCTCAACGTGGCCAAGGCGCTGGAGAAGAAGATCGGCCTGCCGGTCACCGTGGCCCCGGCGCTGGGCCGCTACCCCGCGGGCCTCCGGGAGCTGAAGTCCTTCCGCACCGCCTGGTACGCGCTCACCGCCACCCAGGCGAAGACCCGGGCCGCCTAGTGCCCCGGTCGGAGCCCTAGCGTGGCCGGCCCTGCCTTCGCCCTCGACTTCGAGCGGCCACTCATCGAGCTGGAGCGGAAGATCGACGAGCTGAAGTCGCTGTCCGGCTCGAGCGACTTCAGCGCCGAGATCCAGAAGCTGGAGAAGAAGGCCCGGCGGCTGCAGTCGGAGATCTTCAGCGACCTGTCCCGCTGGCAGGTGACGCAGCTGTCGCGCCACCCCCTGCGGCCTTACTTCCTGGACTACGTCCAGCTCCTCTTCACCGATTTCTTCGAGCTGGCCGGGGACCGCGCCTACGCCGAGGACCCGTCGATCGTCGGCGGCTGGGCCCGGCTCGACGGGCGGCCGGTGATGCTGCTCGGGCACCAGAAGGGGCGGAACACGAAGGAGAACATGCTCCGGAACTTCGGGATGCCCCGCCCCGAGGGTTACCGGAAGGCCCGGCGGCTGATGGAGCTGGCCGAGCGGTTCGGGCGGCCCATCCTCACCTTCGTCGACACGCCGGGGGCCTACCCGGGCATCGGCGCCGAGGAGCGCGGCCAGGCAGAGGCGATCGCCGCCAACCTCGAGGTGATGAGCCGGCTGCGGGTCCCCATCCTCAGCGTGGTCATCGGGGAGGGCGGCTCGGGCGGGGCCCTGGCCATCGCCGTGGCCAACCGGGTGCTGATGCTCGAGAACAGCATCTACTCGGTGATCAGCCCCGAGTCCTGCTCCAGCATCCTCTACCGGGACACCACCAAGGCCGAGAAGGCCGCCGACGCGCTCCGCCTCACCGCCCGCGATCTCCTCGAGCTCAAGGTGGTCGACGAGCTGGTGCCCGAGCCCGAGGGCGGCGCCCACCGCGACCCGGCACGTGCCGCCGAGCAGCTGGGGCGGGTCCTCCGCAGGCAGCTCGCGCCGCTCCTGGCCCTCGACGGCCCCGCGCTGATCGACGACCGCTACCGCAAGTTCCGGGCGATGGGCCCCTTCGCCGTCACGGGCTGAGCGAGGGCCGATGCGCCCCTTCATCGTCGCCATCGATGGGCCGGCCGGAGCGGGGAAGAGCACCGTCTCCAAGCTGCTGGCGCGCCGGCTGGGGCTGTCGTTCGTGGACACCGGGGCGCTGTACCGGACGGTGGCTCTCGCCGCGCGGCGCGAGGGGACCGGGGTCGAGGACGACGCCGGGCTCTCGGCGCTTCTGGGGAGGATCCGCATCTCCTTCCAGGCGGTGGGAGAGGAGAACCGGGTCTTCCTCGACGGGGAGGACGTCTCCCGGGAGATCCGCACCCCGGAGATGTCACTCGCCGCCAGCGCCGTCTCGGCCCGGCCGGTGGTGCGCCAGGGCCTCCTCGGGCTGCAGCGGCGCCTGGCCCTGGAGGCGCCGGTGGGAGCGGTGCTCGAGGGGCGGGACATCGGCACGGTCGTCTTCCCGGACGCCGACCTCAAGTTCTTCCTCGAGGCCTCCCCGGACGTGCGCGCCCGGCGCCGCTACGAGGAGCTGTTCCAGAAGGGGACGGAGAGCTCGCTGGACGACGTGCTGGCCGACCAGGTCCGGCGCGACCGCGACGATGCCTCGCGGGCGGTGGCACCGCTCAAGCCGGCGGCGGACGCCGTCCGCGTCGACAGCTCGGGGCTGCCGCTGTCCGAGGTGGTGCAGCGGCTGGAGCGCACCATCCGCGAGCGGATGGTGCGGCGGGGGCCCTGAGGGGACGCCGGCTGCTCTTCAGCAGGCCCCGGCGGCGCAGGTGCCCGGAGCGGCGTTGCCGCCCCCGCCGGTGACCCCGGGGTTGGTCGCGTCGAGGTACACGGTCACGTGCGAGCTGAAGACGGTCGCGTTCGGACCGGTCTGGGGCACGCAGTTGATGAAGTCGGTCGGGATGCCCGAGGTGTAGCCGTAGAACCCGAAGGACTCGATGACCGTCCACGCCGGGAGCGGACCGCGGTTCATCCGCCAGACCTGGACGCACCACTGGGCTCCGCCGCCGTTCACCAGGTCCACGGCCCGGTCGTTGGGGATGGGAGGGGTCGGCGCGATCTGGGTGAGCGCCTGGCCGGTGGCGACGGCGGTCGGGTAGTCGACCTGGGGCAGCAGCGCGTTGATCGCCCCGGTGGGGTAGTTGGCGCGGTAGACCGCCAGCATCCGCTGGGCGGCCAGCGTCGCGCGAGAGGCAGCCAGGCTCTGCCCTCGTGCGGCGACGCTGAGGAGCAGCTGGTCCTCGGTCTCGCTGTAGATGAAGGCGGCGATCATCGCCAGGACGGCGATGGCCGCCAGGATGACCAGCAGGACGAATCCGCGGCGGGGGAGGGGACGGTTCATGGGGTGAGCGTGTTGCGGAAGAAGAAGCTGGTCTGCATCACCGCGCGGACGATGCCATCGACCGCGGGGGCGGGGACGCGGTTGGCGAGGACCGGGACCGGCTCGCCGGCGCGGCGGTAGATCTCGTTCCCCCGGCTGGCGATGTAGATCTGCGCCCCGTAGACGTTGGCCGCGGTGTTGGTCACCGCGCCTCCCACCAGGTCGAACCCGCAGGACGGATCGGCCGGGCTCGCCTGGCACCAGCCCTGCGGATTCGCGGTCATCGCGTTGGGGACTCGCCAGGCGATCTGGAGGTCGTCGATCCCCTCCGCGACCATGCTCGGAGCCTGGAGCTGCGTGTTGCAGGGGAGCCCGGTGACCATCGGGTTGCAGGGGGTGTTCGCCTGGACGTGCAGCCCGACGCGGGGCGGCTGTCCCGGAAGGGGCGTGGTCTGGGCCACGAGGTAGCGCCGCCGCTGCTCGAGGATGCCGACGCGGTGGAGCGAGCCGGGACAGTTGGCCGGCCACGGCGCGCCGGAGAGGGCGAGGTTCTGGTCGACGCTCTGCACGGTGATGGTGATGGCGGTCCCGTTGATCACCGCGGCGGTGATCCGGCCCATGCAGTGGGTGGTGTCGCTGGAGAACATCACCACCGGGTTCGACTCGCCGCCGGGCAGCGGGTTCACCTCGGCGTTGACGAAGGGATTGGGGGCCATCAGCACCGAGACCGAGCTGGGCGGAAGCGGCGTGGCGACCGAGACCTGGGCTCCGAGGCGGGTGGGATTGGTGCTCTGGGTCCCCATCAGCACCTCGAAGGCGTCCGTTCCGGGGAGGAAACCGTCGACCCCCGGCCCGAACGGGGGGACGAGGATGGTCGCCCCCATGTCGTTGGCGAGGTTCGGGATGTTCACCCCGAGGTTGTCGTACGGACGCACCACCGCCGCGAACGCCGCGCCTCCGGTCGAGTCCGGACCTCCGCGGAAGCGGATCCCCGCGTTCTCCAAGTCTCGCTGCATCATCGTCATCCCCAGCCCGGCGGAGGCCTGGGCGGAGAGCAGCCGCTCGGTGTTGCGCATCAGCTGCGCCTGGAGGTCGAAGGCGGCGAGGCAGGCGAGGACGATCACCATTCCCAGGGCGCTCGCCGCCATCAGCTCGACCAGGGTGAAGCCCCGTCGTGGGGTGCGGTCAGTTGCTGACATAGGTGGACTGGGTCACGGTGACCGGAATGGGTGAATTGGGGATGATCGAGCTCACCTGCACGTAGAGGAAGTACGACGGCGCGCCGATGTTCGGCGAGGGGTAGCCGCCGGGCAGGAGCGGGCCCGTCCCCGGCGCTCCGCTCGTGTCGTAGATGCTCACGTTCACCAGGTACTGGATCTTGCTGCCGGCCAGCTGATCGGTGATGGCGTACTGGGGAATGACGAGCGGCGTGGGGTTGGCCCCGACGACGAGCTGCAGGCCGGCGTAGCGCTGCATCGACCACTTCTCGAGCTCCTGGGTGGCCACGCGCGACGCCTGGGCGTAGCGCATGCCCTTCGCCGCGTTGTTCATCCCGTGGACCGAGAGCAGCGAGATCGCCACCACCGAGACGAAGAAGATCCCGCCGGCCACCAGCGCCTCGAGGAGGGTGAACCCTCGCGCCCTAGAAGTTGCAGTAGGTCTCGTCACGCTGCACCTTCACCGTTCCGTCGTTGAAGAGAATGACGTAGCGGACGACCGACAGGTCCACCATGTCCCGGACGCGGAGGCAGAACGGCCAGGCCGCAGGGGCAACCAGCGTCGGTGTGTACGCGGCGTCGTAGGTGGCGATGGTGGGCTGCCCGTTGATGTCGAAGCCCACCGAGAACCCCGTCGGCTGCACGATGCCGAAGCCGGTCACCTCGACGAGGGGGTTCGGTCCTGCGCGGGGAAGCCAGGTCTGGTCCGTCACCCGGTCGGCTCCGTTGGCGTAGCTCACCGGGGTGGCGGTGGCGATCTGCTTCACGAAGGTGAGCGTCTGGTTGCCGTTGGGGTCCGCCGAGGCATTGGCGATGGGACCGACCAGGAATCCCTGCGCGTTCCCCTGGGCGACGGCCTTGGTGCGGACGGTCTGCAGCTGGCGGACCAGGTAGCGCGCCTCGCCAGTGACGCGGGACGAGCGCGTCCCGGTGGTGTAGGCGTTGATGCCCAGGGCGAGGAGCACCGCGACCACCGCGACGACGGTGAGCAGCTCCAGGAGGGTGAACCCCCGGCCGCCCCGGGCTACTTCACGCGCTGCCATCCCTCGACCTTGATCTGGGTGGGCGGGTTGTTCCCGACGTTGAACTGCCGGGGGTGCGCGGGATCGGTCTCGGTCGCGACGTAGAGCTTTCCGTTCCGCACCATCGGCGAGCTCGGAATCCCGGTGCCGCCGGGAATGACGCCGAGGTCGATCTTCGACTGCGACACCCCGAGGGCATCCACGATGGCCTTGACCGGAAGCCCGGTGTGGGCGTCGAACGAATAGAGGAAGCCGTGTCCGAGGTCCGAGCACGTCCCGGCGGCGCCGGCCGGCGGCAGGTAGGTGGTCACGTAGACCACGTTCTGATCGAAGGCCGGGTCGCTCAGCATCTTCTCGTTCTGCGAGAACCGGACCGCGAACAGGGGGCGAGCGCACCCCGAGAGCACGTCGGTCACGCCGTAGAAGTAGTCGTATCCGCTGGGGCTCGGGGTGTTCGGGTGCTCGGAGTCGCCGGTGCCCACGTAGACGTTGAGGAGCCCCGTGGAGTTGTCCAGGGCCAGGTAGGGCCGATTGTAGATGGTGGGACGGGGCTTGGGGAGCGGCAGGGTGGTGGTGCCGGTGGCGACCTGGACGCCGGTCGTGGCGTCGAGGATCTTCAGGGGCGATCCGCTCAGATCGAGCGAGCACACCGGGTTCGAGGCCGCGGGGTCGAAGAAGGGATCGCTGGTGGGCGTGATCTGGTTCGTCCAGTCGATGATGTTGGTGCTCGAGACGTCCACCTTCCACACCTTGCCCTCCAGGTCGGTGAAGAACACACGCTGCACGTACGCGCTGTCTCCCGGCCGGTAGAGCGTGGGGCGAGCCGGAAGGCCGTTGACGGTGGGGTCGGCAGGGTCGTCGGGGATGACGAACCTCGCCGGGTTCGGGTCGTTGAGGAGCAGCCCGGTGCTGGCATCCAGCACGTAGAACACGTTGCCCCAGGGCACCCCCAGAGAGTCGGCGTTGGGAGCGATGCCGCCCGGCATGAAGACCGACCACTTGGGGGTCCCGCCCGGCTTGGTGCGGGCGATGACCGGGGCTCCGGTGGTGTAGCCGAGGCGGACGGCGTAGGGCCGGGACAGGGTCTCGTCCAGCGGGTTGTTGATCTCCCACTTCACCAGGGGATTGAGCGGGTCGGTGATGTCCAGGGCATAGAGGCCGCCGGCGCCCTTTCCGAAGGCCCCGACCATCAGGGTCCGCCAACCGGCCGCCACGGTGCAGGCGCCGCCGCCGAACTCGGGCCCGCAGACGTCGGAGATGGCGACGCTGCCGTCCACGCCGAAAGCATGGCCGTCCATCATCGAGGCGAGGCTGCCGAGGATCTGCTTCGGGACGTAGGCCCAGCGCTCCTGGCCAGCCTCGGGAGCGGGCACGTCCGCCGTGACCGCATCCTCGACCGCGTGCATCATTCCGTCGTTCGCGCCGATGTAGACCGTCTTCTTCCGGGCGGCGACCGCGGTGCCGAAGTTGCTGTAGGCGACGATCTCCGTGGCGTCCGGCCAGTTCGGGCCGTTGGTCGCGCCTTCCACGATGGCCGGGATGGCGTGGTAGATGTCCGAGGCGCGCGAGGTCTTGGGAACGCCGTTGGTGAAGAGCGCCGGCGCGCCGTAGTCCGGCGGCTGGTTGCCGATCACCCCCTGGTTGGCCAGGAAGGCGATCGTCGTCTCACCCACTCCCGGCGTCGCCGAGATGAGCGAGTCGAGCGTCGACTGCTGCGCCGGGGTGTTCCCGTTGGACCACCCGCCGCTCGACAGGGCGAAGTCGATCCGGTTCCCGCTGTTCGGGTCGAGCGAGCTGTACAGCTGCCGCGTCGCCTGCAGGTCGATCGCCTGCCCGTAGCGCCAGAGGTAGGTGTAGTTCGTGTCGTCGACCGAGGCCGTGTACGTCGGCAGATCGACGCCATCGATGTTGATCGAGTCCATCTTTCCCTGCCACTCGGTCCCGTTGAAGAGGAGCCGGAAGTAGCCGATGTACATCTCGGTGCCGGAGACGTTGATCACCGGCTTGGAGCGGGTGAAGTAGCCGTCGAGGATGGTCCCGAACGTCGCGTCGAGCGAGGCCAGCAGCCTGGCCGGATCCGAGCCGTCGTAGGCCTGTCCGTTGGAGCTGAGGTCCAGCTTGCTCGGATCGCTCGCGGAGACGGAGGTTCCGCCGGCCTGGGCCATCTGGTTGAGCTCCGGCGAGGGCGCAGCGAACCCGAAGCCGATGACGAACGTCTTCACGTCCACCTTCAGCCCGGCGTTGGTGGTCAAGTTCCGCAGGTTCTTCACCGCGCCGACCGGGTCGGTGACCGGGAGGACCGGGAACTCCTCGCCGTCGGTCAGGAGGAGCACGTAGTAGCTGCGGCACGCGGCGTAGGGGTCGGAGTCGATGGTCGAGGCCAGGTAGTCGTAGATGTTCTTCATCGCTCCGGTGAGCGGGGTGAGGTCACCGTACTCGGGCGTCTGGAGGCCCATCGGGTTGGCCACCGGGTCGTACTTCGACAGCATGCTGAGGATCGGCTGCCCGGGAAGCGCGTTGTCGAGCGCCAGCGGGGTCCACGACACCGCCGAGGTGCCGTCGGGATTCTGGGCCCATCCGCTCAACCGCTTGGGGGGAAGCGCGGTCGCCACCGCGGCGAAGCCGGCCGCGTCCACGGTGGGCGGCGGGGTGAACGAGAACTGGTACTGGCAGCTCGGGCAGCTGACCGGGTCGTGGGCGAGGGGAGGGTTCACCGGCGGATTGGACGAGGTCGGGTCGTAGTAGTCCGCGACCAGGTCCACGAAGTACTGGTCGGGGAACCCGCCGCCCGAGAGCCAGTCACCCGAGTAGGCCATCGGGTTGGCCGGGAAGAGCGGGTCGGTCAGGTTCGCCGCGGGATCCGCCGCCGGATAGAGGCCGGGCGAGTTGACGTTCAGCCACGGATAGCCGGTCACGGTCGAGGGCAGCAGGCTGTAGCGGCCCTTGGGGTAGCCGGGGACGGTGCCGCTCACCCAGCTCAGCTTGCAGATGACCCCGTTGTTGCACGCTCCGTAGGTGGCGCTGTTGGCGATGAGGTTCGGGCAGTCTCCGTTGGAGAACGCGCCCCCGCTGTAGGAGACCGGCGTGGGCTGACCCGTGAGGTCGTTGCGATCGCTGTAGGTGACCGACGTCGCGCCCACGATGTCGCCCGGGTTGGGCTGGATCGAGTAGAGGAACTGCGGCGTCGCGAAGACGTCCTGGTAGTAGCGGTAGTTGCAGTAGGTGTCGAAGTAGCCCGTCGTGTAGAGGTACTTCGAGGCGGTGTAGTTGCAGGTGAAGGTGTACTGGTGCCAGTTGTAGATGGTCCGCTGGAACGTGCAGTAGTGCGTGTAGGTCTCGCCGGGAATCACCGTGTCGGCGACCATCATCCAGCTGCAGCGCTGGCCGAGAACGTTGCGGCAGCCGGTGTCGCTGGGCTGGCCGGGACCGGTCCCCTGCGTCGCCATCCACGACCAGTTTGGATCGCTCGAGGTCCAGTCGAACGTCGTCCCCACCGACGGGCAGCTCTGGCCATAGGTCGTCAGCTGGACCGAGACGTTGCTGCTGGTGCTGGGGAGAGGATCCCAGTTCGGCCCCGGCGAGACGCCGTTCTCGTAGAGGCTGGTGCTGGCGACGTAGGTCTTGTTCGGCCCGCTGTTCTGGACGAGCGTGCACCCCCCGTTCTGCACGCCGTTGCAGGCGAACTGTCCACCGTTGTACGGGCTGGTGAGGCCGCACACGTCGTTGAACGTCCCGCTGGTCGCGGTGATGGGCCGGGTGTAGGTCGCCGGCCCCTGGGTGAAGGTCGGGCCGACGTCCGCGCTCCAGATGGGTGGGTACGCCTGGGGCATCGTCCCGGTGAGGGTCAGGTCACAGGGCTGCACGGCGCAGGCCCCGGCGTTGTAGCCGAGGAACTGGGCCGGGCAGGAGCCCGCGACCTGGAGGAACGAGAACTGCCCGTCGATCGGGATGCGCTTCCACCACGGGTAGGCGATCCCGGCGACGGTGAGGGTGTCGGTCGGCGAGGCGCCTGCCCCGACGACGTTCACGTACTGGGGATTCGCGTTGAGGTTGCTCACCCCTTCCTTGCGGACGTTGTGCGCCCCGGGAGCATTGGCGAGCGTCGAGATGCTCACCACCGGGCTGGTCGCGCCGAGGAAGGTGGGGTCGGTCCCGGTGCCGGTCAGGTCGGTGAGGCTGTTGAAGAGCCAGGTGTTCCAGGGGCCCGGAGCGGAGGCGATGCGGTCGTACTTGCAGAAGGTCTGGAGGTTCTCCGGCTGCTTCGTCAGCTGGTAGTACTGGTTGTAGCCCGACAGCCCCATGTAGATGCGCGAGGTGAACTTGGGCAGGGTCGAGTAGAGCGCCTTCTTGCCGAGGCAGAACTTGTTCTCGCAGGGGGCGGTGGGGTTGCCCGGATCCCAGTCCTGCCCGATGGCGCTCGGATCGCCGTTGAGGTCACCCGGCCGGTACTGCATCGACTTCGAGGTATCGAAGATGATGAAGATCTTCGGCTCGTAGAAGCTCTTGATGCCTGGCACGTCGGTGATGACCGGCCCGGCGTGGGCCTGCGGGAGGCCGAGCGGTAGGGGCCCGGCGGCCATCACGAACACCAGCACCCACATCACGCTGAACGAGAAGATCGGCTTGAGGTGACGCATCGAGGGCAACCAGGGCAGCAAGCTACAGGCCAGCAGGCAGGCGTCGAACAGGCTCCTGCCGTTGCGTGGTTCCTCCTACCCAGCCCCCCCGGGGACCGTCGTCGCAAACTTTGCTTCGCAAACTTTGCGAGGTTTCCCTACCCCTGGGAGCGGCGCCGGCGGTCCCGGGCGCGCGCGCGCCGGCTCTGGACCAGCCCCAGCTCCCCCGGCGTCGGCGTGCCCTCGCGGGCCGCCTCGGGCGCCCGCGAGGCCCCGGCGCTGGCCAGGGCCGGGAGCCGGACGACGAAGGTCGAGCCGTCGCCAACCCGGCTCTGCACCGAGATGCTCCCGCCGTGGTTCTTCACGATTCGCTGGCAGATGGCCAGCCCCAGCCCGGTGCCCTTCTGCTTGGTGGTGAAGAAGGGGACGAAGATGTTGGGCTGCTGCTCGGGCGGAATGCCCGGGCCGTCGTCGGCGACCTCGATCTCCACGAACTCGCCCGAGGCACGGAGGTCCGCGAACCGGTCCGGTCCCCGGGTCCGCACCCGGATGGTCCCGGGGGCAGTGCCCAGCGCCTGGATGGCGTTCTGCACCAGGTTGATGAGCACCTGCTTGAGCTGCTCCGGATCGCCCTCCACCGCGGGGAGCGACTCGCCCAGCTCCACCACCAGGGTCAGCCGGCCCGGCACCTCGTTCTGGATCAGCCGGATGGTGCGGGCCACGACCTCGTTGATGTCCACCGTGCCGAAGCTCTGCTTCAGGGGGCGGGCGTAGTCGAGGAACTGCGTCACCACGCCGTTCAGCCGGTTCACCTCCTCGACGATGACGTCGAGGAACTCGCCCTCCTCGCCGGCCCGGGGCCGCGGCTCGAGGCACTGGGCGGCGCCCTTGATCGCCCCGAGCGGGTTCCGGATCTCGTGGGCGAGTCCGGCAGCCATCTCGCCCAGCGCAGCGAGCCGGTCGCGCTCGCGCATCCGCTCGTAGAGCTTGCTGTTCTCGACGATGGTCGCCAGGCGCTCGGCCAGCTCGAGCACCATCGCGATCTCGTCCGAGGCGAAGGCCTCGGGCACCCGCTCGTCCCAGAGGTTGAGGAAGCCCACCACGCGGTCGCCGCCCACCAGCGGAACGGTGAGGGCCGACTTCACCGCCAGCAGCGCGCTCCGGGTGTCCAGGGTGCGCTTCAGCTCCTCCCGGCTCCGGCGTCCCTCCGCGGTTCGGGTCCGCATCTCGGTGATCCGCCGCTCGAGGTTCTCCAGCAGCACCGCCTTCTGCCCGCTGGCCGCCGCCGACAGGAGGCCCCGGGCCGCCGCGGCGTCGAGGAACGCCGCGGGCTCGGGCCCGCGGAAGTTCAGCCGCCGGAACCCCGGCCGGTCCTCGGCCAGGAGGTAGACCGAGACGTGGGTCACCCGGCGGGTGTCCTCCAGCGCATCGAGGATGACCTCCGAGGCCTCCCCCGGGTCGATGACGTTGGCCAGGCGGGTGCGGAGCGCGCCGAGGGATTTCAGCAGCTCGCTGCGCTCGCGGAAGAAGATGTGCACCACCTGCGCCTCGACCTTGGCCCGGAGCGGCTCGAGCAGGATGCCGATGACGAACGCCGCGAGGACGGTGTTGAAGAGGTAGAGCGAGGTGTTCGCCTTCACCCAGGCGGTGAGCACCAGGAAGACGAGGGCCAGCATCACCGCCAGCACGGTCTGGCTGGCCACCTTCCCCAGCAGCTCGTGGAGGTCCATCAGCCGGAGCCGGAGCAGCGTCTGGGCGAGGAAGAAGAGGTAGAGGGTCGTGACCACCGGCCCCAGGGTGGGGAAGGGCACCCCCAGCCCGGCGATGGCGTCCAGGGCGGTGAAGAGCAGCGCCGCCGCCGCGCCGATGGCCAGGTAGGTCAGGCGGGCTCGCTCGGTCTTCGAGTCGCTCCGCCGCACCCGTCGCACCAGGAGCGAGAGCGAGAGCAGGACGGTCCCGAAGCCCCAGACCGCCACCACCCACCGGCCCGCGGCGGACGTCGCCAGCGGCGTCACCGCCACCGCGAGGCCGAGGACGACGGAGAAGGTCGCCACCCGCCGGCTGGTGCGCCGCGCCTGGGCCTGGCCTCCGAGGAACTCGAGGAAGAAGCCGAGCGCGGCCGACGGCACCACCGCCGCGGAGAGGAGGCGCAGGCCGACCACCACCCGCACCGGCCACCCGGTGAGCCCACCGGAGAGGAACACGTTTCGGAGGAAGTCCGCCAGGTAGAAGGCGCCGGCGGTGAAGGCGAAGACCGAGTAGGCGGTCAGGACGCGGGCCCGGTTCGAGCGCAGCACCATGGACAGGCCGAGGGCCGTGGCCACGATGCAGGCGAGGAGCGCGGTCTGGGTGCGGATGTCCATCGGCGAGCGAGCGAGCTTCCGTCGGGGAGTCTAATCGCCATGCCGGCCCGATGGTTGCGCCCGGTGGTCCGACCCTTCACACTCCGGGGAGGCTCGCCCGGCCCCCGTGCTCCTTCCCCTCGTCGCGCTGCTCCTCGCCGCACCCCCCGCGACCTCCCCGGCCGCCGGTGAGCCTCAGCCCGGGGCGGAGCCGGGGCTGGTCCCCGAGGACGTGGCCGAGGTCTGGAACCCCGCCTTCCCACCGGCCCCCGCCGTCGTGCCCGCGCCGCCCCCCGGCCGCCGGGTCGAGCTCCGGATGCTGGACCCGGTGTTCACCGCCGGGCTCCTGCTTCCCCGCAGCGAGTTCGAGGCCGGGCACTACGAGCGCACGGTCCAGCTCCTGGCCGGAGCGCCGGGCACCCCGGAGGTCCGCTACCTCCGGGCGCTGGCGCAGCTCCGGGTCCGCCCCGGTCCGGCTCCCGCCGCCGAGATGGAAGCCCTCGCCACGGAGCTGCCGGCCATCGCCGACCGTTGCCGGCTCCAGGCCGCGCTCGCCCGGGAGGATCTGGGCGAGCTCGATGCCGCCCGCCGCCTCTTCGCCGCGGTCCCGCCGACCTCGCGCATCTACCCCGATGCCCGCTTCGGGCTCGCGCGGGTCCAGCGGCGGCAGGGGGAGCTCGTGGCCGCCGCCGAGACGCTCGAGCCCCTCGCCCGCACCGCCTCTCCGCTCTGGGGGCGGGACGTCGCGGCCGAGGCCCTGGTGACGCAGGCCGACCTCGCCCGCGCCCGCCACGACGCCGCCGCCGAGCGCGAGGCGCTGATCGCCCTGTGGAGCAACCACCCGCGCACGCCGCTGGCGGCCCAGGCCGAGCGTCGCCTCGGCAAGTCCGCCCTCACTCCCGCCGCCTCGGTGGCCCGCGCCGAGGCGCTGGTGGAGCTCCATCGCAACCGCCAGGGCCTCGACGTGCTCCGCCCCGTCCTCCCCCGCCTCCGGCTGCCCGATCCGCTCGCCTGCCGCGCGCGCCTGACCGAGGGCCGGGCGCTGCGCAAGGAGCGCCGCCACACCGAGGCCCAGGACGTGCTCGGCCCGGTGGCGCGCCAGTGCACCGACCCCGACCTCCGCGTCCGTGCGCTCTACCTCCTCGGGACGTCCCAGGCGGTGGTCGCCCCGCCCGCGGCGGTGAAGACCTTCGACGCGCTCGCGGCGGAGTTCCCCGAGAACCCGCTTGCCGACGACGCCCTGTACACCTCCGCCGACCTGCTGGCCCAGGACGGCGACACCGAGGGGGCGCTCGCGCGGCTCCAGCGCATCGCCGAGCGCTACCCCGAGGGAGACCAGCTGGGGGAGGCGCTCTTCAAGGCCTTCTGGCTCCGGAACCGCAAGGGCGACGCGTCCGGTGCGCTCGCCGTGCTCGACGCCCTGGAGCAGGCGCGGGCCGGCGCCGAGGAGTCCTACGACGTCGAGCGGGCCCGGTACTGGAAGGGAAGGGTGCTCGACCAGCAGAAGCGCACTCCCGAGGCGCTCGGCCTCTGGGAGGGGCTGGCCCTGGACCACCCCGGCACCTACTACGGCCTTCTGGCGCGGGAGAGGCTCGCGGAGCGCGATCCGGCACGCGCCGCGCGGGTGGGCAGCCAGCTCGCCGCGCTCCCCACCGCCCTTCCGCCGACCGACTTCGACTCCGGTACTCTCCTCGACGACCCGCACTTCCAGGCGGGCGTGGAGCTGCTGCGCCTGGGCTTCAACGACGACGCATCGTCCGAGCTGCTCGCCGCGCGCCGCACCGGCCAGCCTCCCGAGGCGCAGCGCCTGCTGGTGGAGGCCCTGGCCCGCACCGGCGACGCGCGCTCCGCCCACGGGGTGGCGCGGCTGGCACTCCGTCGGGACCTCAGCGGTCCGGTCGCCCCCGGCTCGCGCGAGCTGTGGAGCATCGCCTACCCGGATGCCTTCCGGGACCTCGTCCTTCGCTTCACCCGCAACTCCACGGTGGAGCCCGAGCTGCTCCAGGCGCTGATGCGCGAGGAGAGCGCGCTGGACCCCCGCGCGCTGTCCTGGGCCGGAGCGGTCGGCCTCACCCAGCTCATGCTTCCGACGGCACGCGAGGTGGCACGGGCCCTGAGGGTCCGCGTCCCGAGCGCGGAGCAGCTCCAGGACCCCTCCACCAACATCCAGCTGGGGGCGGCGTACCTGGGGCGGCTCCTCAAGGCGTTCGACGGGAACGTGGCCCTCGCCCTCGCGAGCTACAACGCCGGGGAGAGCGCGGTGAACCGCTGGCGCTCCGCCCACCCCGACACCGAGCTGGATCGCTGGGTAGAGGAGATCCCCCTCCCCGAGACCCGGGGATACGTGAAGCGCGTGCTCCGCAGCTGGAACACCTACCGGCTCCTGCTCGGACGACCGCTGCCCGGGGTGGTCAGGAGCGTGTCGTCGGGCGCGCCCCGCGCGGAGCGCGAGCGATGAGCGAGGGTGGGCTGCCCGCGGCGACCCGAGAGCGACTCCGGGCGCTTCCCTCGGTCGAGGCGGTGCTGGTTTCCGAGGCTGGCCGGGCGGCGCTCCAGATCCATCCGCGGCCGCGGGTGGTGGAGGCGACCCGCCGGGTGCTCGGGACGCTGCGAGCCCGCATCCTCCAGGGGGAGCCGGTCACCTTCTCCTCCGATGCGCTGGGACCCGTGCTGGTCGCCCTCGGCACGCCGGGGCTGCGGCCGGTGCTCAACGCCACCGGGGTGGTGCTGCACACCAACCTCGGCCGGGCGCCGCTCGCGCCCGAGGCGCTGGCCGCCGTACAGGCCGTGGGGCGGGGCTACTCGAATCTCGAGCTCGACCTCGAGTCGGGCGAGCGGGGCTCGCGCTTCGCACCGGTCCTCGAGGCGCTCCGCACCCTCACCGGGGCGGAGGACGCCCTGGTGGTCAACAACTGCGCGGCCGCGACGCTCCTCGCCCTCACCGCGCTGGCCGAGGGCCGCGAGGTGGTGGTCTCGCGCGGGGAGCTGGTGGAGATCGGCGGCGGGTTCCGGGTCCCCGACGTCATGCGGCAGTCCCATGCCACCCTGGTCGAGGTCGGGACCACGAACCGCACCCGCCGCGCCGACTACGAGCGCGCGCTCTCCCCGGCGACGGCGCTGGTGGCGAAGGTTCACCGCTCGAACTTCGCCCTGGTGGGCTTCACCGAGGAGACGTCGGTGGAGGAGCTCGCCCGGCTCTGCCAACCCCGCGGCGTGCCGCTGTTCGTCGACGCGGGGAGCGGGCTGCTCTCCCCGCTCGACGTTCCCGGCGCCATCACCGAGCCCACGATGCGGTCCCACGTCGAGGCGGGAGCGGACCTGGTGGCCTTCTCCGGAGACAAGCTGCTCGGAGGACCGCAGGCGGGCATCGTCGTCGGCCGGGCGTTCTGGGTGGCCCGGCTCCGGGCCCACCCCCTCGCCCGGGCCCTCCGGGTGGACAAGCTCACGGTGGCGGCGCTCGAGGCGACCCTGCGGATGGTCCAGGAGGGCCGCGGGGACCTGGTCCCCGCAAGGGCCCTGGCGCTCGCCCCGGAGACGGTGCTCCGCGCGCGGGCGGCGGCCCTGCAGCAGCTCCTCGGCGACGCCGGGGTGACCACCAGGGTCGTCCGGGTGGAGGGGCAGGTGGGTGGAGGGACGCTCCCCTTGGCCCATCCACCGTCGTGGGCCTGCGTCCTCGACGGGGACGCGGAGTTCCTGGCGACCCGGCTCCGGACCGGCGAGCCCTCCGTCCTCGGGCGGATCGAGGACGGGAGGCTGGTGCTGGACGTGCGCTGCGTGGAGGAC
>Ga0335080_10002626_pt1 | contig 17965 bp, 16 predicted proteins | sample Lox_Sample_34_FD_206720 | JGI IMG/M metagenome (GOLD analysis project Ga0335080, IMG submission 206720) | Soil microbial communities from Loxahatchee National Wildlife Refuge, Florida, United States - Lox_Sample_3.4 | ecosystem: Environmental > Terrestrial > Soil > Wetlands | place: USA...
ATGACGACGGCGAGCTTCACTGGGGGCAGAACTATACTTGCGCCCGGTGCAGTTCCTGGCTGCCGCAGCGGTGCTGCTCGCGTCGTACGGCGCCGGGACGGGGCTCAGCGCCGTCCTCCGACTTCGTCTTCCCCCAGGGCTGCGGGGTCGCGCGACGGCCTTCACCGTCGGGTTCGTCGCCCTGTCCCTCGTCGGCTTCGTGCTCGGTCGCGCCGGGTGGTTCTCGCGGACGGCGCTCATCGCGATCGCGCTCGTCTGCGCGGTGCCGGGTCTCGTCGCCGCCGTGCGCGACCTCCGCGTCCTGCGGGCTCGTTGGGGCGCCGCGGGTGTCGAGCGCTGGGTGCTGCTCGCGACGGGCGCGGTCGTCGCCTTCGACGGGCTCCTGGCCGGCGCCCCGCCCACGTCGGGCGACGCGATCCAGTACCACCTGACCGCGCCGAAGCTCTGGCTCTCGGCCGGCCGCATGTTCGACATCTGGTGGGATCAGACGACCTTCCAGCCGTTCGCGACCGAGACGCACTACGCGTTCGCCGAAGCGCTCTGGAACGGCGCTGCCGCCTCGGTCGTCGGCGCCGGGCTCGCCGGCTTCAGTGCTGTCTGCGTCTACGGCCTCGCCCGTTCGCTCGGCGGAGCCCGTGTCGCAGCCTTCGCTGCCCTGATCTGGGTGGCGCAGGGGATGTTCCTCTGGGAGGCGACGGGGTCGTTCACCGAGATCACGACTGCGGCGTTCGTCGCGCTCGCGGCCTGGCACCTCGTCGAGCTCGCGCGGACGCGCGCGCTGGGGGACGTCGCCTGGGCCGGGCTCGCCGCGGGCGCCGCCGCGTCGACCAAGTACTTCGGGCTCTTCGTGCTCCCGGCTCTCGCCGTGGCCGGGGTCGTGCTGATCCCCCGCGGCCGCCGCCTCGCGGCGCTCGGCGTCTTTCTCGGCGCCGCGGTCGTGTGCGCGCCCTGGTACGTCAAGAACTGGATCGTGGCCGGCAACCCGACCTATCCGGTCCTGAACGGGATCTTCGGCGGCAAGTACCTCGGCGCCTCGTACACGGCGTACCTGAAGATCAAGAAGGAGCAGCGCGGCCTGCCGGGGATCTGGCGGCTCGCGATCCTCCCGATCGAGTTCCTGCTCCACCGCGACAAGTTCGACCGCGGCTACAGCCTCAGCCCGGCGTACTTCCTGCTCGCGCCGCTCGCGCTCCTCCTCCGGCCGAGGCGGCGCTGGGTGGAGGTGCTCGTGCTGGCGCTCGTCGTCTACGCCGTCCTCTGGTTCGAGCTGATGCTGGAGATCCCGCGGTATCTCGTCCCGGTGCTTCCGTTCGCCGCGACGCTCGCCGCGTATGCGCTCGTCGTCCTGTGGCGGGACGGCGGCGGGCGGAAGGCGCTCGCCGTCGCGGTCGCGGCGGTCTCGGTCCTCCCGTTCGCGGCGATGACCGGAGTCTTCGCGGTGCGCCTCCTGCCCGGCGCCGTCGGCGCCGAGTCGACCCCGCACTTCGTCCAGCGGCTGACCGGCACGTACGACGCGTTCCGCTGGCTCGACAGGAACCTTCCGCCGCAGGGCCGCGTGCTGCTCGGCGTCCGCGGCCCGTACTGGCTCCGGCGTCCGTACGCCGTCTACGACCTGCCGCTCTTCGGGGTCGACGACCCGACGCCGGTGATCGTCCAGCGGATGCGGGACTACAACGTGCGCTATCTCGCGTTCTTCGAGGGCGAGCTGCCCGCGCCGCTCCGGCCGCTGCGCGGCCGCCTGCAGCGAATCGCGGTGCTCGAGGTCCCGTACGTGACGTCGCGCACCCTCGGCGAGTCCGTGTCGAAGCGACTCGTGGTCTACCGCCTGCGCGGCTCCTGACGCTCGAGCACGACGAGGCAGCGGAACGCGAGGAGCGGTGCGAGCGGCGCGATCAGCCGCTCGATCGCCAGCGTGGGGCGGACGAGCGCGCGCGGCAGCAGCGGGCGGCGGCGCCAGCCTCCGGAGAGCGGATAGGCGAGCAGCGCGAGGCAGGACTTCTCGACGATCTCGAGCCCGGGCCAGCGCGTCGCCGTCTCGTCCGCGTGCCGGAAGAAGAGCAGCGTCGGCAGCGCCTGATTCGAGTCGAGCGCCTCGCGTGACGAGAGCTCGGTCTCCGCGAACGGGTCGACGTCGAGATCGGTCCGCTCGTGATGGAACGCGCGGAACAGGCGATACGAGACGGGGGAGCAGTACGGCTCGAGCAGCACGACGCGCCCACCCGTCGCGAGGCAGCGCTGCGCCTCGTCGAGAAACCGCGCGGGCCGGGGGACGTGGTGGAGAACGTCGACGAGCACGAGGTTCGCCAGCGATCCGTCGGCATACGGGAGCTGCTCGGCGTCGACGACGCCGTCCGCCCACGGTGTCGCCTCGACATCGGTCAGCACGGCGTTCGGCACCGTCTCGCGGAGCTTCCCCATCCCGGAGCCCAACTCGACGGTCGCGCCCTCGACGCGCGAGAGCCGCTCGGCGATCGCCCCGTACCAGCCGCGGTAGAGCGTCCGCACGACCGCGTTGCGCTCCCAGGCACGCTCCTGGAGCCGCAGCTCGTCGGCGAGCGGGTCAGGCGCCTGCGACGACATCGACTCCGTTCGGCGCCCCGGGCGCGGGCTCGAGCGTTCCGACCCCGAGGGCGCCTGCATCGACCGTCGTGGCCGGGTCGTGGACGACGTAGCGCACGCGCAATCCGAGCTGTCGCGCGAGCGCGATGCCGCTCGCGTTGGCGGGGAGCGTCCGGTAGCGAAGCGCCGGCGGCGAGGAGGCGAACTGCACGATGTAGGCGAGGTAGGTCGTGTCGCCGCTCGGGAGCGTCGTCAGCGCAACCTGGTTCGCAGCAAGGTGTCGCACGGCCCAGCCGTTCAGCCGCTGCGACCGGTCGCTCAGCCGGCCGAGCTCGCGCCCCTGACGGATCCCGTCGCGAACGGGGATCACGAGCAGCAGCACCGCCGCGACGAGAGCGAGCGCGCCGGCGGGGCGTCCCGTCGGGGTCACCGCGCGCAGCACGAGCGGGATCGAGAGCGCGACGGCGGGGATGAAGTAATGGGGCGTCGCAAACCGGGCGGCGGCCAGCAGCGCCATCGCGGCGACGCCGCTCGCCCACAGCAGCGACTCCCACTCGCGCGCGCGCAGCGCCCGCCCGAGGCCGATCGCCGCGAGGATCGCGTACGGGATCCACGGCTTCAGCGCGCCCAGCCCCGACACGAGCGGCGACGCGTCGCTGTTGACACCGCGCCCGAGAAGGCCGAGCGTCACCCAGCGCGCCATCGTCGGCACCGCGCCTGCGTAGAAGAGGTTCGGCAGCACGGCGCCCGCGAGCGCGGCGACGACGAGCGCGGGCACGAGCGTGCCGAGCGCGCGGAATCGCGTCCGGCCGAGCAGCCGGAAGGCGAGCGCCGCCGCGGCGACGACGACCGCGACCGCCGCGACGAACGAGACGAGATGCGCCCGCGGCGCACCCGCGCTGCCGAGGTTCAGGACGACGAGCAGCACGAGATAGACGATGCAGGCCGCGAGGACGACGGCACGCCGCTTGCGCAGCCCGCGGCTGGCGTCGACCGCGAGCCGTTCGCTCCAGTCGTCGGGAGGCCGCGCCAGTGCGAGGGCGACGAGGAACGGGAGGAGGAGCCCGGCGGCGTGGAGCTTCACGGTGACGCTGAACCCCAGCAGCGCCGCCGCCCAGAGATACAGGGCCGCGGACCGGCGGCGGACGGCCGCGACGAGCAGCGCGACGACGCCGACCGAGAGCGCGCCGAGCACGACGTCGGGACGCAGCTCGATCGAGTAGAGGATGACCTGCGGCGCCCCGAGGAAGAGCAGGCCGCCGAGCCCGCCCGCCCGCCAGTCGCGGGCGAGCAGGCCGACCGCCGCGGCGACCGCGAGCGCGGAGCCGAAGTAGAGGAAGAGCGCCCACCCCCGGAAGTACGGCCGCGTCGAGTCGAGGTTCCGGAACGTCGCATCGGCCTGGGCCGAGCGGCTGCCGCTCCCCGCGATCGCCCAGCGCGCCTCGAGCGTCGCCGCGAGAGCCTCCTGCAGCGGCGTCCCGGGATGGTCGAAGTACCGCGTCGGGCGGCCGCCCATCAGCGAGACGCCGGAGCTCAGGTAGACGGAGTCCGCGTCGCCGCCCGTCCACCAGGGGCTCGTGATCGGCTGGGAGGCAAGCAGGATCCCGGCGACCGCGACCACCACGACGGCCGCGCTCGCCCAGCCGGCCCGGGCGCTCATACGCGGACCGGGCGGTACTTCAGCCTGTCGAAGCCGACGAACGCCATCTTCAGCAGCAGCCATCCGTGGCTGAAGCGCGAGATGTTCGTCGTCCCGTAACGTCGCGCGTGGTAGTGCACGGGCAGGTCGACGATCTTCAACCCGCGGCGTGCCGCGCCGAGCAGCAGGTCGAAGTCGCCGAACGGGTCGAAGTCGCCGAAGTCCGCGCGGCCCTGCGCGATCGCCGCGTAGTCGTCGCGCAGCAGAACCTTCGTGCCGCAGAGCGTGTCCTTCACGTTCTGGCGCATCAGGTAGCTGAAGATCCGCGAGAACGCCTTGTTGCCGAAGACGTTGAGTGTCTGCATGGCGCCCGGCTCGAGGTCGTAGACGAGCCGTGAGCCGTTGACGAAGTCGGCGTAGCCGCGGGCGACCGCGTCGTAGAACTTCGAGAGCTCCTCGGGCGGAACCGTCAGGTCGGCGTCGAGGATCATCAGCAGGTCGTGCTGGGCACGGTCGAAGCCGAGGCGCACCGCGTCCGCCTTCCCGGTGCCCGTCTGCCTGTACAGCGAGATCGAGCGCTCGGGACGACTGGCGATCTGCCGCGCGATCTCGTCGTAGGTGTCGTCGCTCGAGCCGCCCTCGACGAAGACGAGCTCGGTCGCGCTGCCCAGCTCCGGCACGCGCTCGACGATCTCCGCGATCATCCCCGCCTCGTTCCGGGCGGGAATGACGACCGAGACTCCCATGTGTGCATCCGCCTGCGTCGGGAGCTGACGCGCGACGACCCAGTACGTGAGGCAGAGGTGCGTGAACGGCCAGATGTTGGCGACGATGCCGTTGAGGAAGTTCGTGAGCAGCGGGATCTTCTTCGGCATGAGGATCCGCGGCGTCACGGCCACGGTCTCCAGGCCGGCGAGCTGGAGCAGGTTGTCGAGGTCCTCCGGCGTCACCCAGTTCCGGATCGGCTTGCGCTTCTTCAGGCTCAGCAGCTCCGCCAGGCGGATCACGGGCCGCCAGAGCTGGCTGTACGAGTGGATCACCACCCGGCTGCGCGCGTGCGTCATCGCGGCCACGTTCGCGAACACCGCCTGGAGGTCGTACGCGAACGAGACGAAGTCGGAGAGCACGACGTAGTCGAACAGCTCGTCGCGGCGAAAGTCCTCCGCTGCCGCCTCGACGAACTCGAGGTCGGGATGCCGCGCGCGCGCGAGCTTCGTCATCTCCCCGCTCACGTCGATTCCGAGCCCGCGCGCCGGCTCGAGCGATGCGAGCAGGTCGCCGCTACCGGAGCCGAGCTCGAGCACGCGCGCGCCGCGCGGGATCAGGAAGCGGTGGACGGACTCGACGAGCCGGTAGTACGTGCGGTTGCGGGAGCGCCAACGCTGCTCGACCGCCGCGAAGCTGTCGAAGAAGGACGCGATCTCGGCGAGCGCCCGACCACGGGTGTCGACGGGCGGAGACGGTGAGGTCGTCGCGGGAGAAGCCACCATTGGGGACGCGCGGAGCGCTCGCAGCGAGCGCCTATACTAGCCGTCGCTCTCGTCCCCATGGCCCGCGCGATCTACCTTCCGGAGCGGGGTCTGCCGCCGAAGCCGGATGCGGACGACCCCGTCGACTACTACTACAAGCCGCTCACAGCGCAGCTCTACCGTGCGCGCCTGCGGCTCGCCGGGCGGCTGCTCGGCGACGGCCCGTACGAGCATCTGATCGAGATCGGCTACGGGTCCGGGATCTTCCTGCCCGAGCTCAGCCGTCGCACCCGGAGGCTCGCGGCGATCGACATCCACCCGCAGGTGGAGCCGGTGCGCCGGATGCTCGAGACGCTCGGCGTCGAGGCCGATCTGCGCGAGGCGTCGCTCTACGAGCTGCCGTACGCCGACGGAGAGTTCGACGCGCTCGTCTGCCTCAGCGTGCTCGAGCACCTGACCGACCTCGCGGGCGCGCTCGACGAGTTCCGGCGCGTGCTCCGCCCCGGCGGCGTCGCCGTGCTCGGCTTCCCCGTCCGGAACGCGGCGACGGACGCGTTCTTCCGGCTTGTCGGCTACGACCCGAGGGCGATCCATCCGTCCAGCCACGCCGACATCCTGCGGGCGGCCGACGCGCATCAGGGGTTCACGGTCGAGCGGCGCGGCAGGGTGCCGGACCTCCTGCCGACGCCGGTCGCCGCGTATGCGGCGTGCCGCTGCAGGGCCGTGTAGTGCGCCCGAGCGAGCTGGCCGACCGCGTCAGGTGGAAGCTGGCGCAGCGACATGCGCGGCCCGGACGGTACGACCCGAAGCGGTTCTGGCAGGCGCGGGCGACGGAGCTGATCCACCGCTACGACGACACGTCATCGTCGTGGGGCAGGCGCGGCTGGATGGAAGGCGGCGTCGAGGAGGAGCTGGTCCCGAGGTGGCTGCGCGAGCTCGGCTGCGCGAGCGTCCTCGTCGCCGGAGCGGGGAGCGGGCGCCAGTACGCGTACCTCCTGGCGGAGGGCTTCGACGTGGAGGGGTTCGACATCGCCCCACGGCTGGTGCGGGAGTGTCGCCGTCGCTTTCCGGAGGTCCGCACGACCGAGGCGTCGGTCGTCGACGCGCCGCGGTCGCACGAGCCCGCGGACGCCGTGCTCTGCTCGGGCGTGCTCCAGCACGTCCCGCCGGAGGAGATCGGCCAGGCTCTCGATGCGCTCACGGCCCTCGCGCGGAAGGCGATCGTGCTGCGCGAGCTGACGACGTTGGACGTCGCGTCTGCGTACCAGTGGGCGCACGACTACCGCTCGCTCCTCGGGGGATGGCGAGAGGCTCGAGCCGAGGCCACCGACGAGCGCGTCGGCATGCGGGTCGAGCTGATGGCGTTCGTCCGCCCGCTCTAGCGCCGTGTGAACGCGAGCAGCTCGACCCGGACGCCGGGTCTCTCGTCGGTCGTGAGTCGCCGCCAAAGGTGCCAGCCGGCGAAGAGCGCCACGTAGTCGTGCACCCACTGGTAGTCGGAGCGCTCTGCGAGGCCGGTGAGCTCTCGAATCACGACGACGCGTCTCGCGAGTCGTCCCAGCGCCTCCACCGCCGCCTCGATCTCTTGCGGCGGGACGTGCTGGAGCACCGCCGAGCTCAGCACCGCGTCTGCGGACGCGAGCTGTCTGTCCGCGCCGACGACGTCGGCGCGCGTCGTGCGGACCGACGGGTAGCGGCTTCGGCACTCCCTGACGAGCCGCGGCGACAGGTCGAATCCCTCGACGTGCACCCCGAGCGGGAGGAGGTACGCGTACTGACGCCCGCTCCCCGCTCCCGCCACGATGACCGACTCGATGCCGAGCTCGCGGAGAAGCGGCGGCACGATCTCCTCCTCGACGCCTGCGGCCATCCAGCCGCGCTCCGGCCACGTCTCCGGATGGTCGTACGTCTCGATCAGCTCGGGCGCTCTGGTGTTCCAGTAGCGCCGGCGACGTATCGAGTCCACGTGACGGCTGACGAGCGCGGCGAGGTTCATCGCGAGCGACCGTACCCGACGGGCCGTTGGTCGGTCCTGCCTGCCGCCGCCGGGACTAAGGTTGTGGCGTGAGCAGCGCCAGCGACTCCTTTTCCTGGGGAGGCCGACGCGTCCTCGTCACCGGAGCAGGCGGCTTCATCGGCAGTCATGTCGTCGAGCACCTGGTCGAGCGGGGAGCCGTCGTGCGCGCCTTCGTCCGGTACAACTCGCGCAACGACTACGGACGTCTTCAGGACGTTCCGGCGGCCGTGCTGGAAGAGGTCGAGGTCTTCACCGGCGATCTCGCCAACCCGGAGGCGGTCGCCGGCGCAAGCGACGGCTGCGACACGGTTCTCCACCTCGGCGCGCTGATCCCGATCCCGTATTCGTACCGGCACCCCCGCGAGTTCGTGACGACGAACGTCGAAGGCACGCTCAACGTGCTGGAGGCGGCGCGGAGGGCGGACGTGCGGCGGGTCGTGCACACCTCGACGAGCGAGGTCTACGGCACGGCGCAGGAGATCCCGATCCCGGAGACGCACCCGTTGCACCCGCAGTCGCCGTACGCCGCGTCGAAGGTCGCGGCCGACCAGCTGGCGCTGAGCTTCCAGCGGTCGTTCTCGCTGCCGGTCGTCGTCGTCCGTCCCTTCAACACGTTCGGACCGCGGCAGTCGGCCCGCGCGGTGATCCCGACGATCGTCTCGCAGGCGCTCGCCCGCGATCACGTCGAGCTCGGGGCGCTCGACCCGACGCGCGACTTCCTGTTCGTCGCCGACACCGCGCGCGGCGTGGTCCGGAGCGCCGAGATCGACGGGGTCGAGGGCGAGGAGTTTAACCTCGGCACGGGCGAGGAGCGGTCGATCGGCGACGTGGTGGCGGAGGTCGGCGACCTCCTCGGCCGCGAGCTGGTCGTCGTCACCACGGAGGAGCGACTCCGTCCGCCGGACAGCGAGGTCGAGCGACTCGTCGCCGACGTCGCGCGCGCGCGCGATCGGTTGGCCTGGGCGCCCGAGACGTCGTTCGCCGACGGCCTGCGGAGCACGATCACCTGGCTGGAAGGCGCGCTCGAGACGTTCAAGCCGGAGATCTACAACATCTGATGACCGACGTCGTCGTGCTCGCCGGCGGCCGGGGGACGCGGCTCGCGCCTTACACGACCGTGCTGCCGAAGCCGCTCATGCCCATCGGCGACATGCCGGTCCTCGAGATCCTCCTGCGGCGACTCGCGCGCGCGGACCTCCGCACCGTCCATCTCGCGGTCGGTCACCTCGCGGAGCTGATCGAGGCGTACTTCGGCGACGGCAGCCGGTTCGGCGTCGAGCTCCGCTACTGGCGCGAGGACGAGCCGCTCGGAACGGCGGGCCCGCTGGCCGAGATCGAGCCCACGTCCGAGCGGCTGCTCGTGATGAACGGCGACCTGCTCACGACCCTCGACTTCCGGGAGCTGCTCGACGCGCACACGGCGAGCGGCGCCGCCGCGACCATCGGCATCCACCGTCGCGAGGTGCCGATCGAGTTCGGCGTCGTGCGGCTCGACGGAAACGCGATCACCGGCTTCGAGGAGAAGCCGACGCTCTCGTACGACGTCAGCATGGGCGTCTACGTCTTCGAGCGCGCCGCCGTGGAGCTCGTGCCGGCACGCACGCGTTTCGACTTCCCGGATCTCGTCCATTTGATCCTCGAGCGGGGCCTGGCGATGAACGCGTACGTCTCTTCGGCGTTCTGGCTCGACATCGGCCGTCACGAGGACTACGAGCTCGCCGTCCACCGGTTCGAGGAGCTGCGCGCGGAGCTGCTCGGAGAGGCATGACCGAGTCCGGCTGGCGAATCACGCTCGCCGACGTCGTGATCGGCGACGAGGAGCGGCAGGCGGTCGACGAGGTGCTGCGCTCGGGCTGGCTGAGCATGGGGCCGCGCACCGAGGAGTTCGAGCGCGCGCTCGGTGCGGCGCTCGGGACGCCGAACGTCCTCGCCGTCGCGAACGGCACGGCTGCGCTGCACCTCGCTGCGGCCGCGCTCGAGCTCGGCCCGGGCGACGAGGTGATCGTCCCCGCCCTCACCTTCGTCGCGAGCGCCGCCGGAATCCGCGCGACCGGCGCGTCGGTCGTGCTCGGCGACTCGCTCTCGCTCGACGACTTCGCGCTCGATCCGACGGAGATCGACCGACTCGCGGGGCCGGCGACGAGGGCGGTGGTGATCCTCCACTACGGCGGCTACCCGGCCGACGTCGACGCACTGCTTGCGGCGGCCGAGCGTCACGGCCTGCTCGTGATCGAGGACGCCGCCCACGCACTCGGTGCGACCGTCGACGGCCGCGCGTGCGGCGCTCTCGGCGACGCCGGGACCTTCAGCTTCTTCCCGAACAAGAACATGACGACGGGCGAGGGAGGCGCCGTCGTGTTCGCCGACGAGCAGGCCGCCGAGCGCGGACGCCGGCTGCGCTCGCACGAGATGACGACGCTCACCTGGGATCGCCATCGCGGTCACGCGTCGTCGTACGACGTCCTCGGCCTCGGCTTCAACTACCGGATCGACGAGATCCGCGCTGCGCTGGGAACCGTCCAGCTCGGGCGGCTGCCGCAGCTCAACGAGACGAGGGGAGCGCTGTCCGAGCGCTACCGGAAGCGGCTGGCGGCCAGTGAAAGGGTCGCCGTCCCCTCGCAGGGCGGCCGCGGCAGGTCGGCGTACCACCTCGCTACACTCGTCGCCGATTCGCCGGAGCTCAGGGACGAGCTTCGGGAGGCGCTACGCGCCGAACGCATCCAGACGAGCGTGCATTACCCCGCGATCAGCACCTTCACCGCCTACGCCGGCAGCCGCGCGCACGTGCCGCGTGCCGAGGAGATCGCCGCGCGCTCGCTGACACTGCCGCTGCACCCGAATCTCCGCTTCGAGGACGTCGACCTCGTCTGCGACGTCGTGCTCCGGGCGACGGGAGAGGCGTGAGCACGCAGACCCCGCTCGACGCTCCGACCGCCGAGCCGGAGCCGCTTCAGCCGTCGCGGCGACGGGTCGGCCGCGACGCGGCGGCGACGCTCGCGTTTCGCACGGGCAGCCTCCCGTTCACCTTTGCGATCACGATCATCACGAGCCGGCTTCTCCTGCCGACGGGCCGCGGAGCCTTCGTGCTCGCGCTTCTCACCGTGACGCTCGCGGCGACGCTGCTCGGAAACGTAGGCGTCGCGGCGACGCACGAGTTGGCGCGGAAGGAGCATGACGAGCACATCGTGGTCGGCCAGTCGCTTTCGATCACGGTCGCCCTGGGGTTGATCGGAATGCTCGTGCTCTTCCCGATCGACGTCGCACTCGCCGACCAGGGATTCCGCCGTGTGGCGTTCGTCGCGGCCGGGCTGCCGGCGGTTCTCGTCATTCAGACGCTCTCGGCGGCGCTCGTCGCCGTCGGGAGGCTGGCGTTCTCGAACTTCCTCCAGTTCCTGCTGCCGGTGGTGACGCTCGGCGGGATGTTCGTCTTCGTCTACTGGCTCGACCGCGGCACGACCGGGGCGGTCGTCGCCTGGGTGGTCGCGCAGACGGCCGTCGCGGTGGTCGGTCTCGTCGGCGCCCGCTCGCTCTGGTGGCCGGTGAAGCTGCGTGCGCTGCCGCCGGGGCGGATCCTGGCGATGCTGCTGCTCGGGCTCCGGATCGGGCTCGTGAACCTCGTCAGCGTCCTGAACTACCGCATCGAGCTGATCGTCCTCCAGGTCGACCACGGCCTCGCGCAGGTCGGTCTCTACTCGCTCGCGACCTCGCTGGCGGAGCTGCTCTGGATCGTCTCGGGCGCGATCGCGACCGCGACGATCGCACCGGTCGTCGCCGTGCACTCGGACGAGGAGGCGGCGATCATCACCGCACGCTCGGTGCGCTGGGCGCTGATCACGACCGCGATCTGCGCCGTCGCCCTCGGCATCGGCTCCTGGTTCCTGATCGTGCCGATCTTCGGGACGTACTTCGAGTCGTCCATCCACCCGCTCATCCTCCTGCTTCCCGGCGTCGTCGCGTTCGCTCCGGGGACCGTGATCGCCGTCTACTTCTCGATGCGCCGCGGTCAGACGAAGTACCCGCTGGGGATCTGCCTGGTCTCGCTCGCCGTGACGGGGGTTCTCGCGCTTCTGCTCGTTCCCGGTCACTTCGGCGTCGGCGCTGCAGTCGCGTGCAGCGCCGGGTACATCGTCGGGATGGTGCTCGGCCTGTGGTGGTTCGCGCGCCAGGGGCACGTGCGACTTGGCGACCTCGTTCCGTCACGCGCGGACGTGCGCGCCTCCCGCGTGATCCTTCGCGGGCTCGTGCCCCGCTGAGGGCGCGGTACCCTCGCGGCATGTCGACGCTTGCGACGAACGGACGGTCGGCTCTCGAGCCGAGGCTGCGCCTCGCGTTCATCGCGCCCGGCAACAGCATTCACACGAGGCGCTGGCTCGAGTACTTCGTGGAGCAGGGCCACGAGGTCGGGCTCGTCTCGTACGGGCGCTTCGAGGAGCGGATCGACGGGATCGAGCTGCTGCTGGAGCTCGGGGCGTTCTCCCGGGTCGACCGCGGCGTGCGCAGCTACGTCGACTTCGCCCAGTCGGCGGGGCTCGTCTGGCGTGCCCTGCACAGGTTCCGGCCCGACATCGTGCACGCGCACTTCGTCACCGGGCCGGGCTGGCTCGGCCTGTTCGCCGGCCGGGTGCCGCTCGTCGTGACGGCGTGGGGAAGCGACGTGCTCGTCGACACGGCGCGTCCGTACGTTCGGCTGCTGCATCGGCTCACGCTCCACCGTGCCGCCTGCGCGATGTGCGACGCGGAGGGCGTTGCGGAGCGCCTTGCCGACCTCGGCGCCTCGCCGGTGCGTATCCGGCGCGCGCTCTGGGGCGTCGACGAGGACGTCTTCAGCCCGGGCGCGCCGAGCCAGGCGGCACGAAAGGAGTTCGGACTGCCGGCCGACCGCATGGTCGTGCTCTCGATCCGCGGGCTGCGCGATCTCCAGAACCCGCTGACGGTCGTGCGGGGCTTCGCCGAGTTCCAGCGCTCCGGCCACGATGCCGTGCTCGCGCTCAAGCTCGGCCCGGCCGACTCCGCCCTCTCGCAGCCGGTGGCGAACGAGCTGCGTCGTCTCCGGCTGGGCGACGATGTTCAGGTGATCGGGCATCTGCCGCACGAGCGGCTCGCGGATCTCTACCGGATCGCCGACGTCTGCCTCTCGGTGCCGTCCTCGGACGGGACCTCCGTCGCGTTGCTCGAGGCGATGGCGACAGGGAGGCCGGTCGTCGTCACGGACATCCCGGCGAACCGCGAGTGGATCCGGAACGAGGAGAACGGCGTCCTCGTGCCGGTCGGCGACGCCGGCGCACTTGCACGGGCGCTGGCCTGGCTCGCCGAGGATCCGGAGCGCCGCTCGGCGCTCGGCGCCGCCGCGCGCGAGGAGGTCGGCGTCGCGGGCGCCTACCGCCATCAGATGCAACGCGCGGAGCGGCTCTACCGGTCGGTGATCTGGGAGCAGCGACGCGGGTGACGCCCCGCGTGCTCTACGTCGCGGCAGATCCTGCTCTGACTCTCGACCAGCAGGGTGGCGCCGGAACGCACATGCGCGGGACGGTCGAGGCGCTCGAGCAGGAAGGGCTCGCCGTCGAGACGCTGGTCGGTGCACCCGCGGCGCTTGCGTCCGCGCCGACGATCGCGCAACGGCCGGCGCCGCGCATGCGGCGCGTGACTCCGCGGCCGGCGCGGCTGCTCGCCGGCGAGGCACGCCTCATCGCGCACGCGCGAGCGTGCAGGCGCACGGCACCGACGGAGTTCGACTGCGTCTACGAGCGGTCGGCATACCTCGTCGATGTCGGACGACCACTGGCCCTGCGTCACGGCGTGCCGTATCTGGTCGAGACCGACGGCATGCTCGTGGCCGCGAGAACCGCGGCCTACGGCACCGTCTTCCGCAGGCACGCGGACACGATCGAGCGCCGGAAGGTGGCAGCGGCCGACGCGGTCGTCGTGATGAGCCGGGCCTCGGCCGACTCGATCGCGGCGCGGTACGAGATCCCACGCGCGCGCCTGCTCGTCAAGGGTCTCGGTGTCGAGCGCAGCCTCGTCGCGCGGCCGCCGGTCGCCGAGCCGTCGGTCGACATCGGCTTCGCGGGGACGTTTCAGCCGTACCACGGCCTCGACGTGCTCGTCGACGCGGTGCGGCTTCTCGGGAATCGGAGCGCTCTCCTCGTCGGCGACGGGCCGCGCCGGCCGCTGATCGAGGAAGCGACCGACGCGCTGCCGGTCGAGCTGCCGGGGTTGCTCGAGCGGGAGGAGACCCTGCGGCGGTTGGCGGCGTGTCGTGTGCTGGTCGTCCCCGAGAGCTCTGAGACGCTGTATCCGGTGAAGCTGCTCGAGTACGCGGCGTTGCACCGCCCGATCGTCTGCCCGGCCCGGGCCGCGTTCGACGAGTTCGAGCGGGACGGCGAGCCGGTGTTCCACCGCTTCCGGCCCGGTGACGCGGCGGACCTCGCGCGCGCGCTCGACGAGGCGCTCGCCGCAGGGGTGGACGAGCGCGTCGAGCGGCTCGCGGAACTCGTCGCGGCCGAATACACCTGGGACTCCGTCGGTGCGCGGCTGGCCGCACGGATCCGTGCCCTGGTGCGGATGTGAGGCTGCTGCACGTCATCGACGACGCGCGTCCCGTCGGCGGCGCGCAGACGTACTTGCGCAGGCTTGCCGCTGCGACGGCCGAGCGCGGCGGCTCGAACGACGTGCTCGCCGGTACGCCGCCGGCGGACGACATCGCCGGTGTCGACCGCGTCGAGCTTCTCCGCGGCGATGCGGCCGCCGCCGCGGCCGCCGCCGCGTCGCTGCGTCCGGACGCGATCCTCGTCCACACCGTCGACTCGGCTGCCCTTGCGCTGCGGCTCGCCGCGACCGCGCCGACGTTCGTCTACGAGCACGACTACCGGCACATCTCGCCCGGCAACCTTCGCTTCTTCGCTCGCTCGGAGCAGTTCTGCGCCGGCGGATTCGGCCTCCGGTGCCTCGTGAAGCCGTACACCGAGCGGTGCAACAACCGGCGCCCCGACCGGGTGGCCGGCAGCATCGGCCGCGTGCTCGCCTGGCGCCGTGTCTGGCCGCGGCTCGCAGGCGTCCTCTGCGCCAGCCCCTTCGTCGAGCGGCTGCTCGTCGGGTTCGGCGTCGACTCGGCCGTCATCTCCGTCGTCGGCTACCCCGTGGAGGTTCCGGAGGCGCCGGTGCCTCCTGCGTCGAAGCGCCGGGACGTGCTCTACGTCGGTCGCACGAGCGCCGTGAAGGGACTGCACCATCTCGTGCGGGCGTTCGCGCTCCTGCGCGGGCGGTTTCCCGAGACGCACCTGCTCGTGGCGGGCGGTCCGGATCTCGACGACGTCGGCGACGCCGCCGCGCGCGAGGGCGTCGCAGGCGCGACCGAGCTGCTCGGCTGGCTCGACGAGCCCGGGCTCCGCGCCGCCTACGCGCGGTCGCGCGTGCTCGCGCTTCCGTCGGTCTGGCCGGAGGCGTTCGGAATGGCCGGCCTCGAGGCGCTCGCGCACGGCGTTCCCGTGGTCGCGTCGGACGTCGGCGGGATCTCGACGTGGCTCGACCCTCCGCGCGGCGGAGCGCTCGTCGCGCCCGGCGACCCGGTGGCGCTCGCGGACGCTCTCGGCGCGCTGCTCGCCGATGCCGCCGAATCCGACCGGCTCGGCGCCGCGGGGCGCGAGCGCGCGCGCGAGTTCACGGCCGAGCGTCACCTCGAGCGCCTGCTCCCCGTGCTGGAGCGGCGCGAGCGATGATCGCCTATCTCGTCCACCGCTTTCCGGTTCGGACGCAGACGTTCACCTACGACGAGGTGCGCGGTCTCGTCGACGCCCGGCTCGACCTCGTCGTCTACCCGTTTCGGGCCGGCGAGGACGTCGACTGGCCGCTCGCAGGCATCAGCGTCAGGGTGCTCCCGCAGCGTGTCTCGAGGTATGCGGCAGCGCTCGTTTGGTGGGCGCTCCGCCGGCCGGCGCGGCTCGCGCGCTGCGTCTGGTGGCTGCTCGCCGGCGCGTACGTGGAACGGCCGTCGGCGCGCGAGCGGCTCGCGAACCTGTCGGCGCTTCCGCGCGGGGCGCTGCTCGCGCGCGAGCCGGGGATCGACCTGTTCCATGCGCAGTTCGCGAACGAGGCGGCAACCGCCGCACTCGTCGCCGCGACGCTCGCCGTCGTCCCGTTCAGCTTCCGCAGCCACACTGCGCCGAACCCGCAGCTGCTCGGCGAGAAGCTGCGCCGTGCGGCCGCCGTGCTCTCCATCTCCGAGTACGACGCCGCGCGCCTTCGTGCGGTCGAGCCGAGAGCGCAGATCGTCGTCGCTCCGCTCGGCATCCCGTTGCCGGAGCAGAAGCCGGTGACGCGCGTCCCCGGCCTCGTCGTCTCCGTGGGCAGCCTGATCGAGAAGAAGGGTCATGACGTGCTCGTCGACGCGTGCGCACGGATGCGGGACGAGGGACGGGATCTCCGCTGCGAGATCGTCGGCGACGGTCATCTCGCCGCCTCGCTCCGGCGGCAGATCGACGCGCTCGACATCGGCGACCGCGTGACGCTTCGCGGCTACCTGCCGCGGGGTGAGGTCGAGGAGCTCGTCTCCCGCGCGACGGTCTTCGCACTCGCATCCATCCCCTCGAGCGCGGGCACCGACGGCGTCCCGGTCGTCCTCCTCGAGGCGATGGCGGTCGGGACGCCGTGCGTCTCGTCGCGCATCTCCGGGATCCCGGAGGTGATTCGCGACGACCAGACCGGCGTGCTCGTGCCGCCGGGCGACGTCGCCGCGCTCGCAGCGGCGCTCACGCACGTCCTCGACGATCCCGAACTGGCGCAGCGCCTCGGCGACGCGGGTCGTGCGTTCGTTCGCTCCGAGCGCACCGCGGCCGCGTGCTACGGGCGGGCGGCGGAGGTGCTGGCCGGCTGCGCTCGAAGCGCATCGACTGCCGGCTGAGGTGCGAGCGCAGGCGCGCGTACGAGACAGAGCGCCGCCGTCCAGAACGGCACGGCGACGATGCTGCCGACGCTCCAGAGGACGCTCTCGAAGGCGCCGATGCAGAGGCCGGCGGCGAAGAGCCCGGTCATCGCAGGGTCCGCGCGACCTCGTGCCTCGGCGAGCCCTGCGAGCGGCAGGAGGAGCTGCGCGACGAGGAACGCGATCCCGATGAATCCGAGCTGCGCGCCCGCACCGATGTAGCTCGACTCGACGAAGCCTCCGGTGAAGTGGAGGAAGGTCGTCTTGCGGTACGCCGGAGGGATCTGCGAGATCTTTCCCTCGCGGAGGAGCAGGTGGTAGCGCTTGTACGGCGCGAGCAGCTGCTGCTCCGTCGCGAAGCCGTACCCGCCGACCGGCCGCCGGCCGATCGCCTCCGTCGCACGCGCCCACGCTTCCGTGCGGCCGCCGAGGCTGCTGACGGTGTTCGTCCGCAGGAGGTGCAGCCCGAGTCCGCCGGAGAGGATCGCCGCCACTGCGACCACGATCACCGCGGCGGCGACGATCGCCGCGATCGCCGCCGTGCGATGGAGTCCGGCGACCGACAGCACCACGAGCGACGCGACGATCGCGATCGGCACGCCGGCGCGCGTGCCCGTGAGCACGATCACGACGAGACTCGCCGCCGCCGCGGCGAGCCAGGCGAGCCTTGTGCGTCCGTGCGTCCGCAGCGCGGCGGCGACGGACAGGGGCACGGCCAGCTCGCCGTAGATCGCGAGCTCGTTCGCGTTCTCGAAGATTCCGCGGAAGCGATGGGCCGGGTCGGGCTGCCGGCCTCCGCCCGGGTCGACGAGCGCGTACACGATGCTGATCGCCTCGACCACGAGGATGCCTGCGAGAAATCCCTGCGCCATCCGCGGCGGGCCGTCCGCGGTCGACGCCGCCGGCCAGAGCGCGAGAAAGACGGCGCCGAGCAGGACGACGATCGTCAGCGCGTGCAGGACGGACGTGCGCGGCGCGAGCGACCAGAGCGCGGAGAGGGCCGCGTACGCCGCGAACGCCGCCCATAGCACGTGGACGGGACGGAGGGGGACACGGCGCAGTGCGAGGAGCGTGAACCCGACCGCGGCCGCGACGAGCAGGATCGCCCATCGCAACGCGCCGCCCGGTTGCCGCAGCATCCCCATCGAGGACCCGAACGGGAAGACGACCGCGACGAGGAAGCAGAAGACCGGCGCCGCCCGGAGCGTAAGTGGCTCGAGGCGCATGCCGGGCTAGTATAGGGCGGTGTCCGTCGCCGACTCGTCACTGTCGTCGGCGTCCGCTGCGACGACGACACTGCGGGTCCGCCTCGCGTGTCGACCGGACTTCCTGAACAAGGCACGCTACGTCCTGACGACGTGCGC
>Ga0335080_10002627_pt1 | contig 17964 bp, 23 predicted proteins | sample Lox_Sample_34_FD_206720 | JGI IMG/M metagenome (GOLD analysis project Ga0335080, IMG submission 206720) | Soil microbial communities from Loxahatchee National Wildlife Refuge, Florida, United States - Lox_Sample_3.4 | ecosystem: Environmental > Terrestrial > Soil > Wetlands | place: USA...
TGAGCGGATGGTGTACGACGAGAACGCGTACCGGCACGCCGCTGAGATGGTCAAGGCGGGCACCTGGGACAGGCCGTGGCCTCCGGGTGGGAGGATGGCGGGACGCGACTACGGGATGCCGGGTGGCAGATGACCACCAGGCGCCCGTTCACCGATCTAGTCAGCGGGCAGGAATGCACCCTGATCCTGGAGCCAGGCCAGATGCCGAAAGTCGAGCATCCTGGCTGTGTGGTGCCTGCGGAGGTGGCTGTGGACCTGGACGCGTTTTACTGCCGGTTCTGCCAGTGGAACGGGCGGGTATCCGGTGCCTGGGTTATGGCGATGAAAGCAGGCCGGGGATGATCACGGACAAGGTTGACGGCGGTTACCTGCCGTCGTACCTGCGGATCGCCGCTGACCTCGGCCCGGCCGCGAGCGTGCTCGAACTCGGCGTGTACCAGGGCGCGTCGCTGCGCTTGTGGCAGGCGCTGTTCCCGCTCGGGATGGTCACGGGCGTGGACTGCAACCCGGACGCCATCTGGCCAGACGGCACCCGCCGGATCATGATGCGGCAGGAGGACCCGAAGCTGCCTGCTGTCCTGGCTAGCCCGTTTGACCTGATCGTGGATGACTGCTCACATAACGGGCACCTGACGGCGACGTCGTTCCGGCTGCTGTGGCCGCTGCTCGCCCCCGGCGGCTATTACGTGATCGAGGACTGGATGATCGGCCTGCCCGGTTTCGGTGATCACCCGATGCACGACCCGGAGATGCTGCGCACCGTGCAGTCCATGATCCGGGTGCTGACCAGCCGGGACGCTGACTGCGATGAGATCACCTACCGGTACGGCCTGTGCGTCATCCACAAGCGGGCGGCCGAATGAGCGGCACCTACCTCGTCCACCAGGATCTCACCCCCTGCCATCATGACGGCCCCCCGCAGGCCACGTTCACTGATGAGGGCGGGCCGCGCTGTGCAGCAGGGCAGGTGATCACCCATGTGATGATCGGCGGGAACCTCCTCACCGTTGAGGAGGCCGCTGCCGCCGTCAAGGGCATCGCGGACGCGTTCACCGCCATGTTCACCGACATGATCATGGAGATCGTCCGGTTCATCACCGACCTGGGGGCCGCCCTCGAACCGCAGATGCGGATACTGGCCGCCGCCGCCGCCGCCTGGGAGACTGAACGGGACGCTGAGCTGGGGGAGGACGGCGGCATCCCCTGGAAGGACATCTACCGCCGCGAGTTCGGGGAGAGCCGATGATGAGTGAGCCCGGGTACAAGCCGCTGCTGTCGGTCCTCATGCCGACCCTGGTACGCCGGGAGGAACTGTTCCTGGCACTGGCCGGCAAGATCGCCGCCCAGGCGGAGGCGGTTGACCAGCCGGTTGAGGTAGTCGGACTCCAGAACACGGGGGAGCGGCCGCTCGCAGAGTACCGGGAGCTGCTGCTCAGGGACGCCCGCGGCACCTACCTCTGCTATGTCGATGACGATGACGACGTGCCGGACATCTACGTGCACCAGATCACCCAGGCGCTCACCACGCCGCTGCCGCATGACTGCAAGCCTGGCGCCGGCGGGTGCCTGCCCGATGATCATTTCACCTACCCGGACGTGATCACCTGGATCCAGGACAGCGTGAACCTCCAGGCCCGCATCACCCTGTTCGGTTTGCAGTTCCTCGGGGCACCGTGGCCGCCGGTCACCGTGAACGGCGAGCTGACCTATCTCCGCGTGTACTCGCACATGCAGCCGATCCTGACGGAGATCGCCCGCCAGGGGTCGTTCATCGTCCCCGGCGGGCTCGGCTTCACCCAGGAGGACCAGCATTTCGCCAACAGCGTCGTCCCGATTCTGCTGGCGCGCGGCTCCCGTCAGGCGCACATCCCGCAGGTCATGTACACATACCGGTTCATGGCCGCCGGGCACTCCACCCAGGAGGGCATGCAGCCGGACGCGGACGACAGCGCCCATGAGCGGCCCGTCATCAAGTCACCGTGCTTCCGCTGGTACGGTTCCTGAGAGAACGCGACGAGAGAGGAAGCGCCCGCCATGATCGAGGTCGGTAACCACCCCGGCGGCGTCAACGCCGTCATGCTCCACTCCACCGAGTCAGGCCAGTTCTTCCCGTGCTCGCGCGTGGAGTTTGAACGGCTGGCCGCCATGATCAAGCGGGGCGAGCTGGACCCGTTCCTGTCGATGAGGGAAACCGCCGCGGTCGCGGACGGGGACCCGGACTGGACCCGCGCCGCGCCCCCTGCCAAGACGGCCACTGATGGCGGGTAGCTGGGGTCACGTCACCAACGACGACGGCACGCTGCGCGACTGGGCAGAGATCAACGAATCCCTCGAATGCCAGTCCGGTGACGTGGTGGAATGCGTTACCGAGCTGTACGGGATGATCTGGTGGCTCGCTCAGCACCGCGCCCGGATGCGGTTCGCCACCACCGACGTGACCCGGGAGCAGATCCTTGACGTGATCGCCTCCGCCCGGGAGAACTACCGGGATGGCCTGGCACTGGGGAAGGGCCATGGCTGACCTGCCCCGTACTGAGAACGATGACCTGATGGTGGCCGCCGTGGACCTCCTCGGGCGGACGGGGGCCGGCGAGTTCCAGGTCCGCTACTGCGAGGAGGAGCAGCCGGTCATCTGGATGGCGGCCGGACGGTGGGGCAAGAACTGGCAGGCGGCCGGGGCGCTGAGCCCATTGACGGCGGTGTTCCGGCTGCTTGACGAGGTGATCGACGGCGGCATGTGCAAGCACTGCGGCCGGCCGGCCGGGTTTGAGCCGAGCATCGACCCGATGCCGCTCAATGACATGGTGTGCTGGTACCAGTACGATCCGGGCACCAAGAAGTTCGTGAGAGGGTGCACCAAGTGAACGCGGGAGGTCATGATGAGAGGCGCACCAGTATCGCCAGCCGAGTACGACGCGGAGAACCAGCCGGACCTGGAAGCGGACGGGTACGCGGCCGGGCTTGACGTGTGGGAGCAGGTCGATAAGGCATACGGGAACTACCTCGGGGACGGGACGCTCGCGAACGCGTACGGTCACGGGGAGATCCGGGCTGAGGAACTGACCGACGCGGAAATGGAAGCGGCATCGGATGCGCTTGACGCGCTGGACTGGGCTGACTACGACGAGGATGCCTTATGAGCCTGCCGCTGATCAGCGTTCTGGTGCCAACGATCGACGGGCGTGAGGAGCACTTCGAGCGGTGCCGTGCCGCCTATGAGGGGAACGCCGCCGGGGAGTACGAACTTGACCTGGTGGTCGCGCGTAATGAGCCCACCTGCGGCTGGGGGTGGCAGAGCGCCGCTGAGCGGATGCACCCATCGTCGGGGTATGTCCACTTCACCTGTGATGACATCGAGCCGCTGGCGGGATGGGCGGCTCCCGCGATGGGAGCCCTGGACCGCCGCTGGCTGCCTGCGCCGCGTATCCTTAACGCGCAGACCGGAGCCCCTGAGATGTTCCCCGGCTGGGGCGTGGAGTGGCCGGACGGCACCCTCGCAGGCATGAGCTGCCTCCCCTTTATTACAAGGGAACTCTGGGATAAACACGTCTCACCAATGCTTTGTTCTCACTACTTCACCGATAACTGGATCACGGTCCGGGCTGAGCCCGCCGGCTACACGGCCCGGGTGGTGCGCGCCTACGCGTTCCGCCATCACTGGGCGGAGCACAAGCGGGGCGCGGGCATGGGCTACCTGGAGCGGCTGCGTCATGACCAGGGGGTGTTCGAGGAGGCGGTGCGAATGGTGCAGGCCGGGAAGTGGCGGGAACCGTGGCCGCCCCGTGAGGTCACCACGCCCGGGACAGATCAGGACGGCGGGGGGCCGGTGCCGCGCCTCGACGGCGACAACATCATCAAGAGCTGGCGCTACCGGGGGCCATGACGGCGGCGGGTATGGCACGATGGGAGCACCTGCGACCCTGCCCGCGCGCTGTCCCAACGTGAAGGACTCTGGCGATGGCAGACGTTTTCCCGAATGAGGGCCTGGATAACCTCCTCGCGATCGTGCCGAAGGGCGGGGCGGCCCCGTCGAACACCTGGGTCGGCCTGTTCACGGCGGGCGGGGCCACGTCCGTTCCCGCCGCGACCGTTAACCTGTCGCAGCTCGCCGGGGCCGGCACTGTCGGGTTCGCTGAGGTCTCCACGACCCTGTGGACCACGTACACGCGGATGACGGCGGCGGCGGGCTCCTGGGGCGGGCAGGGCGGGTCAACGATCTGGTCCACGGTGGGGCGCGCGGTGCAGGGCTCCCAGACGGCGTTCCCGGCCCCGTCCGGCAGCTACTCCCCCGCGCTGCCGATCGCCGGGTTCTTCCTCGCGAACGCCCTCGCGTACGGGGCCGGCTCCGCCTGGTACTACAGCAACTTCGAGGACGGCTCCACGATCGCAGGCCTGTCCACCGGGGACGTGGTGAAGGTGTCCCCCGGGTTCGGGTTCGGTAACTAGCCGTGCGGGACGTGATGCTGGCTTTCCCTCATGCGGGGGAGGTTAAGACGGAGTTCATGCTGAGCGTGTTCGACGCCTGCACCGTCCCGGACTCCCGGGTCGGGGAGCTACGTGACTTCCGCACCGGACCCGCCCTCGCGCAGGCCCGGAACCAGCTCAGCCGGATCTTCCTCGGCTCCCCGTTCGACTGGCTCTGGATGCTCGACTCCGACATGATCATCAGCTCCCGGACGCTGCCCGCGCTCCTCCAGGCCGCTGACCCGGACACGATGCCGGTGCTCAGCGCGATGTGCTTCATCCAGGCCGGCCCGGTACCCGGAATGGAGATCCCGAACCTGTACGAGGCGGTGCGTGACCCGGCGGACGGCAGGTTCACGTTCAAGAGCCTGGAACGGTTCCCGCTCGGCCCCCCGGTGCAGGTCGCGGCGACGGGCGGCGCCTGCCTGCTCATCCACCGCTCGGTGTTCAAGCGGATCGAGGAGGCCGACCCGTCGTACGCGGGGCTGTGGTTCGCGGAGCTGACCGCTGACGGCTACGCGTTCGGGGAGGACTTCTCATTCTGCATGAGGTGCGCGCAGGCGAGCATCCCCGTCCACGTGCACACGGGGGTTCAGGTGGCGCACACTAAGACAGCGGTGATCGGCGGCGTGTCCCCGTGACCATGACCGTCCCGCGCCTCTGGGGCCGGTTCACCTGCGGCGGCTGCCGGCGGGCGTTCACCGCCGACCCGGACACCGTGCCGATGTTCACCTGGCGCACCGGCCGGCACCCGTGCTGCCTGGGCTGCTGGAACATGCGTAACAAGATGCGGGCGGCGATCGGCCTCCCGCAAGACAACAGGCCACCCTCCTATCCGGAGGACTACCCCGAGGAGCTGCCATGTCCCCGACCCGCGTAGGCGACACCTGGATGTTTGACGTCCCGGACATGTACATGCCGGTCGATCAGACCAAGGTCAAGATCGGGGTGCTGCCCGAGGAGTCCTACCACGTGATGATCACCGCTCAGCTCGACTGGACTGACCCGGACGTGCTCCTCCAGCCGGGGGAGCACCGGCTCGCCTCCGTACAGCTGGACCTGGACGGGCTGGTCTTGCCGACTGGCACTGACCCGGACACGGTGGACGTGACCACCCTGGACTACCGGGGCGACTTCGACAGCAACACGTATGCCCACTACACCATCGACGCGTACGACGCTCCCGCCGGCACCAGCCACCAGGCGGCCCTGGTAGCTCAGGGCGTGTTCGACTTCCCGCCGGAAACCATCCTCGTGTTCTCATGCGCGGGGTCAGGAGAGCAGGTCACGGACGGCCTCACGGAGATGCACGTCACCGCGATCCGGGCGGTGTTCACGGTGATCACCTCCCAGTAAAGGGACGCCACCCGGGACGAACAGGGGGGTGAGGCGTCATGGCTGTCGGCCATGACTACGGCGTCCGCTTCCCGAACGCCGCCACCGGGGAGACCACCAGCGGCACCCGCACCTGGACGCACACCGCATCGGGGAACGCGGTCGGCGTGGCCGTGTTCGCGTTCACGAACAACACGACCGCCCCGATCACCACGACGGTCAGCTACGGGAACGTTGCCCTGGTGCTGCTGCGCTCCGCGACCGTCACGACCGGCGGCGGCGCGGAGGCTAACCAGCGGGTTGAGCTGTGGTCAACGACCGCCGTGATCCCCACCGGGGTCCAGACGGTTACCGCCGGGAGCGTCATCGGCACGTCTCACGGGTTCATGTCGGTGACGGTCCTCGCCGGGCCGGGTGAGACTGCGGTGATCGACACGAGCGGCACCACGGGAATCACCACCTCCACGAACCCGCGCCAGTCCCTCACCACCCTGCGCCCGTCGATGGCGTACGCGGCGACCGTCAGCGACTCGAACTCGGCGCTCACCGCGATCAGCGGCTGCACTGACCTGTTCAACTACGACTGGGGCTCACAGGTCTGCCAGCTTGCCCGGCAGACCGTGATCCACGCGGCTGGCACGTTCGACACGGGCGAGACGTACGCCACCTCGGACCAGTTCTGCGCGGTCGGGATCGCGTTCGCCCTCACCACCTACGCCCCCAGGGGCTCAGGGATCAGTAAAGCGAAGGGCTCCGGGAAAGTCAGCCTTAAGGTTAAGCGCGGCTCCGGCCTCACGGTCGGCATGGGCTCCGGGTCTAAGCAGTGCGCCTACATCAAGTCCGGTAGCGGCATCGCGAAGACATCAGGCTCCGGGACACCAGGCACCGGCCGTACCCGGGCGGGCAGCGCTGCCGCCCTGACATCCGGGTCCGGTGCGATGACGGTGACCAGCAGCGGGACGGTCACCTACGTGAAGGCCGGCTCCGGGTGCCCGAAGACCTCCGGGACGGCATCGAGGAACCTGACCGCGCTGCGCTCGGGTAGCGCCTCAGCGCTCACGTCCGGCTCAGGTGCCCGCTCAGTTACCCGGGCCAGGGCGGGATCGGGGATTCCGAAGACATCCGGGGCTGGCTCCCGGATGGTGACGCGCACCCGCGCGGGGTCGGGCCTGCCGAAAACATCCGGCGCCGGTACCCGCAGCGTGATCTTCACCCGGCGGGGGTCCGCCTCTACGCTCGGAGCGGGCAGCAGCACCTTGTCCCGGCTGCTGGGGCGGCTGGGCTCGGCGGCGGCCACTGGCGCGGGAACCGCCGCCAAGCTGCTGACCAGCCTAGTGAAGGCGGGCTCCGGGGTCAGCCGGACATCCGGGTCAGGCACCCGGCAGGTTACCCGGGCGCGCTCGGGGGCCGCGTCGGCGCTCACCTCCGGGTCCGGGGCGAGGCAGGTCACCAGCCTGGTCAAGGCGGGCAGCGGCTCCTCCCGTACCTCCGGGTCGGGCACCAGGCAGCAGGCCCTCAGCCGGGGCGGGACGGCGGCGGTCACCGGGGCGGGTGACGGCAGGCCGCAGGTCACCCAGGCGGGGCAGGTAGCCAAGTCGGGTGCCGCCATGGCCGCCACGATGAGCTCCGCTCCCCATGCGGGGCGGGTGTACGCCAAGGCCGGGGGCGGCTGCGCGACCGGGGCGGCGAAGGGCCTGAAGCAGGTCCCGGCGACGAAGCGGGGCGGCGGACTAGCCCGGGGGTGCAGCGCCGGTTACCAGCAGATCACCATGGCGCGCTCCGGGGGTGCCTGCGCCGTGGGCACAGGAACGGGGAGCACCCCGCCGCGGGTGTTCGACTCGCTCGGGATCATGGCCGGGGCTCCTCACGGAAGATGGGGGACAGGGGAGCCGGCGGGACGTTACGCTGCCGGTATCCCGCACGGGCGGTGGCAGGCCGGGGAGCCGGCCGGGCGCTACGCGTCGGGTAGCCCGCACGGGCGGCAGGCAGTAGGGTCGCCGCACGGCTGAGAGGCGGCCCCTGGTGTTCGTGATGGCAACGTCAAGTGAGTACATGTGCATCCCGCTGCCCGCCTGCCCGGTGGCTGACCCCACCTCGTTCCCGGTGTCGGTCGCGCTGCTCCGGGAGCCGGTGGCGGCCGAGCCGCAGGACGCCGATTACAAGGCGGCGATCTGGCTGGACGGGGAGATCGCCCGTAAGCCTGACGGCCAGTGGCAGGACGAGTACGCTCCCGGTGAGTACATGGCGTACGTGAGGATCATCGCCGGGGCGGAGGACGTGCGGCTGCCCGCCGGGCGGGTCCGGATCGGTGACGCCCGGACCTGAGAGGACCCTTGTGGACCGTGACGTGATGCTCGCGTTCCCGCACCCTGGCACGGTGCGGGCGGAGTTCATGCTGAAAGTGGTGGACCTGGTGCAGGCGGAGGGTACCCGGGTCGCCAGCATCGCCCAGATCCAGACCGGCCCCGGTATCGGGATGGCCCGGAACAACCTGACGGCGGAGTTCCTGAAGTCCCCCGCCGAGTGGCTATTCATGCTCGACACCGACATGGTGATATCGCTCGGCACCCTTCCGGCGCTCCTGGAGGCAGCGGACCCGGAGGAACGCCCGGTCGTCGGGGCGCTGTGCTGCGTCATCAACGAGAACCAGGTCCGGACCACCGTCTACACCGCGAGCCGGGACGAAGCGGGCGAGTTCGCGTTCCGGCACCTCCTCGAATGGCCCCATGACACGATCCTCCGGGTTGACGCCACCGGCTGCGCGTGCATGATCATGCACCGGAACGCGTTCAAGCGGATCAGTGAGGCGCACCCGGAGGAGGACGGCCTGTGGTTCGCGGAGATGGTCGTCGGGAAGCACCAGCTCGGGGAGGACCTGTCGTTCTGCCTCCGCTGCTCAATGGCGGAGATCCCCGTGTTCGTCCACACCGGGGTCGAGGTCGGGCACATGAAAACCTTGCAGCTCGGGAACGTGACCCCGTGAGCGACACATGGTCAGGCTCCTCCTTCAGGCGCTCCTGAACTACGCGGAGGGGTACGCGCTCACCCCGGAGAAACGCTGGCGGTGCTGCGGGGGGCTGCTCCCGGGTGGGCACTCCCCCGGCTGCATCATCGCGGACGGAGGAAGGTCTCAAACCTCGGACGCGGCAGGGCGTGGCTTACCTTGACGGGCCGGGGCCGCCCTCAGTCTCAAGCTGGTCCACGGCGGCGTTGATCACGTCCGTGATCTTATGGGCGCTCTCACTGAAGTCGAACTCCCGGTCTATGAACGCCTCGCGGAGATCCCCACGTGCCGCTAGCTTGAACACCACCACTTGGTACCTCATGCTCCCCCTTTACCAGCGTGCCCGTGACCGGCGCTGCCTGATCTCGAAGGTGGCGAGGCGGAACAGGCCGATGCGCCAGCCGAGCTTGAGCGCGGACCCGACGCCGAGGACGTAGCCGATGATGATCCCGATGAGTAGTTCTCTCCACACGACGATGACGGTACGCTCCGTGAGGTTCCCCGGCTAGCAGGTCACGCGCTGGCGTTATCCGGGTACTCTTGGTAAGCTGCCGGGGTCCTGGTACGGCGAGAGCCGGGCGGGTGCCCCGTGGTCGGTGACACGGGCGGGGCAACGGAGCCCTACCGCCGGGTCGGCAGGTCCGGCTCACCTTGGGGCGAAAAGGCTCGGCGGCCCCGCCCCCGGCTGAGGCCACATGATCGGGCTCACGGGACACGCGGACCCCAGGTCAACATGCGACCTGGGGTCCGCTGCCCGTTGCTCCACGTACGGGACCGGCGTGCCGGGAGCCCGTCCCCGGGCGCGGGCAAGGAAGCCAGCTTCCGGTTGCGGAGGCGGGATTTGAACGCCGCGACCTCCTGGATATGAACCAGGCGAGCTACCGAACTGCTCCACTCCGCGCCGCCATCATAACGCCGCTGCGTGACCCCGGCCGCGTCTCCCTGTAAACTCCACTGCTAACCGGGCGTAGCCGGGTGAACCCTGTCTGCGCCTGGTGCGTTCTTCCTTGTGAGAGAGAGGGAACCCCCCGTGAACGGGAGAGCCGTCGCTGTCGTCGTCGTCGTCGTGGCCGCCGCCGCTACCCGTCCCGGGGTGCACGCCTCCCCCGTGACCGCCGTAGCCGTCCGCCACCCCGCGCCCGCTCTCCACCCCCGGCCCGCCCGGCACCACCAGACCCCGGCTGACAAGGCGATCGCCTACGCGAGGGCTCAGCTCGGCAAGCCCTACGTGTACGGCGGCGCCGGACGGCGGCAGGCTACAGCGGCTACGCCACGCGCTACCAGCACCCGCACGCCAAGCCGGTTGACGTGATGGAGACGCTGATCGCCGCCTGCCCTCCAGGCGTGATCGCGGACCCGTTCACCGGAGCTGGCTCGACGCTGGTCGCGGCCCGGAACCTCGGCCGCCACGCGATCGGCGTGGAGATCGAGGAACGGCACGCTAAGAAGGCCGCGAGGCGGTTGTCTCAGGGAGTCTTTGACTTCACGTGACCCCGGTATCCTGTCCTAGTGGCCCGGACCGGGAAGCCTTCGGAGTACGCGCCCGTCCGGGCCGCGCCAGCGTAATGTAACGGGCACCATGACCACCAGCGCGTTCGAGGTCGCGGCGCGGATGTTCGAGGCCCGCCGCCGACGGTACCGCACACCCGGCCACCTCGCCGCCCGGCTCGACCCCAAGACGAAGTCCTCCCCCATGCTCGACGCCATCGACCAGGCGCTCATCGAGCTGATGGCCCCCGACTCCCCTCATGACGCCCTGGCGATCTACACCCCGAGCCAGGAAGGGAAAAGCCAGCGGGTGTCGCGCCGGTTCGCGGAATGGCTCCTCGACCATGACCCGACGCTCCGGATAGCGATCATCTCCTACGGGGAGTCCCTGGCGCTGCGCTGGGGCCGGGACATCAAGATGGACATCGCGCTGAACCCGTGCCGGTCGGAGGACCCGGAGAAGTGCGACCGGGACTGCGGCGGGCTGCACATCAAGATCCGGAAGGACTCAGCGGCGGCCGGCGCGTGGGAGACCCCGGAAGGCGGCGGCATCTACTGCGTCGGCGTTGGCGGGGCGCTTACCGGGCAGCCCGTTCACGTGCTGATCATCGATGACCCGGTGAAGGACCGGGCGGCGGCGGAGTCGGAGACGGTACGCGAGTCAACATGGGACTGGTGGGAGTCCGTGGCGCTGCTCCGCCTCGCGTCCCCGCCGAAGGTGGTCCTCGTCATGACCCGCTGGCATGAGGATGACCTCGGGGGACGGATCGAGTCACGCCCCGGGCCGCTGCGCTGGCGTAAGCTGGTCATGCCCGCGATCGCCGTCAACGATGACCCGCTCGGCCGTGCCCCCGGTGAGGAGCTGCCCTCGGTGCGGAACCGGCCGCCGGGCTACTTCCACCTGCGCCAGGCCACCATGAGCAGCTACGTGTTCAGCTCGGTGTTCCAGCAGACGCCCACAGCCGCCGAGGGTAACTTCTTCCGCCGTCAGACGTTCCGGTACTGGCGGGTCATGCCCTCATGGGACGACGGGCGGGAGCGCATCGACCTGGAAGGGCAGCCGGTCACCCTCTCGGACTGCTGGCGGTTCATAACGATGGACTTCGCGGCGTCCACGAAGTCATCGGCGGACTACACGGTGGCGGGCGCGTGGGCGGTGTCCCCGGCGGGGGACCTGATCCTGCTGGACCGCCGCCGTGCCCAGGTTCCCGATCACGCTCATTTCACGATGGCGGAGGAGCTACGGGAACGGTGGCGCACCGATCAGGTGTTCGTGGAGGCGAACTGGTGGTCGCAGACGTTCGTGTCCGACGCCCGGGATAAGGGGGTGCCGGTGGCGAAGGTGATGGCCGACACCGACAAGCGCACCCGGGCGATCCCTGCGGCGGGCCGGGTCCACGCAGGCCGGGTGTGGTTCCCCGCCGTGACCAGCGGGTGCAAGTGCGGGAACTGCGCGGACGGCGACTGGCTCGATGAGTTCACGGCGGAGCTGGCGGCGTTCCCCTCAGGCACCCATGACGACCAGGTGGACGTGGTGTCCTATGCGGCGCGGGTGCAGGTCGCGGACTGGACCCCGGCGCGGGACGACCCCCGGCCGGGCCTCTCACCTCATGAGCGGGCGGTCATGGCGGCGGTGTCGGCGGCGACGGGGGACGGGCACGGCGACCTCGATATCATGAACGTGCCGTTCTAAGGAGGACGTGATGCCGGCGTCAGGGTGGGTGGCTCGCGGGTACGTGCTCGCCCCGGAGGGCGGCCGGAAGCCCAGCCACGTGCTGACGACCCGGCAGCAGAAGATCCTCGCCGTGTACCGGCGGCCCTCGGACGTGCCGCCGTCGATGCGGGAGGTGGGGCAGGCGGTAGGGTTGTCCAGCGTGAGCAGCGTCAGCTACCAGCTCCGGCAGCTCCTGAAGCTCGGCTACCTGACCAGGCACCCCGGCACGGCCCGCAGCGGCCCGCAGCGGAGAGCGCTAACCGGCCCCTAGGATCACACGCCACGGCCCGGGAACCGTTCCGGGGCCAGATGGCGGGTGCCGTTCCGGGAGCGTGATTCCCGCCGTGGAGCCCGATCCCGGCCGGGTGGGGTAATCACTAGGGGGCCGCCACGCTGTCCGCCTGCGGGCACGCCACAGCCGCCTGTTGCCCATATGGGGCTGCTGCCCGCCGTGATTGTAGCGTATGGTGAGCGGCAGCGGTTCTCTCCGTGCCTCAGCCCGCAAGGCCGCCCTGGTTAGCCGCGTGACCATCTAGCGCCCGCTGGCAGGCACGCCCCCCGTTGTGCCTGCCCTGATCCTGGCGGGCGGGTGAGGCGATGAGCGGCGCGGAGGCGATGCGCCAGGAGGCACCGTACCCGAACGCCCTCGCCTGCCTGGTGGAGTGCCTGGAGTACCGCCCCGGGTGGCGGTTCACCCTCGAAGACCTCGACCGGGGCCAGGGCTCCCAGGGCCTCACCCTGATCATCACGACGCTCGGGTACGACAGCCGTCACCCTGGCCGGGGCGAGAGCTACCGGGTCAACCACTACATGCCGGTGCCGCCCGCCGCCTACGACACCCGGTCCTGGCAGCGCTGGCTCCTCGACCAGTGCCTCCTGGTGGAGCGGCACGAGGCGATGGAGTTCTTCGCCCTCCATGACTCCCCCGGCAGCGAGCACCTGACCCACCCCTACTCACCAAGCCACGGCCCCGGCAACGATCCCTACCTGGTCCGTGAGGTAGGCACCGACCTTGACCAGCGGACCTCGTTCCGTGGCACGGTGAACCCCTAATGCCGCCGACGACACCGCTGGCGGCTCCCCCGACCGCTGACATCGGCACCCCGGACCTGTTCTGGGGCACGCAGGGGCAGGGGCTCCTCACCGACTGGTGGGAGACGACCGCTGACCTGATCTGGCCGCAGTCGGTGATCACGTACGGGCGGATGCGCCATGACCCCCAGATCAAGGCGGTCATGGCGGCGTTCACCCTCCCGATCCTCCGGGCCACGTGGCTGATCGACCCGGAAGGCTGCCGGGACGAGGTGGTGCAGCGGGTCTCCGATGACCTCGGCGTCGGCATCCTCGGCACCGACCTGAAACCCGGCCCGGGACGCAGGCGCGGGGTGATCTGGTCACGGCACCTCGCGCTCGCGCTGCGCTCCCACCTCGTCTACGGGCACATGCCGTTCGAGCGCCGGTACCGGATCGAGAACGGCCAGGCGTACCTGGACAACCTGGGGCCACGGATGCCGTGGACGCTCGCCCGGATCAACGTCGCCCGGGACGGGCTGGTCAGTGACATCATCCAGACGACGCAGGAGAAGCCGATCCCGGCCAGCCGCCTCGTCTGGTACGTGCACGAGCAGGAGGGCGCGAACTGGGCGGGGGTGTCGGCGCTCCGTGCCTGCTTCGGCGCGTGGCTCCTCAAGCACGAGACATGGCGGGTGCACGCCACGTCGATCCGCCGGTTCGGGATGGGCGTCCCCGGGGTGGAGGCACCCGCCGGGGCGACCGCCTCCCAGGTGTCCTACGCGCAGCAGCTCGCCTCCGCGATGCGCGCCGGGGACCAGGCGGGCATGGCAGTGCCCGCCGGCTTCAAGCCGTTCCTCATGGGCCTGACCGGAAGCACACCCGACGCGCTCGGGTTCATCCGCTACCTCGACCAGGTGATAGCGAAGCAGGCGCTCGCCGGGCTGATCGAGCTCGGGCAGACCGAGACCGGCTCCCGTGCGCTCGGTGAGTCGTTCCTTGACCTGTTCCTCCTCGCGCTCCAGGCGATCGCTGACGAGGTGGCCATCACCGCGACCAGCGGCCACCCGAACATGCCGGGGATCATCACCGACCTGGTGGACCAGAACTGGGGCGAGGAGGAGCCCGCTCCCCGGCTCCTCTGCACCGACGTGGGCACCAACTACGAGGTGACCGCTGACGCGCTCCAGAAACTCACCGTTGCCGGGGCGCTCGTGCCCGATCCGGCGCTGGACGCGTGGATCAGGAAGATGTGGCGCATCCCGCCCCGGGAGACAGCGTGGCAGCCGATGTCCCGTGGCATCCCCGCCCCCGGTGCGCCCTCAGGGCCGGTCAAGGTCCCCGGCGAGGACCTCCCGGCCCCCGGGGAGCCGCCCGCTGCCCCGAATCCAGCGCCTCCGAAGGCGCTCCCTCCTGCTCCCGGCCAGCCGTCACCTGCCCCGGCCGCCGCAGCCCCGCCCGCCACGGGACTGCGGAGGCAGCTCACCCCCGCTGAGATACGGGCGGGGTTCCAGCCGGAGGACCACCAGCAGCAGTGGGCATCCGCGCTCGACAACCTGATGGGCGCGTACAAGGCGCAGGTCATCGACGCGCAGCGGAGGGAACTCACCGACGCGGTGACCGCCGCCGTCACCCAGGGGCGCACTGACCGGCTCGCCCTCTCGCCCCCGGGCCTGTACGGGGGACCGGACCTGATCCTCATGCACATGCGGGCGCTCGCGGACACGGCGTCAACCGCGATGCTCCGTGAGGCCACTCACCAGGGCGTCACCGTGGACCAGGCCAGGGTGACGGTGGACACCGCGAAGCTGGAGCGCGCCGCGACCGCACGCGCGGGGATCGCCGCAGGGTGGCTCGCGCAGCAGGCCGGCATCAAGGCGCTCCAGGTCGCCGCCGCCCGGACCTCCGCTGAACTCGGGGCGGATGCCGGGGACGCAGTGGACTCGTTCCTCGGCGGCCTGTCCGAGAACGCCACCAGGGCGCAGCTCGGGGCGGCGCTCACCCTCGCGCAGAACGCGGGGCGCACCGCCGTGATGGACGCCGCCCCGCCGGCCACCTACACGGCGACGGAGATCCTCGACAAGAACACCTGCGACCCGTGCCGGGCTGAGGACGGCACCGTGTTCGACACGCTGGAGGACGCGGAGGCCGCCTACCCGACCGGCGGTTACGCCGAGTGCGAGGGATTCGACCGCTGCCGTGGGACCGTGTACGCCACCTGGGGTGAGGAGACGAGCTCACTTGATGGGGTGGCACCACTGGAAGGCGACGCCCTGTGGAACTCCCTCGAAGGCGTGGCCACCGATGTCAGCGCAGCCGAGGAGAACTCGGCTATCACCGTCTGGTACGGGCGGGGAGCATCGGACACGAACCTGCTACTCCGTGCGGGCGAGGTTCCCACTGGTGAGCAGGCTGACAACATCGCCCGGTTCACGGACCTGATCAGCAGGTCCCCAGCGTTCAGTCAGGACGCGGTGATGTGGCGGGGCACCTGGGACGCAGACACCCTATTCGGCCCGGTTGGATCCAAGATCGGTGACGTGTTCACCGATAAGGGGTTCACGTCACTGAGCGCGGACAAGACTGTCACCCGTGGCTACGGCAACGCCACCGTCAAGATTGACGTACCCGCCGGGACCAGGGCACTACGCGCCAACCCGGACATGTTCAGCAGCGCCGCCGACCTAGAACAGATCGCTTACAACAAGGAGTACACGCTCGCGCCGGGGTCACGCTGGAAGATCACAGCCGACGAACTCATCCCCGGTAAGTACCAGGACCGCCGGCAGATCACGGTGACGATCCTGCCGCCGGGTGTCACGGCGACAGCAGTGGTGCGGGCGGCTAGCGGCCTGAAGTCCTCGGGCGGGGTCAGGTTCGCATGGCGGGCCGGGGATATCGAATTCGGTGGTGGCTGATGGACGCACCTACTGCCCCGGCGCTGGTCACGATCCCGAACGTGGACATCGTGGCCACCGGCACGTGGGCGCTGTCCACCGGGGAGGCCACGTTCACCACCGAAGACCTCGCCGCTGGCGTTGACGCCACGTCCTGCCCGGCGGTCGGGCCGCCCATCATCAAGCTCGGGCACGTTGACCCCCGGTTCGACGGGGAGCCAGCGGTCGGCCGGGTGACAAACATGGCGCTCACGGCGTCCGGCAACAAGATCACCGGGGACCTGGCCGGGATACCCGCCTGGCTGGCTGAGGTGCTGCCGTCCGCGTACCCGAACCGCTCGATCGAGGGCACCTACGGGTTCGTCTGCCAGATCGGGCACGTCCACCCGTTCGTGATCACCGCGCTCGCGCTGCTCGGCGTCGCCTCCCCCGGGGTCGGCGTCCTGAACAGCCTTGAGGACATCGCCGCCCTGTACGGGGTGGCAGCAGCGGCCGACCCCGGCCGTCCCTGGACGCTAACGATCAGAGGAGGAGGCCCGATGGCCGGGACCGTGCTCGCGCAGGGCATTACGACGGAGGACGTGCGCCGCGCCTACTACGACAGCCCGAACGTCTCATACGCCATGTGGATCACTGAGTTGCAACTGGACCCGTTGCAGCTCATCGTCGCGGACGAGTCCACGAGCAAGGTGTACCGGGTGCCGGTCACCACGAAGGGCGGGAAGCTGACGTTCGGGGACGCGGTGCAGGTGCAGGTCGAGTACGTGGACGTTCCCGCCACGGCGGCGGCGTCCGGGGTCCGGTACGCGTCCCGGGAGGAGTCCCGGGCTGGCATCCGGGCCTCCTGGGACGGCGGGGCGGCGGTGAAAAACCTGGGTGACAACCCGACCGCCGCGCAGCTCAAGGCCCTGTTCGCGCTGCCCGGTGACACCAAGTCCGACTCGAAGCTGCCGCATCACGACGTGAGCAGCGACGGGAAGGTCGGGGCGGCCAACCAGGGCGGGTGCACCAGCGCGATCGGCGTGATCAACGGGGCGATGGGCGGCCTCAAGGGCGTGTCCGACGCGGACAAGAAAAAGGCGTACAACCACCTCGCCGCGCACCTCACCTCGATGGGCGTCACCCCCGCCGAGTACAACGCCGCCGCCGCCGCAGCCCTGGAACGGCTCCGGGAGATCCGCGCGCAGCTCACCGACACCGACGCCGACGAGTCAGTCAGCAGCATGGTGGCCGCCCTCGATGCGGCCCTTGACCAGGCGTCCGCGCTGGTGCCCTCGGACACCAGCAGCCTCGAACCGGATGTCGCGCAGGCGCTCGCGCTGATCACCGCCGCCGAGTCGATCTCAGATGACCTGGTGGAACTCCTCGGCATCGATGACCCCAATGACCGGGCAGCGGCCCGGCTCAGCGCGGGAGGGAAGTCCCACGGGCCGTGCGCTGAGGCCACAACTCACACGCACGGCCACGCCGCGTTCGGTTCCCAGGGCGGCGACCAGACCCACACGCACGAGCACGTCCACGCGGCGGGCACGTGCGACCACAACCACGCCCACGCAGCAGCAACGGGCACCGACAGGAAAGGAGCCTCCAAGGTGGATCTCACTGAGGAGCACACCGCCGCCCTGCGAGCCTCGCTCGGGCTGGCTGACGACGCCGAACTCACCCCTGACCTCATCATCGAGGCACTGAACAAGAAGCCCGTCTCGGCGGCCCGGGGACAGCTCCCCCAGGGCGTCATCGCCGTGGACTCCGAGCAGTGGGAGAAGCTGAACGCCCAGGTCAAGGCCGGTGAGGAGTTCATCGCCCGGCAGCGCGTCAAGGAACGTGACCAGGTAATCGCCGCAGCGATCGCGGACGGCAAGTTCTCCCCCGCCCGCCGGCAGCACTGGGTGCGGCTGTGGGACGCCGACCCGGAGGGCACCAGGGAAGTCCTCGCGGGGCTTCAGAAGAACGTCGTCCCGGTCAGCGACATCGGCGCGGCGGGCGGCGACGAGGACGACCTCCTCGCGGAGGAGTACAAGTCGCTGTTCCCCCCCGGGTCGGTCAGGAGC
>Ga0335080_10002628_pt1 | contig 17964 bp, 21 predicted proteins | sample Lox_Sample_34_FD_206720 | JGI IMG/M metagenome (GOLD analysis project Ga0335080, IMG submission 206720) | Soil microbial communities from Loxahatchee National Wildlife Refuge, Florida, United States - Lox_Sample_3.4 | ecosystem: Environmental > Terrestrial > Soil > Wetlands | place: USA...
CCGGGGGTCACCTTCAAGGAGATGCCGGAGGCGGACTGGTGCTGCGGCGCGGCCGGGAGCTACACCTTCCTCCACCACAGCGAGGCGACCGGCGTGCTGGAGCGCAAGATGGACAACGTCGCCAGGACCGGCGCATCGGTCCTCGCGACCGAGTGCCCGGCGTGCATGATGCACCTCGCCTACGGCGTGCGGCAGCGCGGGCTGCGGGTGCAGGTGCGCCACGTCAGCCAGGTGCTCGATCAGGCGTACGGCGGCGCGGCGCACTGAACTCCGCCGCGGCGCCCGCCGCGGTCAGGGCGTGGAAGCGGGGCGCGGCGCATCGGTGTTGCCGATGTCGGCCGCCAGCTTCCAGCCGCCGTCGGCCTGCCGGCGCCAGACGGTGAGGTACTTGCCGCGCTCGACCGCGGGCCTGCCGTCGCGATCGGTGCCGCGCCACTCCCAGGTGCCGTAGGTGTAGCCAAGCTCGCCGGAGGCGGCGAGCTCCGCGCCGGCCGGCGTCCAGCTCAGGCCCGCCGGCGTGAAGCCCGATCTCGCGTAGAGCGCCTTGATCGCGTCGAGGCCGGCGACGATCGGCCCGCCGGTGGGGAAGATGACGGAGTCGGCGGCGTGGTAGGCGAGCCAGCCGGCGAGGCCGTCGCGCGCGGCCGCCCGTCCGAACTCGAGATCCACCTGCTTGAGAGCTTCCCGTCCGTCCGGTTTCGAGTCCTTCGGAGCCTGCGCCGACCCCAGGGCCGCCGCCAGCATGCACGCCACTGCGAGCACCGTTCGCATCCACGCCTCCTTCATGCCGAGGATGGGTCCACCCGGCCGCCTCCGCCACGTTGGCGGGACGAGCACTGGCCCCCGGGTGACGAACGGAGCGTCCGCGGTGGCCGTCACGGCGGGGCTCGGCAGCGGTCGTGCGGTGGCTCGGCTCAACCGTGCCGCAGCAGCGCGTCGACCCGGTCGCGGAACTTGCGGCTCACCTGGATGCGCCGGCCGCTCGCGAGCACCGCGACGTAGCCGCCGTGGAACCACGCCTCGAACTCCCTGATCCGCTCGAGGTTGACGATGAAGGAGCGGTGGACGCGCACGAAGCGCGCGGGGTCGAGCCGGCGCTCCAGGTTCGTCATCGTCTCGCGGATCGGGTAGGCGTCGGCGCCGACGTGCAGCACCATGTAGTTGCCGGTCGCCTCGATGCACTCGACGTCGCGCGCGCGGACGAAGAAGATACGGTCGTCCGCGCGGACCACGAACCGGCCGAGGTGCTGGCGCTGCGCCTCGAGCTGCTCGAGCAGCGCGAGCAGCCGCGTGTCGACCGGATCGCCCCGGCGCCGGAGGTCCTCGCGGGCGCGCTCGAGCGCGCGCGAGAAGCGCGCTTGGTCGAACGGCTTGAGCAGGTAGTCGAGGGCGTGGACCTCGAACGCGCGGATCGCGTACCGGTCGTAGGCGGTGACGAACACGACGCGCGGCAGCGCGGCGGGCCCGAGCTCGGCGAGCACCTCGAAACCATCGAGCTCCGGCATCTGCACGTCGAGGAAGACGAGGTCGGGCTTGAGTTCGCGCAGCACCCGCACCGCCTCGGCGCCGTCGCGGCACTCGCCGACGAGCTGGACGTCCGGCTCGCGGGCGACGAGCTGCCGCAACCGCTCCCGCGCCAGCGGCTCGTCGTCGACGATCACCGCCCGCACGGTCATCGCGAGGCCTCGCTCCCGCCGGCGTCGCCGCGCCCGGCACCGCCCGCCGCCGGGCGGAACGGCAGGCGCAGCCGCACCGCCAGCCCGCCCGTGTCGCCCTCGGCCAGCTCGCAGCGGGCGGCGTCGCCGTAGAGCTGGGCGAGGCGCGCGCGGGTGTTCGCGAGGCCGATCCCCTCGCGGAGCGTGCCGTCCGCACCGCCGCGCAGGCCGACGCCGTTGTCGGCCACCTCGAGCAGCAGAAAGCCGTCGCCGCGCCGCGAGCTGACCCGGATCTCGCCCGGCACCGCGCTCGGCGCGATCCCGTGGCGCACCGCGTTCTCCACCAGCGGCTGGAGGATGAGGTTGGGGACCGCCGCCTCGAGCGTGCCGGCGCCGATGTCGAACGCCACCGCGAGGCGGTCGGAGAATCGCACCCGCTCGATCTCGAGGTAGGGCTCGAGCACCTCCAGCTCGCGCCGCAGCGAGACCTCCGGCGCCGCCGTCTCGTCGAGCGAGAGGCGGAGGAGGTCGGCGAGCCGCGCCAGCATGCGCTCGGCCGCGGCGAGGTCGCGGTGCATCAGCGCCGAGATCGCGTTCAGGGTGTTGAACAGGAAGTGGGGCTGGAGCTGCATGCGGAGCATCTGCAGCCGCGCGCTGCCGAGCTGTGCCTCGAGCTGCGAGGCGCGCAGCTCGCGGGCGCGGAACATGCGGTAGTAGCCGAACGTGTACGCGATCGCGGCGATCGTCGCGTACATCTGCGGCACGTCGAGGCTCCCCGCCAGGAGGACCGGCCCGGCCCGGCCGACCACCGCCGCGGCGCCCGCCGCGTCGCCGAAGGCGAGCCGGGCGCCCACCGTCATGAGGAAGTCGGCGCCGGTCTGGAGCGGGGCGATCAGCAGCATCGCGGCGAGGTGGGAGGCGAGCGCGCGCCCGCGGCGGCCGCGCTCGAAGGCGTGCCGCCGCGCCACCCAGACGATCACGGGCGTGACCAGCGCCCACGAGTAGAACGTCGGCGCGATGCTGAAGGCGAACAGCTTCCACCACGGCGCGGCCCCGGCGGTGTGGAGGCTGCGGATCGCCGACTGGGTCGCGAAGTTGGCCGCGATCAAGGTGTATACGGCGAAGATCTCGACGCCCCAGAGCAGCCGCCGGGAGCGCCGCGGCGGCGGGGCGGGCGAGGCCTCCGGAGCGGGAGGGACCGGCATCGCCCGGCGATGATAGCCCCGCGCGAGCGTCACCTCAGGCCTTGGCCGGCTGCAGCAGCGCGAGGCCCGGGGAGCGCCCGGCGGCGGCGAGGCTGCGGTCGGGTTCGCAGGCCGCGGCGCCTGGACCGGCGACGAGCGGGTGGACGAGCGACTCGGTGCAGATGAAGCGCATCCCGCTCGCCCGCACCATCAGGTGCAGTCGGCCGCGCTTGAGCCAGTTGTAGACCGTGGCGCGGGTGACCTGCGCCACCTGCGCCGCCCTCGTCACGTGCAGGTGCATGGTTTCGTGACCACACGCGGGGCAGAAGTACCGTGGCATCGATCCCTCCTCGCGAGCCGGCCGAAGACGCTGCCGGCGCCGACCCACAAGCGCGCCGGGACGCGGCCCAGCCGGCGCGAGGATCGCGCGCGGCGCCCCTGCGCGGCACTCCCGTGGGACGAACCGGCGCGGGCGAGGGACGAGCGCGGCCGGGGGCGCGGCGAGCCGGACTCCGGGCGTCTCCGCGCGGCACGGGGCGAGCGGCGATCTACGGCGCCGGCGCGGCCTCGCGCGGGTAGCTGGGGACGAGGCGGAGCGGCGCCGTCGCCGCCCGCTCGTCGCTGACCGCCTCGAGCAGGACGCGGCCGGCCATGTCGCGCGCGACCGGCAGCTCGAGGAGGTAGAGGACGGTTGCGGCGACGTCCGGTAGGTGGCCGCCGCGGAGCCGCGCGCCGGGACGGATCCCCGGGCCCCAGAAGAGCGCGAAGCCGTCCGGCGAGTCGGCGGGCGAGACGTGCCAGCTGCGCGAGGCGCTGCCGAGGGAGAGCAGGCGCTGCCACTGCGAGGGTGGCGCCATCCCGTACGGCGAGGCGATCACGGTCAGCGTGTCCTCGCCCCCCATCGCCTGCCAGAACGACTTGAGCTGGGCGTCGAGCTGGCGGGCGGCCTGGCGGAGAACCTCGTCGGCCTCGCTGCCCGGCTCCTCGATCGTCCACGCCGGCCGCAGCCGCGCCGGGAGGTCGAGGTCGACGACCAGCGCGTCCACCGGCGTGGCACGAAGCTGTCGGGCGACGCGATCGACGGTCGCGACGTCGATCGCGAACGCGGTGCGGGCGGCATCCGCGGACATCGGAGCGGCGCGCAGCGCGGGCTCGATCGCGGCGCGGAGGTCGGCGTCGAGCATTGCCGGCCGGACCTGAGCGGGATCCGGAGGCGCGACGGTCCAGGTCGCATCGCCCCAGCCCGGCCAGCCGGCGATGCCGACCTTGAGGCCGGCGCCGGCGAGGATCTGCCACAGCGCGGCGCGCTGCGGCGTCGGCGCCGCCGCGTGCTCCCAGGCCTTCCACGGCAGCTGCTGCGGCGCCGGCCAGGGTCCGGCGAGGAGCAGCGTCACGGGGCGCTGCGAGAGCCAGTAGAGGTGGTACGAGCGGCGGCCGAGCACGCCGTGGACGGCGGGCGAGCAGCCGGTGACGAGCGTGGCGAGCGCGGCGGGGCGGGCGTGCGGATGCACGGCGCGGAGCTGGCCCCAGGCGGAGCGGTCGCGCACCGAGCGCAGGAACGGCATGTCGCCGCGCTCGATCGCGGGGAGCAGCCAGGGCAGGTCGGCACCCTCCCACGTCACGAACAGGAGGCGGTGCGAGGTCGCGAACCGCGGCAGCGCGGCCGGCGGCGCGAGCGCCGGCGGGGGCGAGGTGGTCGCCCACACGCCCCACACGCCGACCACCAGCGCGCCGGTGCCCGCCAGCACGCGCGCGACCGGGTTGCGGCGGGGCCGGCGACGGATGGCGAGGGCGAGGATGACGAGGGTGTAGAGCGAGATCATCGAGGCCGCCACGGTCAGCGCGTGGCGAAACTCGGGAAGGAGCAGATCTCGCGTCTCGCCGCGGTTGTACCAGGCGACCATCGCGGCGACCGCGCCGACCACCAGCGCGAGCCAGCGCCAGAGCCCGATCGAGAACCCGCGCTGGCCGCCGAGGTAGGGCATCGGCAGCGCGGCGATCTCGGTGAGGACGAACAGCACGCCGCCCACCCACGCCGCGGCCCAGCTCGCGAACGCGCCCAGCACCAGCGCGGCGGAGAGCGGCCCGATGTGGAGCTCGGGCCAGAGGAGGAGCTGGAGCGGGGCGAGGATGGCGCCGGCGAAAGCGCCCGCCGCCACACAGTGGCCAAGCCGGCGGAGGTGACGCATAATGCCGCGGCATGATAGCGCGACGCGACCTCGCCGTCCGGCTGACTGCGCGCGCCCCACTTTCCCCGACCTGCTTCCGCCTCACCCTCGCCGCCGCCGAGCCGCTGGACGCGATCCCGGGCCAGTTCGGCATGCTCGCCTGCGGGCCGGGGTTCGACCCGCTCCTGCGCCGCGCCTTCTCGCTCGCCGGCGTGTCGCGGAGCGGAGGCGGGACCGAGGTCGAGCTGCTCGTCAAGGAGGTCGGCAAGGGCACCCGGCTCCTCCGCACCGCCCCGCTCGGCGACGAGCTGCGCCTGCTCGCGCCGCTCGGCAACGGCTTCGACCTCACGCCGGGCCCCGCCCCGCTCGCGCTCGTCGCCGGCGGCATCGGCCTGCCGCCGGTGCTGTTCGCCGCCACCGTGCTCGCCGCCCGCGGCGAGCGCTTCGACCTCTACCTCGGCGCGAGCACCGGCGCCGAGCTGATCGAGACGGAGCGCTGCGGCGCGCTGGCGGCGGCGGCTGGCGGCGAGCTGGTGACGACGAGCGACGACGGCAGCCGGGGCGAGAGCGGCTTCGTCACGGCGGCGCTCGAGCGCCGGCTCGCGGCCGGGCGCGCCTACTCGCGGGTGCTGGCGTGCGGCCCGAACGCGATGCTCGCCGCGCTGTCGCGGCTCGCCGTCTCGCGCGGGATCGCGGCCGAGCTCTCGCTCGAGGAGCCGATGGGGTGCGGCGTCGGCGTGTGCCTCGGCTGCGTCGTCGAGCTGGCGGAAGGGACCTACGTGCCGGCGTGCAAGGAGGGTCCGGTGTTCGCGGCGGCGCGCCTGGCCGAGCGGTGGTGGCTGTGAGCGCGGCGCTCGCGACGCGGGTCGGGGCGCTCGAGCTCGCGAACCCGGTGATGGCGGCCTCCGGCACGTTCGGCTACGGCCTCGACCTGATCGAGTTCTGCCCCCCCGAGCGCCTCGGCGGCATCGTCAGCAAGGGGCTCTCGCCGCGGCCGCGCATCGGCAACCCGACGCCCCGCATCGTCGAGACCGCCGCCGGCATGATCAACGCGATCGGCCTGCAGAACATCGGCGTGGAGGCGTTCTGCCGCGACGCGCTGCCGCAGCTGCGCGGGCGCGGCGCGACCGTGGCGGTCAACGTCTTCGGCGAGCGGATGGAGGAGTACGTCGCCGTGATCGACCGCTGCGAGCGCGAGGCCGGCGTCGCCGCCTACGAGCTCAACGTGTCGTGCCCCAACGTCACTGCCGGCGGGATCGAGTTCGGCCACGACGCGGCGCAGCTCGAGCGCCTCACCGCGATGTGCCGCGCCCGCACCGCGCGGCAGCTGTGGGTCAAGCTCTCGCCGAACGCGCCGGACCTCGTCGGCACCGCCCGCGCGGCGGTCGCCGGCGGCGCGGACGCGCTCTCGCTGATCAACACGTTCCGGGCGATGGCGATCGACGCGGACCTCCGCCGCCCGGTGCTCGCCACCACCTGCGGCGGGCTCTCCGGCCCGGCGATCAAGCCGCTCGCGCTGCGCATGGTCTGGGAGGTGCACCGCGCCCTCCCCGACGTGCCGCTGGTGGGGATCGGCGGGATCGAGAGCGGGCGCGACGCGGCGGAGTTCCTCCTCGCCGGCGCGAGTGCGGTGCAGGTCGGCACCGCGATCTTCCGCGACCCGCGCGCGCCTCTGCGCATCCTCGACGAGCTCGCGGCGTTCTGCGCCGAGCGCGGCGTCGCCGACGTCAAGGAGCTGATCGGAGGCCTCCGGTGCCGCTGACCCGGAGCGAGGCGGTGCGCCGCATCGCGGTCGCGCTCGACAGCTCGGAACGGAGCTCGATCCTGGCGCTGGCGCGCGCCCTCGTCGGCCGCGTCGGGATGGTGAAGGTGGGCCTGGAGGCGTTCACCGCCTGCGGCCCGGCGCTGGTCGAGGAGCTGGGCGTGCTCGGCATGCCGGTGTTCCTCGACCTCAAGCTGCACGACATTCCCAACACGGTCGAGCGGGCGTCGCGCAACTGCGCCCGCCTCGGCGTCGCGATGTTCAACGTGCACGCCTCCGGCGGCGAGGCGATGCTGCGCGCCGCGGTCGCCGGCGCGAACGCCGGCGCGGCGCGCCCGCACGCGGTGCCGACGGTGATCGGCGTGACCGTGCTGACCAGCCTCGACGACCCGGCGCTCGACGCGCTCGGCATCCCCGGCGGCGCCGCCGCGCGCGTGCGCGCCTGGGCGGAGCTGGCGCACCGCACCGGGTGCGGCGGGGTGGTGTGCTCGCCGAACGAGGCGGCGGCGCTGCGGGCGGCGATCGGCCCGGGGTTCCTCCTCGTCACGCCAGGCGTCCGCCCGAGCGGCGAGGACCGTGGCGACCAGCGGCGCGTCGCCACCCCGGGGGCGACCGTGGCGGCGGGCGCCGACGTGCTCGTGATCGGCCGCCCGATCACCGCCGCGCCGGACCCGGCCGCCGCCGCCGAGGCGATCCTCGCGGAGATCATGCGCTCGTGATTCCCGAGGCCGACGACGGAGGTCCCTCTTCCCGGATCCCGGATCCCGGACCCCGGGCCCCGTTGCTCTACCCCTGCGACACCCACACCCACACCGCGCGCTGCGGCCACGCCGGCGGCGCCGACCGCGACTACGTCGAGGCGGCGATCGCCAGCGGCCTCGGCGCGATCGCGGTCACCGACCACGTGCCGTTCTACTGGCTGCCGCGCGAGCGCCACGACCCGACCCTGGCGATGGCGCCGGAGGAGCTGCCGCGCTACGTCGAGTCGGTGCTGGCTCTGAAGGAGAGCTACCGCGGTCGGATCGAGGTGCTGCTCGGCCTCGAGGCCGACTTCGTCGCCGGCCACGAGGAGGCCCTCGCCCGCCTGCTCGAGGCGTACCCGTTCGACGTCGTGCTCGGCTCGGTCCACTGGCTCGACGGCTGGTGGGTGGACGCGCCGTCGTCGGCCGCGCGCTACCGCGAGGGCCAGGACGAGGTCGAGCGGATCTGGGCGCGCTACGCCGAGCTCGCGCTCGCGGCCGTCGGGTCCGGGTTGTTCGACGTGCTCTCCCACCTCGACCTGCCGAAGAAGTTCGGCTTCCGCCCGTCGCGCCCGTTCGCCGGGCGCCAGGCGGAGCTGGTCGCGGCGGTCGCGGCGTCGGGGTGCGCGGTCGAGCTCTCCTCCGCCGGGCGGCGCAAGCCGGTGGGCGAGGACTACCCCGCGCCGGGCCTGGTCCGCGCCCTGGCCGCGGCGGGCGTCCCGTTCGTGCTCTCCTCGGACGCGCACGCGCCCGCCGAGGTCGGCTACGGCTTCGCCGAGCTGGCCGCGCTCGCCCGCTCCGCCGGGGTCGCCTCGGTCAGCGTCTTCCGCCGCCGCCGGGCGACCCCAGCCGCCCTTTGACACGGTTGCTAGAATGGAATCGGCCGCGGGACTCCATCCGCGGCCTTGACGTTGCGCCCGGCGGAGCGCAAGAGAAGGGCATCCGATGGAGAACAGGCACTTTCGCGTCATCGTCCTCGGCTCCGGGCCGGCGGGCCTGACCGCGGCGCTCTACGCGTCGCGGGCGGAGCTGGCGCCGCTGGTGATCGACGGGATGCAGCCCGGCGGCCAGCTCACGATCACCACCGACGTGGAGAACTTCCCCGGCTTCCCGGAGGGGATCCTCGGGCCCGAGCTGATGAACCGGATGCGCTCGCAGGCCGAGCGCTTCGGCACCACCACGGTCTTCGACGCGGCCTCTGCGGTCGACCTGTCGGTCCGGCCGTTCAAGGTCCGCACCGACGACCACGGTGAGTACACCGCCGACGCGCTGGTGATTGCGACCGGCGCCTCCGCCAAGTTGCTCGACCTGCCGGCGGAGCAGGCGCTGATGGGCTACGGCGTCTCGGCGTGCGCGACCTGCGACGGCTTCTTCTTCAAGGAGAAGGAGATCGTCGTGGTCGGCGGGGGCGACACGGCGATGGAGGAGGCGACGTTCCTGACCCGCTTCGCGACCAGGGTCACGGTTGTGCACCGGCGCGGCGAGCTGCGCGCCTCGGCGATCATGCAGGAGCGGGCGAAGGCCAACCCCAAGATCGCGTTCGCGTGGAACTCCGAGGTCGTCGACATCGTCGGCACGCGCGAGGGCGGCGTCACCGCGGTGGTGCTGCGCGACACCCGCAGCGGCGAGCGGCGGACGATGCCGACGCAGGGGGTGTTCATGGCGATCGGCCACCAGCCCAACACCAAGCTGTTCGCCGGCCAGCTGGAGATGGACCACAACGGCTACCTCGTCACGCGGCCCGACTCCACCCGCACCAGCGTCGCCGGGGTGTTCGCCTGCGGCGACGTGCAGGACCACGTCTTCCGCCAGGCGATCACCGCCGCGGGCAGCGGCTGCATGGCGGCGATCGAGGCGGAGCGGTGGCTCGCCGGGCACGCGGCGTGAGGCTGGAATTTCGCCCGCTTGTGAGGGTTTTCGCGAATTAGGGGTAGGTGTGCCCCGGGAGGGACGTCATGCTGACGATGACGACGAAGGCGGCCGACAAGGTCCGGACGTTCGCCGAGCAGATGCCGGAGGCGAAAGGGAAGGACCTGCGCATCTTCATCCAGGGGGGCGGCTGCTCGGGTTTCCAGTACGGCTTCACGTTCGACGACCACCAGGACGGCGACATGGTCGTCGAGTCGGAGGGGATCCGCGTGCTCGTCGACCAGATGTCGGCGCAGTACCTCTCCGGTGCGACCGTCGACTTCGTCGAGGACCTGCGCGGCGCCGGCTTCGTGGTCGAGAACCCGAACGCCGTGCGCTCGTGCGGCTGCGGCCACTCGTTCGCAGTGGAGTAGGCCGGAGCTGACGCCGTGAGCTCGCGGCCCCTCGACGGACGCCACCGCGCGATCGTCCGCCTCGGCCACCCGGTGCTGCGGGAGCCCGCGCTCGAGGTGCCGTCGGAGCGGTTCGGCACGCGCTTCCTGCGCGATCTCGGGCGCGACCTCGTCCGCACCATGTTCGAGGACAACGGCGTGGGGCTGGCGGCGCCGCAGATCGCGGTCGGGGTGCGCGCGTTCGCGTACTACCTCCCGGCCGAGGGCGATCGCGCGGAGATGCCGCCGCGGGTGCTGGTCAACCCGGTGCTCACCCTGCTCGGCGAGCCGACGGAGCTGGGCTGGGAGGGGTGCCTGTCGATCCCGGGCTTGCGCGGGCTGGTGGCGCGCCATCCCGCGGTCAAGGTCGCGGCGGTCGACCCGGACGGTAACCCGCTCGCGTTCGAGGCCGAGGGTTTCCACGCCCGCGTGATCCAGCACGAGGCCGACCACCTCGACGGCGTGATGTTCGTCGACCGGATGCGGGACTTGGCCTCCCTGATGTTCGAGGAGGAGTGGGAGCGATACGCCACCGACCGGGAGCTGCCGGTCGAGGTGTGAGAGGCTGGGGCCCGGGGTCCGATCACAACAAGACAAATGGACCGAAGGCCGGGAGCGAGCTCCCGGCCTCCTGCTGCTGCTTCGCGGCGGGACGGCTAGATGTGGTGCCCCGGCCGCGCGGGGGGCGCCGGCGCCGGAGGTGCCGCGGGCGCGACGGGTGCGGCCATCGCCATCGGCGCGGCGGGCGAAGCGGGTGCGGCGGGCGCGGCGGGCGCAACCGGTGCGGCGGGCGCGACCATCGCCATCGGCGCGGCAGGAGCCGGCGCGGCGGCCGGCGCGGGCAGCCGGCCGGAACCCGTCCAACCCGGGAACAGGCCCATCCTCTTCGCCGGCATGGTGAGCGAGATCTTGGACTTCTGCTTGTTGCGCACGAGCTCCACGGTGACCGACTCACCCGGCTCGTAGGAGCGCAGGATGCGCAGCGTCTGCGCCGGCGTGCTCGGCGTGCGGCCGCCGATCGAGGTGATCACGTCGCCGGCCTTGAGCCCGATCCCGGCGTCCTTCGGTGCGCGCACGACCAGCACGCCCTCCTTGGTGCCGAAGTACTCGCCGAGGTCGGGGTTGAGCGCCACCATCTCGAGGTCGCACCACGGCCGCCCGTCGAGCATTTCGAGGTCGATGTTGATGTCCGGGATCTCGGGGACGTCGGGGACCTCGACCTCCGGGCCGCCCTCCTCGCCCGGGACCGCGAACACCCGCACCCCCGGCCCGGAGAGGCGGCTGGCGGTCACCGTCGTGGTGTGGGTCTCGTTGCCGCGCCGGTACTCGACGCTCACCTTCTCGCCTTCCTTGAGGTTGCGGGCGAGCTCGATGAGGCGCGCGGAGGGCGCCGACTCGTCCTCGTCGACGTCGACCTTCGCGCCCACCAGCGCCTCGCCGTTGAACTTGGTGATGACGTCGCCGGCGAGCAGCCCGGCGTCGGCGGCGGGGCCGCCCGGGGTGAGCGCCTCGATCACCGCGCCGACCGAGTCGGTGGCGGGGTCGCTCTCGTGCTTGAGCACGACGCCGAGGCGCGGGCGGTTGCCGAACACCACCACCTTGTTGCGCACCTTCGCCATCGCCTTGCCGGTCTGCAGCCGGGCCATCGCGCGAGCCGCCTCGCGCATCTGCCGCTCCGCGTCGCGCATCTGCCGCTCGGCCTGGTGCATCTGGTCCTCGGCCTGGTGCATCTGCTTCTCGGCGTCCTTGCGCGCCTTGGAGTCGTCCTCCTGCGCCAGCACCGGCGCCGCGGCGGCGAGCAGCGCCGCACCGAGGACTGCAATCAACCCGTGCTTGTTCATCGCGTCACTCCCTTCCCTTAGAGACCGACATAGGCGACGTGCGTCGCCCGGACGTTGACCAGTGCGTCGAGCAGGCGCACCCGCTCGTGCCAGAGGTCGACCAACTCGGGTGAGGCTTGGCTCTCGGACTGCCGGCGCGTGAGCTGCGCGTCGATCGTCGCGATGCGATCCTCGATCTCGACGATGGTGTTGGCGGTGCGGCCGTTCTCGACCCGGCCGCCGTCGGCGGCGGTGTGGAGCGCCCGCTCGAGGCGCTGCGACTCGGCGATCAGCGTCCTCATCTCGCGCGCCGCCTTCGCCTCGTGCCAGGCCTCGACGCCGCCGCGCACGCCGACCACCAGCGTCACCCCCGCGGCGAGCGCCGCGGCCGCCCAGCCCAGGCGTGCGACGCGCCGCGACGTCCGCTGCGCCGCAATGCCGGCGCGCACCGCGGGCCAGACGTCCCGCGACGGGGAGGTGGCCGGCAGCGCGGCGAGCTCGGCGCGGAGCGAGCGCAGCCGCTCGACCTCCTCTGCGCAGGCCGGGCAGCCGGCGGCGTGGGCCGTCTCCTCGGCGGTCGCCTCGTCGTCGCGGACCGCGAGCAGCTGTTCGAGGCTCAGGTGCATGACGCCTCCCTCCGGAGGGGGGCGAGGATCTCGCGCAGGCGCGCGTGGGCGCGGGCGAGCTGCGACTTCGAGAAGCTCGCGGTCTTGCCCACCATCGCGGCGATCTCCTCGTGGCTGTAGCCCTCGACGTCGTGCAGCCAGAGCACGGCGCGCGCGGTGTCCGAGAGCTGTGCGACCGCGGCCTCCAGGTCGAGCCGCTCGGGCGCGGTGGCGAGATGCGGCGGAGTGGCGAACGAGTCACCGGTGGGGCCGTCGGCGAGCTCGTCCGGCAGCTCCTCCTCGACCGGCCGCGCACCCTGCCGGCGGAGCCGCTGCAGCGCCTTGCTCGCGGCGACCCGGCGCACCCAGCCGGCGAGCGATCCCTCGCCGCGGAATCGGCCGATCGAGCGCACCACTTCGAGGAACGTCTCCTGCAGCACGTCCTCGGCGTCGTGGGGGGTGCGGGTGAGGCGGCGGGCGAGGTTGTACACCGGCGATTCGAACGTGCGGAACAGTTGCTCCAGCGCGACGTGGTCCCCCCGCCGAGCCCGTGCGACCACCAGCTCGTCCACCGACAGCGCGAAGGATCCCCGCGTCACCTCTCCCATAGATGCGCCAGATCGGGATACGGTCGCAGGCTCGGCCGAGTTCTGACCCCGCGCCGACCAGCGGCGGGTCGGGTTGGAGCGGACCGCGGCGCGCAGCAGCGCGCCCGCCATCGCCGTCGCGGTGACGCCGGGACCGGGCCAGCCGGGTTGCGGGGTCTCGCTCACACCCGCCAAGATGCGCGCCGCCGCGAAACCGTCGCGCGCCCGGCGCCGCGGTTTGACCGCGCCGCCGCGCCCGTGCATGATCGCGCCCGCGCTCCTGCGTGAGAGCCAGGCGCCGGAGACGGGAGACCCGATGGAATCGACTGCGACGCCGCGGCCGCTCGCGCCCTCCTACCGCTGGATCGTGCTCGCGATCATGAGCCTGATCTGCTGCGCCCAGTACTACATCTACGACTCGATCACGCCCTTGGGCACGCTCATCAAGTCCGAGCTCGGCTTCTCCGGCGCCGACTACGGCATGCTGTTCTCCGCCTACTCGGTGGCCAACGTCTTCCTCTTCATGCTCCTGCTCGCCGGCGTGCTGGTCGACAAGCTGGGGCTCAAGATCTCCGGCATCCTCTACGGCTTCCTCTGCTTCCTCGGCGCCGCGCTGACCGCGCTCGGGGCCTGGAAGGGCCTACCCGGCCTGCTCGGACCGGGGTACGGCTGGCTCGCGCATGCACTCCTGCCGGGGTGGAGCCCGGCGCTCAAGATCATGCTGCTCGGGCGCACCATCTACGGCGTCGGCGCGGAGTCGATCCTGGTGGTGAACAACAAGGTGCTGGCGCGCTGGTTCAAGGGCAAGGAGCTGGCGTTCGCCTACGGCATGAACCTCACCATCATGCGCCTCGGCACCTTCATGGCGCTCAACCTGCAGGCGCCGGCGGCGGGGTGGTGGGGGCTGCGCGGCTCGCTCTGGTTCGCCGCCGCGATCATGGGCGTCGGCTTCTCGACCTACTTCATCTACCTGCTGATGGAGCGGCTCGCGCGGGGCCGGATGGGAGCGCCGGGGGTGATGGAAGGCGGCGGGATCGCGCCGGAGGAGAAGTTCGTGCTCCGCGAGGCGTTTTCCTTCGACTCCTCGTTCTGGTTCATCTCGCTGCTCTGCGTCACGTTCTACTCGGCGGTGTTCCCCTTCCAGTCGTATGCGCCAGACATCCTGGTCCAGAAGTTCGGCTACTCGGTCGAGGCGGCCGGGCACTACACCTCGGCGCTGATCTTCGGGACGATGATCTTCACGCCGATCCTCGGTCTGGTGGTGGACCGCAAGGGCAAGCGCGCGACGATGATGATCTATGGCTCGCTGCTGCTGGTGCCGTGCCACCTCCTGCTCGGCTACACCCACTTCCCGCCGGTGGTGCCGATCTTCTTCGTCGGCGTCGCGCTCTCGCTCGTGCCCGCGGCGCTGTGGGCGGCGATCCCGATGATGGTGCCGGAGTCGCGCCTCGGCACCGCGTTCGGCGTGGTCGGCTACGTGCAGAACGTCGGGCTGTTCCTCTTCCCCTACCTGGCCGGCAAGATCGCCGACGCGCACACCACCACCGTCAACGGCCAGCCGGTCGTCGACTACACCTCGACGATGCTGATGTTCGTCGCGCTCGGCGTGGCCGGGTTCCTGTTCTCGGTGCTGCTCAAGGTCGCCGACGCGCGCCGCAAGAGCGGCGTCTCGATCGAAGCCGTGATGCTGCACTGAGCCCGGCGAGCGTCCGTCGCGCCCGGCGATGCGTCCGGGTGACTGGTCTCACGGCGGCGCGCGGCACGTCTGCGGCTACTGCGGCCTGATGCCGACGTAGGAGCCGGCGACGTTGAGCGTGTTCCACACCTGGTCGGGCTTCAGCTGGAACGAGCGCGCGAACAGCTCCTCGGCCTTGGCGCGGTTGCCGTGGAGGTTGTAGTCGGCGCCGATCTCGGCGAGCTTCTCGGCGTCCTTGGGGTCGAGCGAGAGCGCCTTGTCGAACGCCGCCTGCGCCTTGTCCCACTCCTTCGCCTCGACGTAGATGCGCCCGAGCCGCATCCAGTCGGACTCCTTGACCTTGCCCGCCATCACGCGGTCGAAGATCGCCTGGCCGCCGGCGCGGTCGCCCATCAGGTAGTAGGCCCTCCCGACCGCGAGATTCTCCCAGCTCCCGCTCTCCGCCTGCGACTGCGCCACCCCGAGCAGCGCGAGCGCGGCGTCCTTCGGGGCTTTGCCGGTGAACAGCGAGGCGTTGGACTTGGCGACCGAGCTGGCGATCCCGACGGCGACGCCGCCGAGGAACGCCGCCCCCACCAGAACGGCTTGCAGTCTCTTCATCGCGACCTCCCGGATCGGTCGAAATATAGACTGCGTCTTGATCGGCGGCAAGCGGCGCGCACCCGCGGAGGACGGCCCCGGGGGTGCGGCACATCGCGGAGGAAGCGGCCTAGAAGCGACGCTCGGCGTCGTGCTTCTCGCGGTAGATCCGCGCCGACAGACGGTCCTGCTGGCGGTTCACCAGCGCCCGCTCGCCCGGCGTGAGGAACCCGCAGTTGTCCCTCCGCATCGCGCGGATCTCGCCGTTGAGGCGCGCCTCGCCGCCCTCGAGGCGGGCGGCCTCGCGCGCGGTGAGCTGGCCGCTCGCGACCCCCTGCGCGATGCGCTGCTGCTGGCGCTCCCGGCGCACCCGGATCTCTCCCGCCTGCGCCGATGTGCCGAAGAGCAGGGAGCCGAGCACCGTGATCGCTCCCAGCGTGACGCGGATCTTGGTGGTGGTGGTCATCGTCGTCTCCTTCCACCGGCAATGACGGGCGGAACGGCGCCGGTGTTGACCGGGCGGTCCGGGCGCGGTGAGATGCGACACGTCTCGTTCTCATTCGTGGACACCGCGTCGCCGCCGGGTGGCAGCCCGGCCGCGCGGGTTGCGCCGGGCCGCCGCGATGCGGTACTCCTTGGCGCCGCGACACGCCGAGAGGGAGGCCGCGATGAAGTCTCTCACCCGCTACCTGACGATGAACGTGCCGGCCCGGATGGACTTCGTCAACATCACCGCGGAGGTCGCCGCGGCGGTGCGCGAGAGCGGCGTCCGGGAGGGGCTGTGCCTGGTCAACGCCATGCACATCACGGCGAGCGTGTTCGTCAACGACGACGAGCCGGGCCTGCACGAGGACTACCGGCGCTGGCTCGAGCAGCTCGCCCCGTTCGACCCGTCGCCGACGCGCTACGGGCACAACCGCAGCGGCGAGGACAACGCAGACGCCCACCTCAAGCGGCAGGTGATGGGCCGCGAGGTGGTGGTGGCGATCACCGGCGGCAAGCTCGACTTCGGCCCCTGGGAGCAGATGTTCTACGGCGAGTTCGACGGCCGTCGTCCCAAGCGCGTGCTGGTCAAGGTCATCGGCGAGTAGCGCTCCCGGCGCCGCCGATGCATCGCTTGACTTGTCCCTGCATGGTCCGTCTAAACTGCGGCGACGTCGTCGAGATCAAGGCGTGACGCGCGGCCGGTCGCCCGGTGAGGGCGCGGGAGGGAAGCGATGAACGGGTTCGCACGCGTGCGGTCGATCTTGTTCCCGCTGCTCGCGACCATGCTGGCCGGGTGCAGCTCCGACAACGCCGCCACGTGCGCCAACGCGATCGCCGCCGCCGCCGGCCGGCTCAAGGACTCGACGCAGGCGTCGCTCGTGGTCCGTCTCGACCTCGGCGTGCGCAAGCCGTACGTGGTGGTGATCTACCCGCCGTTCCGCACCAAGGCGGACGAGGCGGTCCTCGACCAGTTCGTCGCCAGGGCCGCCGCGGTGAGCTACGGCGGCGCGGCGATCTCGCCGAAGGCGGAGGGGTTCGCCAACACGCTGGTGGTCTGGCAGCAGGGGGCGCTCGCGACCTTCAACGCGTCCTTTCGCAGCGCCGCCGAGGCGCCCCACGTGATCGGGGTCGCCAAGGACGACGGCTCGCCCGCCGAGGTCACGCTGACCCGCCAGGGCGCTCAGGTCTACATCACCGCGATCCGCTGACACGTCGCCGTCCGGTACCGACCTCAGCGCTTCGGGTTCTGGCCCGGCTCCGGGCGCCGGATCCGGCCGCGGCCGACGCTCGCGTGGAGCAGGCCCGGCAGGTGGCGCGCGACCCACACCGCGAGCTTGCCGTGCGCGGTGATCACCCGCTCGCGCCGCCGCCGCGCGACCGCGCGCACGATCTTGCGCGCCGCCCGCTCCGCCGGAATGCGCAGCCACGCCGGGATCGGATCGCGCTCGGTCGCGTGGAGCTGGCCGCGGTTGTCGACGCGGCGGATCTCGCTGTCGACGAACCCCGGCGAGATCAGCACGACGCCGACGCCGCGCGCGGCGAGCTCGCCGCGGAGCGCGCCGGCGAAGCCCCGCATCGCGAACTTGCTCATCGCGTAGGCCGAGGCGCCCGGCGCGGCGACGTAGCCGGCGACGCTGCCGAGGATCGCCAGCACGCCGCGGCTGCGCTCGAGCGCGGGGAGCGCGGCGTACGCGGTGCGGAGCACGCCGAACACGTTGGTCTCGAACTGGCGCCGGTAGTCGTCGAGCGCGAGCGCGGCGAACTCGCCGGCGACGCCGAACCCGGCGTTGGCGACCGCGACGTCGAGGCGGCCGAAGCGCTCGAGCGCGGCGGCGACGGCGCGCTCGAGGTCGCCGTCGCGCCTGACGTCGCACTCGATCGCGAGCGCCCGGCCGCCGCCCGCCTCGATCCCGCCGGCGAGCGAGCGCAGGCGCCCGAGGCGGCGCGCCGCGAGCACCACCGCGGCGCCCTGCGCCGCGAACTCGCGCGCCAGCGCGGCGCCGATCCCCGACGAGGCCCCGGTGACCAGCACGACGCGCTCGGCGAAGCGGAATGGCCGCGAGCTCGCCATCGCGTCCCGCTCAGGCGGTGGGGAGGTGGACCTTGACCACCTTCGCGGCGCTCGCGGCGAGGTCGAGGAACGCCGCCTCCGCCGGCGCCGCGCCGTCGGGGCGTTGCAGCACGCGGCAGAGCGGGCCGGCGAACGTCTGCGGCGAGCGCACCGACGAGACCGAGACCACGACGTGGCCATCGGCGAGGCGGAGGATCGCGCCGGGCGGGAAGCGCCCGATCAGGTTGACGAACACCTGCAGCAGCAGCGGGTCGTACGCCTTGCCGCCCTGCGCCGCCATCCGCGCGATCGCGTCGGGGGTCGAGACGATC